>Ga0172362_10000205_pt1 | contig 44214 bp, 43 predicted proteins | sample LakKivs1_kivu2a2_FD_114534 | JGI IMG/M metagenome (GOLD analysis project Ga0172362, IMG submission 114534) | Sediment microbial communities from Lake Kivu, Rwanda - Sediment s1_kivu2a2 | ecosystem: Environmental > Aquatic > Freshwater > Lake > Sediment | place: Rwanda: Western Province, Lake... | reverse complement strand
GTCCTGCGGGCGTCGGCGGACCAGCCGATGGCGGTGGACATCACCTCGCCGAACGACGACGTGCTCCTGGACATCTGGGGGGTGGATGGGCTCCCCTTGAAGAGGCACGTAGACGATAGGGCCTATTGGCGTGGCCGCTTGCCCTCGACGCAGGACTATTTCATTCAGGCGGTCTCGGTGGGGGCGGCCGCGAACTATGAGTTGCACGTGACCGTCTTTGCCCGCATCCAGTTCGAGCCAGGTGGAACGTCGGCGACGGTGACCGGCGAGATCGAGCAGAATGGCATCCGGCACTATGTAGTCCGGGCGTTGGCGGGCCAGACGATGGACGTGCGCGTCACGTCGCCCAACGGTGACGTGCTCCTGACGATCTGGGGAGAGGATGGCGTGCCTTTGAAGAGGTACGTGGATGACAGGGCCGACTGGCGCGGCGAACTGTATGCCACGCAGGATTACTACATCGAGGCCGTCGTGGTCGGAGGGGCGACGAACTATACGCTGACCGTGACGATCCCTCCGCCGTAGAATCCCCAATTTTTGCTGGTATCCGTCCTGTTTAATGCCTTCTTTGCGCCGGTCTCGTCCTTTGCCGATAGCGCCACCATGGTCATGCTGGCAGACAAAAAAGAGATGTATGGCCGCATTCGTCTGGGCGGGACAATCGGCTATGGGCTGACCGCGCCAATCGCCGGGATGCTCGTCCAAAATCATGGCTTGAAATGGGCATTCCATACGGGCTGCTGATGCTGACGATGGTCGTCACTGTCGTTCGCTTTTTGTTGCTCGCCGCAATCAGGACACCCAATCTGATCCTGTTTGTCCAACTTCTCAACGGCCTGACTTTTCCTGCCATGTGGGTGGCGGGCGTCTCTTATGCCTACGAAAATGCTCCAGCAGGTATGGGCGCTACCGCGCAGGGGATTTTCGGCGCGACAGTTTTCGGGTTGGGCACTGCCGTGGGTGGATTCGCCGGCGGCCTGTTATTGGAAAGCGTGGGAGGGCGCGGTCTTTACCTCGTCTTTGGCGTTGTTTTGCTTGCCGTCGTGGCCATTGTTACGCTGATTCAAAGACGCCTGCCTGCAGAACAGAAGACATCGCCTCATGTCGTGATGCACTGAGCCATAGCATTCATGGTGCTCATAGCTGCCCAACAAGTCGCTCGGCGATCCGTTTACTGGCAACCGCACAATACGACCAGGTCGCCTAACGTGCGGAGGATGGGGCGGTCGTTATCGAGGTGCCGCGTGTGGACTACCAGAAGGGGGACAAGGAGACAAGGAGAGGGGGAGTTGCGGCTCGATCCAGATTCGCCGATCAGCAGCCCACAGGCGGCGCCGCGGCGGGAGGAGAAGCCGGCTGGACGAGACGGGGCGCAGCCTGGTGCGGGCGGCGATGCGACTGGCTTTTTTCGCTACCCCGCGGCCATGGCTTGTATCTTACCCGGCAAGGCAGTATAATAGCAGCACTATGAGCGTGACCAACAGGGAGAGATATATATGAGTGCTGTCAAAACCCTTTCCCAAATTCAGGACATTGTCGAAGAGATTGACCGGCTCATCGCCGAAATGACTGCTCTTCGCAGTCAAGTGTTTGCCTTAGGCTTCCTTCCAGTCCAGTCGGATCGCAGCAGTGACGAAGCCAACAAACTTGAGCAAATGGAGCAGGCGGCCAACGATCCTCTTTTTATGGCAGACCTGCGTGAGACGATGTCGGCCTTTGCTGAGGTAGACGCTGAATGGTGGGAGCAAACCCAGTGACATATCAATGGCACATCTTCCTGGCGTCACTTGACCCTACCAAAGGCTCGGAGCAGGCCGGCAGGCGCCCTGTGCTCGTCATCAGCCGAGAGCAGATCAACCAGTTGATGCCGGTGGTCAACGTGATTCCCTTGACTTCTCGCAAGTCCGCTGCGCGCCTCGTTTACCCCAATGAGGTTCTGTTGCCGGCCGGAGTGGCTGGTTTGCAAGCGGATTCCATCGCCCTGTGTTATCAGATTCGCACGCTGGACAAGAGCCGGCTCGAACGAGATTGGGGCGAATTGGATGACGAAAACTTGCGTCGAGAGATCCTGGAGGCCATCCGGTTTCAACTGGATACGTAAACGGGCAGTTCCAATACCGGCCCAGGCGGGTGGCGTGAGTGGCAGTCGTACCCACCGGGCTCTTATTGACGGCCACGCTTGCCTGTGATAGAATGAAACTCAGGAGGTGACACGATGACTGTCACAGAGATCCTGAAGTCAATGAAATTCGTCGTTGATCAGGAGGGCAAGCCCACGGCAGCGTTGTTGGATATGGACGCGTGGAAGGCCTTTCTCTCGGTGTTGGAAGACGTAGAGGATGCAGAGTTGATCCGAGAACGGACGAGGAATTGGCGTAGCAAGGAAGGCTGGACTCGCTGGGAAGACTTTGAAGCAGAGCTGAAGGCCGATGGGCTATCAACTCTGGATTGAGGATGAGGCCAAGGCCGAGGTCAGGCGGCTGCCCGGACACTTGCGCCAACGGATTCGCCGAGCCATACAAGGCCTAAGCAACGAACCCCGTCCCCCCAATAGCCGCGAGTTGAGGGGGCCCGAGGGAATAGCGCTGGAAGCGAGACGGCTCCGGCTAGATCGTTGTACGGGCGGCCATGCAGCAGTTGCAGATGAGCGCGCGGGCCTTCCACCGCATCCTGAAACTGGCGCGCACGATCGCGGCTCCTTCGGCAGGCTCAGGACAGGTTCCTTCGGCAGGCTCAGGACAGGTTCCTTCGGCAGGCTCAGGACAGGTTCCTTCGCCAGGCTCAGGACGGGCCTGGCGGGGAGCGAACAGATCGAGACGGCGCATCCCTCGGCTTCGCTCGGGGCAGGCCTGGCGGGGCGATCCAGTACCGGCCGCGGCGGGCCATGTAACTGTGCTATCCACTGGGATGGCTGGCCGGTCACGCCACAGACGATGGTGCTCAAAGAGAGACTGGACGCCGCTGAACGACCAGCATAGGAATGAAAGAGCCAGGGCAATCCCCTGGCTCCTACTTTTGCCGCAGAACTGGACGATGTGTGAGTGAGATGGTTCGGGGGTCAACCTCACTTTTGGCAGCAGTCTGCTACTGATACGGCTCTTGCCGAAACCCAGGCGGTTCCTTTCGGCCGGCCGCTCAAAGTGGCCGGGATGGGAGTAGTGCGCCTTGCTCCCAAACTGCGGATTCTGTGGGCTCAGTTGAAGAATCCTCTGTTGGCCGTGCTGGTTTCTGCGGCCGTGATTTCCCTGTTGGCCGGCAAGGAAGTGGACGCCATTATGGACAGTCTGGAACCGGGCAAGGAGGAATAGAGCTACACCCCTCAGCCCTGTACGTTCCCCAAGGAGGTACGAACGTGACGGTCTTTACTTACGTGGCTTTGTCGATCGTGGTCCTCGCCGGAGCCGTTGGAGCGGTGCTCTCCAGGAACGCGCTGCGGGCTGCCGTTGCGCTGGGCGCCGGCAGTGCTGCCCTGGCCAGCCTGTTTTTTCTACTCAACGCCCCCTACGCAGGAGGGTTTGAATTGAGCATAGGTGCCGGCCTGGTCAGCGTATTGTTCATCATCGCCATCAGCCTGACTGAATCCATGCAGGGGCAGCAGCGTGAAACGTGACTACGTCGCCTGGGCGGGTATCGCAGTGCTACTGCTTGTCGTTGGGCTGTTAGCCGGCGGGCAGTACCGGCCATCCCAGGCAGAACAGATGGACGTGTTCCGAGAGTGGTTCTGGCAGAGCCGCGGGGTTGACTTGGCTGCACAGGTGGGACTGATCTTTGTGGGCGCATTAGGCATCGCCGCGCTGCTGCCCAGGGATGAGCCTGAGGAGGAATAACAGTGGAATCAACCTGGCTCGACATATACAACCCTCTGATGATTCTTTTCTTGTTCTCGATCGGGCTGCTATGCCTGCTGACGCAACGCAACGCCATCAAGCAGGTCATTGGGCTCAAGATCATGCTCCAGGGCGCCACATTAAGCCTGGTCCACGCCGGCTACGTGCTTGGAGACGCGCGCACGTCCCAGGCGATGGTGATCTCGGCCCTGGTGGTCGAAACGGTCGTGATAGCCGTCGCGTTGACGCTGATCGTGAACGTCTATCGCCACTATCCATCGGGCAACGTTGACCTGTTGAGCAGGCTGCGAGGCTAAAGTGGCCGCGTGGTTGGTCGGAGGCCTGGTCGGATTGCCGCTGTTGGGAGCCGTGCTGGCGGCCGTGCTCCCGCGGCGCGCCCATGCCCGCGCCGTGCACCGCCTGGCGCTGGCAGTGACCGGCCTGATGGTTTGCGGCACCCTGGCCCTGCTGCCCTATGCGGGAGGCGACCGGATCGTGATGGTGGAATGGCTGCCGGGGACCGGGCCGATGGCGCTCGGTCTCGGTACGACGTCCATCTACGCTCTGCTGGCGACCACGGGCAGCGCCTTCCTGGCGCTGCTTGCCGAAGGGTGGGAAGGGAACGAGGTTGGGCGTCTATCGCTGTCGAGGGCGGTGACGCTGCTGGCTCTAGCCGCGATCCCCGTCGGCTTCCTGGCCGAGCATTTCCTGGCTCGATACGTTGCCCTGGAACTCGTGGCGCTCTGCATCGCGCTGATGCCGCTGATCGAGATGGGCGGATCGGAGGGCCGGCAAGTGGCCTGGAGCAGCTATCTGCTGCTGCGCGTAGGGGACGCGGGCCTGCTGCTGGCCATCATGATGCTGATGGACGCGAGCGGCACCCTGCAGATCCGGGAGGCCCTGGATCACGCAGCCAGCGGCGCGCTGGCAAAAGAGCAGTTCGGTTGGGTGCTGGGTGGGATGCTGCTGGCGGTGTGGGTCAAGATGGGGGGCTGGCCCTTTCACCTGTGGATACGCGCCGGGCGACTGCTGATGCCGGCCTCTCGCACCTGGCTGTTCGCCACCCTCATGCCCAATCTGGGGCTGTATCTGCTCTACCGTGTGACGCCGCTGGCAGCGCTTGCCGGCCCACTCCGGACCATGGCAATGTGGCTGGGAGCAGGCAGCATGGCGCTGGCGGCCTTGGCGGCGCTGATCGCGAGGGACGTGCGGGCTTCGTTGGCGCACGTGGGTGTTGCCCACGCCGGCCTGGCGCTCTTCACCGCTGCCGGAGGTCTCCACGGCGCGCTTTGGCTGGCCCTGTTGGCGACGACGCCGCTGCGCGTGCTGCTGTGCCTGGCCGCAGATATGCCGTCTCGCTGGGCCACGGCCGGGTTGTTCGGCCTGGGTGGGCTGGCTGCGGCGGCCATGGGGGGGACGCTCGTTTGGTGGCTGAAGGCGGAAGGGTCGCCGCTGGCGCTCTTTTTCGCCAGGCTTGGCGTGGCGCTGGTCGCTGCGTGGGCCGTGCGCGCGGCCTGGCCACTCCTGCTTCGCGAGACCTCTCGGCCCGCCCCTGTGCGCCGGGCGCGATGGGCTGTGCTGGCTTTCTTGGGGGCCGTGGTCTTGACCGGGAGTCTCGCCTTTGCGCCACTGGCGTATCGCCTGGCATTGGCCGGGGGGCTGCCACCGCTCGCCGCGCCCACGCTGCCGGACGTCGTGCGCCAGACGGTCACGTTCCCGGTGCTGGCGGTGGCCCTCGTCCTGGTGGCAGCCGCCGGGTTCCTGCGCCGGCGACTGCGGCCACAGTCGCCAGAGGCAGCAGACGGCATCTACTACACGCTGGAGAGCCAGCTCGTGCGAGTGGCTCGATCGCTGCGAGGCGCGGTTGAGGAAAGGGTGCTGGACGAGAGCATCACCCTGGCGACGCGGATCGGAATGGGGAGCGCGCGTATCGTCTATCGATTCGTGGAACAGGAAGGCATGGAGGGAGTTTTGAGGTGGTGCGGGCGCACGGCCATCCGCCTGGGCGAGACCCTGCGGCGTTGGCATACCGGGCAATTGCGGCGCAACTTGCTGTGGGTGCCCATCAGCCTGATCCTGGCGCTGCTGGGTCTTTTACTATGCGGGGCGTAGGCGGTGGAGTGTCATAGACGAAAGACGAACAGGAGCGAGTAGAAACATGAACCTGGAGGCTGTCTGGTTGGCGATTATCCTGGGTGCACCGTTGGTTGCCGCGTTGGTGCTTTTCCTGCTACGTGGGCGGGCGGCGCGCGCCGCGGGCTGGATCGCAGGCGCGGCGGCGGCGTTCCCCCTGGTGGGCGCCCTGGCCCTTCTGCCCGCGCTCCACCGGGGCGAGGTCCCGGCGCTCAGCCTGCGGTGGATCCCCGCGGCCGGCATCCGCCTGATGCTGCACGTGGACTGGCTGACCCTGCCTTTCCTGATCACCGAGGCCGGCGTGACGCTGCTGGCCATCGTCTACGCGTGGGGCGATCACCGCCAGGACGAGAGAACGCCATCCTTTTATGGCCTGTTGATGCTCTTTGCCGTCGGCATGACGGGCACGACCCTGGCCGACGACATGTTCCTGTTCTACGTCTTCTGGGAATTGATGTTGGTGGCTTCCTCTGTGCTGATCCTGGTCTGGGGTGACGGCGAGCGGCGCGGCGCAGTGGCGCTCAAGTACTTTATTCTCACCCACCTGGGCTCGCTGATGGTGCTGGTGGGGTTGGTCGTGCTCTACGACGCCAGCGGTACCGACAGCTTCTCGGCCCTGCGAGCCGGGGTTGCTCTTCCCCCGGCTATGGCGACGATGGTAGCGGCGCTATTCCTGATCGGCTTCTGCGTCAAGATGGCCGTCTTCCCCTTGCATCTCTGGCTGCCCGACGCCCATACCGTGGCCCCCATGCCGGTGACCATCATGCTGGCCGCGGCGATGCTGGGCATGGGCACGTACGGCATCTTGCGTTTCCCCTTGGGTATTTTTGCCAGGGCCCAGATGGAGGCTTTCGCCGTGCCCATGATGGTAGCTGGCGTCGTCTCCGAAATCTATGGCGCGCTCATGGCCCTGGCAGAGAAGGACGTCAAGCGCATCATCGCCTACTCCAGCGTCAGCCAGATGGGCTACATCCTCTTTGGACTGGGCACGTTGACGGCTGACGGAATAGCAGGAGCCACGCTGCACGTGATCTACCACGCCATCGTCAAGGCCCTGTTGTTCATGGGAGCCGGGTTGGTGGTGCGCAGCACCGGCAGGCGGCTGATCACAGAGTTGGGAGGTCTGGGCAAAGCCATGCCGCTGGCAGCCATCTGTACTGCCGTGGGCGCGCTGGCCATCACCGGCATGCCACCCTTTTGCATCTTTGACAGCGAGTGGATGATCTTTGCCGGCGGGTTCCATACCGCTCACATCGGCCTCTCTGCCCTGACGCTCTTTGGATCCTTGCTGACCGTGGCCTACGCCCTCTGGTTCATCGGACGGGTCTTCTTTGGCCCTCGCCCGGAGGGATTAACTGTGACCCGGCCGCACTGGGCGATGGTGGCGCCGACGGTGCTGCTGGCCGTTTTGGCTCTGGTAGAGGGCATCTTTCCGGCGACGGTGTTCGATTGGGTGTTCCACGAGCTGCCGCTGATCCTGGGAGGGCGCTGGTGATAGGAAACGTGTGGGTGGCGCTGCCGCTGGCCTGCCTGGGATGCGGCGCGTTTGCCGTCTATCTGGCAGCGCGCCTGTTGCCGGCCAGGCTGGAAGGAAGCCGGAACAGGTGGTTGGCCGCGTGCACGGCGATGGTGTTTGGAGCCGCACTGGCGACGATCGTGCCTCTTTCGGCGGCTACGCGCGCGGCCTACCATGCCGGCAGGGCGCTGCCCACCTGGGGCAGGTCAGAGGCGGGAGGCGCCTTCCTGCAAGCCGATCCCGGCGCATTGGTGATCGTGGCCGCGGCGTTGGGACTGGGAGGGCTGGTAGCAATCTACTCGGGCCACTACATCTCGCTCGACCGGCGCTATGAGACCTACTATCCGTTGCTTTTACTGCTGGTGGTGGGGCTGGTGGGTATGGTCCTGGCCGCGGATCTCTTCAGCCTGTACATGTTCTGCGAGCTGATGAGTGTCGCCGCATACGTCCTGGTGGCCTTCCGCCGGCGCACGCAAACCGCCATCGAGGCAGGTTTCAAATACCTGGTGATGGGCAGCGTGGGCACGATCATCCTGCTGATGGGCATCTCGTTCGTCTACCGAGAGCGTGGGCAGATCGCCTGGCAGGTCGCAGGAGGCGCAGCGTGGGCAGAGAAGGGCCCGTGGACGCGCGCCGGGCTGGCTTGCTTCCTGGTAGGGTTGGGGGTCAAGAGTGCTCTGGTTCCCATGCATACCTGGCTGCCCGACGCCCACGGCCGCGCTCCCAGCAGCGTCAGCGCCATGCTGTCCGGCGTCGTCATCCAGGCCGCTTTTTACACCCTGCTCAAGGCCGGCCTGGGGTTGGGCTGGCCTGCGCGTGATCTGGGGACCCTCCTGGTTGGGCTCTCGATGCTCAACATGACCCTGGGCAACGGCCTGGCGCTGGTGCAGGTCTATACCAAGAGACTGCTGGCCTACTCGTCGCTGGCGCAGATGGGCTACATGATGTTCAGCGTGGGAATCGGATTGCACTATGGGCTTGCCAGTTCGATACAAGCCGCTTTTTTCCTCCTGGTGGCCCACGCCGCGATGAAAGGATTGGCCTTTTTGTGCAAGGGGGTGTGCCACTTTTACTGCGATACGACCACCATCGCCCAATTGCGCGGGATGGCCCGGCGGTTGCCCCTGGTGGCGGTGGCGTTCGTCGTGGCGCTGGGCGGCCTGGCAGGCATTCCTCCGCTGGCCGGGTTTGCCGGCAAGTGGTTCGTGCTTACCGGGGCCTTGTCCACGCCGGATGCCCTGGCCTACGTGGGATTGGCAGTCTTTTTGATCAACAGCCTGCTCGCCTTGGGCTACTACCTCCCATTGGTGGTCACGCTGTTCTCTCTGCCGCCGCTGGCGCGTAGAGGTGTAGCAGAAGGCGGGCGCTTGCGTATGTCGCCATGGATGGCCGTCCCGCTCGTGATCCTGGGCGGGTTGATCCTGGCCATCGGCCTTTACCCTGGGCCGTGGCTGGACCTGACGGCGGATGCAGGTTCATACCTGTTGGCGCTGGGAGGCGAGCGATGAAAGAAATGCTATCCAGCCCACCGGCTGCGCTGGTCTTTTTCCTGGGACTGGCCTGGGGATTGTACCGGTTGGGCGGTGCGCTGGCAGCCAGGGGGGAAGCGCATCCCGGCAAGCACCTACCCTATGCTTGCGGTGAGGACATGCTGCCCTCACAGGCAAGGCTTGCTTACCACGCCTTCTTTCGGCTGGCGCTTATGTTCGCCGTGTTGCACCTGGCCACGCTGGTCGTTTCGACGTTGCCGGCGGATGGAGCGCCCCGGCTCGCCGGGGCCGCCTACCTGGCAGGGATCGCCGTGTGCGTGTTCGTACTGACCAAAGGAGAAGTATAAATGCTGGAGCGTATCGTCCGCTGGGCCCGGCGCAAGTCGCCCTGGGTCCTGCACTTCAATAGCGGTGGGTGCAATGGCTGCGACATCGAGATCCTGGATCTCCTCACACCGCGCTACGACGTAGAGCGATTGGGGATTCTGAAACAGGCCTCACCGCGCCATGCCGACATCCTGCTGTGTACCGGCCCGGTGACGCGCCAGTCGCGGGACAGGCTGCGCCGCATCTACGAGCAGATGCCCGCCCCCAGGTGGGTCGTGGCGGTAGGCAGTTGCAGTTGTTCGGGCGGCATCTTTCACGGGGGACAGAGCGTCCTTGGCGGCGTGGATCAAATTCTGCCGGTGGACCTGTATCTCCCGGGATGTCCCTGCCGGCCGGAGGCCACGATAGACGGGCTCGTGCGCCTTTTGGAGATGATTTGACCGATTGGGAGTGTGACATGCAACTGGAAGAGATCGTGCACGCACTGCGTAAAGCGTTTCCCACAGCATCCATCGAACCCCGGCGGGTGCCGCTGGATGAAGCCTTCGTCGCGCTTCCCGCCGATTGCATACTCGCCGCCGTGAAACTGCTCATCGAGCGGTTCGATATATATCATCTCTCGACGATCACCGGGCAGGACACGGGCCGCGAGATCGAGCTGCTGTACCACTTCTGGGCCGGCGGCGGGCTGACGCTGCGCATTTCGCTGCCGCGCGAGGGCGCGCGTCTCGCCTCTGTGACCGGCCTGGTCCCCGGCGCCGCCTTCTACGAGCGTGAGGTGCGCGAAATGCTGGGGGTCGCTTTCGACGGACTGGCCGACCAGCGCCCGTTCCTGCTGCCGGACGATTGGGACGGTGGGCACCCGCTGCTGGCGCACCGTCCGGAGGAGGTGGCTGAATGACCAAGATGGTCATTCCCATCGGCCCGCAGCATCCGCTGCTCAAGGAACCCCTGTTTTTCCAATTGACCGTCACGGGAGAGCGGATCTTCGATAGCACCCTGCGCATCGGGTACGTCTACCGGGGGATCGAGCGGCTGGCCCAGGAGCGCAGCTACGTGCAGAATCTGCACCTGCTGGAGCGCGTGTGCGGTATCTGCTCGCACATCCACACGACCGTCTACTGCCAGGGAGTGGAAGCCCTGCTGGAGCTCGAGGTCCCGCCGCGTGGCCTGTACCTGCGCACGCTGCTGTGCGAGTTGGAGCGCATCCACAGCCACCTGCTGTGGATGGGCGTACTGGCAGAGAACGTCGGCTTCACCACGATCTTTATGTACGCCTGGCGCGACCGGGAGATCGTGTTGGATATCATGGAGGAGCTCTCTGGCGGGCGCGTGGCCCACGCGGTCAACGTCGTTGGCGGCGTACGCATCGACGTGGGCGAGGAGCAGGCGGCTTCGATCATGGAGCGGCTCGACCAATTGCAGGGCAAGGTAGAGGATCTGCTGGACGTGGTGCAGCACGAGCGCACGTTCCGGGCGCGCACGCAGGGGGTGGGCAAGATGTCGCTGGAACAGGTGCGCCGGCACTGCGTGGTGGGCCCGGTGGCCCGCGCCGCCGGACTGGACGTGGACCTGCGGCGCGACGCGCCCTACGCGGCTTACGGCCGGCTGGCCTTGCGCGTCGTCACGGCCCAGGATGGGGACGTGTGGGCCTGCACGTGGGTTCGCATGCAGGAAGCGCTCGAAAGCCTGCGTCTGTGCCGCCAACTGCTGTTGGAGCTGCCGGAAGGCCCGCTGGCCGTGAAGGCTGCCCGGCGCGTGCCGGCCGGCCAAGTGGTCAGCCGCGCCGAGGCGCCGCGCGGCGAGCTGCTCTACTACATCCGCAGCGACGGCAGCGACAGGCCGGCCAGGATCAAGATTCGCACCCCCACGCTGCCCGTGTTGAGCGCGCTGCCGGAACAACTGCGCGGTGTCCACACGGCCGACGTCCCTGCCGTGCTCTCCGGGGTGGACTTGTGCATCGCCTGCGCCGATCGGTGAAACTGGCGCGCCATCGTCGCCGCCGACCGCCCTGGTCCGGCGCAGGACGGCTGATGAGCCGGCGCGGCGTTGCCTGCACCGACTTGTCGCCGGCAGGGCTGGAGTGATGCGGTCGTCGGCATCGCCGGTGTACGACTGCGCGTCGCATGGGTTGGAACTGAAGAGGAAGAAGGTCAAAATCAAAGAGGTACACAACTGAACGTGGAGATTGCAAGTATGGGTGATTGGTCACTGGCTCTGTTCACACTGTTGATCCTTCCCGGCTTTGGGTTTCTCTTTGTCTGTGCGCTGGCCTTCCAGTGGCTGGACCGGCGGGTGATCGCCCGCCTGCAGGGACGGGTGGGGCCGCCCTGGTTCCAGCCGCTGGCCGACCTGATCAAGCTGCTGGCCAAGGAGGATCTGTTGCCCGGCGGGGCCAGCGAGTTCGCCTGCGCCGCGTTGCCGATGGTGTCGCTGGCTGCGGTGCTGACCGCTGCGCTCTACATCCCCATCGGCGGGCGGGCCGTGCAAGCGTTCGAAGGGGACCTCGTCGTGGTGTTATTCTTGCTCAGCATACCGGCCCTGGCCTACTTCCTGGCAGGGTGGGTGTCGACGGGGGTCTATAGCGTCATCGGCGGCAATCGTTCGCTGCTGCAATACTTTTCCTACGAGGTGCCTTTCCTGATGGCGTTGGGCGGCCCGGCCATTCTCACCGGCTCGTGGTCCATCTCCCGCATCGCCGCACAGCAACAGGGAGCGCCCTGGATGATACTCGTGCAGCCCGTGGGCTTTCTGGTGGCCATCGCCGGGCTGATCGGCAAGCTGAAGCGGCTGCCGTTCGACATCCCCAAGGCCAAGTCGGAGGTCGTGGCCGGCCCGCTGACCGAGTTCAGCGGGCGCAAGCTGGCGCTGTGGCACCTCACGTTGGATATCCAGACAGTCGTCGGGATATTCCTGCTGGTCAATGTTTTCCTGAGGGGAAGCAGTGCGGGGTGGGCATTTCTCCCGGGCTGGGCTCCAGGGCTGGTCGAGGCGGCAGTTTTTGGCGTCAAAGCAGTGATCATCCAGTTGACTCTCTCGACGGCCAGTGCGCTCTATGCGCGGCTGCGCATCGATCAGTTGGCGAATCTGGGATGGCGCGTGCTTGTCCCGCTGGCGCTGGCGCAGATGGCGGCCGTCGTCTGGATAGGAGTGTAGGAGGTGTCCCGTTGGTGGTCGCTGGTCCACCTGTTGCCGCAACTGTGGCGCACGCTCACCGGCAGACCGATCACGGTGCGCTATCCTTTCGCGCCGCTGAAACTACCGCGCGAGTTTCGGGGCCGCGTAAAGATCGAACCTGCCCTGTGCCGGGGGTGCGGCGCGTGCGCGCGGGACTGTCCGGCTTCCGGCCTGGCGCTACAGCGCAAGGGCCGCGATCATTTTCGGCTGGTTCACTACCCGGACCGGTGCGCCTATTGTGGGCAGTGTGAGGAGAGCTGCCGCTTTGGCGCGATCAAATTAACCAACGAGTTCGTGCGAGGCGCATCCCGACGCGAGATGCTCGAGGAGGTGCTGGTGGAAAGAGACGAGTAAGGAAAGTGAGTGTATCAATGTCATCGCCCAGGTTGGGTGGCAGCACCATAGGCGGCCATCGTCAACCTGGATAAATACCAGCCCCAACCCGATCGGGTTGGGGCGGTCTGTGTTGCCTGAGTCACACCGGGCCATCCTACGGATGCCAGTTCTTGAACACCAGGAAAAGTCTGATCTGGTACATAGGCGTGTTCGGCACGTAGGTGGGCACCTCGACGACGCTTGGCGGAGCCTCCGGCAGCGTCTTGCCCTCACCCAATGCCTGCGTTCCCCCATCTTGCGCCATGACGCCCAGGCTACCGGCGGTGGGGGCCATGGTGACGTCGTAGGTCGTCGCCTCGAAGCCATAGACCCAGAAGTTGTACTCGTTCGTCTCGGGAGCCACCAACGCGATGGTGTCCGGCGCAGTGCCAGCGTTGCTGCTGTAATAGTGCGGGCTGCCTCCGCTGGGACCGATCCAGGCGTACAGGTCAGGATCTCCCTGGCCGCCACAGGGCGTCAGCGTGACCGTCCCGGACTCCCCTGCTGTCAACCGCCACTGGTAGAGTCTCCACTCGGCCAGCGCGATACCGTCGCAAGAGGGAGTGTAGTTGATCCAGGCCAGGGCGGCCGCGGAGATGTTCCAGGCCCCATCGGCAAAGCGCGCCTGGAAGTGCTTGACACCACCGGAGGGTGAAAGCGTCCAGTTGAGGCTGGTCGTGTAACTGATCCAGCCGCTCTCCTGTGCGATCTCCCACTGGCCGGCGGCCGCGTCGAAGACGAACTCTGTGACGTACATCTGCTCAACGCCGGTACCGCCGGGGTTGTCCTGCGCGGACAGCGTCAGGTTGACCGCGGGTGAGTCCGTGGTCAAGGCCCCACCGTTGACCGCGATCTCGCCGCTGGGAGCGATGGGGTCGGAAGAGGATGGGAAGACGTGGACAACCCGGGTGACCCCATTGTCCCCCTCGTCGCTCTCGGCGATGCCGTTGTCCGGATCCACACGGACAGAGAAGGTGTGCAATCCCTCACTCAACGGCGCGTAGGCGGCGGCCTTCAACAGCACCGTACTGCGCCGTGGCACCGAGGGAAGCGTGTACCGTCCAGCGCCAAAGGGATTGCTGTCAACCTGGAGGTCTACGCTCACGTTGCTGGCGTCGGCATCCGAGTCGTTGTGGACGAAGACCAGCAGGTCGAAGGTGTTTCCCTCGCGCGTCGTTGGCGGGTCGGTGGAGATGTCAGTCTCCTGGACGTACAGATTGGTCAAGATGGGCGCCGTGACTGTCACACTGAACGCCTGCGTCTCTCCCAGCCAGGTGCCTCCCTGCCACAGGCCCCACTCCAGCGTATATGCCCCCGCCCCTGGCGTCCAGGAGGATACCGGGAAGAAGAGCACTTCACCTGACCGGACTTCGTAAGGCAGCCAGGCCAGCGTCCAGTTCCCCGCCAGGTTCCCCTCACTGTCGCGCCACTCGTGGTAGAACTGCACCGGATCGTTGCCCGAGTTGATCCAGGTCTCTGTCCCGACGTTGCGCACCTGCACCAGCGCCGGGAACGCGCGGTTCTCCTCCATCGTCGTCGTCACGTTGGTCGTCAGATAGGCGACCCCGTAGGATGGCACCGCCAGCGCGGTCAGTGCCAGGTCGGCGACAGTGTTCGACCCAGGGGTGACAGTCGCTGGCGCCAGGGCTTCGTCGTAGCTCACCGCACTGGCGACGACGGTGTAGTCGCCGGGCGCGAAGGGAGCAGCGAAGGCATAGTTGCCGCCCGCGTCCGTCGTCGTCCGGGCCAGACTGCCGTCCTGAGCAAACGCACTGCTCAGGCTCCCGGCCTGCCGCACGACGACGACGGCACCGGGCACCGGGCTGCCGCCATCCGTTACCTGGCCGGAGAGTGTACCGCCAGTCTCGGTTGGCAGCCGGAGCGTGCCGGCCGAGTGCCGTCCACCCAGCGCGTAGATCAGCCCCTGGCGGTGGGCATAGCCAACCTTGAAGGCGCGCACCAGGTAGGGGCCACTGGTAACGTTCAGGCTGAACTCGAATTCACCGTTAGTGTCCGTCGCACCGCCCGCCAGCGGCCCGGCGTTGTCGCTGAGCGGGGCGATGCCATACGGGTCCCACAGTTGGACGGTGGCCCCCTCCAGTGGCACGTTGTTCGCCGGGTCGGGCTTCAGGTCGGTGACGCGGCCAGCGATGACGCTCGTGCGCGACTGCAGGACAAAGTTGAGCACGCGCGTCTCCCCGGCGGCGATGGTGATCTCGGGACAGGCGGGACTATCGTAGCCGTCACGCCAGGTGCAGACGCGCCAGTGGCCCGCCGCGACGCCGACGGTATACCGGCCGGTCGAATCGGCCCATCCCAGGCTCCAGGGAATCATCTCCCGTCCGCTCACGGGATCCTGGACGCTCACGTCGGCGCTGGGCACGGGGAAGCCGTACTGGTCGGTGATCTTGCCGCTGATGATGGCGGTGTTGGGCAGCAGCACCAGGTCCACCGAGGCCGTGCCGCCATCGGCCACCGTGAACGGGCGGGCCTCCTGACAGGTGTAGCCCTCCAGGTGCACGTAGGCATCCCACTGGCCGGCGGTCACACCGGAGGTGTAGAAGCCGGTGTTGCCGATCGTGCGGTAGTGGATCCACTCGTTCCGCTCCCGGCTGTCCATGCGAGTGTCGGCCGGCACGGCAATGGGTGGGCCGCTGTAGGAGCCGAGGCGCACCGTGCCTTGCACGACGGCCGTGGCCCTGTTCAGGCGGAGGTCAATGCCCGAGAGCACCTCGTTCTCGGTGACCATGACGCTGCGATCGGACACGTTGGTATAATCAGGTGGATGCTCGGCATGGATGTTCCAGACGCCGGCGTAGACGGGCAACTCGTAGTTGCCGCTGGCATCGGCGTATACACCGTTGCCCTGCTGGTACTTGGGATGCCAGGCCCAGACCCATGCATGGGGCACCGGGTCATCGTTCTGATCGAGCACCCGGCCTGCGATGCGGGATCTGAGCGCGCTCAGGTAGAGGTCTTTGGTGAGCGTCTGGCCGGCGCTGATGGTGATCTGTTGGTCGGGTGGCTGGAGATAGTTCGTGCGCCAGGCGTTGATGCGCCAGGTGCCAGCCGGCACGCCCAGCGTGTACGCACCGGAGGCATCGCTCGTCACCTCGCGGCTCAGCCACCACCCGCTGGTCGCATCGCGGAGGGCGACCTGGGCACCGGGGATGGGGGTGCCGTCCTGTTCCCGCACGGCACCGGTGACGGTGGCGTCGTTGGGCAAGAAGGTGATGTCTACGTCATTGACCGTCTGGCCGCTGCCGACGGGAACCAGCGGGATGGACGCCAGCGTGTAGCCGTCCACGCGCCCGTCCCAGCGGTTGGCATCCAGTCCCCAGGTGCCGGCAGGGACGGTGAGCGTATACGCGCCGTTGGCATCTGCGGAAGTACTGGTCCACCCACTTGCGTTCCAGCGGCTGCCGTTGACGTTAATGTATGGAACGGGTGTGCCGTCTCCGTAGCGCACGTGTCCCCGAATGGTGGCGTCGCCCCGATCCAGAGTGAAATCTATGCCGGTCGTGGCGTTGGGAGCGGTTACGGCGACGCGGTTGGCCTGATTCCAATCCACAGTCTCCCGATAGTACTCCTCAAGATACCCGGCGGCCTGGGCCCTCACCCGGTGGTCGCCGGATGGGAGCCCCTGGATCGTGTAACTCCCGTCCGCCTGGGTGTTGGCGTCGCGCACCCACTGGTCGGTGTCGAAATCGTGGGCCATGACGTGGACATCCGCGATCGGTGTTACGCCGTCTGCCTGGTAGACGTGGCCGGAGATGCTGCCTCCCACCGCCAGCGTGAAGTTGACGTTGGTCACGGTGACGCCGATCGAGACGCTGAGCACGGTGGCCTCGCTTTCGGTCAGCGCATCGTCATAGTATTCGTCTACGTAGGGGTGGTTGTTGCAGCGGCTGCAGGCGTAGATGTAGACGTCCGTGGGGGGCACTCCGGCGAAGGTGTAGTAACCGGAGGCGTCGGTGTTGGGGCCGCCAAACCAGGCGTGGTCGGAGACGCGGATAGCGGCGATATGCAGGTTCTCGATGGGCGCACCGCCCTCAGCCACGACCCGCCCGCTGACGATACCGGCCCGGTCGAGCGTAAAGTCAATGCCGGTCGTGGCGCCGGGCTCAGCGACGGTGACCGGGGTGGCCAGATGGTGCTGGCCGGCTTCGTTGTACCACTCCTGGACGTAGGCCTTGCCGGAGCATTGCGGACAGACGCTCACCCGGTAGTCGCCCGAGGGGAGACCGGTGAGCGTATAACTGCCGTCCGCTCCAGTTTCGGTACCTGCCCACCACTGGCCGGTGTTATAGTCTTCCGCGTAGACGTGCACGTCGGCGATGGGCGTCGTGCCGTTGGCTTCGTAGACGTGGCCGGTGATAGAGCCTGTATCCTGGGCCAGGGGGCCAGACGGCGGCGCCGCACGGGTCAGATGGTGCTCGCCGAAGGCGAACAGCGCCAGGCCGACGAGGACGGCAAACAGTGCGGTCCCGGTCGGCGCGACGCTCAGCCGTTGTAGTCGCTTGATCATATTTACCTCCTTACCTTGAGCGTTTCCTGTATAGATTGTAGCAGATTTTCGGGACAAAGTCAAGAACTTGTAGAAACGCCACGCTATGTGCTCTACATCACCGGGGACATCAACCCCACGGTTGAGGGGTTACACACAGGGCAGCCCCTGGACGCCGGGCCCTGTCCATTCTAACGTCGCGAAGTCCGCGAATTGATCTTGACTTTTCGCCTTAGCCGGGGGACCATAGCAACATGCATTGGAGTAGGTGTTGCTCTGTTGATCACCTTGCTCAGCATTGCAGCACTGGCTGGCCTCGGGCACATTGATCGAGATCAACGTCAGGTCTTCAGTGCCCGTGTTCTCGTACGCGTGCGCAACACCGGCGGCCACGTGCACGGCCAGCCCGGCCCGGGCCTGGAACTGTTGCTCCCCTATCCAGACGAGCCCCTGCCCGCCGAGAAAGTAGAACAGGTGCGCGTAATCGTCCCGGTGCGCGGAAAACCGGCCGTCCGGCACGACGCGCGTCAACACCACCTTCACGCCGTCTGCCAACAGCGTCTTGCCATACACCCCACGCGCCACGTCCAGGCGCACCGGCTGCCATTCCAACTCTGCGGCGTCAACGACCTGTCCCATCGTTTAGCCTCCTGGCACAATTTTCTTGGACGCGGATGAACGCAGATTTTGTTTTTTGATCTGCGAAAATCTGCGAGAATCTGCGTCCCAAAATCCTAGCGACTGGCCAGGCCGCCGGCGATTTCTCCGCCGTCAATCACAAAGGTCTGCCCGGTGATGAACGCTGCGTCGTCGGAGGCGAGAAAGGCAAACAGCGCGGCCACCTCTTCCGGGCGGCCCACCCGGCCCAGCGGCACCTTGCTCGAAAACTCGCGCAGCATCTCGGGCGTGTATTCTGCTTCCTGCATCGGCGTCAGGATAAAGCCGGGGCAGATGGCGTTCACGCGCACCGCCGGGGCCAGTTCCAGCGCCATGGAGCGCGTCAGTTCGATCACGCCGGCCTTGGAGGCGTTGTAGTCGGCGTAGAAGGGATAGCCCATCAGGCCATTGGTCGAGCCCATGTTCAGGATCACGCCGCCGTTTCCTGCCAGCATCCGCCGCGCGGCCTGCTGCGCCACGAAGAAGATCCCGTTGAGGTTCACCTCGATCACCTGGCGCCACTGGGTGGGGGTGATGTCCATAAACGGATGCCGGATGCTGATCCCGGCGTTGTTGATCAGCACGTCCAGTCCGTTCAGTCCGTCGTCCAGCGCCTCAAACGCCCGCGCGACCGCCTCGGCATCCGAGACGTCGGCGCCGATAGCGCCCGACAGCGCGGGCAACTGGCGGGCGACGCGCTCACGGGCCGCATCGTCTTGGTCCAGCACGACGACGCGCGCGCCTTCTTCGAGGAAGCGGGCCGCCGTCGCCGCGCCGATGCCGCCGGCCCCGCCAGTAATCAAGACTCGCTTACCCTGCAAGCCGCGCATGTCCCCTCCTCAGACACCCGTAGGGGCAGGTCTCGCGCCTGCCCATCCGGTGGGCCCCTGTAGGGGCAGGCCTTGCGCCTGCCCATCTGGTGGGCGCCCGCAAGGGGCGCCCCTACCCTGCCAGGCCACCCCCATCTACCACGAGCACCGTACCGGTGACGAAGGACGCGGCATCGCTGGCCAGGTACAGCACCGCCTGTGCGATCTCCTCCGGCGCGCCGATGCGCCCGAGCGGGCGCTGCGCCGCTTCCGCCAGGAAACGCTCGTTGGCCTGGCCCAACTGGTGCGCCTCGTCGCGCAGCATCGGCGTGTCGGTGTCGCCGGGACAGATGCAGTTGACGCGGATACCTTGCGCGCCGTGGTCGAGCGCCAGTGCGCGTGTCAGTTGGACGACGGCCCCTTTCGAGGCGCAGTACGCCGCTGCCTGGCGCCCTCCGACCAGCCCCCAGCCCGAGGCCGTGTTGATGATCGCCCCGCCGCCCGCTTCGATCATGACAGGAATCGCATATTTAGACATCAGGAAGACCGAGCGGACGTTCACCGCCATCACGCGCTCCCATTCTTCCACGCTCGTCTCCAGGACGGAGGCGCGCCGGACAATCCCTGCGTTGTTGAAAAGCACGTCGAGCCCGCCCAGTTCGCCGACGGTCTGCCGCACGGCGCGCTCACAGTCGGCCGGCTGCGACACGTCGCAGCGCACGTAGATCGCCCGCCCGCCGTCGCCCTGGATCGCCTGCACGACAGCCTGCCCACCGCCCGCGTCCAGGTCCACGATTGACACAGCCGCCCCCTCGCGCGCAAACAGGAGCGCCGTTGCCCGCCCGATGCCCGACGCGCCGCCGGTGATGAGAGCACGTTTGCCTGTCAAAGCGCCCACACTTTCCTCCTGATGGGTCAATCTGCAGTCCCGCCGCCGTCCACGACCAGCGCTGCGCCGGTCATGAACGACGCATCGTCCGAGGCCAGGAAGAGTACCGCCTTGGCGATCTCCTCCGGCCGGCCAATGCGCCCCATGGGGCGGTTGGCAGCGCTGGCCAGATACGCCTCCCATGCCATGCCCCTGATGCGGGCATCTTCGAGAAGCATGGGCGTGTCCACGTCGCCTGGGCAGATACAGTTGACGCGAATGCCCTGCCGGCTGTGGTCAACCGCCATCGCCTTCGTCAGCAGCACCACGCCTCCCTTGGAGGCGCAGTAGGCAGCCGCTTCATTGCCCCCGACCAGCCCCCAGCCCGAGGCATTGTTGACGATTACCCCGCTCCCCTGCGCGATCATCGTCGGGAGCGCGAACCTGGACATCAGATACGTCCCCTTCAGGTTAATGTCCAGCGTCAGGTCCCATTCTTCTTCGGTGCTGTCCGGTACTGTGTGGGGGTAGAAGACGCCCGCATTGTTGAAGAGGATATCCAGCCGGCCAAAGGCCCGCAGCGTTTCCTCCACTGCCCGGCGGCATTCCTCCGCCAGGCGCACGTCGGAACGGATAAAGGTGGCTGTTCCGCCAGCCCGCTCGATCTCTTCCACCGCCTCCTGGCCGCGCGCCTCGTTGCGGCCGGCGATGGCGACCCTGGCCCCCTCCTGGGCAAAGAGCAGCGCCGTGGCGCGGCCTATGCCAGAGGTCCCGCCGGTAATCAGCGCCACCTTGTTGGCAAGACGCATCGTGATTCTCCCTCCTACCATGATACCTTGTAGATAATTTGTTCGTTGTACCCGGTGACCACCCTGACGTAGCCGCTGAGCATCTGATCCACCGCCACGTCGCCGGTGTCAACCAGGAATGGCCGCCCACGCAGCGAGTGGATCTTGTCAGCAGTGCTCACGACGATGACGTTCTGTTTGCCCACCTTTTTGATCACACTGGGGCTGATCTGCTGGTTCCCCCTACCAAAGATGTAGCCCTGGCCCCCGATGGGGGTCACGATGACCTTCGCCTTTCGTCCTTCGAGGAGCCTCAGGAGTTGAGACTCATTCACGTCAGCGGCGACCAGCTTCCCATTGCATATCACATCCACGCCGATTAACGTCTTGTTCAGCCCTAGCCTGGACGCGATGGCCCTGGTCGTCGTCCCAGGCCCGATGACGTACAGACAGTTGTCCTCCATTCTACCTACGACGTCACAGGCGATTGCGTCTAAGGATGCTTGTTCTCCGGGGCTGCTGGCGGCCTTGAGGCCCTGGACCAGCCTTCTCTGAAACGGAATCTTGAGGTAACCGTACAGTCTCGCCGCCACGCTGCCCTGTCGAAATGCTTCCTCGTCTATGTCCACGACCTCGGCCTCTCGCAGGCTAGACACGCTTCCCCGCAGATATAGCACGGCGAGGTCACCCGCGCTTCTCGGATTGGTGGCAAAGACTGCCGAATGGATCTTGACCCCCGCCGGGATCCCAAGCACCGGGATTCCTTCTCCAACGGCGTTGCAGATATCCCTGGCAGTGCCATCGCCGCCAGCAAAAAGCAACAGGTCCACGTTCAGCCGCAGCATTTCCCCGGCTGCACGTTGCGTGTCTTCCGGCGTCGTTTCGCCCGGCGCGATTGAGCCGATGACGGTGGGGGCAAACCCGCATGCTCTGGCTGCGTCTTCGCCCATTTCACCGGGGTAGGTGATGACCTCAGGACCGTCTCCAGGCTCCACCCTTTCCAAAGCCTGGATGGCCCGCTGCAGCGCTTCGGGCGTCGCGCCAAGCTCCAGCGCCTTCTTCTGTATCGCTGAACCGTCGCTTCCCTTGAGCCCGACTCTCCCACCCAGCCCCGCCACCGGATTGACGATTAAGCCTAACCGCTTTTCTCCCACTGCTGTGCTTTCTTCAGGTAGGCCCGCCAGGTCATTGCCCACTGCGACGGATCATCCAGGGGCGTGGGGTCAATGGTGTGGATGGTGCTGTTGTGAGGAGCGCTCTTGACCCATGCAGGGTGCGTACGTGCCTCGTCTGCCACGTGAGCCAGGATGGCCACGTATTCGTCGAGTTCGTCCTTGGAGTACGACTCGGTGGGTTCGAGTGTGCAAGGCTCCGGCACGACATACGGATGGTGGCTGGTCCAATAATGGACGCCGAAGTCCGCCGCGCGCAGTCCGAGTTCCTCGGAATGGACGCCCGTCTCGCTCGTCAACGCTTCCCAGCTATAGCGGACCTGTTCCATGCGGCGCTTGCCCCTGGCATACGGTGCGCTCACTCCCGGGATTTCCAACATCTTTTTGAGCAGATAGTTGTTGTTGAGCACTGCGATTTCGGCGACCTCCCGCAAGCCCACCGCGCCGAGACTCATAGCCCATGCATACGCCCTCAGAACGACGGGCGCCACGCCATAGAATGGCCCGACCTTGCCAATACTATCGGGCCTGTCATAGTTCAGGTGATACTTGTGCCCATCGAACTCGATGACCGGGACCGGCAGGAACCTGGCAAGTTCTCGGGTGACGCCGGTCGCACCGACTGCCGGCCCCCCACATCCGTGAGGGGACGAGAAGGTCTTGTGCAGGTTAAACTGGCACAGGTCGAAGTCAGCCTCCCTGGCGCTGGTGATCCCCAGTATGCCGTTGGCGTTGGCCTGGTCGTAAGCGCACAGTCCCCCCGCTTCGTGGACGAGCCTCACAAAGTCCTCGATCTTTGGATTAAAGATGCCCGTGTCTTCCGGGTTTGTGATCAAGAGGCCGGCGGTCCGCTCCGAAACTGCCGCTTTCAATGCCTCCAGGTCGGGATAGCCCTCTTCATCAGGATACAGCGTGATGACCTTGAAACCGGCTGTTTTGGCGCACGCCGCATTGGAAGGGTGGGAGAAGATGGTGGTGATGATCTCATCTCGCTGGCCTGCTTCCCCCTGCGCCGCGTGGTAGGCCCGCATGATCGAGACGTTGGTGTATATCGCTGCCGAACCGGCCCGGGGTTGCAGCGAGAACCGGTCCAGCCCCGAAATCACTTTGAGCATCTGCTCGAACCTGTACAGCACCTCCAGAATACCCTGCACAGTTTCTTCGTCCTGTAGCGGGTGGAGTTCTTGCATGGTGGGCAGCCTGGCCAGTTGGTCGTTGACCTTGGGGCTGTACTTCATCGTGCAGGTTCCCTGCCCGATTTCAATGTTCAGATCTGCCCCCAGGTTCTCCTGGGACAGCCTTACATAGTGCCTCAGTACCTGGGCCTGAGATAGTTCGGGCAGCCTGGGGGGCTGCTTCCTGCGCATGCCATCTGGCAAAGTCGCCAAAACGTCCCCGACCTCATGCTTGATCTCGTCCTCCACCTCGGGCACGAGGACGCCCCGTTGCCCCTCGCGACTCAGTTCAAAGATGATAGGTTCATCCCACCTGGCCTGGTGAAATCGCCTCAGGTTGGGCCTCCCATCCGTAAACCTGCGCCTGGTGATATCTTGTTGAGCCATGTTACTGAACGACCTCCTGTAGCGCACTCACCAGCCTGTCAATGTCATCCCTGGTGTGGACCTCAGTCACGCAATAAAGGGCGCTGTCGCCCAGTTCCGGGAACTCTCCTGTCAGGTCTTTCCCCCCAAAGATGCCCCGCGCCAACAGCGCCTTGTTGATCTCCGCTACTGTGTGGCCCGTGCCATCGAAATTGACGACAAATTCCTTGAAGTGGGATGCCTGGAAGACGGGAGCCTTGACGCCCTCGATCCTGGCTATCTGCAACATCGCGTAGCGCGATCTCGTCATGATGCCTTCTCCAATTTCCGCCATGCCTTGCGGTCCCATGAGTGCCAGGTACACACCAGCGGTAATACCCCACAAGGCGGCCGCCGTGCCTACCCACTCCTTGCCCTCCTCCCTGACTGCAAAAGAGGTCCTTTCATAAGCCACGTCGCCGAATCCATATTCTCCTTCAACTACCGTGGGGGCGATCCCAAACAGCCGCGAAGGATATTCCATCACGTACTTTTCCTCATCGCGGGTCGCGATGTATCCGGCCTGGCCGCCACCAAACTGCATGTGCATACCCAGCGGCTGTATGTCGCCACAGACGATGTCCGCCCCGTACTCAACCGGCGGAGCCAGGATGCCTAACGAAATCGGATCGGCCCCTACCACACAGATCGCCCCGTGTTCGTGGGCCATCCTGGAAATCTCCTCTCCATGCGTCTCGACAAACCCGAGGTAGGACGGGTTCTCGAAATAGACGGCGGCCGTCTTCGAGGAAATCTCAGCCCTGAGAGCTGTCAAGTCCATTTGTCCTGTCCCGGCGTCATAGCCGACCAGCTTGATTTCTATCTCTGGCCGGCAATAATCCCTGATCCTGGACAGTTTATCAGCGCTGATGGTTCTGCATGCTAACACTTGGCGCCGGCCTGTAATCCTCGACGCCATGCGGAGCGACGTGGCGGCGGCCTGAAACCCATCATACGTCGGGACGTTGACGACGTCCATGTTTAGCAGCTCACCCATCATACTGGTGTACTCAAAGAGCGCCTGAAACCGGCCGTGGTCGTCGTAAGGTTCACCCGCGTAGGCGGTCAGGAACTCGCCTCGCTGGTTCACCTCGTCACATACCGCCGGCACGTGATGCTGCCAGCATCCGGCACCCAAGAAGTTGAGGTACTCCCGTGTGGTCTTGTTTTTTGCCAGGATACCTTCTACGTGCCTTCTCAAAGCACATTCTGACAGGAGCGGTTTGGGCAAGTTCAAGCTTCCCTTGAGCCTGAGGGTTTCTGGAATATCCTCGAGGAGGTCCTCCATCCTCTCCGCCCCGATCTCTTTGAGCATCTGTTCCTTTACTGCAGGCACAGAATTGGGGATATAGGGGTACACAATCGGTTGTTTCTCATTCATGCTGTGCTCCTTTTACCTATCCACCGCCGAGGTCGTCAATCCGACCCTTGTCTATCGCCAGGGTCGCCATCTGGCCCAACATCCGCACCACGAAAATCATCCCGGCAAACCGTTCATCTTTTGTAAAGCCTGCCTTGTAACGGGCGTAAATCTGCTGGACGATGACGGCGATCTTGAACAGCGCGTAGACGTAATAGAAGAGCATGCTCGACAGGTCGCGCCCACTCAGTTCCGCGTACCGCTGCGCCAACTCCCGCCGGTTAAGGTTGCCCGGCAACGCCGTCAGCCCGAAGCCCAGCGCCTGCAGCTCGGGCGGGTCGCCAGCGTCAACCCAGTAGCCGAGCGTCGTGCCCAGGTCCATCAGCGGGTCGCCGATAGTCGCCATCTCCCAGTCCAGCACGCCGACGATGCGCGAGAGGTCCTGAGGATCGAGCACCAGGTTGTCGTACTTGTAGTCGTTGTGGATGAGCGCGGCGCCCACATCGGGTGGCATGTGTTCGGCCAGCCACGCGGCAACGCGCTCCACGTCGGGCACGTCGTCGGTGCGGGCGTTGTGGTAGCGCGTCGTCCACCCCTCGATCTGCCGCCGCACGTACCCCGCCGGGTGACCCAGGTCACCCAATCCAGCCGCGACGTAATCCACCCCGTGGATCTCGACCAGGTTGGCGACACAGTTCTCCGAGAGAGCGCGCATCACTGCCGGCGTAAGGTCGAGCCCCTTCGGCGCCGTCGCGCGCAGGATCACGCCCTTGACCCGCTCCATCACGTAGAAGGGCGCGCCCAGCACCGCCTCATCTTCGCAATAGAGGAGCGGGCGGGGCACCCTGGGATACACGGCGACCAGGTGCGAAAGGATGGTATATTCGCGCCCCATGTCGTGCGCCGTCTTGATCTTCGCGCCAAAGGGTGGGCGCCGCAATACCACTTCCCGCTCCCCGACGCGCAGCATGTACGTCAGGTTGGAGTGGCCGCCGGGGAATTGCTCGACGGTGATCGGGCCATGCAGGTCGGGGGCGTGTGCGCTGAAGTAGGCTTCCAGTCTGGCAGTATCGAGTTCTTCACCCGGCCGAACGGCTCGTGGTTGGTCGGTCCAGTTTGTGTTCATAGATGCCTCCCCTTTAAGACTTCGGAAGTCTCAAAAGACTTCCGAAGTCTAGGAAGTCTGAGGGGCATACCTGCGCAGGATGTGCCGCGCCACCGCGATCTTGTGTACCTCGTCCGGGCCGTCGTAGATGCGGGCGGCTCGCTCGTGGCGATACCAGTAGGCCAGCGGCAGGTCGTCCGTCAATCCCATGCCGCCGTGGGCCTGGATCGCGCGGTCGAGGACTCTTTGCAGGACCCCGGCCACGTAAAACTTGATCAGCGAGATGTCGTCCCGCGCGGCGAACGGGCCTTCCCGGTCAATCTTCCAGGCGGTCTGCAACACCATCAGCCGTGAGGCATTGATCTCGGCCCGGCCCTCGGCAATCCACGCCTGGACAATTTCCTGGCTGCCGAGCGTCTGGTCGGGCGAAACGCGGCGCGTCGCCGCCCACTGGCACGTGAGATCGAAGGCGCGTTCGCAGATGCCGATCCAGCGCATGCAGTGATGGATGCGCCCTGGCCCCAGCCGCTCCTGCGCGATGACGAACCCGGCCCCTTCCGGGCCGAGCCGGCTGGCCTGCGGGACGCGGCAGTTGTCGAAGACGATCTCGCCGTGGCTGGCGTAATCGCTGCCCGGAGGCCCCATCACGGCCGTGTTGCGCACCCGCCTGAAACCGGGCGTGCTGGTCGGGACAATGATCATGCTGGCGCGCCGGTGGCGCTCCGGAGCCTGCGGGGCGGTGAGCGCCATGACGACGGCGAAGGCCGCGCCTTCCGCCGCCGTGGTGAACCACTTTTGCCCGTTGATCACGTAATCGTCGCCATCCTTGACGGCGGTCGCACCGATCCAGGTGGGGTTTGAGCCGGGGTAGCCCGGCTCGGTCATCGCGAAGCAGCTCCGTATCTCGCCCTGCACCAGCGGCGCCAGGTATTTCCCCTTTTGCTCGTCCGTCCCGTACTGCATCAGGATCTCTATGTTGCCGACGTCGGGGGCCTGGCAATTGCACAGATAGTGGCCGAGCGGGCTGCGGCCCAGTTCCTCGCTGACGTGCGCGAACTCTAGCAGGCTCAACCCTTGCCCGCCATACTTTTCGGGGACGTGAGGTGCCCACAGGCCCATCGCCCTGGCCTTCTGGCGCGTTTGTTCGAGCGCCGGGAGCATCTCGCGGAAGCTGGTCGTGAGGAAATCGCGCTCCAGCGGATAGACTTCTGTCTGCATAAAGTCGCGGATGGCGCGGACCATGCGTTGTACGCTTTCGGGAACAGTGAAATCCATCGTGGGTCTCCTCTCGCGGTTTGCAGTGCACCACGCGGCGGACGCCCGGCTTTAGCCGGGCCTCCTGTCAGATTGGGTACTCCTGCCGGCGCAGAATCTCCAGACAGTATAACCCGGTCTGGCGCGAAAGTCAAAACGAGGCTACTAAAAATGCGCCCCGCCCCACGTGGGGCGGGGCGAGAAGGAGGAGGCAAGGGTGGCGGGCGAGAGCATGCCGCCCACCAAGCCAATCTGGGCCGAACCTCTTGGTTTTCCGTCAGGCCACGGGCCGATACCGCAATGGGCACTCGTCGCCCACGCCTATCACGTGCCGGTAAAAGTAGGTCACCTGGCCATCTGACTTCCGCCGCCTGCGTTTCCTGACCAGCTCACCGCAGGATGGACACACTGCCTCGGCTGGCGCATCCGGCCCCGCCGACACCAACCGTCCGTTCACCTTTGCCTCACGCATGTCCAGCACCTCGATAGGAAATGTGCCATCATTATACCACTTGGGCGAAACGGAAATGTTACGAAAGTGTGCCCAAAGCGTTACAGGCTCGCCCCACTGTTTCTACAAAAACTTAGACTTGTAGTGACGATTTCAGTCATTTTTGGCAACAGGACAGGCGACCGAAGTCGCCACTACAGGCCCATTACATGGCCGTATCTCAGGCAGACGAGGAAGGCGCTCCAGGTTGGCGCGCAGCCAGGGCTCAGGCTCAGAGAGCGAGCCAAAGCAGGCTTCGGCGGCGGCGCGGCAACCGGCGCGACAGGTGGCGAGACCCGGGCAAGGACGACAGACGTCGGGCGCGGCAGCAGTGAATTCGGCCAGTCTCGGACCAGACAGGATCTCAGCTAGAGGATGCATACGCAGGTCGCCGAGCACCGTGGTACTGTGGTTGCAGGGGCGTACCCGCCCATCGGGACCGATTGTGTAGTAGGCGTTATCGCGACCAGCAGCGCAAAAGCCAAAGCCGACGTGATGGTAGGGGCTGGTGTCCAAGAGGCAGGGCATGATCGGGATAGAGGCGGAGGCAAACAGATCATAGGTGGCCGCCATTTCGTCCACCACAGCCAGTGCGTCCCGCACCTGCTCGACGGTGGGCATCAGGTCCAGGTGGCGCGCCCCCTCGCCGCCAGGATTGAAACGGTTGAACATTATGGTGGCCGCACCCAGCGCGACGAGCATCTCCAACGTCTGGCGTACCTGGCCGGCGTTCTCGCGGGTGGCGACGAAGACGCCACACCAGGTAGCATCGGCCTTGTAGAGGCGCGCCATCGCTGCCAGCGCGCGCTCCCAACTGCCCGGCGTGCGGGTGAGCCGGTCGTGTGTTTCGGCATCGGCGCCCAGCAGCGTCAGTTCGAACATGGTCACGCCGTGGTCGAGGCAAAAGGCAAGCGCATCCGTATCGAGCAGGCCGCCGTTGGTGATGAGGATGCTCTCCAGCCCGCGCCGGTGACAGAAGGCCAGAATGTCACGGAAATCGTCGCGCAGCAGTGGCTCGCCACCGGAGAAGGTGACCAGCCGGCAACCTGCCTCATCGTGTAATTTGGCAATTAGCCGGCACCAACCACCGGTATCCATCTCTCCGCTGACCAGGTCTGGCCGGAGCTTCCAGACGTTGTAACAGTACCGGCAGCCCTGGGTACAACGGGTGGTCAATTCCAGGATGTAGTAGGGGCCAGCACGGGCGGGCCGCCCGCCGGACAGCATGACTTTTTTGTCCGCCAGTTCCTGTTGCCAGCGGAGCAATGTAGTCTGAAGCCAGTTGTGGCGAGCCACCGGCTACGACCCCAATTCGCGGGCGATGCTCTGAGGGAAACATCCCTCAGCGAGCAGCCGTTCCTGTAATAGGCGACGCGCCTCTGGGGTGGGAGTTGGAACGGGAGAGATGGGAGACACGAACGTCGTAGGGTGTGGAGTAGGGGTATAGCACAGGGGAGTCGGTGTCGCCGTGGGCGCTGGCATCGTGTAGCACATGACGATGGGCTCGGGGGTATCGGTGACAGGAGGAATTTCTGCGTAGCACATAGGAACTGGCGTCTCGCGTGGGGGTTTGAGCGAGCATGCTGATGAGATGAAGAATGCCATCAGCGAGACAAGCGCAATTTTCAATCGCCGCCTCAGTGGGAGTCTTGATCCGTTTGCAGTGTCCACATTGACCTCTGTCTGGTCCCTCAGTTGCCAGGCGACAGTCTGAGGGAAACGTCCCTCAGCCGGCCACCGCTCCTGCAACAGGCGGCGGGCCTCCGGCGTGGGAAGCGAGTTTCGATCCACCAGGTGTCGGCATGTCAGCCTCCTTGAATCTGGCGACCACTCATTCAATTGGGAGTAGGCAGCGGGGAGGTAGGCGACGTGGGAGTAGGCAGTGGGGGAGTGGGAGGTTCGGGGGTGATCGGGAAGGTGGGAGTGGGCAGTGGGGAGATGGGAGACGTAGGAGTAGGCCATGGGGAGATGAAAGGTGTACGAGTGGATACCGGAACCGGGTAGTCCCCGGGTATGGGTGTGGATCGGGGTTCGGTAGGAGGTGGCCCGGGGTAAGATGCAGGTGTCGGTGTGGCCGCGGGTCGCGAGGGACGAGACGCAGATGTGGGGGCCGTCGTAGGTGGCGAGGAGTGAGGCGTGGATGTGGATGTAGCAGCAGGCGGCGCAGAGTGACGCATGAGTGCAGTGGGTGACGAGAAGCGAGGTGTGGGTGTAGATGTGGCAGTGGGCAGCGAGGTGATGCGTGGTGTAGACGTGGGCGGGTGCAGTCGGGAGACAGGGGGTGTGAGAGACAGCGTTTCGAGCGCCGTTGGCATCTCGTGTCCGGCATAGTACACGGTGGCAGGCACGGAGGTATGGGGGGGAGCGACCGTCGTAGCGTACAGGGCGTCGGGTTCGGAGGTGAGACGCGGACACGAATACACCGTGGCGATGAGCAGAAGGAGGAGCAAGACTACCACAAGCGCGACTCGCGGTGTAGGCAACAATTTGTGTCCAATCCGATCTGGCATATCAGCCTCCCTGCAAGTGCATGCTTGACCTGCACTTAAGACGTCCAGAGTGCACGCAATGTTCCACAAATGTGCCGGGGCCACTGCAAGAGCCTCGGCTTCTATACCGTCGGGTAGAACTGCAAGGAGGCGGAGCTTACAGCTCGCGCAGCAGCGAGCCGAGGATCAGCAAGCCCCCAGCAATGGCCAGCGCGGCAATGGCGTAAGGCTGCGGGATGTGAAAAAAGTCCAGCACGCCGAAGAGGCCGACGACGTAGAAGATGGAGGCGATAATCAGTGTGCCTTTGCGTGGCGCCCGGGTGGAAAGCCAATCTCGACGGCGTCGGTTGGAATAGCGTCGCGTCATGGAATTATCCTCTCCACACCTGCCAGACAAAGATCAGGATCATCAGGATGGCAATGAAGAGCTGCACGCCGCCAGAAAGGGTACAGCCGACCAGCCATCCACCGGCAGCTTTGAACGCCTCGCGCCAATCTTTGCGCCGGTACCATTCGGCCAGGACAATGCCGAGCACTGTACCGACGATGGCGCCGGGCACTGCGCCAATCCCCAGAAAGACCAGGCCAAGGATGGCTCCAATCGCCCCTGCCACCAGCCCGGCCAGCAGTGACCAGACGGAGGCTCCTCCGATTTTCGCCCCTGCATGGCCCATCCACAGGTCAGCGCTGAGGCCAATGGCGCCCAGGATGGTGAGGACAGCGAAGGTGATAGGGTCAATCGTGGCGAAGCGCTCGGCGATCGCGTAGACCAGCGCGACGAGCCAGATAAAGCCGACGCCAGGGACAATCGGCAGGATGACGCCGATCAACCCGGCGAGCATCGCCACCAGCGCAACCCAAAACGCCCAACTCGGTAGAACCACAAACCACCTCAGGACACAAAGTCGGCCCTGGTAGGCCGACAGATGAAATGGGCCGTGCAGGACTCGAACCTGCGACCCTGGGCTTAAAAGGCCCCTGCTCTGCCATACTGAGCTAACGGCCCACGGCAGGAAGTATAACACGCAGGCCAGGGGTTGTCAAACTTCAGTTTTCGGGTTTTCTACCCTGTGGCACACTGCGAATTGTAACCCTCTTGTAACGCACTATACAGGAATCCATGTTATAATGATATATAGCTACGAAGCTCCGCTTGAGCGGTCCCTTAGCCAATGTCATTGCCAGGGAGATTAAGGAACGATGAGAACACGAATGTTCATTCTGAGCCTGATGATCACGGGCATCCTCGTAGCCCTGATACCTGTTTCTGCGGGGGCGCAGTCCCCCAACACGCATACCTCGATTATTGTCACGGACGTCCTTTCCGGGGTACCTGTCGTTGGCGGCGCCTTCACCACTGACTTCCAGATCTCAATCACGAATTACGCCACACCCGAGGTTGGCGTGATGGGTGCCGAAATCTGGGCGCCCTTTGACTCGAGTGTCGTGACCGTAGACGACTTTGACGACAACCCGGCCAACGGCATTCAGGTCCAGATCAAGTCCGACTTCTTCGATGGGAATCTGGTGGTTGGGGCCAACGAGGTCATCATTGGGGCGATGCCACCCACTGCCCCGGCCGACTGCAGGGCTGCTGGCGCCTGTGTGCACGTAGCCGTCAGTCACACCGGTGGGAGTGGGCCGGTGACCAACAAGACGGGAACGGTGGCCACCATTACCTGGGCTGCTCTGGCGACCGGTTCACCGGCCATCCGCATCGCGGTAGTGCCGCCTGGGATTCCGCCCGGTTCTGTCCTCTCTGACGCCAATGGCCAGCCCATTTCCATCAACAGCACTTCTGTGCCGAATATCATCGTGACCGACGCAGGCGCGATCGAGGGCGCTGTGAAGCGACAGGGAACCCAGACCGGTCACACAGGTGTGGAAATCGTCGGCATTGCAGTGGACAATGGTGTGGTCGCTACAGCCACGACAGATGCCGATGGCAACTTCCGCCTGGCGATTCCAGCGTATGGGTCCTACACCATCAACGCCAGTTACCCTGGCTACCTTCAGTCGCAGAAGAGCTCGGCCTACGTCGCGGGCGCGAGCGTGGATATCGGCCCGACGACATTGGCGGGGGGCGACGTCAATGCCGACAATTGCATCAACATCCTCGACATCGTGTCCATCATCGGCAGGTTTGGCCTGACCGGGTTGCCTGCCAGCAGCCCGGAGGATATTAACGACGATGGGACAGTCAACATCCTCGATCTGACGATCGCCGCCGGTAATTTCACACGTTGTGGCCCGACAGCCTGGGTTCCGTAGCGGAGCCTCGGTTCTGACATTCGACTTGACAACTGGTCGTGGCCAGGCTACAATACAGGTGGCTATTGTCAGGGGTATGACAACAATGACCGTTGTGAGTCTGCCGAAAAGGCTGCGTATCGCCATCGTGACGCTGTGTCTGGCACTCGTCGCAGTGACAGGAATAGCTGTCCCAGTACAAGGTGCACCTGCGAGCGGGCTGCGGTTTGATCCAGATACCGCCCTTGTCTCGAATGGTGACACGCTCAAGCTTGCACTCTGGGTGGACGATGTCGCGGATCTTTACCGTGTCGAGTTGCACATGAACTACGACTTGGCCGGGCTGGAGGTACTGGATGCCGACCCGGGCCGCGTGAGCGTGCAGATTGAGCCTGGCCCACTTTTCTGTCCAGCCTGTACCCCGTGGAACGAAGCGGTCAGCGGTAAAATCCACTTCGTGGCCCAGCGAGATCCCGCAGATGGGCCATTTTCTGGTAGTGGTATCGCAGCGTTCATCACTCTCCTGATCACGGCGACCCAGCCGGACACCTATACCGTCTCCTTCGACCAGGCAGCGACTCGCCTGCTCGACAGCGGAGGGCGCTCCATCATCACCGGTCGGTTTACCGATGCAGCGCTCGTCCTGTCACCACCGCTGGCCAGGCTGACCGGCTGGCTCACGCGCGAGGGGGTGGGGAGTGATGAGCGCTCGGTGGTCAACGCAATCCTTTATCCAGCCACATCCCCCTATCAGCCCTCCTCGTGGGGACGCACCTGCACCGATGCGAGTGGGGACTTTACACTGGAGATCAGGCCCAATCCACAACCCCCTCCAGCCGACATTCTCCCCAGCGGCTCTCCGCCCACCTCACCACCTTGCGCGTCTCAGTGGGCCTTTCTGCGGCTCGACTTTACCAATTACCTGAGTGAGTGCTACTGGGAATGCACCGGCGATGGCGTGCGCAACATCGGCTGGCACGATCTGGAAGGGGGCGACGTCAACGGGGATGGGTGTATCAATATTCTCGACATCGTGAGCATCATTGGGGAATATGGTACAATAGTTGCCGGGCCTTGCACCGTTCCTTGTGCAGCGTGTCCGCCCGATTCTCCATCGTCCAACGTCGCGCCAGCGCGTGACGTCAACGGTGATTGTCAGGTCAATATTCTCGACCTGACCCAGGCTGCCGGAAACTTTGGACTATGCAGCAATTGTCCTTGAAACCCTGTCGCTTTGTACTGATACTGCTCGGTTGTTGGGGACTCTTCATCTGGATCGCCGGCTCTGTAGATGCCCAGGGGACGAGAGTGTGGCTCGACCCGGCGACGCTGAATCTGGCTCCCGGTAAGGTGGGATTGCTGGAACTCCGTGTGGACAACATCACCCAATTAGCAGGCGTCGAGATGAGCCTGACCTACGACCCGGCCCTGCTGGAGGTGGTAGACGCTGATCCAGCCACGGAAGGGCCCCAGATCGCTCACGGGGACTTTCTGAGCGCCGACTTCGTGGTGCGGAATGCGGCCGACCCGGCCACTGGTACGGTGGATTACGCCATCGCCTGTATGCCGTTGGACAAGGCGGTCAGCGGCAGCGGTGTGTTGGCTCGCATCACGTTCCGTGCGTTGGCCGAAGGGGAAACGCTGGTCACCATCCGTAGCGCCCTGCTGGCCGACATGCAGCAACGACCGATCCCAGTCGAAACAAAATCTAGCGTAGTTGTAGTCGGTCGCACCGGTCCATCCCTGGGAGTTTGGGCATTGATCGGACTGGTAGCGGCCGCTGTTGCAATTGGTTCCATTGTAGTCGTATGGAATGCCGTCAAGGAGCGCCACCTGGCGCGCTAGCAGAGGAGGGAATAGATGAAAAAGCCATTTCCAGCATTATTGCGCCGTTGGATCGAGCTGGCCTTGCTGCTGATGATACTGTTCACTAACCTCACCGGCGGCTATGGGCTGGCCCAGGGTACAACAGTGCTCATTGATCCACCAGGCAAAGAAGTGGCCATCGGAGCCACGACGACAGTAAACGTTCGCATTGAGAACGTGACCAACCTGTACGGCGCCGAAGTCCACCTGGTTTTCAACCCGACGCTCCTGGAGGTGGTAGATGCCGACTCAGGCCGGGATGGTGTGCAGATTCAGCCTGGTTCGTTTCTCAGCCCGGACTTTATGGCCAAGAATAACGCCGACCAGACGTCCGGGAGAATTGTCTTCGCTGTCGCCCAGATGCCACCACACGAGCCGGTGAGTGGCAGTGGAATCCTGGCTACGATCACCTTCCGAGGAAAAGCAGGCGGAACCTCGGTGGTGGACTTTTCTACCACTCAGCCCACCTCACCCGTGATCCTGTCTGACCGCGACGGTATGCCCATTAACGCCGGCACTCGGGGCGGGAACATCACCGTCACTGGCGGACCATCCCCAACTCCGACACTCACCCCTACGCATGGGCCCACGCCGACATTCACACCTACGCCCTCGGTGACTCCTACCCCCAAGTGGAGTATCCTTGGCCACCACACTGTGCAGTCCAAGGAGACGCTCTATTGTATCGGACGGGCCTATGGTGTAGATCCTTACGCGATTGCCAAACAGAACGGTATTCTCAACCCCAGTATCATCCGCGCCGGACAGAGGCTGGCGATTCCCAACGCATCACGCCGATTGCCAGCCGGTAAGGTCTGCCCACGCCAGTTCGACGGTACTCCACCACCTCCTCACTGTCGCTGGAACCACACCGTCGCCCCAGGCGAGAACCTATACCGCATTTCGCTGCGCTATAAGGTCAGTATGTGGGCTATTGCCGAGGCGAACCACATCCTCAACCTGAACTACATCCGCGCCGGAGAAGTGCTCTGTATCCCGTAATCGGCACGAGACAGATGGATATTCCAGGCCTCAGCCAGATCAAGGCTGGGGCCTGGGTCATTCTCGTATCCTTGCACTCTTGCATCCTCGCGACTGTGTGCTAAAATTCTCTCCTATGCAGAATCCACGATGCATCGTCATTCTCGTCGCCTTTCTCGTGCTGATCTCCCTTCCTGCCAGTGCCCAGGGGCCTGACCCGATTGTCACCTGGCAGGTTCTGGTGAACAAAGCCCGCCTGGACGAGGGGTTGGCCCCCTACAGTTTCTCCACCTTGCTGGCCGCCGCGGCTCAACGCCATGCGGATGACCTGGCAGCCCATCAAATCTGGTCACACACCGGCTCCGACGGCTCTACGGCAAAGCAACGTGTTGCGAATGCCGGCTATGCTGCCTGGACCTGGAGCAACGGCGACTTGATCGTGGGTGAGAATTTCTGGACCGGCTTTGGCTCGATCGAGGACGCCATGGCCTTCTTCCTGGAAGACCCACCCCATCGCGACAACATCCTCAGTACCCAATACCGGGAGATGGGCATCGGTGTTGCTACCGACACTGCTGGTCGCAACTACTACGTGCTCGACTTCGGCGCGCGCCCCAACGTGCTGCCCATCTTCATCAACGACGGAGCTGCCAACACCGAGAACCCACAGGTCGCGATCCGCCTGACCAACGAGGAGGTTCGCCCAGGAGGGTCGGGGACGATCTTTATGGGCCGGGCGATCGAGCTCCGCGCCAGTAACGAGCCGGATTTTGGCGACCGGCTGTGGCAACCCTGGGAACCACTCGTTCCCTGGACTCTGCCAGACACGCCAGGTGACTATACGGTCTACGTCCAGTTCCGCGACGCTGCCGGTCGTACCGCCGCTTCGGCAGACGCGATCACCCTCGGCGAGGGAGCACCCAGCACACCGATACCCATTCCACCCAGCCCCACTCCTGAGCCCACCGCTACATCCATTCCACCCAGCCCTACCCTCGAGCCTGCCATCACATCTGAGCCTGCTGCGCCCCTCGTCTCCGAACCCACTGCTACACTTGCTCTTATAGTTACCCCCACTCCCGAACCACCTCCAGACGCGGCGCCAACTCTGACTCCCTACGTCGTTCGTCCCTCGTCTGTGGCTCCCGGCAGTGCTACGCCCTTCCCCACCTGGACGCCGCTCCCGACGGCAGTACCCCAGGAGGTTAGCCGCCCTGACGCACCTCTGGCCCTGCTAGCGGTTTTACAAGGGATAGTCCTCATTCTCGGCCTCTACCTGGTTCTGCACCGCCGGCAGTAGGAGCGAGGCTTGCTCTCGCCCACCCGTAGGAGCGAGGCTTGCCCTCGCCCATCCGTATGCGAATGAACGATTCCAGGCCCATCGGCATCTTTGATTCCGGCGTAGGTGGATTGAGCGTGTGGCGTGAGATTGTCCGCCAACTGCCCCACGAGGACACCCTCTACCTGGCCGATCAGGCTCACGTACCGTATGGCTCCCGGCCGCTGCCCCAGGTGCGGGAATTCTCCGAGGGTATCACACGCTTTCTGCTGGACCTCGGCGCGAAGGCCATCGTCATCGCCTGCAATACCGCTTCCGCGGCCGCGCTGCACGACCTGCGGCGCACCTTCCCCGGCGTTCCCTTTGTGGGCATGGAGCCGGCCGTAAAACCTGCCGTCGAACGAACGCGCAATGGCATTGTGGGGGTGATCGCCACACAGGCCACCTTTCAGGGGCAACTCTTTGCCAGCCTGGTGGAACGATATGCTGACGACGTGCGAGTACTCACTCAGGCCTGCCCAGGGCTGGTAGAGGCGGTAGAGGCCGGCAGGCTGGACACGCTCGAGACAGAGGCACTCGTGCGGCAGTACCTGACGCCCCTGATCGAAGCCGGAGCGGACCAACTCGTGCTCGGCTGCACCCACTACCCCTTCCTCCGCCCGATCATCGAGCGGGTGGTGGGAGCAGGCAGAACGGTGATTGATCCCGCCCCTGCCGTCGCCCGCCAGACGGGACGCGTGCTGGCCCAGCGGGGATTAGAGGCCGACCAGGGCCGCGTGGGCCATCACCTGCTCTACACCACCGGAGACACGGCGGCCTTCAGCGCAGTGATCGAACGGCTACTTCCTGCCGTTGGGGAAAGTATAGAAGTACGAGCGGCCCACTGGTGGGAAGGCCGCCTGGCGACGCAGGTACGATGATTACTCATACTTTAGCGCCGCGACAGGGTTGAGCGTGGCCGCCCGCATCGCCGGGTAGAGCCCAGAAGCCACCCCCACCAGCATGGCAAACACCGTCGCAAAGAGGGGCAACCACAAGGGGGTGTAGACCAGTGAGATACTCATGTCCGAGGCTGCTACTCCAGCTTGTTGGACTGCCTGTGCTGCCAGGTAAGTACCAGCGATCAAATCAATCAATGCTCCCAGGCTCACCCCCACCAGGACTCCTCCGAGCCCACCCAGCAGCCCAATGCTCCCTGCTTCGGCCAGGAAAACGGACATCACGTCCCGATTCGTCGCCCCGACCGCTTTCATCAGCCCGATCTCCCGCGTGCGCTCATAGATCGACATCGTCATCGTGTTGGCAATGCCGAAGGCGGCGACGATGAGCGCAATCGCTCCAATGCCGCCGAAGACGCCCTGGATGACCAGGAACAGCACGTTCAGTTCCTGGAGCATGCTGCGCGCCGAATAAGCGAAAAAGCCCTGTCTCGTGATCTCCTGCTCCACCGCCAACACCTGCTCTGAAGTGGCCACCTTGACCAGCACCTCACTGTAGCCGCCACGGCCCGGATTCGGGCGGCGACCGGCAAACCAGCCGTTCAGTTCCAGCACGTCGTTCAGCGCCAGGAAGGCGAGGTAGTCGTTCTGCCCGCCCGATCTCTCCAGCACGCCCGTCACCCGCAGGCGCACGACACGCTCCACCGGGCGGCCGTCATCCCCCATTTTGGTAAGAATTAGCTGCAGCGCCTGTCCCTGCAGGTCGAGTCCCCGCACCGGTCGGCGCGCCTGGGGATCGTAGAACGATTCCGGCACGCGGGCCCCGACCAGCGCCTGCCAGCGCCCCAGCCGGCTCGTCCCACCCGCCAGTGGCAGGTCCAGACGTTCCACCTGTGTGGGGTCGAGGCCCACGACTTGCGCACTGCCCAGCAGCCGGTTCAGCCGGAGCGTACCCTCGCCCATCAGTCGCTCGCGGGGTGTGACGGCCACCACGCCAGGGAGGCCGCGGAACTTGGCCAGTGTAAGGTCATTCAGCACGTCTTCCTCTCTGACTTGGCCGGATGGCCCGCCTATGGCGCGGATGAATGAGGGGGAAAAGACGGTAATCTCGGTCAGGCTGCCGACAGAACCCACGTCCTGAGTGGCGGTGCGTTGCAGGCCGACCGCCAGCGAGACCAGGACGACCACCGCCGCTGTACCAATAGCCACGCCGATGGCCGTCATCGCCACGCGGGCCTTCATCCGCCGCAGGTTGCTCCACACCAGGCGCAAGAGATCGCGTGCGTTCATCCGATTCCCCACAGCCTTGCGAAGGACCTAACCTTGCGTAGGTCAGGACCTTCCGCAAGGTTTATCAACTTCCCAACCCCAGCAGCCCGCGCAAGGCACGCAGCACCTTGTCCCAGAAGCCCTCTGCCTGAGCCCCCTCCGCAGCCGCAGGCGCTGCCTCGACCGGTTTCTCTACCTCGACCGTCAGTGTCTTCGTCACGACCTGGGGTTGCTCAAAGTCGTCCAGGTAATGGACAGTCACCAGAACTTCGGCCGTCCCGCCCTCGTGGGCCACGGCGGTCGCCTCCAGCGATCCCGACGTGCCTCCGTCCAACGGTCCCAGGTAAATGGAGCCGTCCTGCATCTCCAGTTGCGTGCTCGTGATCTCCAGCGTACTGACGTTGACCAGTGTGCGCCCGATGTTGGTGACTTCGACCGGCAGCACGAAGGAAGTGCCGACGGCGGCGACCTCCAGGGGGCGATAGAAACCAATCTGGAGATGGGGCCGCCGGCGCACCAATAAACTGATCAGTTGGCTGTCCGTGCGGCGGGTACCGCGGGCGTCGTCAAACGCCAGCGCCACCGGCAGGCTATAGGCCTTGGGGTCTGCCCCGCCGTCCACGACCAATTGCTGTTCCACCTCGACCGTGGCCCCGGCCGCCAGAGACGGTACGAATTTGACGTTGCTCGATTGGAGCGGAGCGAAAGGAGCCAGCCCGCTCCCTTCTTCACCGCCGAGCGTCAAAATCAGTCGTTGCGCCTCTCCACCACCGGCGTTGCTCACTTCCAGCGTCAGGGTAAACGTGTCACCGGGGGCCAGGGGAGCGGGTACAGTACGATAACCCGCGATGATCAATTGTGGGCGGTCTGCCAGCGCAGTATTGACCTCCAGCCCCACGCTCTGACGAGTCGTGTAGGAGCCGCCATCGTAGTCGGCACAGTCCAACGCGATCTCCATACTCAGGCGACCGGCCTGTGTCACTTCGCCCAGCACCAGCGGCAGTGTCACCGTCACCGCCTGATCCATGCCGATTTGATCTATGGCGACCACGTTGCTCCCGCCCGCCGGTACCGCCACGTCAGCAGACGCTGCCCCGACGATTACCTGGGTCGCCGTACGGCTGCCCCGGTTGGCCAGGCGCAATGTCAGGCTAAACGCGTCGCCAGGCCCCAGCACGGCCGGCTCGGTCTGTGCGCCCTCGATGACCAACTGCGGCCGCCCACCTTCCAGGCCGATCACTTCGATGGCAACCGTCTCCGGGTATTCATAGTGGGTCCCTTCCCAGTCGTTGGCACTCATGTTGACCTGCAGGTTGTAACTGCCGGAGGTCAGGCCAGCGGGAGCGCGCAGCACCTGCGTGACGACAGCGGTGTAGTTAATGTGAAGTTGCCACAGCAGGTGCCCCGTCTCACCGACCGGCACAAAGGCGCCGCCGGGAAAGGTGACCATCGTGTTCTCCCCGGCCCGGCTGCCGGTGTTGTAGACCTCGATGGTGACGACGAACTCGCGTCCCGCCACGACACGACTGGGCTCGACGGAGTAATTGCGGATGGTGAGAACCGGGCGCCCGGGTACCGGTGTGGGCTTAGGGGTGGGCAGCGGCGTGGGGCCGAGTGTGGGGGTGGCCGCGACAACCGTCAGCGCCGATGGCAAGACTGCCCAAACCCCAGCCTCGCTCACTTCCAAATCGTAGGTGCCCTCGGGAACGCCGGGATACACCACCGCCTTCAGCGCCGTGTCGTTGACGTAAGTCGTCTCCAGCATTCCAAAGCCTATCAAGCGGACGACAGTGGCGGTGGTGAAGCCGCTGCCGTATATGCTCAGCGTGCCGCCGGTCTGGCTGACCAGCGTGTTGGGCTCGACGCCAGTCAGTACCAGTTGAGCCAACGGCCTGGCAGCCACGACAGCAACCAGCAAGAACGCCGCGATCACTCCAACAACCGCAACGCTCCCCACAAGAACAACTCTGCGCATAATTCCTCCCTTGTGTCCGGCCACAGACCACCGATCACTTGCGATTTGCCATTCGCTATTCGCCATTCGCTATTCGTCCGTCCAACAGATGAATGCACTGGCTCGTAAAGTGTGTCAACGACGTGTCGTGGGTGACGATGACAATGGTGCGCCCCTGCTCCTGGCAGAGCCGCGCCAGCACCTGCATCACCTCTGCGCCGGTGCGTCTGTCCACGTTCCCCGTCGGCTCGTCGGCCAGGATGATCGCCGGGTCGTTGACCAGCGCGCGGGCGATGGCTACGCGCTGCTGCTGCCCGCCGGAGAGTTCCGTCGGCCGGTGGGCCATCCGGTCGGCCAACCCCACCTGGTCCAACAGGTAGCGCGCCCGCTCCCGGCGCTGGGCCGGAGGAACGCGGGCAAAGACCATCGGGAACTCGACGTTCTCCAATGCCGTCATCGTGGGGATGAGGTGGAAGGATTGGAACACGAAACCCACCTCCTGGCGACGGTAGGCGGCCAATTCGTTCTCGTCCAGCGCAGTGAGCTCGCGGGCGCGCACCCAGATGCGGCCGGCCGTGGGGCGATCCAATCCACCCAACAGGTACAGCAGCGTGGACTTGCCCGACCCTGAGGGGCCCATCACGCCCAGGAATTCCCCCGCCTGCACCGTCAGGCTCAACCCGTCCAGCGCGTGGACGACCTCGTGGCCCATCGGGAAATCCCGGTGCAGGTCCTGGATGCGGATCAACGGTTCTGGCTCAGACATCGCAGCTCATTCCTTTGCCGTTCAGGGGAGACTTTACCTGAACGCATACCGCAATGGGCACGACGCCTGATAGTACTACAGATTGAGGCAAAAGCCAAGTCGCTGGTTATTTCGCGGCCACGTTCGCTGCCACCAGGATGGGGTCCCACACCGGCGCAAAGGGCGGGGCGTAACTCAAATCCAACTGTTGCAGGTCAGTCACGGTCAACTGGTGATGGAGCGCGGTCGCCAGCACGTCTATGCGCTTGGCCACACCGCGCCGCCCGGCGATCTGCCCGCCCAGCAGCCGGTCGCTCCCCTCGTCCACCACTAACTTGACGTGGATGGGCGCGACGCCTGGAAAATAGCGCGAGGCATCTGTATCCTCGATCAGCGGCGCTCGCACAGTGTAGCCTAATCCTTGAGCCTGGGCCGCCGTGAGGCCGGTGCGCGCCACCGCCAGGTCGAACACCCGCACGACCATCGTGCCCACGATCCCGCCAAAGGTCGTCTCGCCCCCCGCCGCATTCGTCCCGGCCACGCGTCCCTGCTTGTTGGCCGTGCTGCCCAATGGGACATAGGCGGGCTTGCCCGTGACCAGGTGGAACGCCTCGGCGCAATCGCCCGCTGCGTACACGCCGGGCAGGTTGGTCTGCATGTGGCCGTCGGTCGCGATGGCGCCTGTACCCCCCAGTGCCACCCCCGCCGCCTGCGCCAGCGCCACCTCCGGCCGCACACCCACCCCTGCCAGCACCACGTCACACGGGTAACGTCCATCGTCTGTGACTATGGCCTCCACCCGGCGGGTACCCTCGCAAGCGACAGGCTTACCTGCCATCACTTCCACTCCCTGGCGCGCCAACTCTGCCTCGACCAGCTTTCGCACGTCGTCGTCGAGCGCGGTGCGCAGCACCTGGCCGGAACGGACCACCATCTTGACGTCCAATCCCAGCCGCCGGAAGGTTTCAGCCATCTCGACGCCGACGTAGCCGCCGCCGAGGATGAGCGCCCGTGCGGGCCTATGCTCGCCGTGCTCGACGAGGAAGCGCCGGATGGCCTGCCCTTCTTCCAGTGCGCGCAGCACAAACACGCCCTCCAGATCAGCGCCAGGCAAAGGGGGCTGCGTCGGGCGCGCGCCGGTGGCGATGACCAACCGGTCGTACCTCTGCGCGAACTCGCGCCCGCCCTCCAGGTCACGCACGGTCACCGTCTGCGCCGCAGGGTCAATCGCCGTCACCGCGTGGCGCACGTGTACCTCGACGCCCTGTTTGGCCATCTGCTCCGGGGTGCGCGCCAGGAGGCTGCGGTAGTCGGCGACGTCGCCCGCGATGAAGTAAGGCATCCCACACGCGGCGTACGAGATGTACGGGCCTTTCTCGTAGACGACGACTTCCATTGCGCGGTTCACGCGCTTGGCCTTGGCGGCCGCACTCATCCCTGCCGCCACTCCGCCGATGACGATCAAGCGTTGTGTCATAGTTGCTCTTCCCTCCAAAGAATACCACGGATGGAGAAATACACGATGGGTCGCTCTCCATATCGTGTATTTCCCTATCCGAGGTCTTCTTGCTCCTCCAGGAGCCCAGAATACCACGGATGGAGAAATACACGATGGACTGCTCTCCGTATCGTGTATTTCTTTATCCGAGGTTCCCCCCCTACGGAAGCCGCACAGGCCGTATGTCCAGGCGTTCACCCTGGAAGTTGGCCAGCAGGCCCAGTTGTTTGCCAAAGTGCGCCGAGTAGCGGCGCATTCTCACGCCGAATGCCGGACTCATCTCACGCACGGCAAAGGCCGCCACGATGACTTTATCCTCGACGATCAACAAATGGCACTCATGTGTGCTCAAGTACTCTCCCGCGTAGAACACAGGGATCTCGCGCACGAACTCAAACGAGGTGTGCTGTTCGTTCAGTTCGACCTGCGTCGCACGACGGTAGACGTGGTGAAAGAAGCCGGGGCCGAGTTCATAGTGGACGCGATGGAGGCATTCGTACACATGTCCAACCAGGTCGGGATACAGTAATGTCGGATCATCCGGGGGTCGTGGCTGCCAGGTGAAGTCAGGGCGGCGTTGGGCATAGGCGTAGGTATAGCGCTCGATCTCGACCCTGGGGGTGCCAAAGTTCACCAGTAACCCTACGTCGGCACCGCTCACACGCAGGTAGGAGATGAGTTGAGCCCGATGAAGCCCCGTCAGTACGGGCACGACTTTCAGTTCCAGGATCACCTTGCGACCCACGGAAATGTCGCAGTAGTACCGCCCGACCTCGACACCTCTGTAATAGACGTGAAACTGCTCTTCCAGTGAGTGTGGCACCTTCTGCCTGGTGAGGCCAATGCTGACCGCCTGTTGGATGTCCTTCTCAGGCAATCCTGGCCACAGATGGTTCCCCACGTGAAACAGCACTCCCCGGATCAAGTAGGTCAAGTCGGCGTGGAGCAGTACACTCTCGCTCTCGTTCATGTTGCGATTCCCTCCGATGACAGTGTTGTCATGGAAAGATCACCTCGGATGGAGAAATACACGATGGACCGCTCTTCATATCGTGTATTTCCCTATCCGTGGTGCTCTCCCCGTCATTCCTCTTGCCACAGACTGACTCGCTCCTCCATCAGTGACCTGGCCTCCGCCAGCGCCGCCGGCCGGACGTCCACCGGGAAGCGGCCGTGCAGCGGACTGATGCGCGCGCCCAGCGCCGTCGCTGCCCAGAAGAGCCAGGCCAGCGGCCGCATAAACGAACTCAGGTCAACGGCACGCCGCAGTTCTGCCAGCGTCGGGTCGTCCCAACCGCCGAACAGGCCGTAGAAGAAAGCAAACAGCGGGTACGAGACCAGGATGCCGATGAGGAAGATGAGCACGCTGGTGACCTGGTCGCCTCGCCACACCAGCCCGGTGACCCACCGTAAGACCCCGTAATGGGCTGCCCCGGCCAGGAGCGGCGCCGCCAGCGATTGCCAGAAATAGAAGCGCTGCGGGAAGCACAGGCGGTGGTTGATAAAGTAG
>Ga0172362_10000201_pt1 | contig 44733 bp, 38 predicted proteins | sample LakKivs1_kivu2a2_FD_114534 | JGI IMG/M metagenome (GOLD analysis project Ga0172362, IMG submission 114534) | Sediment microbial communities from Lake Kivu, Rwanda - Sediment s1_kivu2a2 | ecosystem: Environmental > Aquatic > Freshwater > Lake > Sediment | place: Rwanda: Western Province, Lake... | reverse complement strand
GTCTATGTTAATTTTAACATCATAATCAGACCCCTCTCCTGCCGGGCTGGCTTCTATCTCCACCCTGACGTCCTTAAAACCGGCGCTGCGGTAGCGGTTCAGAAGAACGGTGCGGTCCTCATTGAGCGCCGGCCAGCTAAAAACACTTCCGGGCTGGAGGTTCAGAATCCGGGTCAACTCAGCGTTCTGGAAGCGGGAGCTTCCGACTATTTCGAGAGAATTGACCTGACTTCTGGGTCCGGCCTCAATCTTCAAGCTGAGGTCCAGCAGGCGCTTTCTGTTGTTCTCCTCGATGACCGGGGCCTCAATTTTTGGAGCCAGGTATCCATTTTCTTGATAGAAATATTCAACAAGCTCCAGGGCAATCCTGCGGTCATAGACCAGGTTCCAGAGCCCCCTGGCCCTGGCCCCGAAATAGTCAGAAACGATATTTTTAATTACCGCTTCCTTGAAAACCGGGTTTCCGGTAAGCCTGAAACTTCCGATCCTCCACCGGCCGTTAAGACTGGTCGAAATTTCGTAAACAACACGCTCCTGTTCAGGCTTCTTAATCAGGCTGACCTCGGCCCGGTAATAACCTCTCCGCTTAAGCTCATTAAGCAGGACGGACCTTAACTGGTAAAGGTTAGCCTCTTCGGGCAGCCGGCCGACCCACGAGTTCAGAGCTTTTTTTCTGATTCTGGCCGGAAGTGTATCTCCGCTGAATTTGAACCCGGCCGGCTGACCGGCTTGAATTGTCAACTGCAGAGCCAGGCTGTTTTCATCCAGCTCTTTGACTTCATCCTCTATCCTGGCATTCAGGTAGCCCTGTTTCCGGTAAAAAGCTTCCAGGCGATTGCGGGCCTGTCTGATGGAGGCCGTGCGGTAGCTGCGACCCGGCTTCAGTTTCAGAACACCGGTTACCTGTTTTTCCGGAAAAACAGTCTCTCCGTTTATTTCAATCCGGTTTAATTTTTTCTTTATTACCTTCGCCTGAAAACCGCCTTCGGACGGCTGTCCGAAATTAAGCCTGTGTCTGAGATTTAAGCCGACCACACCGTCGTCGCGGCGGAAGGCCCGGGTTGAAAAATTGCGTTTCAAACGGTAATCAAGAATCCAGGTCTGGTACTGGCTGTTGGTCAGGTCGATGGAATAAGTCACCGCAAAGTCCCTGGTCATCCTTTTCCTGACAGTCAATCTGGCGCCGGGGTCCTGGAGGGTAGCGATATTCAGGGGTTCCAGAATCACATCTTCCGCTTTCAGCCATTTTTTCAGGGTCCTGGTGACGGGCGAAGCCAGCGGGCTGGAAAAATGCTGGACCAGCTGTCCGCTGATGGTATTCAGGGCCGAGCCCTGAACCTCACGCAAACTTTTTCCGGTCAGAAGCAGCGAGGCTAAGTCTTCCTGCGACCTGGACGGAACCGAGGTTAGTGAGAATTTTAAGTCAGACGGAGTGCCCGAGAGCACCAGACTGACCTCTACTTCTTCCTCCAGGTCATAGACCGTGCTCTTGAGGAAGATATCCAGGTTGGGTTCAAGATTTTCCCGTCCGAGAAAATCGACCCGGAGTCTTTCGACCATGTATTTGCGTTCGCCTATAATCAGTTCTCCGCTATAGGCATTTTCTGCCCGTCCGGAAAGAATGGGCGCGGGAATCGTGCCCTTCAGATTCAAATTAGCTTTAAGTTCCAGGTCGGCCAGGTTATTTTTGATTATTATGTTCTCGATGGTTCTGATATTGATGTCAAGAGGCAGGTCATAAAGGAAAGCCGGATATTCGGTCCCCACCGGTGAGACTTTGCTCAAAGCCATTTTAAGGCCCTGGGTGCTCGGATAAAAATCTTCCCGGTAGCTGGCATTAAGGATGGAAAGATCTCCGGTCAGGGCCCAGCCCCGCCGGTCTCTTCTCAGAACCAGGCTGGCTTCAGACAGGCTGCTCAAGCCCGGCGGATAATTGAAATCAAAATCACGGAGATTGAAATCAAGCCTGACCGAGGTCAGGGAGAAATTCTGGCCAAAGGCAGCCCGGCCGGAGCCGGAAAAACTACCGGAGTTGGCCAGACCGGCCAGCCTGTCCAGTACCAGCTGGGAATTATCAACCCTGAACCTGGCGCCGGTGCCGCTCAGAATGAGCGGCAGATCCTGCATTCTCAGGAAAACTTCCTCCAGCGACCCCGAGCCTTCTATCAGAGGCTCCTGGAGGTCGCCTCTCACCGCGGCCTGGAGCTGTAATTTCCCTCCCACCTGCATTCCGGACAGCCAGGCGCCAAAGTCAGACAGGTCCAGGTCTCCCTTCAGGGTGAAATCAAGCGAAGGATTCTTCAGGTCATTTAATCCGGCTCCGCCTCCAAGACTGAATCTTGACCGGCCGGATTTCAGGATAAAGCTGCCCACCCGGAGTTTTCCCTCTCTGAGCTGGATGGTAAGAGGTCCTTCATTATTGATTTTATTTCCGCCGAGTTCCAGGTTAAGAGAGGGAATCTCCAGATTGAGTTCCATGCCCTTCAGGTCCGGCGAAAACCCTTTAAGCTCGAGCCGGCCGTCAGCCCGTCCCCCCGGTTTGAGACTCTCCAGAGAGGGCATCAGAACAGCCAGCCCGGCAAAATCAAAATTTTCAAACCTGAACTCCGCCTCCACTTTCTCAGGCCTGGCGAGAGGCAATGAAAATCTGCTGCTGGCACTCAGGGCCACCAGAGGGCTGGTCTCCTCCACCTCGGGCAGCAGCCCGGCCAGGGCTGAAAGCGGCAGTTCCCTGATTTGAAGAAGCCCGGTAAGAAAGTAGGGCTCTTTTAATTCCATTTCAGTTTCCAGGCTCAGGTTAAAACGGGGAACATTAAAGATGGCTCTGACCTGGCGGCCATCGGAGACTGCTTTCAATTCAAAATATGGACACCAGACGCGGTCAATCATAAAGCCCTGACCGTTTATTTTCAGCTCGGCCACGATATTTTTCCAGGGGCCAGAGGCGGTTAACTGAAGGTCGACCAGCCCGGATTGGAGAGCCGGAAGCCAGGTCTGGAACAGGGAGGCTCTTAATTTCCTGCCCTCCAGTTCAGCTCTGAGCTCTCCCGACTGCGGTCGGAAACTGAACCGACCCAGAAGCTGGCTTTCCTCGCCGAGCCTGAGGTCAATTTTATTCAAACTTAATTCATCACGGCTGTACTCGCCAGAAACTTCCAGACTTTCCAGTTTGAGGCTTCCAGTCTCACTCCCCGTCAAGGACATCTGAAAATCTGCTGCCGGTCTGGAGGTGGTCCCGGCGAGATTCGCGCTCCCGGAAAGAAGACCGTTTAAGTACGGCCGGCTTTCTTCAGAGATAAGTTCTGAAAACTGAGACAGGTCCAGGTCTGATATATCTATCCGGCCGGCGAGCTTGAAAACTGTCTTTCCGCCGGCAGCCAGTTTGAGGAAACTTCCTCTGCCCGTTATCTGGCCACGGTCAAACCTGGCCAGAAGCTGGCGGAGATTAATATTCTGCCCATTGCCATCAGTTTTAATTTCAAGAAGCGGCAGGCTGGCCTGGCGGAATTTCAGATTCTTTCCGCTGAGGGCCAGGTTGAATCCCGGCTGGCTGACTGTCCCGGAAAGACGCGCCTCAAGGAGGATTGAACCATTCAGGCTTTCCAGTGAAGAAAGCTGCTCTTCCAGCCCGGGGGCAATTCTGGTAAGACCGCCGGACCTGGCCGCCTGAATTACGGCTTTAAGGTCATCAAGTGTCCAGCGCAATCTGCCCGAGATTCTTTCCAGCGATTCAATCTTTCCGCTCAGCTCCAGCCGGGAATTCAGGAGGGCCAGATTGATTTTATTTATGCTGAGCGCTCGGTCGGAATAAGAAAAATTTAAGTCGCCAGAAACCGGGACCTCAGGCCGGATTTTAAGCTCCCCGGCTTGATAACGAGGCTCAAGCTTCAGGTCGGCCAATCCTGTCAACGCATCTGGAGACAACTGCCGGGCCTCAAATTCCAGCCGGCCGCTCATTTCTGAGCCCAGATCAACTGGAAAATCGGGCAGAAAGGCCTGAAGCACCCTGAGGTCAAGCCGACTCAGGCTCAAGGAAGCTCTCAGGTTCCCCTTCAGTTGAGGCGGCAGGATAACATCCATATGTACCTGACCTCGCTGATAGCTAACATCGGCCTTGACCAGATGGCCGGCTTCGTCAGACGGAAAGATTTCAAGGCTGAGGTCAACCGGGCTGAGGCCATAAATCTCAAGGTCGGGCACTTTAATACCACCCGAGATTTCGGGACGGGTGGCCGTTCCGGTCAGTCCGAGTTCCCAGCTCAGCTGGCCGCCGATCCTTGCGCCCGGCGATATCATCGCCGACAGTTCGGGCAGAGCAAAGCGGCCGGCAGTTTTAAGGTTGAGCTCTGGATTTTCAAGATAATTTTCCACGGTTCCAGAAATTCCGAGAGTCGCCTTCTCAGTGGAAAGAGAAACTCTATCCAGCCTGATTGTTTCCTGGTTGAAGGCAGCCTCGATATCCAGTCCCGTAATCTCAGTTTTTCCCTGACCAATAAGCAGAGAACCAGATTTTCCCTCCAGGGAAGCTACATGAAAACGGCTGTTGGCATCAAAATTGACCGCAGCCCTCAGGCCAAGAAGATTCAGGGACAGTGGAGTGGCCGGTTCTTCAAAGGCCAGGGTGCCCTCCTCCAGCCGGAAGCTATCGATGCGGAAAGAAAATCCAGATGGAGTGGCTTCTTCTGGCCTGGAGGGTGGTGCCGGCTGGCGGTCTTCTGGAGAGGAAGGGCGGGATTTCAGTCTGACGACGGGCTTTGTTATTTCCAGTTTTTTAATCCTTAGCTCGCCACCGGCTATGGTAGACCAGCCGCTCTGGAAAATAAGGCGGTCGGCGGATATCAGTTCCAGCGGCAACTGACTGACTCTCGATGGAGTTAGCTTCAATCCGGTCAGGGTCGCTTTCAGCCTGAAAAAATTCAGCTGCAGCCGTTCGGCCTGGAGGCTCAGACCGGTTTTTTCTTCAAGAATATTCCCGGCTTTCTTCAGAATGAGCCTTCCGCCATAGGGAGTCTGAAGCAGCAGTCCAGCCAGAATCAGGAACAGAACCAAACCGAGAATCGTCCAGGAAACTATTCTTAAAAATTTGCTCTTTTTGTCTTTCTTTGCTTTCTCTTCTTTTTCCATCACCTGAATTATAAGTGGAGACAGTAAGCGGATTCAACTTAAATGATTACAGATGTCTGAAGGTTGTGGCTCTGATTGTTTTTTTCAGTCTACTTGATTTTATTTTAACCCGACTTTCCCCGGCGCCATTCTGGCTGCAATTCGCAACTCCGGCAGGCTCTTTCCAGAACCGGAGCCCAAGACCGGGTTTATATGGCTTTAATATAGAGTGATTTTTCTCTTTGCTATTGTGGAATTAAACGATAAATCTTGGAAGGAGCGGGTTGATCCTGGTCACCACTTCATAACTTATGGTACCGGACAGGGCCGCCAGCTGGTCGGCGGTGATTTTCTCCCGGCCTTCACTCCCGATAAGCGTCACCCGGTCTTCCAGCTTTACTCCCGGAATATCGGTGATATCAACCATGATAAAATCCATGCAGACCCGGCCTCTGACCTGGGCTCTTTTACCTTTTACCAGGACGTAGGCCGAATTGGACAATCTACGGTCGTAGCCATCATAATAGCCAACCGGAATAACCGCCAGCCGCGTCGGTCTGGTCGTCCGGTAAGTGCAGCCATAGCCTATGTAGGCTCCCCGGGCAACAGTCTTGATCTGAGCCACCCGGGACCTCCAGCTGAGAACCGGCTTCAGCCTGAGCGGCGACTGACCCCGAAGCCGGCAGGAAACCAGAGTTTCTCTGGAAGGCCAGAGCCCGTAAAGACCGATGCCCACCCGGGCCAGGTTAAAGTAGGTTTCCGGGAAAAGAATGGCCGCAGCCGAACAGGACATATGTCTTACCGGAACTCTGAGGCCATTGCTTTCCAGATACTTTATGGCCTGGAGAAAATTTTCAAGCTGGTAACGCGGATAAAAGTCGTCGGTAGTATCTTCAATATTGGCAAAATGGGAGGAGATACCTTCCAGCACCACTTCCGGAGTTTTTTTCAGCAGACTCAGAAAGCTGCCCAGTTTGTTCAGAGCAATCCCCTGACGGTTGGTGCCGGTCTCAATTTTTAAATGAACAAAAGCCGGTCTTTTCAGTTGGCGTGAAGCCGCGGCCAGGGCTTTAATTGTTTCCGGGTCGTAAACAGTCGACCTGAGTTCGGCCCTGACAGCCGCTTCTGCTCCGGCCAGCGGCAGATATCCCAGAATGAGAATTTTCTGGTTGAAACCTGCCTGGCGAAGACTCAGGCCTTCTTCCAGGCTGTGCACTCCGAACCATTCGACTCCGGCCTCGGCTGCCAGGCTGGCAATCTCCAGCAGGCCGTGTCCATAGGCATTGGCTTTGACCACGGCCAGCAGCCCGGTCTGTCCCAGCCTGTTTTTGAACTCCTGAATATTGTTAAGAAAGGCCTGGCGGTTGATTTCCACCCACTGAACCGGAAATTTATCCATCTTGCTCCTGGCCACCTTTTTCATCTCCTGAATTTTCAACCGAGAACCCGGGCCTTCTCCCCCAATAATTTCACAAATTCATCACGCCGGCAGACAATGTCCTCGCGGTCGACTCCGGTGGAAATCAACCCGACCCTGGTTTCCAGAGTATCTTCAAGCCACTTCAGGTAATCCAGGAACCCGGACGGCAATTCAGAAAAATCCCGGGCCTGGTGGATCGAACGTTTCCAAAGCGGGAAAAGGCGATATTCCGGTTCAACCTTTTCCAGAATCCATGGTTCGGAGGGAAAATCTTTAATGACCTGTCCCCGGTATCGGTAGGCGTAGCAGGCTTTGACTTCAGTCAGCTCCTCCAGGACATCCGGCTTGGTGAGTGCAATCAGGTCGACTCCGTTGACCCGGCAGGCGTACCGCACGGCCACGGCATCAAACCAGCCACATCTTCTCGGGCGACCGGTGGTGGCTCCGAACTCGTCGCCCTTGCGGGCGATCCTGCTTCCGATCTCGTCCTTGAGCTCGGTGGGAAACGGTCCGCTGCCCACCCTGGTGGTATAAGCCTTGGTTATTCCCAGAACTCCGTTGACTTCCTTGGGACTCAGTCCCAGCCCGGTGCAGACTCCGCCGGCGGTGCAGCTGGAGGAAGTGACGAAAGGATAGGTTCCGTGGTCGAGATCAAGGAGAGTGCCCTGAGCTCCTTCAAACAGGACCGATTTCCCGGCCCTGATCTGTTCGGACAGGAATAAAGACACATCAGCCACGTAGGGAGCCATTTTTTCTCCCAGTAACCTGTATTCATCCAGAATTGATTCCACAGTCAGCGGTGGATAACCGAAGGCTTCAAAAATCCTGTTCTTAAGAGCCAGACTGTCTTCAATTTTTTCTTTCAGGACATCGGGTTCCAGCAGGTCGGCGACTCTTATTCCCCAGCGGGCAGCCTTGTCCTCATAGCAGGGACCGATGCCCCGGCAGGTGGTGCCAATCATTTTCTGACCGCGGCTGGCCTCGGCTATTTTCTCAAGTAAAGGATGATAGGGCATGATCACCTGAGCTCCCCGGCTGACCCGCAGACGTTCGGGACTGACTTCCACTCCCAGAGTTTCCAGGTCCTCTATTTCTTTAAAAAAGGCCTGGGGACTGATCACCAGTCCATTTCCGATAATACAGACCTTATTGGGGTGGAGTATGCCGGAAGGAATCAGATGCAGGACAATTTTTTTCCCGCCCAGATAAACAGTATGGCCGGCATTATGTCCGCCCTGATACCTGGCGATAATTTCAAAAGCCGGGGCCAGAAAATCAACTATCTTGCCCTTTCCTTCGTCGCCCCACTGAGTGCCAAGAACCAGAAGGTTGGCCATGTTGCTATCCTCAAGTAGTAATCTTAAAAATTCTGCCCGCAGAAAAAACCCGCGCTATTCTATCAGATTTCAAAACCAGTATAAAGTCTTCAGAAGACAAACCCGACCTGAACCAGTAGCACGTTATCTTTCAACTTAATCTCTTTTTCTTTATTCCAGTCGTATTCCAGCTTGGCGAAAAAATTACCGGCCACGTCCCATTTCAATCCGACAGCTGACCTTGTCTTCCTGACCATGGTCTCGAGGAAAATGTTCAGCGGCAGTGCCTGTTGGTCATCAATGATATTCTCTGGCAGGTCAGATTTTTGGTAGCTGTAGTAGAGACGGAAACTCTTGAACAGCATGCTGACGGTCAGGTAATAGCCATCAAAATCAATCTTCTGGTTAAGGGTGGGATGGTCATAAACGGCCTGGATGTACTCACCCCTCACCTCCCACTCCGGCGTCAACCACAGCAGGTCGAAGCCGCGGAACTGAACATTCTTTGTCCCGTCGGGGTCATACTTTCCGTTGTAAATAGAACCGCCAAGCTCGACACCTTCACCGAAGCGCAAACCCAGGCGGCCGCCCACTCCTTTATCCTTGTTCGGGTCGGCAAATTTCGTTTCCAGGTAACCCTGGCTGTCGGCCGACAGCCCGTTGATCAGGTAAGCGGAATAATAAAAAATGGCATAATTGCCCATCAGGCAGATTCCCAGGTCATTCCAGCGATAAGGGAAAAAATGGAAGACCAAAGGGTTGAAAACCGTAGGGTTTTCGTGCGGCCGGGCCGAGCTGTTGAAACGGCCGAAGGGAATCTCAAACAGGCCCATTCTCAAACTGATCAGCTGGCTGCCCTGAAAATTGATATAGGCCTGAGCCAGGCTGAAATCCTGATGAGAGGCCAGACGGCCTTCAGCCAGGAAACTGAGGCTGCCGTAGATGACTCCCGAGACAGAGAGGCCTCCGTTGAAATTGGTAAAAGTTCCTCTGGGATACAGACCTTCCGGCTGGCTTTTCAGGTATTCAAAAGAAAAATAGCCGCCGGCTTTGACCTGGGCGGCCAGAGTGACTGACAGCCAGAACAAACAGACCGGCAGAATCAGCATTTTTCGTTTGAACATGGGGCACTCCTCTTCATCCGATTATCAACCTTCTTATTTATCAATCTCTAAAAATTCTGGAAAAGTCAAAATCCTCTTCCAGAATTTCGTTCTTGAATTCTCCGATCTTCCTGCCCGTCTGAATGAGCCGGCTGATCTCCTGAGTTCCCTTCCTGGTGCCAAACCAGATGGCTCCGATGACAGTGTCTTCCTTGAGCACCAGTTTCTTGTAAAGGCCAGAGTCGGGTTTATGCCTGGTCAGAATTTCATATTCGGGAATCTCCGGGTTGACCAGGCCGACAGAGGTCAGGTAAATTCCCACCACCTTAAGGGTGCTGGCCGGGATCGTCCCCTCATATTTTTTTGTCTGACCGCAGAGGTTATAGGCCAGGGCCCGGGCCTGGTCAAAAGCTGCCGGGATCAGACCATATATTCTGCCCCGGTGCTCGGCCACATCGCCGGCGGCATATATCCGGTCGTGACTGGTTTTTAAGTAGTCATCAACTATCACTCCCCGCCCGCAACCCAGACCGGCCTGAAGAGCCAGGTCCAGCCTCGGCTTGACACCGGAGGCAATGATGACCGCGCCGGCCTGTAGTGTCTCCCCATCCTTAAACCGGATTCCTGACACCTTCCGGTCGCCGAGAATCTCAGATACTTCCCGGCCGACAAAAAACCTGATACCCAGTTTTTCCAGATGAGATCGCAGCAAACTTGCCCCGGTCTCGTCGAGCTGCCGGGGAAGAAGACGGCTGAAGACTTCAACCACCGAAACCCGAGCCAGGCCTCTGAAGTTCAGTGCCCGGGCGATTTCCAGACCGAGAAGTCCTCCACCCAGGATTACAATTTCTGGCCTGGAGCTAATAAAATCCAGCAGTTCCAGGACATCATCCAGGGTCCGGACGGCAAAGACCCCTTCCCGCTCCGCCCCCGGAAGGGGCGGGATAAAAGGACAGGCTCCGGTGGCCAGCACCAGCCGGTCGGCTTCCAGACTGCTTCCGTCTTCGAAAGTAACGGCCGGTTTTCCCGGGTCAAGGCTGACCGCCCTCAGTCCGAGCCTGACTTCCAGCCTCTGTCTCTCGGCCCAGCCTTCGTTAAAGGCAAAAACTTTTTCCCGTGGAATTGATCCGGCCAGAAAATCAATCAGGTTGGGTCTTGGATAATAGGGGTGTTTCTCTTCGCTGACGATGATTATCTCCGCCGTCGAATCGAGTTCTCGAACCGTCCGGCCGCAGATGGTGCCGCTAAGACCATTGCCGAGTATGACAATTCTCATCTCATCTCTTTCTGCCGGACTCAGGCCGGTCTCATCAGCTCATTTTCTGAAAAAATTCTTTCCCCACTCCGCATTGCGGACAGACCCAATCATCGGGCAGCGACTCAAATAGCGTGCCGGGCGGAATGTTGTTGTCGGGGTCGCCGATTTCCGGGTCATAGATGTAACCGCAGGCAGTGCATTCCCATTTTCCCATAATCGTCTTGCCTCCTTTCGATTATTCTTTATTATAAACTACCCGGGAATTAAAACAACCGCCAATCCGGCTCCCGGCCGCCGGCAATTTCCAGAATCTTTTCCTTCAGCCGGCAGTTCCGCTGAACCGGCTTATCGTTCTTGATGGCGATATGCAGCGCCCGGTAGGAACCGATGATGACACTCAATTTACGGGCTCTGGTCAGAGCAGTATAGAACAGATTTCTCTGGAGCATAATGTAATGCTGGGTCAGCAGAGGCATGACCACGGCCTGGTATTCGTTGCCCTGAGCCTTATGCACCGAAATGGCATAGGCAAGCACCAGATCGGCCAGCTCATCCTTTTCGTAAAAAATCAACCGGCCGTCAAAGTCAACCAGGAGACCGAAACGCTCCGGATCCACCTGAACCACAGTCCCCAGGTCCCCGTTAAAAACTTCCTTATCATAATCGTTTCTGACCTGCATTACCTTGTCGCGAACCCGGAATTCTTTCTGGCCAACCTTCAACCCGGGGGTTCCGGGATTGAGTACTTTCTGCAGTTCCAGGTTAAGGTTATCCACTCCGGCCTGCCCGCGGTACATCGGCGCGATGACCTGAATCTGGGTGGAGAGAGGGCTCAGGTTCAGTCGCCTTGGAATGTTGTACTGACAGAGTTTCAGAATGAGCTTGAAAACTTTCTCTTCGTCTTCCTGGTGGAAGAAATAAAAATCGGATTCCGGGTCGTTGCGCCGGGGATAGACCAGCGATTCCCCGCGCTGGACCCGGTGAGCGTTGACCACAATCAGGCTTTCTTCTGCCTGGCGGAAAATTTCATCGAGCCGGATGACTTCGACCACTCCGGAGTCGATCAGGTCCCGGAGCAGGTTGCCCGGTCCAACCGGAGGCAACTGATCTTTATCTCCAACCAGAATAAGCCGCATATCGGGTGGAACGGCTCTTAACAGGTGATACATCAGGGGCAGGTCAATCATGGAAACTTCATCCACAATCAGGGCTTCGCCCCGCAGGGGATGCCCCGGACCTCGTTTGAACCGGCCTTCTTTCGGTTGAAACTCCAGCAGGCGATGAATGGTTTTTGCTTCCCGACCGGTGGTTTCGGCCAGACGCTTGGCTGCCCGGCCGGTGGGAGCCGCCAGAAGAATTCTTTTCTGCCAGCTTTCAAAAATCTCGACCATGGCCCTGACAATGGTCGTCTTACCGGTCCCCGGGCCGCCGGTAATGATGATGATTTTTTTGCGCAGGCTGCTGACGATGGCCTTCTTCTGCTGCTCGGAAAATTTAAGTCCGCATTTTTTCTCCACTTCGGCTATTCTGACTTCCGGGTCAAAGTCGGGAGCGGCCGCCGCCTGGGCAGCCATCCGGGAAATGATGCCGGCCACTTCTTCCTGGGCCTGAAAGAAAAACGGCAGGTACAGGGCAGCTTGCTCATTCACAACTTCCCTGACCAGGGCCCCTGCTTCCAGAAGGTTATTCAGCGCCCGGTTCACCTTCTCCGGCTCAACCTCCAGCTCCTGGCTGCACCTTTCCCTGACTTCATTTTCATCCGAAAAAACATGCCCCTGTTCGTTGTCTTTTTCCAGAAGATAGAGGATGAAAGCCCTGACTCTTTCCGGAGAATCGGCCGGCAGCCCCAGTTTAAGCGCAATCTGGTCGGCCGTTTTGAAGCCAACTCCCCAGATATCAAGGCAGAGCTGGTAGGGATTGCGGCGAAGAACCTCAAAAGATGCCTGGCCGTAGGTGCGGTAAATCTTGTAGGCCAGGGTGGTAGAGATATTGTGAGCCTGGAGAAAGATGATCAGGTCCCTTATTTCTTTATGTTCTTCCCAGGATTTTAGAATTTCAGAAAATTTTTTCTCGCCGATCCCGTCCACCTGTTTTAACTTTTCGGGCGACCGGTTAAGGATATCGACCGTCTGCTCGCCGAATTTTTTCACGATCCTCTGGGCCAGGACCGGGCCAACTCCCCTGATCAAACCGGAAGCCAGAAACCTCTCCACTCCCCGGACTGAAGAGGGCAGGGTTAGAGTGAATGATTCCATCTGGAACTGGGGTCCGAAGCGAGCATTTTTTTCCCGGCGGCCGGTCAGTTTAAGACACTCGCCTGGAGAAAGCGGCGGGAAGTTGCCGACAACCGTGATTTCTTCGCTCTCGGTTTTGAGCCTGAAAACGGTATAACCGTTCTCGGGATTATAAAAAATTATCTGTTCTACCGTTCCTGCCAGACATTCCATGAGTTTTAAGACACTCCGCCCCGCAGCCTTAGTTCGCTTTCAGAATCACCGGATCACCCGGTTCCAGACCCAGCACTTCGAACGCAGGTTTTCTGTAGACGGCAATTTCCAGCAATCCCAGGCTGTTGATGAGGAAAAACGGTCGGTCCGAACCGGAAGAGGAATAACTGGCCGCCATTTCGGATATTTTCTTCTTCCCTGCCAGGAGAATCAGATTGGCCCCGCGGTTCCTGGTCAGGAACCGGGAGATTAATTCCTGGCTGAGATTGGTGATTAGATTCCCGAACCGGTCACGATAGACAATCTGTCCCTGAATCTCCTGGTTTCTCAGCTGGGGTTCGGGCAGTTCCAGCCTGACAGGATTTCCTGCCGGCCGGCCCAGCTCGACCGGGGACACCCCCAGACTCAGCCAGGCAGCCAGCGGAGCCATCTTATCCCGCCCCTCAAAGCTGGACCTCCGGTCAGTCAGAAGATGCTCTCGACCGTTGAGTTCCATAATTTCCGGGTCTTCCTGCTTGAAGACAAGCGACAGAACCCCGTTGTCGGGAGCAATAAAATAATAACGCTGGCTTCTGGCCAGCAGAATCCGGCGTTCGCTGCCCACTCCCGGGTCGACCACGGTTAAAAAAATTGTCCCGCCGGGAAAGAAGCGATAGCAGGCCCAGAGAACAAAGGCCGCCGCTGTCAGGTCATACTCCGGAACTTCATGGCTTATATCGACAATGGCGCATTCGGGGTTGATCGACAGTATGACTCCCTTGAGCGAGGCTACAAAATAATCTTTTGTGCCAAAATCGGTCAGCAGCGCAATACAGCTTTTGCCCATTCGACTTAAAATTCCGGTCGGAATAATCTTATTGCAGATGTCGGGAGGGGTCAATATTTTTCTGGCCAGAAATCTGGCTTAAAAGATAACCTTGAGCATCCGTTTCCAGCGGGTCTTGAAGACGAAGCGGAAAAATTTTCTGACTTTATCCTTTACCCCATTTTTCTGATAGGCATCTTTTTCCGCTTCGTAGGAAAAATAAATCATCCAGGGACGTCCCTTTATGTAAGAAGTCGGCAGAAAACTCCAGTAGCGGCTGTCCAGACTGTTATCACGGTTGTCGCCCATCACGAAGACGTGGCCGGGAGGCACCACCACCGGTCCGAAATTGTCCCTGATGACATCGTCATACTGATAAAAATTTCCCTTCTGAAAGATCTGAGAATCGTTATGGACCTTGTAACGCTCTTCCAGCGGCCGGTCGTTGATAAAAACTTCCTTGTCCCTGATTTCTACCTTCTCCCCTTCCAGGGCAATGACCCGCTTGACAAAATCCTTGCTCAGGTCTCGTGGCCATTTGAAGACCACAATGTCCTGGCGTTCGAGCTTCTTGGCAGGCAGGATGAGAGCTTCCAGTGCTCCCTGAGGCCGGGCATAGACAAATTTGTTTACCAGAAGAAAATCGCCAACCAGAAGAGTGGGCTCCATGGAGCCGGTCGGAATCTGAAAGGCCTGGACCACGTAGGTCATGACAAAGAACACAAAGACGGCCGTCTCCGCAATGAGCTCAAAATATTCGCGGAACAGGCTTTTCTCCCTTCTGGGCTTTTTTTCCTGTTCCTTTATTTCTTCTACTTCCCGGTCGAACTTTTTACCAAGCATCGCCATTGCTGTCGTCCTTAATTTTTTGTTAATATTACTCTATTTCCGGCTGCCGTTCAACCCGGGTAAGCTTTTCGAATACGGGCAGGCAATTATATATTTAAATTAAGGAATGGCCGTCTCAAATCAGCTTGACAGACTTTCGGATAAGGTTTTTACTTAAAACATGATTATTTCTCTTTTTGGTTATCACCAGTCGGGCAAGACCTGCCTGTTTGAAATCCTGAGCGGCAGGAAGGTAGACAGCCATCATGCGGCTGCCGGACAGCGCCATGAAATACCCCGGGCGGTCTGCGGGGTGCCCGACCCCAGGCTTAACCTTCTATCTTCCCTGTATCCCGAAAGAAAAAAAATACAGGTCCACCTGGAAATCGAAGATTTTCCCGGGCTGGCCTCGGGTGATATCTCTACCAGTCAGTATCTTTCCCAGCTGCGAAAGACAGACGGACTCGTCCATGTCGTCCGTGGTTTCCGGGACCCGGACATTGTTCATCCTCGGGGTAAAATCGGCCCGGCAGATGATATCAGGTGCCTGACTGAAGAACTCATCCTCTCGGACCTGATTATGGTCAACAGCCGCCTGGAAAAACTGGAAAAAGACCTGCGGAAGATGAAGGACCAGGAAGCCCAGAAAGAAAAATATTTGCTGGATAAATTAAAGCCGCTGCTGGAACAGGGCCAGCCGATCAGGGGTTTTCCCCTGTCTGCCTCCGAAGAGAAGATGCTGCGGGGCTTCTGTTTTCTGTCGCTCAAACCGATTCTCCATATGATTAACCTGGATGAGCAGGATCTGGCCAGCCTGCTGAAACCGGAGCTTCTCCTTCCCGGACTGGGGCCGGAAATCCAGGTGCTGGCCTTCTGCGGGCGGATTGAAAAAGAATTGCTGGAGCTGGAAGATGAAGACCGCCAGCTCTTTATGGAAGGCTACGGTCTGAGCGAGAACACCCCGACCCGTTTCTTCCGGAAAGTGTATGAAGTGATGAACCTGATAAATTTCTACACCATAGGTAAAGACGAAGTCCGGGCCTGGGCTATAAAGAAAAACACTCCGGCCGTCAAGGCTGCCGGCGAGATACATACTGACATTGAGAAAGGTTTTATCCGGGCCGAAGTCATACCTTTTGAAGAGCTGATCAGGCAGGGCTCCTGGCAGAGCGCCAGGGAAGCCGGACTGTTGAGGCTGGAAGGCAAAGACTACCAGGTCCAGGATGGAGACGTGATTTACTTCAGGTTTGCCCAATGAGCAACAGTTTCACCATCGCCGCCCGCGATCCTTCCTGTCAGGCCAGAGCGGGCATCCTGGAAACCCTGCACGGAACGATAGAGACACCGGTTTTTATGCCCGTGGCCAGCCAGGGTACTGTCAAAGCCCTGACCCATGACATTCTCCATCAACTTGATTGCCAGATTATCCTGGTAAATTCTTACCACCTCTTTTTGAGGCCGGGAGTCGAGCTGGTTCAGAAAATGGGCGGGTTACATCAGTTCATATCCTGGCCGAAGGCAATCCTGTCCGATAGTGGTGGATTCCAGGTTTACAGTCTGAGCCCGCTGGTAAAGATAAGCGAAGAGGGGGTGAGATTTTCCTCTCATCTTGACGGAAAAAAAATATTCCTGACTCCAGAAGAAGCCGTCCGGATCCAGGCCGGCCTGGGCACCGATATAATGATGTGCCTGGATTATTTCCCCCCATATCCTTACAGTGAAGAGCAGGTCGCCTATTCGGTCGGATTGACCGGTCGCTGGGCCCGACGCTGTCGGGAAGAATACGACCATCTTGAGGCAGAAACCCAGCTCTGGGGCATCACCCAGGGTGGAGTCTTCTGGCCCTATCGCCAGAAGAGCATTGAAGAAGTCGTCAGCTGTGGATTCCATGGTTACGCCCTGGGCGGACTGGGTATCGGCGAGCCCAAGTCCCAGCTCTACGAAATTCTGGAGAAGTCCAGCCGCCTGCTTCCTGAAGACCGCCCGAGATATCTGATGGGAATGGGCTACATTGAAGACATCCTGGAAGCTGTGGAAAGGGGGGTGGATTTCTTCGATTGCGTGTTGCCGACCAGAAATGCCCGAAACGGCACCCTTTTTACCAGCCAGGGCCGGGTGGTAATCAAAAACCAGAAGTACGCCGCTGATCCCCGGCCGGTGGATGAAAACTGCGGCTGCTATACCTGCCGGAATTTCTCCCGGGCTTACCTGAGGCATTTATATGAAAGAAACGAGATCAGTTCCGCTATCCTGAACACCATTCACAATTTGTACTATTATCTTGACATATTCAAGAAAATCAGGCAAAGTATTCACTCTAATTCATTCCGGTCGTTCAAAAAAGCAATCATTGAAAAAAATTTGAGTGAATAGGATAAAGAGATGAGTTTTTTAACCTTACTCAGCGTTTCCGGGCAGCAAACCGCTCCTGCCGGCCAGGGCAACATGCTGGTGGGGCTTCTGCCCTTCATCCTGGTCTTTGTTATTTTTTATCTGCTGATCATCATGCCCCAGAGAAAAAAACAGAAACAGCACCAGCAGATGGTGGCCAACCTCAAGCCGGGAGACCGGATTATTACCAGCGGCGGCATCTTCGGAACTGTCATGGACGTCCATCCCGACCGGATCGAGCTCAAGATTGCGGCCAATGTCAAGGTTGACATTCTCAAAAGCGCCGTGGCCATCATTCTGACCGATAAGGAAAAAACAGAGACCAAAGAATCCACCTGAGTTATTCGATTTAAATCCAGCAGAGAGATAGGTCAAGATGAAAAAAAATCTACAATGGAAACTGGTTCTCATCGTCGCGGTCATCGGGTTGTGCCTCTTTCTGGTCTATCCCCCCAAGGACAAGATCAAGCTGGGTCTGGACCTCAAGGGCGGAACCCATCTGGTGCTCCAGGTATTGACCGAAGACGCCGTCAATGTCGAAACCGACCAGCAGCTGGCCCGGTTCCAGGAAGTTTTCAAAAAAAACAATATCACCTTCCTTGAAGCCAACAAGGAAAAACCAGGCCGGTTTTATTTCCGGGGAATACCGGTTGACCAGGAGGGAAAAGTCCGCGACCTCATCGACCAGTACACCCGGGATTGGGATTATTCTTTCAGCGGCGACCGGCTGATGTTCAACCTGAAGACGGTGGCCAGCCAGTACCTCAGGGACCTGGCCGTAACCCAGACCCTGGAGACCATGCGCAACAGAATTGACCAGTTCGGAGTGGCTGAACCTGTCATCCAGAGGCAGGGAGCAGACAGAATAGTAGTCGAACTCCCGGGCATCGAGGACCCCGACCGGGTTAAGAACCTGATCAAAGTGACAGCCGTTCTGGAATTCAAACTGGTTAAAGCAGGACCGGCTCCGGATGAGGAAACCCTGCTCCGGGATTTTGGCGGCCAGGTTCCGGAAGATGCCGAGGTGGTTAAGGCTGACCCCAAACGCGGAGCTCAGGGTTATTACCTGGTAAGCAGGGTGGCCACTGTTACCGGCAAGGACCTCCGGAGCGTAAGGCGTGGAGTTGATGAGTGGAACAATCCTGCCGTTCATTTTTCGCTAAATCCGGACGGGGCCAAGAGATTCGAACAGGTCACCGGGGCCAATATCGGCAAACAGCTGGCCATCATTCTCGACAACCGGCTTCAATCGGCACCGGTCATTGAAGCCAGGATTTCAGACTCCGGAATAATTCAGGGCAGGTTCACACCCGAAGAAGCCGACGACCTGGTGGTCATCCTGAAAGCCGGAGCGCTGCCGGCCGGAATCAAATACCTGGAGGAAAGAACGGTCGGCCCTTCGCTGGGGTCGGATTCAGTCCGCCAGGGCCTGATAGCCGGGCTGGTGGCCATCTTTGCGGTCATGGTCTTCATGATTATTTATTACCGGCTTTCCGGGCTGAACGCCATCACCGCCCTGATTCTGAACGAAGTCATAATTTTCGGGGCCATGGGCTATTTCAAGGCCACCCTGACCCTGCCCGGTATTGCCGGCATCATCCTGGGTATAGGCATGGCCGTTGATGCCAACGTTCTTATTTTTGAAAGAATAAAGGAGGAGCTGGCAGTCGGCAAGAATATTACCAGCTCTATCGCTACCGGTTTTTCCCGGGCCTTTTCTGCCATCTTTGACTCCAACCTGACAACTATCATTTCGGCCGTCTTCCTTTTCCAGTTTGGAACAGGTCCGATCAAAGGCTATGCGGTAACCCTGATCTGCAGTTTGGTGGCCAACCTGTTTACCGCGGTCTTTGTTTCAAGGTTCATATTTGATGCCTTTGTGCCAACTAATGCCAAGAGGTTGAGTATCTAAAATGCAAATCTTCAAAAAAACACCTAACATCAAGTTCTTAAAATATAAGTGGATTGCCCTGGCCGTGACCCTGATTATTGTGGTGGCCGGGCTGGTCAACATCCTGGCCGGAAAGGGCCTGAAATTGGGCGTGGACTTCGGAGAAGGAACTCTGATCAGGGTTAAATTCAGAGAACCGGTTTCGGTGTCCGAGGTCAGAAAATTATTGTCCGAGGTCGGGCTGGGCGATAGTGTTATCCAGGAAGCCGGAAAAGAAAGCCGAGAATTCCAGATCCGGACGATGGAAAAAAGAACCACCACCCAGGATCAGGAAATCGAAAGCCACCAAATCCTGGCTGACAGGGTAATTCAATCCCTGCAGGGCGAGGAAGACAGACAGAAACTGGCCCAGGGGCTGCTGGACCTGAACAATATCGACCGCAACAGCCTGACCAATCTGCTTCGTAGCCTGAACCCGGATGAGGCCGAGAACCTGGCCAATAAAATAGTTGATTACCGGACGGAAAATGGAATCATCGCCGACTGGAATGAGCTGGCCAGAGAACCACTCAACCTGTCTCCGGAGATTGTCAGTTATCTGCAGAACAGGACTTTCCTGGGCAAGATGACTGTTCTAAGCCGGGAAACGGTTGGCCCCCAGGTCGGCAAAGACCTGAGAAAGAAGGCCACCCAGGCCATCATCTGGTCGCTCATCGGCATGCTGGTTTATATTGCCTTCAGATTCAAGGGTTTGGAGTATGGAGCGGCCGCCATCTTTACCCTTACCCAGGACGTTCTCATTACCCTCAGCATCTACTCCTTCACCACCCGCGAGATTAATCTGCCGATCATTGCCGGGCTTCTGACCATTGTCGGTTTTTCGATTAACGATACCATCGTCATCTTTGACCGGATCCGTGAGCTCCAGAAGACCATGAGAAAAGAGGGTCTGGAAAATATAATGAATCTTTCCCTGAACCTGAACCTGTCACGAACCCTGATCACATCAGGAACTGTTTTCCTGACAGTGCTTTCTCTTTACATATTCGGGGGTCAGGTCATTAACGACTTCGCCTTCATCATGTTGATCGGAACCATTGAAGGTGTTTATTCCACCATCTTCCTGTCCTGCCCGGTGGTCCTGTTCTGGAACCAGTATTTCAAGAAGAAAAAATTGCATAAATAATTAAAATTTGCTTGTAAAAAAGAGAAATTTAATTTATACTTTAATCTAACCTATTCCATAGCGTGAGGTTTAACATGCCAGATGCAAAAAGGCCTAAACAGGGAGAAGAGATACCCAGTCTCTTCAAAGATTCCTTTTTTAAGGCCGAGACGGGGATTAAGAGAAAAGCCTTAGCCCTGCCGATCGCTATCATCCTCCACGCTCTGTTTGTTGCTGCGGTAATCGTTATTCCTCTTCTATCCACTGACCAGCTGCCGAAGGTTGAAGTTTACAGCGCCTTCCTGGCGCCCCCGCCGCCGCCACCGCCGCCACCGCCACCGCCAGCCAAGAAAAAAGCAACCTCTACCAGAACCATCAAGGCGGTTCAGGCAACCACCTCGGTGGAACCCGGACGCCTCGTAGCTCCGGTTGATATTCCGGATCAGATTGCTCAGGAAACTGTGTCCGACATAGGAATCGAAGGTGGAGTTGAAGGTGGAGTCGAAGGTGGAGTCATCGGCGGAGTGCTCGGCGGAGTTGTCGGTGGAGTTCTGGGCGGAGTTGTGGGTGAAGTGGAAGAACCGGTCAGAGCTATCGGCGAAATCAAGCCTCCCAAGCTCATCCATAAGGTTGACCCGGTTTATCCTGAAATAGCCCGCCAGGCTCGGGTTGAAGGCATCGTGATTCTCGAAGCCATAACTGATATCTACGGCCGGGTCCAATCGGTTAAGGTTTTGAGGTCAGTTCCCCTGCTCGACGCGGCCGCTATCGATGCGGTCAAACAGTGGGTGTATGAGCCAATGATCATCAACGGCCGTCCCCGCGGAGTTATCTTCACCGTTACGGTGACCTTTAAGCTGAAGTAAGAAAAGCTAACAATGGCTTTCGATATTTAAAAGGAGGTTTTAGTCATGCAATTCGGTTTGATTGAAATGTGGCAGGCCATGGGAGTTGTGGCAAAAACAGTTGCCATTATCCTGATTCTCCTGTCGGTTATCACCATCTATTTGTTCATTGAACGTCAGCTGGTCTTCGCCCGTGCCAGGAAAAAATCTCTGGCTGTGGCCTCCAAGCTGGCTGACCTGATGAAGAATGGACAGCTCAAAGAAGCTATGTCTCTGGCCTCTAAGAAGGAAAATAAAGTCAGCCATCTGGCCAGAGTTACTGCTGCCGGAATTGAAGAATTCCTGGGCGCAAAAGAATCCAACCTGACCATGGAAGAGCAGATTGAGTCCGCCCAGAGAGGCTGTGAAAGAGCTCGTTCCCTCTTCACCCAGGAACTGAAGAGAGGTTTGAGCATCATGGCGACCATCGCTACCTCCTCCCCCTTCATCGGACTGTTCGGAACCATTTTCGGAATCATCAATGCTTTCCGCGGAATGGCCATGACCGGCTCTGGTGGAATTGGAGCGGTGGCTGCCGGTATCGCCGAAGCTCTGGTCACCACAGCTTTCGGTATCGCCGTGGCCGTTATCGCCCTCTGGACCTTTAACTCTCTGAACACCAAAATCGAGGTCTACAATACTGAGATGGAAAACACCACCTCTCAGATTGTTGACTATTTTATCCGTACTTCCGGCAAGTAATCTCCGGGGGCTGGAAATTTATTAAGAGAGGAAAACAATGGGTTTCACAGTATCGATGAATGGAAAAGAAACCGTAAAGTCTGAACCCAATGTTGTTCCTCTTTGTGACGTTCTCCTGGTCCTTCTGATCATCTTTATGGTGGTCACACCGCTGGTTCAGAAGGGAGTTGATGTCCAGCTTCCTTCGGCTCTGAATACTACCCAGATGCCCGACAACCCCGATGTCGTCCTGTCAATAAAAGCCGACGGGGCGCTCTTCCTTAAAGAACAGAGAGTGACTCTGGAAGGATTAACCATGGCCCTGGAAGAGGCCTTCCTGCAGGCTGCCGAAAAGAAACTCTACATCAGAGCTGACGCCAACCTGGAATTTGGCAAGATGATCGATGTCATCGATATGATCCGTGAAGCCGGGATTGAACTCGTCGGAATAATCACAGAGAGGAAAGCGACTGAGGGTGAATAAGACCCCGTAACTTCCTTAGCATTGCCAGGGAAAGGGGAAGGCTGTTTTTAGCCTTCCCTTTTTTATTTTTTCAGAGAATTCCCTCCAGACCTCTGCTGATTCCATGCACAGATAAAGTCTGCCCTCCGCCTGGAATCCTGAAAGCATTACGACCATCTCCTGGTACAACCATTGTCTCAGTGGCCGGGGATACCGATATTTCCCTTCCTGCGACCGGATGAATTCATGGTCATATATCCGGCTTTCGGGAAAGCGCCTTCTGGCCAGGGGCAGAAGGTCGGCTGGAAAGCGAAGACTGCCCAGGCTTATCCAGGCGATAACTTCGACCGGAATCTGCCGGAAAACTGACTCAATCACCCGCTCATAATCCTGGCGCCAGCCGGTATAATGAATGATGGGATCAAAATGGAAGCCGACCCGGTAGCCATGACGGGCAGCCTCGGCCGCCGCTCCTAATCTTTCTTCCAAACCGGCCGTCCCCTTCTCTTCCCGGGCTATCACTTCCGGCGGGTTGAGAGACCAGGACAGGACAACATTTTCGGGCGGGTCGATCTCTAACAGGGACCGGGGCAGACTGGATTTGCTCTTAAGTTCCAGCTGAAATCTTTCCTGCCCCCGGAAGCACTCTATAAGAAAATAAGAATGGCCGGTCAGCTCATCCAGAGCCAGGGAATCAGCCAGCTCGCCGGTTCCCATTCTGATTATCCCGGATGCCCTCTGACTGAAAATTTTGTCCAGTTCCAGCCGAAGCTGCTCAAGATTAACGGCTACGGTCAGGGGCTGGAAGCCAAGATATTTCTGAAGAATGCAGTAACTGCAATCAAAAGGACAATTCAGGTCCAGGTCAATAGTCCAGTAACCGCAGCCAAAGCACCCAGGACTGCAGGGACAGGGTCTGATAAAGGATTTCTGGCGGGTGATGAATAGATGACGTTTGCTCTCCCCTGCCGGGTCGGGAGAAAGGCGGATAGCCCGTTTTACGGCCTCGACATTCTCCACTATCTCCAGCGGTCGGTCGCCGAGCTTCTCCAGAAGAAATCTGGTCCGGGGAGCTCTTTCCACTGTTCGGTCCAGCCAGACTTTCTTTATCTGAAGCCCGTCCATTATTCACCTTCATAATGAAGAAGCTCAAACAATCGATTCCAGTCTCCGGTTTCCAGGCTGTCCGCCAGAGACTTCACGGCCTGCTTCAACTCCCTGAACTCAGAAGCCTCCAGCTCCAGACGCAGACCCCGTTTTTCCAGGCTGCGGTCATAATCCACTTTGACCCCGGAAAGGCTGAGTCGTTTAATTTCTTCATCCATGGCCTTATTTACTCTGGAAAGCAGAGGGGAGTTGGCTTTCCTCAATGCCCCGAGCAGACGATCAACCGCGTCCGTCTCTCCCTTTAGCAACCGGTCAACAGCCCCGGCCAGTTCTGGCTCCATGGCCAGCTCCTCCAGGTTCCGGCCGGTTCTTCTTATCAATGAAAAGAAATTTTCTATTACCTCCCGTTGCTGGTTATGGCTCAGTCTTTCCACCAGCAGAAACAGCCAGGCTCTTTCAGCCGGGCTGAAGCTCAGAAGTAGCTCGGCCGTAGAGGGCTTCCAATCCCGGCGGTGGATGATGGCCAGGAATTTTTCATCCAGGGCGGAGACCTCCAGCATCAGTTCAAGCATCCGGCGCTCTGGCGGCAATTCCAGGATGGGCAGAATTCGCTCTATGATCTCATCAGGATGAAGCCGGAATTCAAAGAATTTTCTTGCAGCCAGCGATTTTTCGGCCAGGCTGAAGGCCCGCTGACCATAATTAACAAAAAAAGCCAGCAGGAAAACGGCCAGGTCGTCTGTTTGTCCCGTCACTTCCAGAGCCGGCAGTTCTATCAGTCTACAGGCCCGGGCAGCCTCAATTCGTCTCCAGCCGTCAACCAGCACCGGCCGGTTCTCCCTGAAGATTATGATTACCGGCTGCAACACCCCGATCTCTCTGACTGAGTTCAGAAGCCTCCGGTCAGCGGGATTCAGAGTGAAGCGAAATCGTCGGTCTTCCTGGTTGATATCGGCCAGCCTGATAACTTTATAGACCATGGCATCCTTTCCTAGCAATTTTAAGTCAGCCTCAGAGCTTTGTAAAACAGAAGCCGGCCTCGGGGAATTGCCTCCCGGGCTTTTTTTTGATAATTTCAGAGAGCCAGATGAAAAAAGAACCTTCTATCACCCGGCCGGAATTTTCAGGTCCGCCTCTGCCTGGCGGCCGCCTGATTTTCCTTCCTTTCATTCCAGGAAGAGAACTTCCAGGCAGAATATCCCGGGCCGCCTCCACCAGACTGGCCGTCAGTCCGGGGAAGCTTTTCTACCTGAAACAGGCAGGCGTTTTACAGGGCGGTCTGGGCGCCCCGGCCGGGCTAATGGCCCTGGAAAAGGTCAGGCAGCTTGGACTGAAGGAAATTCTGCTGCTGAGTTATTGCGGCTCCCTCTCGCCGGAACTGAGGATCGGACAGGCTTTCCTGCCGGATAAAGCTTTAAGCCAGGAGGGGGCTTCCGGTCACTACCGCCGGGCCCGGAACGGTTTTTACTTCCCGTCATTAAGAACCTGCCGGGAATTAAGGCACTTTCTCCGCCAAAATGGACTTTCCTGGACTGAGGGAGCGATTGTCTCCACCGACGCTCCTTACCGGGAAACGGACACCTGGCTGAGAAACCTCCAACGGCAAAACATACTGGCCGTGGATATGGAAATGTCAGCCGTACTGTCCTTTGCCTGGTTCTACCGTTTGCGGGCGGCCGCTTTATTCATCGTTTCGGATGAACTGTTCAGCGGACGCTGGGAGAATGGCAGCTGCAGCCAGGAGGTCCTGGCCGCTACTTCTCAATATTTTTATCCGCTCATCTTCGAATCCTGGAGGGAGTAACCGGATGAAACCGGAAGTTCTTTTAACCCATCCCCTGTTGCCCGAAGCCATGGATTATCTTTCATCCCAGGTAAACTTAGAACTGGCCACGGAAGAAATGATCCTCCCCCGTGAAGAGCTTCTGGCCCGGATAGCTGACAAGCAGGGACTGCTCTGCTTTCTGACCGATGTTATCGACCGCGAGGTTATCGACCGGGCCCCGAAACTCAAAGTCATTTCCAACTGCGCCGTCGGGGTGAATAACATCGACCTCAAGTATGCCTGGAAACGGGGCCTGCTGGTCACCAATACTCCTGATGTTCTGACGGAGGCCACAGCCGACCTGACGCTGGCCCTTATCCTGGCCACCACCAGGCGCCTGGTCGAAGCTGACCATTTTTGCCGGCAGGGCAGATTCCGGGGCTGGAAAATAGACCTCTTTCTGGGGCAGGAGCTTTCGGGACGGACTCTGGGCATTATTGGTTTTGGACGTATCGGCCGGGCGGTAGCCAGGAGGGCCCGGGCTTTTAACCTCCGGATAATTTACCACGACCCGAACAGGCTGGAGGTACCCCTTGAAAATCAGATGGGCGTAGAATTCCGGCCTCTCGACGCCCTGCTCGGGGAGGCCGACATAATTTCCATCCACGCTTCACTGACGCCAGAATCATACCACCTGATCTCCGCTGAACGATTGAGAATGATGAAGAAGACTTCCGTTCTGATCAACGTGGCCCGCGGACCCATCGTTGATGAAAAAGCGCTGGTTGAGGCCCTGAAGACCGGACAGATCTGGGGTGCCGGCCTAGATGTTTATGAAAACGAACCGATGATCGAGCCAGAGCTGGTCAAGCTGAATAATGTGGTCCTTCTGCCCCATATAGGAAGCGCCACCCACGAAACCAGGCGCAGGATGTGTTTCCTGGCTGTCGATAATCTGCTTCAGGCACTGAGGGGCGAAAGGCCAGCCAACCTTGTGCCACCAGATTGACGGCTCTAAGTTTTAAGCCCGGCCGGGTTAAAACTCCCGGTGCGATAACCCTCGAGGTCAAAGGCTATATATTTCCAGCCCAGGTTCTTTAATTTTTTTATAATTTTTTCGCGGTTGCTCATCCGACAGGCCAGAGAAATCTCCTGCGGCCAGACTTCAATTCTAACCAGCTCACCATGGTGCCGCAGCCGGACCTGAGAAAAGCCAATTTTTCGGAGGTAGGTTTCTCCGGCCGCGATTCTCTCCAGCCATTCTGGCTCCACCTGCTGACCGTAAGGAATCCGGGTGGCCAGACAGGCATTGGCCGGCCGATCCCAGTTAGGCAGTCCGAAATACCTGGCCAGCAACCTTATTTCCAGTTTGCCCAGCCCAGCCTCTTTCAAAGGGGAAAGGATGCCCAGTTCAGATAGAGCCTTTTTCCCCGGCCGGTAATCATTCTCGTCGTCAAGGTTGGAACCCTCAACGACCGCGGCCAGCCCTTCTTTTCTGGCTATCTCCTTGAGCCTGGAGAAAATGGCCAGCTTGCAATGGTAACAGCGCAGGAGATCATTTCTCTTAAATTCTTCTTTGAGGTAATCATCAGACCCGACCTCCAGAAAACGAACACCGAGTTTTCTGGCTATTTTTCTGGCCCCCTCTATTTCTTCCCGGTGATAGATTGGTGAGACCACAGTAACCGCCAGCACTCTGCCTCCGGCCTCAACAGCTGCTTTAAGCAGCAGGCTGCTGTCAACGCCCCCGGAGAATGCCACCAGCAGGCCATCGTATGATTTCAGTATTTTTATCAGGCGCTGATATCTGGCCAAAACTTCTTTATTCAGGCTGACGCTTTTCTTCTCCCGAATTTTCATTCCCTCTATTCCTCCGCAGGCTTTTTACCAGCTGAGCTGGAGCTTTCCATCCCGCGCTCCCCGGCCATCTTCTCAACTTCCCGAACCAGAGCATCCACTATTTCAGACTCAGATACTTTGTTAACAATGCGACCCCGTTTGAAAATTACGCCAGTCCCCCGGCCGCAGGCCACCCCGACATCAGCTTCCCTGGCTTCGCCCGGACCGTTAACCGGGCAGCCCATGACGGCCACAGTCAGAGAAGCTTCCACTCCGGATAATCTTTTTTCCACCGCTGTGGCCAGGCTTCTGATATCAACTTCGGTCCGCCCGCACCCGGGGCAGGAGACAAAATTTATCCCCCGGCTCTCCAGACCCAGGCTCCTCAATATTTCATAGGCCACCTCAACTTCCCGTTCCGGTGGCGCCGTCAGCGACACCCTGATGGTATCGGCCAGCCCCTCGCTGAGGAGAAGTGCCAGGCCGGCGGCCGATTTGATGCTCCCGCGGAGCAGGGTGCCGGCTTCGGTCAGTCCGGCATGAAAAGGATAATCAACCTTATCCGCCAGAAGCCGGTAAGCTTCAAGTGTTCGTTTGATATCCGAAGCTTTAAGAGAAATCTTGATTTCATAAAAGCCCAGGTTTTCAAGCTGCCTGACCTGCCGCAGGGCACTTTCCACCAGGGCTTCGGCCGTTGCCTGACCGTATCTGGCCAGCAGGTCTTTTTCCAGCGATCCGGAATTGACTCCAACCCGGATGGCCACTTTCCGCTCAGCAGCCAGCCGGACGACTTCCTTTAGCTTTTCCTGTGAACCGATGGTGCCGGGATTGATTCTCAACCCGTCAGCCCCTGCCTCCAGGGCCAGCAGGGCCAGGCGAGAGTTGAAATGGATATCGGCAATGACGGGAATTGAAATCCTTTTTTTTACTTCCCTGATGGCCAGAGCATCTTCTTTATCCGGAACAGCAACCCTGACCAGCCGGCAGCCAGCCCGCTCCAGCCTCTTGATTTGAGCTGCTGTCGCCCGGACATCAGCCGTTCTGGTCTTGGTCATCGACTGAATGACGATCGGAGCTCCGCCCCCTATGACCACCGGGCCCACCCGGATGGCTCTGGTCGGGCGCCGCGGATAGGGTTCAGGTTTCATTTGTTCACCGCATCAGCTTTAGAACGGAACCAGGCTCTTCCAGCCACTGGGCAGCCTTTTAACAATGTCGTTCAGAATGACAAAAACGATTATGAAGACGAAAATCACAAAGCCAATCTGCATCCAGATTTCCCTCATCTTCGGGCTGAGGTCCCTTCTGATCAGTCCTTCAATCATCAGCACAAAAATCTGCCCGCCGTCAAAAACCGGGATCGGCAAGAGGTTAAGAATACCCAGCTGCAGGCTGATTATGGCAATCCAGCTCATCATCGCCAGCAGGCCCATTTTCATGGCCGCATGGGACAGGCTGGCGATTTCAATTGGACCGCCCAGCTGCCGGGTCGAGGCCTGACCGGTAAAGAGGTCTTTCAGGAAATTGAAAACCAGAAAGGTATTACGGGCGTTTTCCTTAAAGCTCTGTCCCAGAGCGGCAAAAAATGGGTATTTCCGGGTAACAGACCTGGCTCCCTGAAGAATTCCGATCTTGCCGACATTTCCTTCCTTTCTGGGAACAACAGTCAGGTCAAGCCTCTGCCCCTGCCTCTCCACTGTTAGAACCAGTGGCTTGTCCGGGTTTTCTTCAATTTTTTTGACAAAATTATAGAAGAAAATCGGTTCTCCGTTGACGGCCAGAATCACATCCCCTGGCCTCAAACCAGCCTTTTCCGCCGGTGAACCAGGATTGACCATCATTATCTGGGTGAGAATATGAGCCCTGAAACCGGCATAACCCATCTCATATCTGGTAATCTTGTCGGTCTTAAGCGGAACAGGGAGTTTCTCATCTCCCCTTTTTATGGTTACCAGGATTTCTCTTTCTGGCCTGAAACCGACGGCAATTTCTACCTCGCTCCAGGTCTTGACCGCCCGGCCGTTGACCTCCAGGATTTCGTCCCCCACCAGCAGGCCGGCTCTCTCGGCCGGAGAGCCGGGGTCTATGTAGCCTATAACCGGGGCCTGCTCCTGATATTCAGGAACTGTCACCCCGACCATGTTGAGGATGGCCACCAGAACAATGGCCAGCAGGATGTTCATGATTGAACCCATGACCAGGATTAGAAACCGTTCCAGGCGGTTTCTGGCCATGAAATCATCAGGGGATATGGGCCTGTCCTTTTCGAACATTCCCTCCCCCAGAAGCTTGACATAGCCTCCCATGGGTATCAGGCTGACCCGGTAGTCGGTATTTCCTTTGCGGATTCCAAACAGCCTTTTGCCGTAACCGAAGGAGAAAACTTCTACCCTGACGCCCACCAGCTTGGCCGTGAAGAAGTGGCCGAACTCATGGACGAACACCAGAATGCCAAAAACAATCAGAAAAGCAACGATTGTGCCCAGTATGGTCATGCGGTCTTCCCTTTCATGTTCTTAAAGTAGAGCTGAACCTGATCTCTGGTCTCCCGGTCAACAGCCAGAATATCCTCAAGCCCGGTCAGAGCCCGCGGCCGATGATGGTTCAAGCAGTAGTTCACGACCTCAAAAATCTCGCCAAAGGTAATTTTTTCTTCCAGGAAGGCCTGGACAGCAACTTCATTGGCCGCATTCAGCACGACCGGCATACTCAGTCCAGAAGCCAGGGCCCTGCGGGCCAGCCCGAAAAGCGGAAATCTCTGCTCATCGACGGGCAAGAATTCCAGAGACCGAACTTCTGCCAGGTCCAGAGAAGGCAAGGCTGCTTCCCAGCGTTCCGGATAGCTGAGGGCATACTGGATCGGAACCCTCATATCGGTCTGGCTCATCTGGGCCAGAACCGAACCGTCGCAGAACTCCACCAGGGCATGAACTATGCTCTGCGGATGTATCAGGACCCCCAGCTGTCCCGGCCGGAGGCCGAACAGCCATCGGGCTTCAATCAGCTCCAGTCCTTTGTTCATCATGGTGGCCGAATCTATTGTCACTTTGCGACCCATTTTCCAGCGGGGATGTTTGAGAGCTTCAGCCAGAGTTTTGCCGGCCAGCTCCTCCAGCGGCACTTTTAAGAAAGGTCCCCCGGAGGCGGTCAGATAAACCTTCCTGACAAATTTCCTGGCTTTTCCGCTCAGACACTGAAAAACACCGGAATGTTCGCTGTCTATTGGAATGATCCGGCTTCCCGACCGGGCAGCCATTTTCCTGATTAGCTGCCCGGCCACGACCATGGATTCTTTGTTGGCCAGGGCCAGGTCTTTTCCCTTTCTGATCGCCGCCAGCGTTGGCTTCAGACCGGCAATTCCGGTAATGGCCGAGACTACCAGATCAGCCCGGCTGTCAGAGGCAACCTCCTCGTAACCTTCCTCTCCGCTGAGGATCCTGACTCTGGTCCGGCCCAGCTTCCTTCTGAGCTCTACGGTCTGTTTTTTACTTTCGACAGCCACGACTCCCGGCTGGAACTCAGCTATCTGCTCGGCCAGTAATCTGGTGTTACGCCCGGCCGCCAGCCCGACCACCCGGTATCTGTCCCGGAAGCGCCGGACAATATCCAGGGTGTTCTGCCCGATCGAGCCGGTGCTGCCCAGAATAACCAGGTGTTTTTTTATGTCTTTCATAAGGTTCGGTTTTCGGTTTATTTCATGATCAGAAGTTTCATCAAGTAATAAAAGACAGGAGCAGCCAGGGTAAAACTATCTATCCGGTCCAGGATTCCCCCGTGTCCCGGAACCAGGTTGGACGAATCTTTTACTCCGGCCGCCCGTTTGAACAGAGATTCCAGGGGGTCAGCCACCTGGGCTGCGGCATGGACCACCACACTCAGAACGACGACCTCAAGCAGTGGAAAACGCGGCAGCAGGACGGTCCGGGCCAGCCAGCCACCAGCTGCCGCCCAGAGCAAACCACCCAGAGCGCCTTCCCAGGTCTTATTGGGGCTGGCGATGGGGGTCATTTTTCTCCGTCCAAAAGTCTTTCCCAGAAGAAAAGCCCCGGTATCGCCCAGGGATATAACCGTGAACAGAAGATAAAGCCACAGCACTCCAAAATCGCGTCTTATCCAGTAAAGAAAATTCATCGTCAGGCTGACGTAAACCACCCCGGAAAGAGTCAGGCTGAAAGAACCCGGAAACAGGGCCAGTTTTTCCAGAGTGCTGGTGTCTAAAACATAATAAACAAAGGTTATCAGGGTCATTACGGTAAAACCGAGCAGAAAGGGAAAACTATCAAAGTAAAATGTGGCCCCGATAATCAGAGCAAACAGGCATCCCAGCAGTTTTTTGGGATAGAACTTCCGGCGGTTGGCCAGACTGTAAAACTCCAGCAGCCCGCCGATGATCGTCAGTTGCAGGGCCAGGAAAAAAACCCAGGGAGGAGCGAACTGGATGATGACAAACAAAGCTCCGAGTATGATGATGGCGGTCTTGGTTCTCTGCCAGAGTCCCATCTTAATCCCTTCCTTTCTTCTGAACCTGAACCGGCTCCACTCCGCCGAATCTTCTCTGTCTTTTCTGATAATCAAGAACCGCCTGAAACAGATCCTTTCTCCTGAAATCCGGCCAGAGAACCGGAGTCACCCACAACTCCGTATAAGCACATTGCCAGAGAAGAAAATTGCTCAGCCGCATCTCGCCGCTGGTCCTGATCAGAAGGTCGGGTTCGGGAATCCCGGCCGTGTCCAGATAACGGGCAAGCAGGTTCTCGTCTATTTCATCCAGGCGGCCTTTTCTCCTGACCATCTTCCTGATGGCTCTGATAATTTCCTGCCGGCCGCCGTAATTTAAGGCCAGCACCACAGTCATCCGGCGGTTGTTGCGGGTCTGCCTCTCCACCCTGGCCAGTTCCCGCCTGACCAGATACGGGATGCCGCTCCTGTCACCTATCACTTTGAGTCTCAGGTCATTCTCCTCAAGGACCCGGCTTTCTTCAGCCAGGTATTTTCTGAGCAGGCTCCACAGGGTGTTTACTTCATCCTCTGGCCTTTTCCAGTTTTCTTTGGAAAAAGCATAAAGAGTCAGGTATTTAATCCCCAGGCGAGCAGCCGCTTCTACCGCCTCCTTTACTGATTCGCTCCCGGCTTTGTGGCCTTCGGTCCGGGGAAGGCTCCTCTGGCGGGCCCAGCGCCCGTTGCCGTCCATAATTATTGCCACGTGAACCGGAAGACGGGAAAAATCTATCTGTCCGACCAGCTCTGCTTCCACAGTTCCGGGCTTGATATAGCCTTCCAGGGTATCAAACATGAAAAACATTATAAGGAGCGCCGGCTGAATTGTCAAAGAACGGCCACCTCCTGAATAGAATCCGGTTTCCTTGATAAACCAGCTTGCGAAGGAACCGGCAAAGGGGCCTCCTCTGCCGTCCGGGGTCTATCCACCGCCCCTGTTAAAAGCCGCTCAGGTGGTTGAGGACCAAGCTAAGGCCACTCCGGTCGCCGGCAATCATTGCCGCCAGTCACGAGAATTGAGTACCTTATCCCATCCCGCGGTGGACAGAGCCGGCCGGTTCTGGTATCTTAAGATTCAGGAGGAAAAAATGTGTCTGGCCGTGCCAGGAAAAGTCGTCAGCCTGGAAGGCGACGGCACCGGTAAGGTTGACTACCTGGGGACTACCGTCCTGGCCAACCTGTCCCTTCTTCCTGAGGTAAAGGTGGGCGACTGGGTAATAGTCCATGCCGGTTTCGCCATTTCGCGGCTTGACCGGACGGAAGCCCGCCGCACCCTTAAACTTTTCAAAGAGCTGGAAAAGCTTAACCTCTCCGATTAACTGATGACCCCGAAAAAAAAATCTCCGGAGCTTTTCGCTGAGTGGCGTTCCGGCTCCACCGTCAGAAACCTGCTTAAAACTATTTCCGGGGAAATTATCGCCATTAAAAGACCGATCAGAATTATGGAAGTCTGCGGCACCCATACAATGACCCTGCATCGGGCCGGCCTCAAGCCGCTGCTCAGGGAGGCCGGGGTAGAAATGGTTTCGGGGCCGGGTTGTCCGGTCTGCATAACTCCGGATTATTATCATGAAGCCATAATAAATCTGGTCACCTCTCAAAAGAACATCCTGGCAGCCACCTTCGGCGATATGACCAGGGTGCCCACGGCCAGGGGTTCTCTTCAAACTACTGTTCCCTTCCCCGGTTCAGAAATAAAAATTGTCTATTCCCCGGAAGAAGCCCTGGAACTCGCCGGGAAAAACCCGGGAAAGGAAGTAATATTTTTTGGCGCCGGTTTTGAAACCACAATTCCAGCTATCGCCCACACGGTTAAAAAAGCGGCTGAAAAGAAACTCACAAACTTCTCCCTGCTGGCAGCTCTCTGGCTCATACCGCCAGCCATTGAAGCCATCCTGAAATCGGGTGAAGTGGCCATTGACGGTTTTATTTATCCCGGGCATGTCAGCGCTGTCATCGGGCAAAAAGCTTATACCTTTGTGGCCGAAAAGTTCGGGGTTCCGGGGGCCATAGCCGGTTTTGAGCCGGCTGATGTGCTCCTGGGAGTTCTTTCGGTCTCCAGGCAGATCAGGAACGGAAGACCCGAGGTCAGTAATGAATACAGAAGGGTGGTAAGAACTGATGGCAATCCGCTGGCTCTTACTCTGATGGCTGAAATGCTGCAACCGTTTGCGGCCGACTGGCGGGGACTCGGACGCATCCAGAACAGCGGTCTGAAATTAAAGCCGGCATGGAAGGAATATGATGCCACAACCAGGTTTGACTTAAAGCTCAAACCATCAAGAAGCCATATATCAGGCTGTCGCTGCGGCGATGTCCTTAAAGGGCTGATCGGCCCCCTGGACTGCCCGCTTTTTGCTCGCGCCTGTAATCCCGACCACCCGCTCGGGCCCTGCATGGTTTCCTATGAAGGCGCCTGCCTGATAGAATATAAATATTCTTCCGGAGAAAAAAAGAAATGAAGCTGGTCAGTCTGGAAATGGGCAGCGGCGGCCGCCTGATGCAGGAGTTCATTAAAGAAAGGCTTCTTCCCGCATTCAAGAACCGGTATCTACAAGTCCTGCACGATTCAGCCCTTCTTCCGGCCGGTCTGGCCCTGACGACCGATTCCTACACGGTTGACCCGATATTCTTTCCGGGCGGAGACATAGGAACTCTGTGTGTAAACGGCACGGTAAATGATTTGGTGGTTTCAGGAGCCAGGCCCGAGTATCTTTCCCTGGCCCTGATCATTGAGGAAGGTTTAGAAATGTCCTCCCTGGAAAGAATCCTGCGGTCAGTCAGGAAGACGGCAGCCAGAAATAGAGTTCAGATTGTTACCGGCGACACCAAAGTCGTCCCCCGGGGACAGGCCGACAGGATTTATATCAACACTGCCGGCATCGGGCATATGGTCGGACGGCCGCAGCCAGAAAAAATCAAACCGGGCGACAAGATTCTGGTTACCGGGACGGTTGGAGAACACGGCCTGGCCATCATGCTGGCCAGGAATAGTTTCCGCCTTTCCTCCCGGGTGAGGAGCGATTGCGCGCCGCTTGTTTTTCTGCTTCCGCTCTGGAAAAAGGGCGCACTCTGGATGAGGGATATTACCCGCGGAGGCCTGGCCACCGTCCTGTCTGAACTCGCGGACAGGATAAGCTACCCCCTGCTGGTGGAAGAAACCAGAATTCCTTTTTCCCGGGCGCTAAAAGGAGCAGTTGAAATTCTGGGAATCGACCCCCTGTATCTCGCCTGCGAGGGCCGGGCCCTGCTGGTGGTAAAAGAAGGAGACGCTGGCCGTGCGTTGAGAGCCCTCCGGAATAATCACGCTTCCGGTCAGGCGGCCATCATTGGAGAAGTTCAGGATAAAATTGGCCGTAAGGGCGAAGCTCTGCTGCGAACTTCAAGCGGGGGTCTGAGGCTCCTGGAGCCCCTGACTTCGGAACTCTTGCCCAGGATCTGCTGAGCGGCTTATTTCAACCTGGACCTGTACCAGTCGACTGTCAGCCTCAGGCCGGTTTCGAAATCGATATCGGGTTTGAATCCGAGATGGCGTTCAGCCAGGGTGATATCGGCATAGGATTCCATAATATCCCCGGCTCGAGGGTCGGAGTGAAGCGGAGAGAGCGAAGTCCCGAGCACTGAATTCAAGAGCCGGGTCAGCTCCTTCACCGTCGTCCGTAATGAAGAACCGATATTGAAAACCTCTCCCCGGAAATGAGTGGCCTCAGCCGCCAGGAGGTTGGCCTCAACCACATTGCCCACATAGATAAAATCCCGGGATTGAGAGCCGTCGCCGAATATAACCGGCCGCTCACCCCGCAGCATTCTGGTGATGAAGATTGGAATGACAGCGGCATACTGGGAAGTTGGGTCTTGCCGCGGCCCGAAGACATTGAAGTAACGCAGGTTGACGGCATTGAAACCATAAAGCTGGCTGAAAACCTGGCAGTATTTTTCCGAAGCCAACTTCTGGGCACCGTAAGGAGAAATCGCTTTCCCCTCCCGACCTTCCTTTTTGGGAAAGGTCTGATCGTCGCCGTAAACAGCCGAAGAAGAGGCAAAAACGAAGCTCCTGATTCCGCCGTCCGCCGCCGCCAGAAGAAGATTAAGAGTGCCGGTCACGTTTATTTCATGTGCCAGCAACGGCTCTGATACCGACCTGGGCACCGAGGCCAGCGCTGCCTGATGCAGAATCACCTCCATGCCTTCGACCGCTTTCCGGCATATCTCCCTGTCCCTGATGTCTCCGCGGATGATTTCCAGCCGGTCAGCCAGATGGGCGATATTTTCTTCTCTGCCGGTTGAAAAGTCGTCCAGAATACGAACCCGGCAGCCGAGACTGACCAGTCTTTCGGCCAGATGGGAACCGATGAAGCCGGCCCCGCCGGTAATCAGATAATGGCGATATTTTACCATCAGCAGGCCTTAAAAATTGATGTGGTCATCAATATAACCCCTTTTTTTCAGGTAATCCAGAACTTTCCTGGCGCTTTCTTCCAGGGTCTCACGGTCAGTCTCCAGCACCAGTTCTGGATTGGCTGGCTCCTCATAGGGGTCGGAAATTCCGGTAAATTCCTTTATCTCGCCGCGGATGGCTTTCTGGTACATTCCCTTTACATCGCGGCTCATGCAGACTTCAAGCGGGCATTTGACATAAACTTCAATAAACTCCCCTATTTCCTGCCGGGCCTCATCCCTGATCGCCCGGTAGGGAGAAATGAACGAAGTCAGAACAGCCACACCGTTTCTGGTCAGAAGCTTTGCCACAAAGGCCACCCGCCGGATGTTCTCGTCGCGGTCCTTCTTGGAAAATCCCAGGTCGCGGCACAGGCTCTTGCGAACAACATCGCCGTCCAGCCTTTCAACCTTCAGGTTATGATGGCGAAGGATTTCCGCCACCCGGTCAGCCACAGCTGATTTTCCGGAGCACGGCAGCCCGGTGAACCACAGGGTAAATCCTTTCTGTTCCTGACACATTTATTAACTCCTTATTATTACTTTTAACGAAATTTATGGCCAGAAAACCTGGCTTGAGGCCGCGCCGGGCCTCTCTCAGTCTATTATTTTTCCTCTTAGCCCTGAAACCTCAGGTCCCCCCAGAACCTTAAGAATGGTCGGGGCTATGTCCAGGATATTGGCATCCTTCGTCCGGCCGCCCTTTTTCCCGGGTTCATAGAGTATGTACAGACCATCGTAATCATGGACGGCGTCATCAGGTCCGGTGTCGTTTTCCTGAAGGTACATCGTGCCGTAACCCAGGGTGCCAGCCGAACGCCAGTAGAGGTCGTCAAAATAAACCATCAGATCTGGATATTCCCCGTTCAACTCCGGGTAATGCTCCTGGGGTTTTATGACCACCGTCTTCCATTCCTCTCCCCGCGGCCCCCGTATTGCTTTGAGCCTTTCAGCCAGTTCATCCCTGGCTGCTTCATAATCTTCCGGATTTATTATTCCCTGCGGTTCGCGGCCTTCAACGTTCAGAAAGATCCGGGCGTAATAGCCTCCCCAGCCCCAGGCTCTCGTTCTGGCCCAGTCAATTTTAAGGCTGTCAACGCTCTGGCCGGGCTGAGGGGGTTCGGTAACGACGAGATCCCCCTGTTCAATCAGCCAATCGTTTACACAGAAGGCTCCCTTCATTCTTTTGGCCCCGTGGTCGGAGACCACCAGCACGGCCGTCCGGTCGTCAATTTTTTCCAGCAGCTTTCCTATTCTTTCATCAAGATATCGGTAATAATCGGGAATAGCCGTTTCGTAGGGATTGCCGGGTTCGTAGAGATGATGACCTTTATCCATGAATTTCCAGAAGGCATGGTGGACTCGGTCAACCCCAATTTCCACAAACCAGAAAAGCGACCAGTCGGGGTCTTCCAGCAGATAATCTATCACCCGGAAATGATTTTCAGTCATCTGGTAGATTTCCTTCAGCACCTGGGAACGGTCTTCCGTCCTGAAAGTCACATCGAACTTAAAAGGGCCAAACCGTTCCTCAATTTCCTGACGCAGTTCCGCCGGATAGGTGTAAGCCTGTTCGCTGGAGGGAGTGATGAAGCAGGAAATCAGTTTGCCCCTGACCGGTTTCGGTGGATAGGTGGGAGGAACGCTCACCAGAATGCTCTCCCGCCCCTGCTCTCCCAGGTAATCCCAGACTGTCTTCTCCTTTACGGCGGTGGAATTGGCAATCCACATCTTGTTGTATTCATAACCGCGCCGATGCCTGAAGCCATACAGCCCGAGCTGACCCGGGTCCCGGCCTGTAGCCATGACCATCCAGGCCGGAATGGTAATCGGCGGGTCGCAGCTCCTGAGCTTACCGTAAATCCCGCCCTCCATCAGCTTCCTGAGATTGGGCAGCTCTGCCGCCCGGTCAAAGACCAGGGCCGGGGGCGCACAATCGAGACCTATCACCAGAAGTCGCTTTTTCATGTGACTATCGCACCTTTCTTTTCTCTTCTCCGGCTTCAATCGTTGAATGGATTTTTGAAAGACAGAATTATTCTGGCCACCTCAGGCCGCATCAATTCCGGCGGCGGGATCTCGCCTTTGACCAGCAGGTCGCGGATTTTTGTCCCGGAAAATTGAATATGGCAGGAAGAATCGTGAGGACAGGTTTTCTCGTTTTCGATCGAACCGCATTTCCGGCAGAAGAAAAAAGATTTGAAGAACAGCGGAATGATACCCAGGTCCGGAAATTCCTCAAAAATCTCCTGGGCGGCGTAGGGATGGTAATAATTTCCCACCCCGGCGTGATCGCGGCCGATAATTATGTGCGTGCAGCCGAAGTTTTTCCTGATGATGGCATGGTGAATGGCCTCTCTCGGACCGGCATAACGCATCTCCATCTTCAGGATGGCCATGACCGCCCGCTCCCTGAGGTAGTAATGTTTGATGAGCTCCTCGTAGGAAGCCAGAATCACTTCGTCCCTGAAATCTCCCTTCTTCTTTCGGCCGATAACCGGGTTTATGAACAGGCCGTCGGTAAAGGTCAGGGCTGCCTTTTGAACATATTCATGCCCGAGGTGCGGCGTATTTCGGGTCTGGAATCCGACAACCGTCTTCCAGCCCTTTTCCTTGAATAGAATCCTGGTCTCCTTCGGAGACAGCCGGTAACGGTCATAGGGAGTCGACTCCAGTTCGAGCAATTCCACCGGACCTCCCAGAAGCACTTCCTTCATGGCCAGCACCCGGCTGACCCCAGGATGTTTGGGGTCTGTGGTGCCGTAAACTTTCCGGCTGAATTCCTCCCGGTCGTATTCGTATTTATCTTCGACCGTCAGTACTCCCACCGGTTTCATCTCTTCTGTTTTAAGGAGGATCTGCTGACCCGGCCTGATTCTTCCGGCCAGCTCCCTATCCACATCGAGAACTATCGGGATAGTCCAGGGAAGGTCGCTCGATAACCTCATGTGGTTCAGGACGCTGCGAAAATCAGCCTGCTTCAGAAACCCGGTCAGAGGGGAATACACTCCGGTGGAAAGATTTTCCAGGTCAGAAACCAGGTCGGGGTCAATAATTATTGAAATCAATTCTTTTGCCCTGGCCAGGATTTCAGCTTTTCTACTGGCCTCGGCCAGGCGATTTACCAGTTGGCCGCCATGGGGTGGTATCATCGGGTACTCCTTTTGGTCCGGAAATGTGGAAACCGCTCAGCCTGTCAATCGATGTAACCCAGGGCTTTCAGCCTTTCCTTGATTTTCTCTTCTTCCTCGGGGCTGAAAACTTCCTTATTTTCTTCATTCTTGGCCAGGCTTTCCCTTAATACCTTGGTTACATAGCTGGAGACCGAGCTGAATTCGGTTCCTTTGATTTTTTCTTCGATTTTTTTATAGAGAGAGGTGGGTATGGAGACGGGAGTAAATTCTTTGTCCATCATTCCTCCTGAGAAGAATTTATATAACAGAACCCGGGGTTTTTCAACCTTTCTCACCTGAAGGGCCGGCAATCATAGACAGAATGACATTTAAGGGCCACAGGGTTCCCGCCTGAGGCCAATTCCCGGGCTGGCTCCTCCACTTTCCCCTTAAAATCAACACCAGGCTCAATCTTTTGGAGGGGCCAGCCTTTCTGTTTCAGCACAGGGTGACAACAAGTACCGGGACGGGCAGGGCGTGTCTTCTGCCGCCGCCGGAGGTAACGCCCCTCAGGGAGGATGGGTGGAGCGGGAACGGTTGGGAGCGAGCCACGAGTGGCTCTTTCTTCCTGTCTGACCCGACCCGTAAATAGTGGTTGTCTTGACAAAAAAAACCTGACGTGGTTTAATTTTGATACCAGAAAAGCTGATATGTGCTTCAGAAAGGACAGGACTCAAGCCATCCCTTAAAATGGAAAAAGTCTCCCACCCTTATATCCGCCGGATTTCCTTTTTTGGAGTTTTGGATAAGAATCTGAAAAAGCTGGAAAACCGTCTGGGAGTCAGCCTGGCTGTCCGCGGAGACAAGCTAATCATGGATGGCGAACCAGACAAGGTTCAGTTCGCCCGGCGGTACTTCGAAAAGATACAGGAACTGGAAGATAAAGGATATACCTTGAAAGAGGAAGATTTTCACATCGCCCTGGACCTGCTGGAGGAAAACCCGGGCCGGCTGGAAGAATACGCTCCAGCCGAGCCCATCTATCTGCAGCGGAAATCGGTGGCTCCCAAGAGCCTCAACCAGCAGGCTTATATGAAGGCCATTAAGGATTATGACCTGGTATTCGGGATTGGGCCGGCTGGAACCGGAAAAACCTACCTGGCCATGGCCATGGCCCTCTCCTATCTCCAGAGCAAACAGGTCAACCGGATCATCCTGACCCGGCCGGCAGTCGAAGCCGGCGAACGCCTCGGGTTCCTGCCCGGCGATATGTTCCAGAAAATCAATCCCTATCTGCGGCCCCTTTATGATGCTCTTTTTGACCTGACCCCTTATGAGCAGGCCAACCGTCTGGTAGAAAGGGGAATTATAGAAATCGCACCCCTGGCCTACATGCGCGGCCGCACCCTGAACAGCGCCTTCATCATTCTGGATGAAGCCCAGAACACCACCCGGGAACAGATGAAAATGATACTGACCAGGATGGGCTTTGATTCCAAACTGGTGGTAACGGCCGACATCACCCAGATTGACCTGCCCCAGCCCAGGAAGTCCGGAGTCCTGCAGGCAATCAAGGTTCTGTCCTCGATCAAGGAAATCGCTTTTGTCTATTTCAATGAAAAGGACGTTGTCCGTCATCCTCTGGTGGGCAAGATCATTAAAGCCTACGCCCGGGCTGAGTCCAAAACGGTCTGATTCCCGATGAAAACCATTCAGTTTCGCAAGTTCCGGCTTTTTAAGACCGAGGAGATATTCCCGTCCCGGGGGAAAAAAGAGACCGGTGTCCAGGAAAAAGTTGCCTGGCATATAAAAATAATTCAGAGTCCGGTCTTCTACATCCTTATCTTTGCCATCATAATTTCTTTCTTTATTTCTTATTTCCCGGCCCGACCTCTGCCCTCGATTAAACCCGGAGAAATAGCCTCCAAAGATATAATCTCGCCGCTGGAAATTACGGTTGAGGACAGTCAGGCCACCGATCGGCGCCGCGAACAGGCTGAAGCCCCCCTCCCCCCGGTATACTTTTATAACCAGAAGATAGTGTCCATAACCAGAGAAAAAATCAGACAGCTTTTTGAAAACGGCCGGGCCTGGCAGAACTCCACTCCGCCCCTCAGCCTGAAAGACCTGCAGAAGAACCTGTCAGAAAACCTTGGTCTGGATATTGACGAATCGACCCTTAACAATCTGGCCAGACTGCGCTTCCCCCAGGAAGTGGAACAGTTGCTGACAGATGTCCTGGGTCCGGTTCTGGCAAAAGAAATCATCCTCTCCCGGAGCCTGTTCAGCCACGGCGAGCTGGAAAAAGGACTGCTGGTGGTCAGGGGCAAAGAAGAAAAACTGGTAAAGGCAGTCGAAATACTGGAATTGCGAGAGGCCCGGACGCTGCTGGCCTCAGAGATAAACGCTCTCGAGCTTCCCCTCCGCACCAGGAATCTGCTCAAAGCCCTGGCTCCAGCTTTTCTGACCCCGACCATCAATTACGACGCTCCAGAAACGGAAATCCGCCGCCTGAAGGCCAGAAACCAGGTGGAACCGGTTTATTACACCATAAAAAAAGGGAAAGTAATAATCAGGAAGGGTGACGAAGCCACGCCCGAGGTCATCAGGCAGATTGCCATCATCAACCAGAAAATAAGCAGCCAGCCCCACTGGCTGATCAACTTTGCCGGGTTGGTGGTTCTGTTTTCCATAATTTTCTTTTTCATCTGGAATTTCATCGTCTATGTCACCGGCGATAACAGACAGCTTCGTCTGCTGCAGATGATCGGACTGACCCTGTTTCTGGGTTTTGTGGCTTACAAAGCCAGCCTGTTCATCGCCGAAGCCCTGGGGGCATCCATCTCGGTCATCAATGTTGATAAAGATGCTCTGGTCTTTGGCTTTCCCTTTCAATTCGGAACGTTCATTTTTGCCCTTCTGACCAGGAGCGAAATAGCCGTCATCTACTGTGTCATCAACAGCCTCCTGGCTGGTTATCTGCTGAACGGGGATTACTTTCTGGTGCTCTTTGTGCTGCTGGGGGGCATTGCCGCCATCTACGGCCTCAGGTATTACCTGGCTTCCAGCCGGAGTTCAATCCTCAAGACCGGGTTGATGGTGCTGGCTCCTTTTCAGGTGATCATGGTTCTTATTTTTCACCTGGTCAGACAGACCTTCTCTGACCTGACCGGACTGGCCACCGAATTGTTCAGTGCCATTTTCGGCGGGCTGGTCAGCGCCGCCATTGCCTTTGTCCTGGTTCCGGTTTTTGAGACCGCGTTTGGTTTCATCACCGCTACCAAGCTGCACGAGCTGACCAATTCTGACCTCCCGATTTTCAGGCAGCTGGCTCTGGAAGCTCCCGGCACCTACCACCACTCTCTGATCGTGGCCACCCTGGCCGAAAAAGCAGCTGAAAAAATAGATGCCAACGCCATGCTGGTCAAGGCCGGCGGTCTTTACCACGACATTGGCAAGGTGAAAAGACCAGAATATTTCACCGAAAACCAGACTTCTCCCTTTGATATTCACCGGGAGCTGACGCCGTCGCTGAGTACCCTGGTTATTGTTAATCATGTCAAGGACGGGATAGACCTGGCCCGCAAGTTGAAACTCCCCCGACAGATTACAGAACTCATCGCCCAGCATCACGGAAATTCCATCGTCCGTTATTTCTACGAGAAAGCCAAAGAGCGATACGACCCCGAGCTGCACAAGATAGAGGCTGAGGATTACCGTTATCAGGGACCGACGCCCAAGAGCAAGGAAGCCGGACTGCTCCTCCTGGCTGACTCGGTCGAAGCTGCCGCCCGCAGTCTTAATTCGCCCACCAGGCAGAATCTGAAGCGGGTTATCACCGAAATTTTCAATGCCCATCTTCAGGACGGGCAGCTCGACGATTGCGGCTTTTCCCTGAAGGACCTGCGGGTTATTGCCAATTCTTTCCTGATCACCCTGGACGCCATTTATCACCCGCGGCCCAAGTATCCCGGTTTCAATTTTGAAAAAAAGGTAGAAAAGAAAGAGGAAAACAAAAAGAACAATGGTCGTAATAATAAACAGGTTGAAGAAAAACCCGGTCCCCCGGCAAAGAATTAAGAATCTGCTGCAGCAACTCTGCCGCAGCTACCGAGTTTCCGGGGCCGAAGTGGTTCTGACTTTTGTCGGACCGCAGGCAATCCGGTCCCTCAATAGAAAATATCGACATAAAGACCGTCCGACTGACGTCCTGAGCTTTTCTCTTAAGGAAAAGGGCGCGGACGGGAAATTCTATCTGGGAGACATTGTCATCTGCCCGGAGGTGGCCCGAAAACAGGCCCGGAAGCAGGGCCATCCGCTCTGGCGGGAAATTGAAATTCTGACCATCCACGGATTTCTGCATCTGCTGGGTTTCGAGCATTTTAAGGGGATGGAAGAAGAGGAGGCCCGGGTCAGGGTCCGGCTTCTAAAAAATTACCGGGAGGACAGCCTTTAAGGCTATGAGCTATTCAGATTTTCTGACTGCTGGCTTTATCCTGAGCTTTATACTGACCTTTATTCTTTCGCTTCTCCACATTATTTTTTCTTTATATTCCAGGATAGGTTTCTCCAGACTGCTGGAAGAAAACAGCCGGCTGAAAGAAGAAATCCTCGAACATTACGACGAGCTCAAGATCGCCATTGATTATGGTCGAATCATCTTCTGGCTGGCTTTTGTGATCTATGCCTGCCTTCTGTTCCCGGCTCTAATCCGGTGGCCATTCTGGGGCTTTCTTCTGCTCCTGCCGACCTGCTTTCTGCTTTTCGACTACTGGCCGAGATTTCTTCTCCTGATTATGAAAGAGAAACACCTGAAATTCTTCCTGCCGGTTATCACTCCGATAAAGTTTTTACTTTTTCCGCTGCTGCTTTTGCCCAGATTTTTCCTAAAAAGGGAAGCCGAGCGCCAGGCAGCCAGCCGCGAGCATGAAGCCAGCGATGAGGAGATAGAAACCTTTATCGATGAAGCCACCGAAGAGGGCATAATCGAGAAAGACCAGAATGAATTGCTGCGGGGCGTAGTTGAGTTTGGCGAAAAACAGGTGCGGGAAATCATGACTCCCAGAAGCCGGATTGTGGCCGTTGACGCAGACACTTCAGTCGGCCAGCTGAAGGAAGTCTTTGTCCGGGAAAAATACTCTCGCCTTCCCGTTTACTACCGGGGCCAGCTGGACAATATCACTGGCATGGTCATGGCTAAAGACCTGCTGGAATTCAGCGACCCGGAGCAGGCCGGGCGAAAAATAGATTTTCTGATAAGATCGGTGTTGTTCGTGCCCGAGACCATGGCCGTAAAAAAACTCCTGAAAGAATTTAAGAAAAACAAATTGAAGCTGGCCCTGGTCATCAATGAGTACGGAGGTGTATCCGGCCTGGTGACCATGGAGGATCTGCTGGAGGAAATAGTCGGAGAGATCCAGGATGAGTACGACACCGAGGAGCCGCAGATCGTGGCCGAAAAGCCCGACACCTATCTGGTCCAGGGAGAAACCGAAGTGGAAGAGCTGGAAGAGCTGCTGGGAAGCGAGCTGTCGGACGAGAATTTGCTGACCATCAACGGGCTGCTTCAGCAACACCTGGGTCGGCTGCCGCGTCCCGGCGAAAAGCTGGAGCTGGCCAACCTGAGTTTTGAAATCCTGGAAGTGGACGATAAGAGCATCAGAAAGGTCCGGCTGACCCGGAAGCAGTCTGAAAACCAGACCGGAAAGGAAGAGTGACATGGCCGGCAAGAAACAGACCGGAAAAAAGAAAACCTACCGGGCCGGCTACGTGGCCCTGATCGGTCGACCGAATGTCGGCAAATCCACCCTGGTCAATAATCTTCTCGGTCAGAAAATCGCCATAGTTTCCGATAAGCCCCAGACCACCCGGGTCAGTCTGCTGGGCATCAAGACCACCGACCGCGGCCAGATTGTCTTCGTTGACAATCCCGGGGTCCACAAGCCTCTGCATCTGATGAACCGGCGCATGATGAACTATGTTCATTCCTCGCTGGAAACGGCCGACCTGCTGCTGCTGATGACCGATGCCAGCAAGAAGTTCGGCCATGGAGACCAGTATGTTCTGGATATATTAAAAAATGTCAACAGACCGATTTTCCTGTTGATCAACAAGGTGGACCTGGTCAAGAAAGAAAATATTCTTCTAATCATTGACAGCTATAAGGACCGTCTGCCGTTCAAAGAAATCGTGCCCATTTCTGCCCTCAAGGGAGATAACC
>Ga0172362_10000198_pt1 | contig 45039 bp, 42 predicted proteins | sample LakKivs1_kivu2a2_FD_114534 | JGI IMG/M metagenome (GOLD analysis project Ga0172362, IMG submission 114534) | Sediment microbial communities from Lake Kivu, Rwanda - Sediment s1_kivu2a2 | ecosystem: Environmental > Aquatic > Freshwater > Lake > Sediment | place: Rwanda: Western Province, Lake... | reverse complement strand
TCTTCTCGGGTCATCGGGCGAGCCTCCGTGCGAGGTCGGTGGTGGTGCGGCTTCGACGGGCGTTCCCCACTCGAGGAAGAGGCTGCGTGCCGAGCTGGGCGCGCTGCTCGTCGGTGAGGTTGAGGGCACCGCGCGCGGTCATGCGGGTGAGCCAGTTCGTGCGGACGCCGCGGAAGCCTGTCTGAAACAAGTCCGCGCTCCGCAGGTACGCGCCCCGTAGGTCCGCGTCGGTCAGCCTCGCGCCGGACAGCTTCGCTTCGTACAGGTTCGCGTTGGTCAGGTTCGCGCTGCGCAGGTACGCGCTGCGCAGGTTCGCGTCGTACAGGAACGCGCCGGACAGGTTCGCGCCGCGCAGGTACGCGCCGGTCAGGTCCGCGCCGCGCAGGTACGCGCCGCGCAGGTACGCGCCGGTCAGGTCCGCGCCGCGCAGGTCCGCGCCGGTCAGGTTCGCGCCGGAGAGGTCCGCGCCGCACAGGTTCGCGCCGGTCAGGTTCGCGCGGCGCAGGTTCGCGCCGGATAGGTACGCGCCGGTCAGGTACGCGCCGGTCAGGTTCGCGCCGGACAGGTACGCACCGGACAGGTCCGCCGGCTCGCCTCCCTCGCCAGCAAGCCACAGTCGGTGAAGCTCCAGTACGCGGTCAAGTTCTTCGCGAGTCATCGGCGGAGCCTCCGTGCGAGGTCGGTGGCGTTGTCGCGGCGGGGGCGCCGCTTGCCCGCGACATCGGAGTCCGAGCTCGGCTTCGTGGTCACGGGACGACCAGGAGCGTATGGGGTGTTGTCGGCTTTGACATCCAAAGTTCCAGCCTCGATGTCGCTGATAACGCCCTCAAACCACTCAAGCACTGGCCCCCACGCCGGGTCGTCACCGTATTCGCTTTCGATTCTCGATGCCTCCCGAAGCTCACCGACTGCAATCTCGTACTCGCCATTGATGGCCTGCACGACGGCACTGCCGCCTTGCTCACACGCAGCGTTCGCATCGCTTTCGACCTCCTCGATTTTGTCGATGATATGCTTGTCGCGCGGCAACACGAACCTGACCGTTGCGACCATATCATCACGCACTTCGTTCATGGCATCGATGAATGGGCCATCATCGCCATCGTCTTCACCGTCGTCGTCGTCCTCAAAATCCGAAAACACATCGTGGTCAACGCTTTCCAAGAGATCCCGCAACTCGTCGATGCTCAGTTGGCCAAGGTAACCAATAACATCATCAAAATCTGTCGCCCCATCGTTTTCGGCGCGCTTGATCGCCTCCAGCAGCGCATCCTCATTGCTGACATAACGACAGTGCCACTCGAGACGGTCACTGAGACTCCGCTCCGCGTAAGAGCCGTCGTAAAGTTTTCCGTTCCCATCTTCCGTCGTCCAATCCAGACCCTCCCATGAATTGCACGCTTCCTCAACCTTGGCTTCAAACTGCTTCAAGATCTCGGACAGTTTCTCACGCTGCTCATCGACCTTGGGAAGTCCGTCTTCGCCCAAGCCGTACAACTTGTAGTCGCGGAACATGCGAACGTACGGCCGATACCGCTTCACCGGAGGCTGGTTGTTGCGCCCCTGGATCTCTTGCCACCTTTCATCCTCGACATCCCAGGCGAAGTTCACGCGGGACACCCCGGTCGGCGAACGAAGCGCGTACATCTCGACCTCGCCGCTCTCGACGACATCGTCATAGTACCCGGCTGCCAAGCAGTTCTGCATCCACGTCCCTTCGGCCTTCAGTGACGTCAGCGGCAGCTGCACGATCGTCCAGCCGTCGTCGAACTCGAACACAACCGTCCCCGGAGGCGAGGGCGGTGGGGCCTGCTCCATCTCGCGAGCGAGCTCCTGGACGCCGAACTTCGCCTGATCAAGCGTGACCTGACCGAGGTTCGGCCTCGCCGCCCGGTACCACTGCACGAACCCCGGCGCCGCCTGCACCAGCTCCGTGATGCCCCGCGCGTCGCCCTCGGCATCCAGCTTCCGCAGCTGCCGCTCGAACCACTGCAGCATCGGGTCGAGCGGTGTCGTGCACCTGCGGAGCGCCAGCACCTCGAGCACCGCCTCGACCGCCTCGGCCGGGCTCTCCGCCCCCAAGGCCGCGGACTCCGCCCGGCGCGCGAGGTCGTCGCGGCCGGTCGCCGCAGCGAGCGCGCGGGCCAGGTGCCCGATGATGCGCTGCGAGGTCCCGCTGCGGGCGAGGTAGCGGAGGCGGGAGTCCGTCGGGTTCGATTGACGCATGGTCACGGCTCCAGCAGCCGGCGACGGAGCGCGGCCATCGTCTCTTGGTGGCGCGCGTACGCGGCGCGCCCGTTGTCGACCCGGGTCACACGGCGAACACGGCTCGCAATGAAGAGCCCGCCGCCGATCAGGATCACGCCGCCCACCGCGAGCGCCACCCAGGGGATCGCCGGCTTGACGGACTCGATGACGTTCCCGACCACCTCCGCGACCACCTCCGCGACCTTGGTGGGCACGTACATGATGTTTGCCCAGATGTCCTGCCAGAACTTCGACCACAGGCCTTCGTTGACGTCGACGATCTCCTGCAGCTGGTTTGTGAGCGACCACGGTGCGATGAAGTCCGGCGGCCCCTGTACGTCCATGCTGCCGATCCCGGGCATGATGATCTTCGGCACGTCGCGGTAGTACGTGTAGATGCCCATGACCAAGGGGAGGAACACCGGCGCGAACGCATCCTTCGCGGACTCCTGGCCACTCGTGGTGATCGAGTCGAGCGCGTTCTGGTAGAGGTCGATGCGCGCCTTGATGTTGTTGATCTCGGCCTCGAACTGGTCCTTGCCACCGATCGTGAGCAGCGTCGCCCCCGACAACCCCGACTTCTCGTACGAGTCGACCACCTCGTTGATCTGCTCGCGCATCTTGTTGACCATCTTCTGCATGGTCTCTTTGGTGTGACGCCGAGGCTCTCGAAGGGCACGCCAGTACGTCTTGCCGCTGCCCTCGAGCTCTTGCCGCTCCCAGTCCGGCATGTTGGGGTTGGCCTCGATGTACTCGTTCCACTTTGCGACGGCGGCATCGCCGGTCAACGGGTCGTCCCAGAACGTGCGGTTCATCTCCCGCACGATGTCCGTGACGTCGACCTTCGGGGTGATCTTTACCTCTTCGTTGCGGCGGCGCATGGTTCAGCCTTGGTTCTCGGGTTCTTGCTGTGGGTCTTGGAGCGTGATTGCGTACTGGCAATCGCGCGTCACCGTGACCACGGAGCCACGGCGGAACCCATGAAGGTCAGTGGCGTTGGTTTCTTCCACGATCTGCAGGTCCGTGGTGAGACCGCTTCCTCCCCCGTTGCCGATCACCTGGGCGTAGGTCGATTCGATCGTGTCACCCGGCTGCACGTTCATCGGTGCCAGGTAGATCTTGACCCGCGCGTTCTCGACCGGCTGCAGGTCGATCCAGTTTTGCGGCGTACCGAAGTAGGCGTCGGCCGCAGCGCCGCACAGCACCCTGCCCTTCGAGCTCCCCGAGATGCTCCGGTCCCAGATGGCGTCGGCCTGGACGTTGGGCACCAGCTGCCCAAACCGGAACCCGTGGTGCTCGCTCCGGAGCGGCTTGGGAGCTCCGTTCGGCAGCAACATCGTGTCCAGCAGGATGTCGTAGCGCACCGCACTGGGTTCGATGCGCAGCGGTGCGCCTGCGGTTCCTCCGCTGATCACGTACTGCCGCTGCAGGACGAGCAGGCGGTGAAAGTCGGCGTCCGTCATGCCTTCGGCGTGGACGCCACGCACACGAGCCCACGTGAGCTCGGCGTCCTTGGAACCCTTCGGGGCCAGGGCCACCACCACGTAGTCGTCGATGTCGATGTTCTCGACGTCGAGCGGATCGAAGCTCGGGGTTCGGGGCAGCAGCACGCCCTCGACGGCCTTGGGCGTGGGCTTGGGCGTGGGCTTGGGCGAGTCCGGCGACGACTTCGGGGTCTTCGACGACGTGGTGGAGGTCGACTTGCGCCGCGAGAACAGCAAGACCCCGCCCACGTAGAGCGCGATGAGCGCGCCGGTCCCGAGCATGACTTGCGTGGCCGTCAAGCGGCGCGCGGGTTTGCCGGCGGCGCCGCGGGCGGCGTCGCGACGCGCTGGCGTGGCGGGCGCGGCGCTCTCACGCCGCGCGAGCTCCCGCTGGTCGACGACCTCCGTGTCCCCGCGACGCAGTCGTGGATCTTCTCGCTCGAGTTCCGCCACGGGGCGACCGGACGGCGCGCCGCCGCGGGGAGGCTGGGGTCGTGACGTCGCCCGATTGTCGGCCATGGCGAGTTCGAGGCTACCACGGGCCTGCCATCGTTCCGTGGTAGTTTCCGAGCATGGACACGATCCTCATCGAACTGTGGACGACCGCGCTTCCCGTCGTCGTCAACCTGGTCGGCCTCGTGCTGACCTACCTGTTGGCGCAAGCATCGGCGTGGCTGCAGGAGCGCATCCACAACGATCGCGTGCAAGCCGTGCTGGCCCGACTCGACACGGAGGTGAACGTGGCGGTGGCGGAGCTCAACCAGACGGTCGTGCGCGGGCTGAAGGGCACCGCCGCGAAGGCCTGGACGCCGGATGCAGCGCGGGAGATCCGCGACCAAGCCATCGAGGCGATCCGGATGCGCCTGGGGCCCGCGGCCCTGCGCGTGCTCGACCGTGAGCTCGGCGGCGCATCGGCGACCGCGAACCTCGTGATCGGCCGGATCGAGAAGGCCGTCGGCAGCACCAAGCCCAGCTCCGCGGGGACGGCCCCTGCGGCACCGGTCGGAAGGGAGTGACCATGCACCCGACGGTCGAGCAAGCGTACGGCGAAGCCTACCTGCCCGTCGCGGAGGGCTTCATGGCTGGCCTCACCAGGCTGATCGAGATCGCGCAGCGGAACCCGGGGCTGGTGGTGCGCGTGCTCAACGAGGGCGCGTACTGCCTTGAGCCCCCGAAGGACATCGAGAGGTTCGCGGTCGAGCCGGTCGAGCTCTACCTCGAGCTGCTCGACGAAGTGCTCCTCGGGATGGAGGCCTACGCGCAAGTGCCCCCGGCGCTCGCCGAGGGTATCCAACGCCTCCGCGATCATCGCGTGAAGGTCGTGGCGCGCTTGCGTCGGTATCACGTCCGCAACCCGTAACGCCGCTCGGACGCGGTTCGTGGGATTCTCCGCCCGCGCCAGGCGCACCGACATCCATGTCCACGATCAACCCCGTCACCACGCCCCCGCCCTTCATCAACCGGCCCCGCGAGACCCTGCTCGTGCGCGCCGAGGTCGAGCGGCGCATCAACGCCGGCACGCTCTGATCGCAGCGGCCCACCGCCCGCAACCAAGGCGGCCCGTGGATCACCACGGGCCGCTTTTTCGTGTGCGAGACCGGAGCTGCGCGTCGATCCAGTCCTCGAGCTCGATGCGTTGCTGCGGCGACAGGGTCTCCCACAGCTTCGCCCGCTCGTCGGCGAGGCTGGCCTCCAGCTCCGGCGCAAGGGCGCCCGGGTCCGCGCGCCGCAGCAGCAGCTCGACCAGCATCTCCTGGTAGCGCGTGAGCGGGTCGGTCATGCACGGCCTCCGTCAGCGTCACTCGCCGCTCATGCCGACGAGGATACGGCCCATCGCATGCCCCCGCGCCTCATCGCTCATCTGCATCCACAGCACGGCGCACTCGTCGTTCAGCCGAACCGCGTCGGGGTCCGAGGGGTCGAGGTGCAGCAAGCGGAGGCACAGCTCCACGTAGCGCTCGACCCGCTCGTCCTCAGTCACCGAAGGTCCGAGAGAGAAGGCCCTTCCCGTTGTCGCGCCAGCCGTTCTGGCCGTCCGACACGAGCTTGAGCTTGGGGGCCGTGGGGAGGCGGTGCATCGGCTTGCCGCACTCGGGGCAGGGGGACGGCTCGCGCCCGATGCCGTGCACTTGCTCCTCGGTCAAGACGCAGGCGGGGCAGTGGTAGACGTACAGCGGCATCGTCGGGCTCCGGGCAGTTCAGTAGTAGCGCGAACCGCCGCGTGGGCCCATGCGGTCAGCGGCGATGATGTACGACGCCATGCCAGACCCGAACGCGCCGACGAACGCGATGACGCTGTCGATGGTGTCCTCTTCGCCGCGAATCCAGCGCAGGGTGCTCTTGCTGGCGAGGTAGGCGAACAGGGACATCGTGATGCCGAAGGCCGGCGCCGCGAGAGGCGGGAGCTCGTTGGCCTCACGCTCCGCGGGCGTGGCGGGGTCGCGCGGGGAGAGCAGACGCGTCTCGAAGTCTTCGGTCATGGCCCCGCCACTTTACCGCTGCGGCAGGGGGCCCGAAAGTCCTACACCGATGCTGGACATCCCACCCTGGGACCGGGGTAGGGTCCACGCCATGCGAGCCATCCTCTGTCTCCTCCTGCTCGTCGCGGCATGCAACCCCGCGAGCTCCACCCTTGACGACACGCCGCCCCGCTGGAGCCTGCTCCGGATGGAGCGGGTCGACGACCCGGCCGAGCACGCGCAGGCCTCAACCGACGCCGACAGCGGCGCGGCGCCCAGCTCGAGCAGCGACGCGGCTGCGCCGTGGAAGCCGTGGGCCGGCTCGTGCGAGCCCCTGGACCAGCCGCGGCGCAAGATGGACCACGCGACACGCGGCGACGTCCAGGCCAGGATGCGGACGATCATCGACGCCGTCGTCGCCGACGTCGGCGCGTCGCGCGACGTGGCGAAGTTGCTCAAGATGGTCGCGCTCCGCGAGTCCTCCCAGATCGGGCCCACCCAGCCCGGCGACCGCCTGGGCGTCGTTCACCGCGCCTGCTGGGAGCGGAAGGTGCGCAAGCAGGGCAAGATCGTGGTGATCCAGGACTGCCCGGACCGGGAGAGCTCGTACTCGGCCTGGCAGAAGGCGGTGAAGGCCGGCCAGTACGCCACCAACCCGGCCCTGCGGGATGCTGGCCGTTGGCAGACCTACGGGCTGTACGGGATGAACTCGGCGATCTGGACCAAGGTCTGGGACGAAGCCGCGGCGCCCGAGGTGCTCTGCGACCCCGTGGTGGCCACCTACGCCTACCTGCGCTGGGCACGCCACGCCGTCCGGCAGCTGGAGGGCACGCGGATGTGCCCGGAGTACGAGGAGGAGGGCGAGCGGGACCACCGAGGGCGCCGGCGGGGCGTCTACCGCAGGGTCGACGGGGAGTACGTCCGGGTGCCGGTCGGGCCCGACCCGACCCTGCGCGCCGTCCACCGTGCCGTGAGCGGCGGCAAGCTCTGCCCCGCCTGGGACCAGGATGAGGTCGCCGCGTGGCTCGGCGAGCGCTTCCTCGCCCGGGCGACCGCGGCCGGTCTCGACCCCGAGAAGCGGATGCGGGCGAAGGACTTCGGCGAGGACGTCTACGCGGACTACGAGCGGGTGGCCCGGACGTGGGCGAAGGTCCTCGAGGCCGAGCAGACCGAGGTGGCCGCCGACCTCGAGTCTGAGAGCCAGGCCGACCTCGAGGTCGACGACGACGAGCTCGCCGAGCGGCCGCCGGAGCCCGAGGAGCGGTCGCTCGGCGGAAGCTGATCGCTCGCGCTGCCCATCCGGCCCGCCCCGAAGCCCCGGCTGCCCTGTGCAGCCGGGGCTTCGGTCGTTTGGGGCCCAGCGCATGACCTCGAGGCCGGAAGGCGGCCTCGCACAACGCCCCTCGAGGACGACGTGGTGCGGGGCCGGGTCGGCTCCGCATGGGAGATCGGCCAGGAGAGATCTCCCCTTCGAGGGGGTTAGGTTTGGTGGAGTGTAGTTTGGGGGTGGCGCTCAGGTCGGTTCAAGAATTTTGATACTAGTGCAAAACAAGACTTCTTGCAGTAGAATTCTAGGGTTATGGTTCTACACGGGGGGAGCTGGATGCGCCAACATCGTTGGCAGCAGCATAGGTACAAAATCGAGAAAAATTCAGAACGTCAATTTCCCAACAGGGCAAAATACATACAGTAAATGCCGTAGATTGAACGGCGTTCACACCCGTAGCTGTGGCTGCACGAGGTTTTAGACTGCGCATGCAGCACCGTGCCAGCCATAATCCGCATGGATCTCGGTATGAACAGCGTTATCTACACTGGATGAACCTGAACTACACTAACCAATCACCCATGGAAACGTGGTTCAGATCGCAGAATCCGCGAAAACACGGATCAGCTTACAGAAACGATCGCAGATTGAAAGGGCATCAGAGCGACCCGTGAAGATCCTCACCTGGAACATCTGTCGGGGCTGCGCCACGACAAAGGCCCGCCCGAGCTGAGCTCGAGCGGGCCTTGGTGGGCGCGCAGGCGCGGCTGGGGAGGCGAGCTCAGCTGCCCGGCTGGATCTTCGGGGTCTCGCCCTGCAGGAGCAGCCCGAGGTCGTCGAGGACCTTGAGCTGGCAGGGGTACAGCACCTTCTGCAGCGCCTCCCAGCGATCCGTGCCCGACATCGACAGGGTCAGGGTGAACAGCGCGGTGCGCACGGTGTCCTCGTCCTGAGCTCGCAGGATCTCGTCGAGGGCCGACCAGTCGGTGTGGTTGACCGTCGCCTTGATCTTGCGCAGCTGGTCGGGCAGCACCGTCGTCGCCAGGAACTGGCACATCGTCGTCAGCGGCGCCTTCTGGAACGCCTCGGGCCCCGGGAAGTAGACCTGCTGCCGCTTGCAGATCATCGCCAGGTCCTCGGGGAGCTCGCTGTCCCCTTCGGGCACCGTCATGGGGACCATCCCGGGGTAGAGCGGGTTCGGGGTTCGCGGAGCCTTCGGGAGGCCGCCCGCGGGCGCGGCGGCTCCGCCAGTGCCGTTGCCGCCGCCGCCGCCCGGCGGCGGATCGTTCTCGTCCTGGAACATGGACATCGGGTCGTCGTCGGACGGCGGGTCCCCCGGGCGCTTGGCCCGCTTGAACTCGGTCCACATCACCCGGGCGACCTGCTGGAGGTTCCGCATGATGTTGGCCCGGCTCTCCGACCGCTGCGCCTTCTCCTTGGTCTCAAGGCGGGCCTCGAGCGCGGCGATCTGCGACGCGTAGTTGGACTCGCGCTCGCGGGTCTGGACCATCATGTTGATCGCGCGCTGGAGGGCCTGCCACCCCATCGAGTCCGCCTTCCGGTTCTCGTCGAACTGGAACATCTGCGCGGTGATCACCTCGTACATCTTGTCGAACGAGCGCTCGACCTGCTTCGTCTGGCGGTCGAAGTCCTTCCGCATCATCTCGAGGTGGAGTCGGGTCTCGTCGCCGAGGACGGACGCCATCTGGCTGGTCATCTGCATCATCGCGGCCTGGATCTGCGCCTGGGCTTGCGACATCTGCGCCATCATCATCACGACCATCTGGTCCGAGTTCACCGGGCTCGCCTCCGGTCGGCGGTCACGGCCCTCGAACTCGCGGCGACGCTGACGCAGGAGCGGCGAGAGCGGGTCCTCGTCGCCCTCGTCCGCGTCCCGCCGCAGGCGCGCGCGGAAGCCGGGGGCCGGTTCCTCGTCGCCCTCGTCGCGGCGGAACCGCGGACGGAACCGCGGCTCTTCGTCCGGACCGCGCCCGGGAGGGCGGCGCCCCCAGCCGGGGCCAGCATCGGCCCCGTCCGCCATGAGCGGGCGGCGGAGCCGCGGGCGCTCCTCTTCGGCGCCCCGGCCATCCCACTGGCCCTCGCGGGGCAGGCCGAACCAAGGCTGCGGCTCGTACACGGCCGTCCGTGGGTCGCTGTTCGCCTCGCGACCGGCCTTCCGCTTGGCCGCGGGCTTCTTGGCCGGCGCTTTGCGCGGCCGCTTCTTGGGCGGGGGATCTTCCTCCTCATCGGGCTCGTCTTCGGCCCCCTCTTCGTCTTCGTACTCGCCTTCCTCCTCTGGCTCCTCTTCGTCCCCATCGCCCTCGTCCGCTTCCTCGTCTTCGTACTCCTCGTCTTCGTACTCTTCCTCGTACTCCGCTTCGTCTTCGACCTCCTCATCACCAGCTTCATCGATGGCGGCCTTGGGCTCCTTGGGCGCGGCGTTCAGGCTGAGGCGAGGCGGCGAGTCGTCATCGGCTGGCGCGGCCTGCGTCTCCGAGAAGTAGCTCGCGATCATGGTTTCGTCGATCTTGATCGTGATCTGAGCGATCTGGACCCTTGAGCCGATCGATTCGATCGTGAACAAGCGAAGCGTGAACTTCACGTTTCCGCGGACCGCAAACTTCTTCGCGGCCATCATCATCACGTGCATCAACGTCTCCGCCATGAAGCGGGGCGTCCACGTGGAGTCCGCGGTGTTGGCTGGGCCGTCGAGCTTCAGCGTGGTGTACGGGTCACCACCGACGATCCTGCTCGTGAAGATCGCGACTTCGTGGATCTTGCGGCTCCACAGCTCGTTGAGCTTTCGCTCGAGCTTCGGAACGACCCACACGGGGGCGCCGGGTCGATGGGTCGGGACGGCGGGATCGAAGATGTGAGCGGGTTTCGACACGCGCGAAGCATACGAACTTGCGGGAACTTGGGAACGTGCGCGATCAAGTGATTCCAACGATTGCGGATTTCGTGATGGGGTCACGGGTTTGTCACAGCGCCCGGCGCCGGGGCACGATCCATCGCATCCGCCGGCCGCGAGAACGTAGAGAATTTTCTTCGCGGAGGGGGGGTTGACGCACGAAAATTCGTGTGGTGAGCAGGACGTACAGCTCTCGCGCCCGGCGGGCGCAAGTCCCACCTACATCTGCGCCCCGGGCGCACAGGAACCCCCGACCATGAAGAAGCACAGCCGCACCTCCAACGAGCGCATGACCCTCGCCGCCCGCGAGGCCGACTTCGAGACCCTGGCTCGCCAGGACCCCAAGGCCGCCAGCAAGGTCTACAGCCATTGGTACGGCATGACCAAGCGCGCCATGAACCAGGTGAACCGCTTCACCGGGTTCGGCATCAAGACCGCGACCGCCGGTATCGGCGCGGGCCTCACCGGCATGATCGACGGCGCCAACATGGCCCGCCTCGAGCAGGCCCAGGAGGACTACGAGCGCCTCGCGGCCGAGGGCGCCTTCGGTGCCAGCTCGACGACCCCCGATGAGACCGCGCCCTCCGGCGTGGCCTACAAGGACATCAAGGTCGAGATCGCCGACGACGGCAAGCTCACGAGCGACGCGGTCAGCAGCGGCTACATCAAGTCGATCCCCGGCAAGATGGGCGGCTTCGACACCATCGCGCTGTTCCCCCTGCTGTCCGGCATCATGGCCGCGGTCGACGTCGACCAGTTCAGCTCGGACGACAACTTCCCCAAGATCAACCCCTACATCGAGTCCTTCTTCTTCGGCTCGGGCGGCTACTACCTCGGCAACGCCGTGGCGGGGATGCGCCAGCGCGCCGTGAAGAAGTCGCTTGAGGAGAAGGCCAAGGCGGCCGAGGAGAAGGAAGAGACCGCCGCCTGACAAGTCCCTGCGGTGAACGAGTCGGCGTGACGCGCAACCAGTGCCCTGGAAGCGCCGAAACGCGGACGTGCCCCCGTTCTCCGTAGCTGAAAAGCAACCGGTGCGCGCAAGCGCACTTCACCCCGTTCCAAACCCCGGAGAGAGAACACCATGCAGAACCACAACAGCCTCGCTCGTCAGGTCGCGATGGCCCAGGGCGGCCGCAACGGCGTCCGCGTCATGGGTCGCCAGTCCAACCCCGTCAGCGTCGGCGCCTGCGGCAGCCCGTGGGATGCCACCGCTGGCTACGGCACCGGCCAGTACGGCCTCCAGTACGGCGTCAACCAGAACTTCTACCCGTCGCTGCCCCAGAACGCCCCGAACGCCGGCGCGTTCCTGGTGAACCCCAACCAGGTCCTCCAGCAGAACTACTCGCCCCTGGGCCTGCGGTTCCAGGCGGTGGCTGGCCAGACGACGAACGTGGAGCTCGCGCCCACCCACGGCCTGTACTACATCGCCGGCATCCGCACGTTCGTGCAGCCCGACGTGATCTTCATCGAGCGCGTCAGCACCGGCGGTGCGGACCTCGCCCGCAACGCGGGGCCGTTCGATGCGGCCTCGTACAACACGGTCGAGTGCTTCTGCCCGGTGGACTGGGGCTGCATCAGCAGCCAGCAGCCCATGCAGATCGCGTTCTCGGCGGTCGGGACGCCCAGCGTCCAGCCGTTCCTGAACCTGAGCCTGTTCGGCACCCAGCAGCAGTCGTTCAACAGCTGCTACCCCGGCCTGCCCGCCGCCATCGGCCTCGCGCCCGGCGCCGCTGGCAACTGGGCGATGTGATCGTCGCCTCGGGGCCGGCTTCGGCCGGCCCCGGCCCTTTTCTTTCGCGATGCCTTCATGCGTCCCGTTGACCCGATCCGTGCGCTTGCTGCCGCTCGTCTGCCTTCGGCAGCACGCGTGGCCGGAGCGGCGTGCCGTATCGACAACGGCGAGATCCGCTGCGACTTCGTCGCCGGGCAAGGGAGCGATCATCGACTTTCACCGGGGTGCTTCGTCGACGTCTCCACCAAGCGGTGGGTCTGTCCGGAGATCCCCGAGCTGCACGGCAAGCCCGTGCGCGAGATCAACGGCGTTCGCGCGGACCCCAGCACCGGTCAAGCGTGGGCGCACCTCGGGCCGTCCATCGTCGCGCCGGCGTTTGCCTCCGCGGTGAGCGTCGGAGCTCGCCGACCGGCCCCGCGCACGTCGACCACGACGACCACCCGCACGAAGACCGGAGTCCCCGCGGCGCGCCAGATGACGACCGCAACCTCGTCGACCTCGACGACGGGACGCCCGGCCGCACCGAGGTCTCCGCGGACGTGCGACCCCAAGTACGGGCCGCCGGTCGAGCTTGTCGACTACGTGCGCTGGGACAAGGACGCATCGGGGCGCTGCTTCGCGCGCAAGCAGGACCCGGTACAAGCGCAGATGGACTGGTGGTGGAAGAACCAGCGGCTGCAGACGCTGGCGGACCTGATCCGCGACCGCTGGGACAACACCGTGAAGCGGGAGGCCTTCGGGCGCAGCGGTCCGGGCAAGTTGCCTGCGGTGCCGGCCAAAGACTTCAAGCGCTGGCCCAACCGCCTCCGCGAGCTCGTCGATCAGTACCTGCGGTTTGCCTCGAGCCCGTACGTCGACCGTGAGATCGTGATCGGCGCAGCGGCGGACGCACTCGTCGACTATGTCTCCGCGGGAGTCAGCCCTGGTGGCGGTGGGAGACCCGGCTGGTTCATCGCGCAGCTCGACAGCTTCCGCGGCAAGGTCGCAAACCACATGCGGGAGTTCGTGGACCGAGCCTCGGCATGGCGCGTCGAGTACGCCGGAGGCAAGCCGGCCACCGAGCAAGCCAAGCGGCCAGACGATGTCGTGGACGTCTACACGCCCAACGGCGTGCTGGTAGCCCAGCGCGTTCGGCGTTGCGGCGAAGGCGAGCTCCGGATGGGCGCGCCAGAGACGCGCATCGGCTCGCCGTGCGTCACCACGCTCGCCCAGCAGCCCCGGGCACCTTACCTCGTGGAACGTGCCGAGCTCGGGCTTCCGGGGGCGATGCTCAAGGTTGCCCACGAGCACGCGAGCGGTCCGCGGCACCTGGACGTCGAGCCTATGGTTCTTCTGGCCCCCGGCCAGCGACCGGTTCGGGGGCGCGGCATGGCGGAGCCCCGCTTTGATGTCCTGGACGACGCGGGCCGCGTGCTCGAGTCGGGCCTCCCGCTGTGCGATGCGCGGCAGCCCGTCACGCGACCCTGCATCCGCCTCCCGCTTGACGGCCGTCCGCTGAGCAGCACGACGACCATCGCCCGTCCGGGCGGACGCCAACCGAGCTCCTCGACCAACTTGTCGGCCTCGACCCGCATCACTCTCCGCCCCGTCGGGGCGCGTCAATCCAACCCCGGAGGCGCCCGCGCCTCGCTCGCCCAACTCCTCGCGCTGCACGGGCAGCGCTAACCCAAGGAACCCACCATGTCCTCGATGAGCAAGATGAAGCGCGGCAGCCTGCGGAGCATGGCCCGCACCGCCAACAGCATCACGGTCCACGGCAGCACGCCGGCGACGGGTCGACTGGCCCTTCGCAGCCGCGAAACTCCCGGCTGGGCGGCCCCTACGAACCTCGTGCGGACGAGCAACGGCCAGGCCCGTCACTCGCAGGGTCCCGGCGGCGGGTTCGGTCGGTTCCTCGCCGGCCGCGACGCGCCCACCGGCCTTGCCCGCCGCTCGGCGAACCCGGTCACGACCCACGGCCAGGGCATCGGCGGCAAGGTCATGGGCCGCCCCCGGACGCTCGCGGGCTTCGACAGCCCGACCGGCCTGATCCGCACGAGCAACGCATCGCCCATGCCGAGCCGCGCCATCGGCGGGCTCGCTCGCGCGACGAGCTGCGTGGTGCGCAGCGGTACCGCGTCGGGCACGTACTACGACCGGACGGGCCGCGGCACCTCGGTCACGGTGAAGCCTTCGTCGGTGCGTGGGCGATTCGACGTGTTCTTCACCCGCACCGGCAAGCTCATCGCTCGCGGCGTCCCCGAGTGCGCGGGCATGACGGCGACGATGATCGGCTCGGGCCCCAAGCGTGCGCCGAACCCGATCACCAAGCACGGCCAAGGCATGGGCGGCAAGGTCCCCGGCCGCCCGCGGAGCCTCGCGGGCTTCGACAGCCCGACGGGCCTGATTCGCACCTCGAACCCCGTCGGCCAGTTCATGGTGAGCCCGGTCGCGACGCAGATCCGCGGCGCCAGCGGGCAGTTCATGCGCAGCCCCGCCGGCACGCAGTTCGTCCGCACCTCCAACGGGCAGCAGAGCGCCTGCCTGGTGCGCGTCACCCGGTACCAGCACGGCCAGCCCACGCAGGGCATCTACCGGATCAGTTCGCCCCGCGGAGGCGCGACCCGGGAGCAGACCGTGTTCCTGCGCCCGAACCCGGCCGGCCGTTTCCGCGGTCGCCTGGCGGCGTTCGACCAGACCGGCCGGATGATCGACGGCAACGTGACGTTCTGCGCCGCGGGCTCGCTCCGGATGCGCAACCAAGCGGGCGGCGACATGGCGGTGGGCGACCTCGCCAGCCCCAACGTCGGGAGCGGTGGCCTGAGCTGCTACAACGCCGAGACCGGCGCGGTGGTGCTCGACGGCGGCGCCGTGCTCGACCCGGCCCTCGTGGTCTCCATCGAGGCGGACGAGAACCCCTCGTTCGTGAACGTGACCACGGTGGGTAGCGTGGGCGATGACGCTCCCCTCCAGACGCTGATCCCGATCTGCGGACAAGAGCCGCCGGGCGACGTCTTCGACACCCCGACCGACGTCCCCGAGGAGATCCCCGAGGACCCCACGCCGGGCTTCTGCTTCGTCGACGGCGACGGGACGGTCGAGCCCACGACCGGGCTCCCGATCGGCTCGGTCGTGAACCTCGAGACCGGCGAGAGCGTGACCGCGCTGCTCATGGAAGACCTCGGTGACCGCGTGTACCTCCGCGACACCCCGGAGAACGTCAACACCCAGGAGCTCTACGGCTTCTGGATGCGCCGCTGCCCCGCCGAGGAAGTGCCCCCCGAGGAGATGCCTCCCTCGGACTTCCCGGGCGCCTGCTACGACACGATGACCAACGAGGTCGTGCTCGAGGACGGCAGCCGCTTCGTGGTGCAGGTCCGTGCGGACCTCGGCGACGCCGTGGAGTTCGCCTACGCCGAGGGCGTCGCGATCGCGCCGAAGTGCCCGGTCGACGAGCAGCCGCCGGCGGAGCAGCCGCCGCTGGACGGGTGCATCACCCGCGACGGGATCTACCGCGCGAACGTGCCCGGCGGCCCGTACGACGGGACCAACCTGTCGGCCATGGGCCTGGCGTTCGAGGTCGATGACGCCGCGGGCCTCGTGCGCGTCGCCGCGGATCTCGGCCTCGAGGCCATCATCCTCCCGCTGTGCCCCGAAGAGGTCCCCCCGCCCTCGGAGATCCCGCCGCTCGACGGCTGCATCACTATCGATGGGTTCTTCCGGAGCTCCATGCAGGGCCACCCGCTCGATGGGTCGGACCTGACCCAGTACGGCGAGGTCCTGATCGATGAGTCGACCGGGATGGCCAGCGCGGCGGTGATGATCGGCAACGACACGATGGTGCTCGAACTGCCGCTGTGTCCGGCCGAACTGCCGCCCGCCACGATCCCGCCGCCGACGATCCCGCCGCCGCCCTCCGGCTGCGTGACCATGCAGCTCGGGCGCCTGATCCTCGTCACGGACGACCCGAACAGCCCGGCCAACGGGATGGACATGAGCGCGGCGATCGTCGACCCGAACAACGGGGTGGCGATGCTCACCATCGGCAGTCAGACGTTCACGTTCCCGCTGTGCCCGGTCCCCCCGCCGCCGCAGACGATCCCGCCGCCGAGCATCCCGCCCCGCGGCACCCCGCCCGGCGACTGCGACCCGACGTGCCCGCCCCCGAGCCCGCCGTGGTGCGACGTCCCGAGCGGCAAGCCCCATCGTCCGACCCAGCTGGCGCCGGAAGATGGCCCCTGCTGCTCGAGCTGCTCGGTGGGCCTCCCCTGCGAAAGCGGCTGCGACAACCACGATCACAGCCACTGACCCAGGTAGGATGGCGGGATGTACTCACCCAACACATTTCTCCCGCCAGGTAACGGGGCGTACGCTGACCCCTGGACCAAGGACCTTGAGGTCCGGGGGTTGTACGACCCGCTCGCGCTGCAGTACTTCCCGCTGAAGCGCTTCCAGGGAACGGTCGACTTCTTCGGCCGTTCTCTCTCACCCTTCGTCAATCCCCTGCAGACGTTCGCCGGCGGGCAAGTCAACCCGCTCGCCGGCGACGATCTGCTCTCGACGACGTCGCTAAACGAAGATTCGTTCATCCACGTGTCGGTGTGGGCGTACGAAATTCTGAACGGTCTTCGCGTCGATCAACCGTCGGTGCAGGGCATTACGAGTTCCGGCTCGCGGGGCGCGTCCGCGCTCAAGGTTCGGATCGGCTGGGCGCAGCGCCCGCTCGGTCGACGCGAGATCATCGCCGACCTGGGTTCGGGCATCGACACGCACATCGGACCCACGTCTCAGGTCTGGATCGACCTCATGGTGCCCGATCTGCTCACGGCGCCGCCACAGCGGCCTGCCACGTTCTCGTCGTTCGCGCAGTACAACACGCGAGTCGTGGCGAGTTGTCGCATTGCGCGCTCCATCGGTAGCCAGGACAACCTCACGTACACCCAGACGGTGTATGCCATCGGCGGGGACACCCCGCAGCGTCCGCTGGTGCCGGTGGTGCCCGAGGCTCGCTCGGTCCAGGTGTTCAGCAACCTCGGTTGCGACGACTCTGCAGCCTCGATTCAGTTCCTGTACGACACCCCCGAGCAGCTGTCGCCCCCGCCCGAGAACGCGGGCCTTGACCTCGCGCCTGTGTTCGCGACGGCGAACCTGCCGTGCTTGACCACGGGCGGACCGTCGATCCGGATGCTGATCCCGCAAACGGCCAAGTTCATCCGGGGCAGTTCCAACGCTCCGAACGGAGAGCTTCTCACGATCGTTCAAGAGCTTGTCCGCTGATGCGGAGACCACGTCCATGCGGATCACCCTTCACCTGTACGCCCCCAACGGGGAAGCGAAGCGACGGCTCCTGAACAAGCTGCTGCGGATCGTGCAGGACGACAACCGCCTGGTGATCAACGGCCTCATGAACTCGGGCCTCCCGGTCGCGGACACGATGAGCGACCTCGGGCTCACGTACAAGCCTCCGGGAGCCGAAGAGGCGAACACGCCCGACCAGGGCTTCTTCGGTGTCGTGGACCTTGTCGAGCGGGGCACGTTCTCGTGCGGCGATGCGGCCGCATGGGAGGCCGCAGTGCTCGAGGAGAAGTACGGCATTCCCGCCGAGGCGCAGATCGTCGCCCAGGGCGCGACCGACTACCATGCCATCGTCATCACCCCGAACGGCGTGTACGACCCGACCGAGGCCTGGATCGAAGCTCAAGGCGGTCGCGCCGCGAGCATGACCCAAGGCGCGGATCGTGCCGCGGGACGACTCGGCATGAGCAGCCAAGGCTACGGAGGTGGACGCCCATGAGCGTCAAGAACAGCTGGGTCTCGTACAAGTCGCTCGCCTGGGGTGCGTTCATCGGCCTCGGTGCGGGTCTGATCCTGTTCCAGAACGAGCGGGTACGGCGCGCCGCGAGCGCGTACCTGCCGGCGGGCTCCGGTGTGAAGTCGTTCCAGCCCCCGCAGATCGCGACCATCGTCGAGCTGCCCGACACGGTCGAGAAGCTCCAGAACCTCGAGGAGGCGATGTGCGCCTGCGCCCGCGAGGGCAAGGGCGTGAAGGGCACGCCGCTCGAGCGGATGGAGGAGCTCAGGATCTGCGCGCTCACGATGCTGTACGGCGAGGACATCACCTGGCCCCCGCACAAGCTCGACCACGTGAGCAAGCACCAGCTCTGGGGCGCGGCGGGTCAGGAAGCGGCCCGCCATGTGCTGCTCGGAGCGCAGTCCGTCGTCTGCCAGTTGGAGGGAGGCGACGAGTGAACAAGTGGGCGGTCGTCTTGGGGGTCGGCGCGATCGGGTCGCTCGGGTACGCACTGGGGCGGTCCGCAAGCTCCAGCGCGCCCGCGACCAAGTCGTCCTCGAGCTCGCGCAAGACCGCGGCGAAGGAAACGCCGCCTGAGCCGGCGCCGGCGGCAGGGGAGACCACGCCCAAGGTCGAGAACCGGTCGAGGCCTGCAACGCGCGCGCCGAGCTCGACTCCGCTGGAGTTCACGTTTGCGGCCGCAGTGCCGAGCTCGGGGATGTCGCGAGCCAAGTCCGGCGTGAGGGAGCGGGTGACGCCACGTCCGGAGCCCCGTGCGTCGAATGCCGGTCCGATCTTCAAGGCCGCGCCGGCGGCCAATCCGGCCCCGTCACCACGAGCTGCGCCGCCACCCCCGAAGCCGCCCACCAGAGGTCGCTGGGTACGCGCCGAGCCCACCGCAGGTTTCCTGTACCAGGTCGTCCCCAGCGACACCCTGGAGTCGATCGCGCGGTCCTTGCTCGCAAGCCGCAAGGTTCCGGCGACGGACGTCAACGTCGAGCTCGCCATGGACCTGCTCCGCTGCTCCCCGTACAACGACGCGCTGTACGGGGACTCGAAGGTGCAAGGGGCCGCAGGCCTCGTGATGGCCCCCGTGCACGCCGACAACCAGCGCCGCTTGCTCGAGGGGCTGCCTCTTCGTCGCAGCATGAAGCATGGCGGCCACGACGGGACCGGCGGTCACCTGCCGCTGCTGTACGTCGTCGACGTCGAGCCCGGGACCCCGGTGGTGGTCGTGGCGCAACGGCCGGACGGCTCGTCGGGCGTGAACCCCAACGCGGACGTGCTGGAGCTCGGTTTCGAGAACCTCGGACCTCCACCGTACGGATGCCTCGAGACGGGCCTCCGTCATCGGAGGCTGTGACCGTGTTCTGGAAGGTCGTCGACCCGGACGCCCCGGGCTACCCGTGGAGTGCGCCCGCTCTTCACCCCGTGAACTTTCCGACGCCGGGAATGTTCGTGGACCTCGACAGGCGCGTGCCCTACGTCGAGCTCCAGGACAACGAGCTCGACGGCATCGTGCGAGCCGCGCTTCTCAGCGCCGCGATCTTCACGAAGATGTCCGAGGATCACGTACTGGCGAAGACGAGCGCCTCGCGGAGGCTCCGAAAGGCCTACCGCGAGGCGCTCGTGGGCGGTCGCTGGCACCGCGTGCTGTACGGGGTCACCAACCCGAACTGGTGTGGCGGTTCCGACCCGGACCAGCCCGGGGCCCAGCACGACGGCAAGGCGGACCACGCTCTCGTGGACCGCGTCGGTCTGTGCCTGGAGCCGCGGCACGCCTGCAACCGGGATCGCTTGGCGCAGGGGCAACGCGCGCTCCGCACCGTTCTCCCCGGCGGGACCCCGACACCGGGGGCCACCGGTCGCTGCAAGCCGCTGCTGTACATGCCGGCCATGGACCTGGCGGCATTCCGCGAGGGCAAGCTGGTGCCGGCGACCACGTGGCCGAACGGACAGACCTCCTTCGAGCCACCACCTGCGATCTTCGATCGCGGGGTTCAAGACCCGCTCGCGCTGACGCCGAGATTCTGACACCATCGAACCATGCCCAGGCGCCAACCCAACGCGATCTCGAGCTCGGCAGCGCTGCTAGGCGCGGCTGCCGTGACGACCGCGGTGACCTACGGCCTCGCGCGGGCACTGGCGCCATCGCAGGCGCCGGCGCCCAAGAAAACCCGGACCCCGGTGAGCAACGTCCAGGTGGTGCGCACGGAGATGCAGTGGCGCAAGGCCGTGCAGCTCGACCTCGGGGTCGGCGCGGTCATCATCACGTTCGCCGGCGCGGTGAGCCAGCTCGAGCAGGTGATCCGCTTGCTCGATCGGCAGATCTCCGAGACCTCGCGTGCGAGCTGGTACGAGGGGTTCGTGTTCGGGTACCGCGACGCGGAAGGCAACCTCAACGCGGCCTCGGTCGACTACCTCGGTGGACCGCTGACCATGATCGTGTGGGAGGGCGGCGACCTTGCGCCCCTGCTGGACCCGACGCTCAAGGGGGCGGAGGCGGAGCTCTACGCCGGCGGCGTGATGCCGGGCGACGACGTGCAAGCTGCCCTGATCACGCCGTCCAACGTGTTCGCCCCGCGCATCCGCCGGGTCCCCATGGCCTCGGACTGGCGGCAGGAGATCGTGCCGCGGTGGTCGAGCATCGAGGGGCGGTGGGTCGAGCCAACGGAAGAGCAGGCGCTGCTGGATGCGGACTACGTGCGCTCGGCGGCGGCAAACTACGTCGCCGATGCGACCATGCCGGTCGCTGTGGCCACGAGCCAGGCGCTCGACGGGAGCTACACGCCGGCCGACGTGCCTGCGGTGCTGCTGGCGCGACTGATCGAGGCGTACAAGGGCCTGGCGCGCCAGACGCTGGATGCGTTCAGCGAGAGCATCGCCGGCAACGTGCTCGTCGATGTGCCCGAGGACGAGCGCAAGAACCCCTGCAACATGCGCGGCCCCGAGCTCATCGCGGGCAGCGAGCATGTGCAGGACAGCGATGTCGACTATCGCGACACGAGCGGCGCGTGCATGTACCGCTACGGCGCGCGGCCCGCGACGGTGATGGCCGACGCGATCTGGATCGGGCCTGGGTGTACGGCGGACGACACCATCGTGGGCAGCGACTGGTTGCGAAGCGTCGCGATCCCGTCGCTAGTCGACGGACTCTCCGCACGCGGCGTTGTCGCCTGGGACCCGCAAGACGAGCGCGCGGCCCTCGACCTCCAGTTGAACGCGGAGGCTGAGGTCCGCGACCTGCTCGAGGCCATCACGCCTTGCGTCTTCACGTATCCCTGGCTCGAGTTCCGCATGAACCCGCAGGCCACCGACGAGCAGATCGCCCCGATGCTCGACGCGATCGACGAAGAACAGGCCGCAGACCCGCTCCATGCCACCGTCGCGTGGCTGCTCACGCACGTCGTGCACGAGCTCGGCGGCCCGGTCGACGCCGACCAACTGAGCGAAACCCCCCTTTGACCCACCTTCCCCCACGAGCTTCCCGCCATGTCCCGCCGCCGCAACTCGACCTCCGCCATGACCATCGCCGCTGTGCTGACCACGACCGCTGTCGTGGGCGGCCTGGCTTACGCCGCCTCGCGTCCGAAGAAGAAGGAGGAGACGAAGAAGAAGGCCTCGAAGCCGCTGAACCTGATCACGGTGACGACGCAGGCGGAGTGGGACGCGGTGGTGTCGAAGCTGCTTGGAGATGGCACAGTGGTGCTGTCGGTGAGCGGCGACGTGAAGCCGCTGGAGGGTGCCCTGACCAGCATTGCTCGCACGTACGGGTCGGGCGACGTGGTGACGGTCGTGAACCCGATGACCAAGGCCCAGGAGAAGGTCTTGCCGTTTGCGGGTGCGAAGCTCGCGGTGGTCCAGCTCAATGGCACCGTGGCCACCCTCACCAACGTGGCGGGCGGAAACCTGCAGACCAAGCCAGTCCCCGGCACCAGCGGCATGATTGGCTTCGGGAGGTACGAGGGTGAGAATGGGGAGCTCATGCTGGATCTCCAGACACCCGTCGACAAGCTGCCGACCTTCGAGGTCCAGGCGGTGGAGCCGATCTCGCCGACCTCGGCGGTGGTGGTGATCCCGGTGTCGGTCTACAAGGCGATGGTCGCGGCGCGGGTGTCAGCGTTCACCGGCGACGACGCAGAGCAAGCCCTCGCGGAGGTCGACGACCAGCTCGCGTCGATTCTGGGCGACGACGTCGTCGTTCCGGTGCCCTATGCCAGCACGGCCGAGGGCGTCAAGAAGCTCAACGAGATGATGACAAAAGGCTTCTCGAAGGCCTCCGAGGCCCAGAAGAGTACGTTAGGAAGCAAGCTCAACGTCCCGGCAATGGCGTTCAACGACCTCACGGTTGGTTTTGCGTTTGCGACTGCTCCGGGGGTGGTGGATCTTGTGGCCGTGCTCGTCGTGGCGCTGTCGATGCTCGGTGACGATGCCCCTGACATGATCCTTGTCGACCAAGAGCCCGGCGTGGACTGCACGGCTAGCAAGGATATTGCCAAGGGCCGCACGATCTACCAGGCGACGGGGGAGGTCGACGAGGCGACCGGGAAGTGCATCTTCGAGAAGATGCCGATGGCGCCCACGGTGGAAGAGTACCGCTCGTTCATCGAAGCCGCGCGGAGCGTCTCCGCGGAGGGCGGCATCGCGGTGTTCAAAAGCGACACGCAGGCGACGGGCGGACCGATGCCGGAGAACACGTTGGCCTCATCGCGCCGAAACCTCGACACCGCGACATTGCCCACGATTCTAGGCGAACTGGAGCAGGGCGCCGTCCTTCTCGGCAACGTCGCGGGCTTTCGCGGATCGCCCACGCTGTGGGTCGAAGTGAGCGCCGGGGACGTGATCGACGACATCATCCAGGGGATCGCGACGCCCGAGCTCCCGTCTGATCGCTCTCGCCTGTTCGGTCCGCTGGGTGTGAAGATCCTGGAGAACCGCAACTTGCCCGGCATGCTGGTCCAGACCTTCAACGGCAACAAGAGCGAACTCACCGTGAACGCGTACTGGGCGTACGTGTTCCTCGCGTACCCCGACCCGAACATGTCCGGGGACATCGCAGTGCTCGAGCCTGCGGTGTTCCTGTTCGACACGGAGGACGCGATGGTGCAGTTCTTCACGGAGCCCACGGACGGTCGCGACCGGCCGCTCACGCAGTGGCAGGTCGTGGTCCGTGATCTGATGAGTGACGCGAAGATGTTCTTCGAGGCCGCGCCGCCGCTCGAGGGCCTTCCCAACCCCAGGGAGATGCAGCCGTGACCGCCAGCTTTGCGCTGAACACCAACAACGTCGCGCGTGGTCAGGTGACCACGCCCGCGATGGAGACGCAGATCTACCCGCCGCAGTGGTTCCGGAACAACTTCCGGGGCCCGCAGTACAGCGACGGGTGGCAGTACATGGGAGCCGGTGGCCCGAACTTGGCGATCCGGCAACCGGGAACCTGGCCGATGAAGTTCCCTCCGGGGACCGTCATGACCTCCGCAACCACGTTGCAGACCATGGCGTGGCTGAACGACGCGTACGCGCGGGGCATGATGGTCAACGGGTGCGACCCACCCGTCTACTTTGGCGGCGATCCCGTGTACGTTGCGCAGGGGATTCCTTGCGGGACCCCCTACCCGATGCCCCCTCAAGGGACCTACCCAGCGCCGCTGCCGGTCCCTGAGCCCTCCCCGGTCCCGGCCCCGCCGGGAGGGTTCCCCCTCGGGGTCCCGCCTGGAGGTAAGCCCCCCGGGAAGCGCCCGCCGCTGCCTACGCCCAAGCCCGGTAGCAGCTCCACCCCCATGCCGTTCGCCGGCATCCCTGGCCCGAAGCCCGGCAGTAAGCGGCCGCCGCGGCCTGTGCCTCTCCGACCGTCCGCCCCCGTCACCCCGCCCTCGTTCTCGAGTGGCCCTTCACCTCGCCGACCGAACCCAGGAGTACCCGACATGCGACGCACGTTCGTCCCGATGCCCGCTGCCACGCGCAGCCAACGTCCCCAGTGTCCGCCGGGGATGGTCTACAGCCCGCTCGAGCAGCGCTGCAAGCCCGCCGGGCTCACGTCGCGCACGGGGAACGGCCTGGAACTCCCCTGCCCACCCGGCCAGATCAACCGCACAGTGAAAACTGAGATCAACGGAAAGTACTACAACGTCAACACGTGCGTGCCCGCTCCGATCGGTACTCGCCCGTACGAAGGCCCGCTGGAGCCGATCAAGCGCGCGCCGGCGCGCGCGGTGCCGATGAAGCGCCTCGGCACGGTCACCCGCAGGGCGAACGTGCCTGGAGGAGGGCCGTCCTCGTGTCCTCCGGGGATGTACAAGGAGTGCATCGAGGAGGACACCACGAAAGGTTGGTGTTTGAAGTGGGTGTGCGCGGACTCTCCTGGCCTGCCACCCGGTGTACCCCGGCCTGAGGGAGGTTTTGACCGAGACGGTGCGCCGCAGTCGCTCTCGGACGGCATCAAAGACCCGTTCAAGATCGTCCGCCCCGTCCCGAGCGTCCGCGCCATGAAGCGCCTGGGCACGGTCACGCGCCGCGCGAACGCAGAGTGCAAGCCTCCTCGGAATGGCTGTGGTGTCGGCAAGATCTGGAGCACGGAGAAGTGCAAGTGCGTGAACCAGAAGATCTCGCTGCCCGACCCGAGCGATCGCGATCCCCTGGGCGGCCTTGATCCGATCACGCGCGTGCCGACCCGTGCGGTTCCGATGAAGCGGCTCGGCGTCGCCACCACCCGGCCGGGTCCCATGCCGATGCCGCGGGACCTGCCGCGGCTGGCCGCGATGACTCGCACCAGCAACCAGCCGGCCGCGCCTGGCTTCAGCCCCGGCACCTGCTTCGACAAGTCGACCGGCATGGTGCGGCTCCCCAACGGTCGCGTCGTCAAGCCCTCGTCGGTCAAGGTCACGGCGACGATGGCGTACGTGAAGGTCGGTTCGACCTCGGGAACCGTGCCGCTGTGCGGCGCGAGCTCGCGGCCGGCCGTGTCCACCACCATCGCATCGCCCCGCCGCACCCACCGCGTGCCCGTCGGCCGCTGAAACGCAAGCACCATGGCCCAACCCACCTACGCCCAGCAGATCGTCGGCTACTGGCAGCGCGTCATCGCGCCGTCCGTCCGCGGCGCCGCCCTCACGCTCGAGGACGCGGTGGGGTGGGTCGTGGAAGCGCAACGAACCGGACAGGCGGCGAACACCACGCAGGGTCGTCTCGCCGCGCTGAACGCCATCATCGGTGCCATCGCGTGGTCGAGCTATGTGCCGGGGACGGACGCGTCCAGCGTGGCGCTTCGTGAGGCACTGCAGGCGGAGGTCGAGCGCATCCTCGCGGAGGCGATCGACAACGTGACCCAGCCGGCGGACAGCGCGAGCACGGACACGTCGAGCACCAACTGGGCTGTTCTGTACGGCTACCCGTACTACGGCTTTGGGTATCCCAGCTACCCTTGGTGGTGGGGTGGAGGTCGTCCGCATCGTCCGCACCACCACCGTCCCCGTCCGCCGCGACCCGGTCCTGGTCCCGGTCCTGGCCCCGGTCCCGGCCCTGGCCCCGGCCCCGGTCCTGGCCCTGGCCCCGGCCCCGGCCCCGGTCCTGGCCCTGGCCCTGGCCCCGGCCCCGGCCCCGGTCCTGGCCCTGGCCCCGGCCCCGGTCCTGGCCCTGGCCCCGGTCCCGGTCCTGGCCCTGGCCCTGGCCCCGGTCCCGGTCCTGGCCCTGGCCCCGGTCCCGGTCCTGGCCCTGGCCCCGGTCCCGGTCCTGGCCCTGGCCCTGGCGGCATCTCTGGTGGCCCGCGGCCTGGACCCCGCCCACGTCCCATGCCCGGCCCAGGGCCCGGGCCCCGCCCCGGTCCAGGGCCTGGCCGAGCTCCGATGCCGCGAGGCCCCATGGGGATCGGTGTCCCTGGCCCCGGCATGGGGCGTCGCCGCAACGCCACGGACACGGCGGGTCGCTCGTGGGCAAGCCTCCCGTGCGTCGAGCTCGTGCCTCGCCGGCCTGGTCAGACGCAGCAGGCCTGGTACCGCGATCAGAGCCGCGAGCTGCTGGTCAACGTGCGTCCCAGCCTCACGGTCCCTGGGACCTACGACGTCGACTCGAGGCACGTGCGCGAGAACAACCGCTCGGTGCCGGTGTGCATCACCGGAGCGATGGCGCTGCCAGCACCGACGCGGCCCTCCATGCCATCCTCGGCGCCGACGCGACGGCCCGCGCTGATGCCGGCGCAGCCGCGTTACGCCAACCGGGTGCGCGAGTACACGGGAGCAATCCCTATCCCACCCGATCTTCCGAACTTCCCGCCTGGCACCTGCTACGACGCCAAGTTCGGGATGATCCGCTTCCCGAACGGCCAGATGTTCATCCCTGCCAAGGTCAAGCCGCTTGCGCCGAGCAGCGGACCGACGGCAGTCCAGCGAGCAATGTACGAAGTGCGGGCCGGCTCAATTTCCGGGACGGTCCCGATGTGCCAGTCGGTGAGTCACCTGGCGGGTATGACCCGCACGCCCAACGACGGAGGGGTCACCTTCGCCATCACCCAAGCTATCGCCGGCGCAGCACTGGGCGGCCTGACCGGGTTCATCCTCGGCCGGCAGCCACTGATTCGCGAGCGTGAGCAATACGACGCGGACATCAAAGCCTACAAGGAACAGATCCGCGAGCTTGAGGCCAAGCTCGCGGAGGGTTCGGACGCGTCGGATCAAGCCGACGCCCGGACGGGAAACCCCACCATGTCGCTCCGCCAGATGATCGCCATGCACCAGCATCGGCGCTGATAGCCACGAGGAACCCACCATGAACCGCATGAACAACTTTGTGATGGTCGGCCGCAAGCGCGTGCACAACGGCGGCCTCTCGCTCACCTGCCCGCCCGGGTACAACCTGATCACGATGGTCGAAGGCGGAGTGCTCTACACCGCCTGCGTGCCCAAGGACGCTGACCCCAAGGATCTCAAGCGCCTCAGCGTGCCCCCGAAGGTCGAAGAGGCGATCCAGCGGCTGCCGAAGCTCAGCGCACGCCCCGTCCGGCCGCTGCCCCAGCCCCGGCCCGTGCAGGTGATCACGGCGCGCCGCTCCAACGCAGTGGGCGTGACGCGACTGCAGGGCACGAGCTCCGGGGCTGGCGTCCCCAAGTGCGTGGACCTCTCGGTGGAGCCCGCGACGGTGGTGCTGACGAACGGTGCGATCCTCGACCCTAGGCTCGTGGTGAGCATGCGCGCGTCCGAGAATCCTGACTTCGTCATCGTTCGGACGGTGGGAAGCGTGGGTGACGACGCGCCCATTGAGACGATGCTGCCGGTCTGCGGCCCCGCGGACACGAGGACGCCGCCGAACTTCCGCGCGCCGCCTGGTGGGCGTCGGCCGCCTCCGCGGGGGACGCCTCCGGAGTACGCGCCCCCGCAGTACTGCGTCCCGTCGTGCCCGCCAGGGTTCCAGCCCGCCGGCATCATCCCGGGCCCCGGTGCCTTGAAGGGTCGCTCCCCGAACGGCATCGGGATGGCCCTGGTCGGAGCTGGGCTCGGCATGGCGGCTGGTGGACTCGCCGGCTACATGTACGGCAAGCGCCAAGGCGCCAAGGCGGCCGAGGGCGACCTCGAGTACCAGGGCGTGCAGACCGTCACCGTCGGCGAGACCGTCAAGGTGCCCTTGCCGACCAACACAAGCTCGCTGTACGTCACGGACGGCGCCTCGATGAGCACGGAGAGCATTGTCCCGGCCGAGGGCATCAAGGTCGAAGGCGAGTGGCAGGTCAACTTCAAGGCGCCGGACGGCGGAGAGCCCTACGCGGAGGTGACGATCCTCAAGGAGGGGCGGAGCGTGTTCCTCGAGGCGCTCGGAGAGCAGAACGTCGGCACCGAGGCGGAGCCGGTGCTGGACACGGTCCAGGTCAAGTTGCTCGCCGTCGCAGCGCCCGCGGTGAAGCGCAAGGAGAACGCTCGTCGTGCGAACGGCTGCTACGAGTTCTACCCGACGGGCTCGCGGGAGTGCCGCGTGATCTGCGACGGCAAGGACATGGGCACGTGCGCGGACTACCGCGAAACCCTGAGCGATCGTCCGCGGCCGCAGGCATCGCGTCGGCCCCCGCCCCGGGTTCCGCCCACGCGCCCGCTGCCTCCGACGCGCCCGCTGAGCGCGGCACTCGTCCGCGCGAGCAACCCTGGCTGCCGCACTCCGAACCTCAGCCCCACGAAGCCGTTCGGTCGCACCAACCTCGCGGCGTTCGTCACCGACACGAGCCGACCGCCCCGCCGCAAGTTCCGGGCGACGCGGCAGTCGAACGACCACCTCGGTGGGAGCTCGATGACCCGCGGCCAGCTGCGCAACATCGGCGAGTACGCCACCTACCTCCATGACCTGATCGGGATGACCGATCGCCTGCCGCAGTGGGTCGAGGCGAAGGTGTCGAAGGCCACGTCGAACATCAGCTCGGTGAAGCACTTCCTCGAGGAGCAGGCCTACCTGCAACAGACGGGCCAGTCCTTCGACGTGCCGCTCTCCAACGTGCCGCTGGATCTCGGCGGCGTGGACCCGCGACGCGGCCCCCGGCTTCGCAACGGCCCCATCGAGGGCGCGCACTTGACGAAGCAGAACCTCAAGCACGTTGGGGACTACGCGATCTACCTGTACGATCTGGTGAGCCCGACGGACAGCATGCCGCAGTGGGTCGAGCATCTGGTCACGACCTCGCTCAACGACATCGCCCACGTGAAGCACTTCCTCGAGTACCAGGCCTACCTCCAGCGCGAAGGGCAGCCCAGCTACCTCACCCTGACGGGGCCTGCTGCCGCGCTCCCCGCCCCCCAAGAACCCCAGACCTGACGCAGGCACGCACCCATGAACCCCCTGATCCCCGTGGCCGGTGCCGGCGCCCTCGCCGGCATGATCGCGTACTTCTCCAGCTCGGGTCCGGAGCCCGCGCCGCGGCGTGCGAAGAAGAAGGTCGAACCGACGCCCGAGCCGACGCCGGAAGAGGAGGAGATCGACGGGCAGGACTGCGACGCGCTCGGCCCCACGATGGTCGAGGGGGTCGAGATGTGGCCGACCGGCGAGAGGAACGCCGACGGCACTTGCATCTACGCGCCTCTGGAGCCGGAGGTCCCCGAAGAGCCGGAGGTCCCCGAGTACCCGCCGGTGAACCCGATCCCCAAGCCGGGCACCGCCTCGCAGCCAGTCTACGGGGACACATTCTTCGGCATGATCACCAAGGCCTACGGAATCCCTGCGGGAGCGGAGCGACTGCAGCGAAGCCGCGAGGTGATCGCTCACCCGAAGAACCTCCGCTTTGTGCGAGCGCCGCAGAAAGAGTTCGACCAAAAGTACCTCCCGGATGGCGTGATCCCGCTGACGCCGATGTTCGCATGCACCATTGAAGAGCAGTATTCAAGCCCTGACGGCGGCGTGGGCGGCTGCTACCCGTTCATCTTCTTCCCCGAGTTCTGAACCATGACGCGCCGCACCCACCGCACCTCACGAGTCCGAAACGCGCCGGCCGGCGCTGGCCTGGCGGCGGTGGTCGGCGTGTCCGCCATCGCTGCGCTCGCCGTGGCCGCGTTCCGCACGGGCACCGCGCGGCCTGTCGCGAGCTCGAAGAAGTTCAAGCCGTTCTCGGACCCGACGCCGCCGCCGAAGCCGGACCCCGAGCAGGACCCGAACGAGAACCCGGACGTGCCCAAGCCGGTGCCGGACCCGAAGCCGGACCCGACGCCGGACCCGCCCCCGCCGCCGACGCCGGGCGGGTGCGCGAGCCTGGCGCCCGAGTACCGCGAGGTGTACGGCAAGCAGTACCTGTACTCGCCGACCGGCCGCAAGAAGGAGGACGGGACGTGCGAGTACGCCGTGAGCGAAGAGGACGGCATCGACCAGCTCCGGCGCTGGTGCGCGGCGGTCGAGCCCTACGAGGACGGCGGCGTGATGTACCGGACGACCGGCGAGCTGATCGCCGACGACAGCGTCGAAGGCGGCTACATCTGCGAGATCGAGCGCGTCGACCCGCCAGACCCCGTGTCGCCGTGCTTGTCGGTGCCCCGGATGGAGCAGGACAACTACGTGTGGGAGCCGACGGGCAACTACAACGACGACGGCACCACGTGCGAGATGCGGATCGTCGACACGGTGATCCCGTGCTTGCAGTTCCCGGAGATCGCCAAGGACGGCGTCGTGTTCGTGGCGACGGGCGACAAGGACGCGGAAGGGCGCTGCATCTACGTGCAGAAGAAGGACACGCCGCCGCCCCCGCCGCCGACGCCGGACCTGGACTGCGCGACGGCCCAGCCCTACTACGACCAGCAGGGCAACTTGTTCACGCCGACGGGGCGCAAGAAGCCCGACGGCACGTGCGAGTTCATCAAGAAGCTGAAGCCTTCTCCGACCCCGACGCCGGAGGTGGACTGCTCGAAGGCGCCGGTGACCTACGACACCCAGGGCCGGAAGCTGATCGCGACGGGCCGCAAGAACGCGGATGGCACGTGCGAGTACAAGCTCGAGGTCGAGCCCACGCCGCCGCCGAACGGCACGTTCCCGGCGGAGCTCCTGCGGACCTCGCCCCAGACGCTGCGCGCGGGCGGCGTGTTCATCGTCCACGACAGCGCCACGCTGCTCAAGTACATCGAGTTCGCAAAGACGCAGGCGAGTCAGTCGGAGCGTCGCCAGAACCCGTCGGTGCCGAGCATGGTGGTGGCCTCGCTGGTGAAGCAGCGCGGCGACACCATCAGCAGCGAGTGGTACAACCACGCGCGCGACGTCATCAACACCTGCAAGGACACGGCTCGCTCGCAGCCGGGGAACGCGTACATCATCGTCGACATCCAGGGCCTTGAGCGCGCGGGTCATCGGGTGCTGCGCAAGACGCTGGCAGGCGTGGGCAATCCGGACGCGCCATTCGTCTCGAGCCTGCACAGCCAGCTGCACTGCGGCTTCCACATGTTCGTCAAGAGTATCGGGACGAAGTACGAGATCTTCCTTCCCGGCTCGGAGGTCGTGCCGGAGGACCCGTACATCAAGTACTTCCCCCAGACCAAGATCGGGGAGACGAGCACGCAGTGGGTGTTCAAGGAGCAGCTTGCTGGCCTGTTCGGGCCCATGATGATCCCCAGGGTCGCCGCGATGTCGTACAAGACGCGCCTCTCCGGCGGCTACTACAACTGGGAAGACATCAACCGCAAGACCAACGCTCGCCCGAGCACGAACGAGTTCATCCCGGACCCATGGACGTTGGATCGCCTGGCGTACAACGAGTCGCAGTACTGGCGCCCGGCGATCGTGGCGTACCTCAACGCCGTCCCGCCGGACCCGAGGGTCACCACACCCGGAACGATCGTCCGCTCGCTGCTCGACTTCCCGCCGGCAGCTGCCAACTGGCGGGGCACGACGAAGGTCGCGGGGTTCTTCTACAGCAACCCGGACAAGAACGCGCGGTACAAGGTCGGAGGCCTCCCGGTCGCCGACAACTTCGTCGGCCTCGTCGGGTCGCGACGCTTCGAGGAGGTGCCGAAGACGGCTCGTGTCGCGCAGATCGCCGGGGCCAACTGGGACAGCCTGCTGTTCTACATCTCGAACGAGATGGCGAAGCAGGGCGTCACGGCCTAGCCTAGAACGTCGTCAGCGGTGCGACGCGGGTCATGCGGTACGATGCACCCATGACCACGTCGCTGACGACGGCCAGAACCCCGGCGAAGTGCATCGTCATGCTCGAGCGTGACGCAACGGGCTGGCTGATCCAGCAACCGCAGGCCGACGGCACCATGAAGATCCGGCGCTGCACGGACGACACGTTGCTGGTGACGATGCATGACGTGATGAACGACCCGGACCTGCCCCCGCTCGAGGTCGGGCCGGGGAGCTCGCAGCGGCGAGCCGAAGCGCAGACGATCCGAGACGATGGGGCCGCTTCGTCTGATGCGCCACCGAAGACGATCCAGGATGTCCTGCTCGACGTGATGGAGCGGTTCACGCCCGAGCCGGCGCGTCCGTTCGTGCGCCCCGCGGCTCAGACGATCGGGCAGCAGATTCGGACGGCGGCGAACAAGGCGGAGGAGCGGGCGCGCGAGGGACGGGCCAAGGCTGCTAAGGACAGCCTCGCTCGAGCAGCATCGATGCGGGCCCGGAGTCGAATGAGGGGGATGGGGCAGCGATGAGCTGGGGACGCAACCTCCTGATCTTCGCCGGCCTGGCGGCGGTGGACCTGGCGGTGGCGTCGCAGTTGGTGGCCGCCGAGCCGAAGCGGGCTCGGCGCTTGGCTCCCACGCAACCGGATCTTTCGCGCTTCCCGCGCGTTCGGGGGCAAGAGGACTTCGACCGGTTGGCCGCGGTGGCGGAGGATGCCATCGGCCTCCCTGGGTTTGCCGACTTTGCGCGGGCGGTGGCCTACCGGGAGAGCGCCTTCAACAACCAGGCGGTCAACGAGGGCGATGCCTGGGCGGCGGCCGTGGGCTATGACCGCGAGGTCAAGGGGCGGTTCGCGAAGAACCGGTACCCGCGCCCACGGTGGGTCTGGGGCTCAGGGGGCTGGTTCGGGTTCCTCCCCACGACGGCGCTGGCGGCTCCTGGGATGGAGCTCGAGGACCCGATGCTGGTGTTCGAGCCCGCGGGCTCCATGGCGATGTTTGCGGACTACGTGCGGCGGATCGTCCAGAACTCGCTGCCGAAGCTGCCGCCCGAGCAGCAGACGTGGACCTCGGTGCGGCGGTCCATGGCCAGCCTCGAGGTGATGCACGCGTGGGACGAGGACCCAGGCACCGAGGTGGGCCAGCGAGCTCGCAAGAGCCGCGAGAAGCTGATGGAGACGCTGGAGAAGACGGGGACCCCGGCCAGCTTTGCGCTGCAGCAACCGGCATTCCAGGCCGAACCGCCGACGGCGCCCGATCTGCGAAACCTCCTGCTGAGGGTTGGGTTGTCCGGTCAGACGGCGTAAGATGCGGGGCATGACTCGCCCGACGTTTCAGAGGGGCCCCCGCCACCATCGTGTGCCGAACGAGGCCTCCGAGCCCGCCACGCTCCAGATCCCCTGGAAGATCATCATCCTCACGGCGATGATCTCGACGGTGGGTGGCATCCTGGCGACCGAGGCGTGGAAGCAGATGCAGTCGTTCTTCGCCAAGCGGCGTGAGCAGAAGGCCCTGCCGCCGGAGTCGTCCGAGGACGGGACCAAGAGCTTGGAGCCCATCGACATCGGGCCGATGCCGGGCCGCAAGCAGGAGGAGCTCGAGGAGAAGCTCAAGTCCTACCAAGAGCGCATGGACGACTTCGAGAAGCGCCTCGAGATGTACCAGGCTGCCCAGCGCAAGAAGGCCAACGCCGAGGCGCTGCCCGACAACGTCACCTCGATCCGCCGGAAGAAGGTGTCCTGACCATGACGCTGTACGCCCCCTACGGGCTCGGTCGTCACCGCCGCTACCGGCGCCCCAACGACGTCACGCGCATGGCTCCGCTGCCGGGCAACAACCTGCCGGCCGAAGCGCTCGCCGTGTGGGAGCGCGTCCACGACACGGCGCGGACCTACTACACCGACCAGCTCGCGCCGGACCCGGAGAAGACCGCCCGCCACACGGCCTGGAAGGCCGTCCGCATGTTCTTCGAGAAGAAGGGCAGCGCGTGGGTCCCGAAGGGTGACGGGCCCATCCAGGCCGGCGTGACCCACCAGGGGCAGCCCGTCTACTTCGGTGAGGCGCCCGAGAAGCTGCCGAAGTTCGACCCCGTTGCGAAGCTCGCCGCGCTGCTCGAGTACTCCTACCTCAACGAGGACGCGGAGTTCTGCATCGTGCGGTTCGTCGACCCGGGGCTGCCCAAGCTCACCTGGGACAAGCCCCGCCGCATGCTGGTCACGTACGTCGGCATCGAGCTCCCTGTCCCCGAGCCGCTGGAGAAGCGCGACCCGACGCTGCGCAAGGCCGCCAACATGCACAACAAGTGGTCGAACCACAGCGCCACCGAGGTCTACCGCACCGCCGTGCCCGACCTGAAGGTGATGCCGCTGGGCGTCGCAGACACCATCGTGTACCGCTCTCCGAAGTTCGATCGCGAAAACAACCCTCACCCCGACGCCGTCGGGTCGACCGAGTACCTCCACAACTTCGACCAGGGCGTCTTCCTCGAGGCCGACCCCGATTTCGTTCGCAACCCCAACCGAGCACCCAAGGTGCTGATCGCATCCGGCGGCCGGCTTGATGTTTGGCCGGACGGCATTGTCTTCTGAGGCGCATCATGAACACGACCCAGCTACTTCTCGGCACTCTGGCGCTTGCGGGCGGAGGCGCGCTGATCGCGTCCGCCTATCAGACGGAGCCCACCCCCGCTGCTCGCAAGAAGCGCGCCCCGACCAAGGGCGTGCCGAAGTGCCTGCAAGGCTTGTACGACCCGGAGGGCAAGCCTTCGGCCGGCGTGAACAACAAGCTCGTCGACGAAACGGCTCGCCAGCAGTTTGGTCAGATCGCCAACACGTACATGACCCCGGCGGCCCAGACGTCGGCGCTGCTTGTGGCGGTCGACATGGTGTCGCGGAAGACCGCCTCTGGCGGTGACGTCGCGCAGATCATCGCGAGCTCGCTCGCGCCGAACTGTCCGGACGGCGATGCGCTGACGCAGCTGCCGCAGGCGCAGGCGGCCGAGAGTCCGACGTCGTTCTGGGCCGCGCTGACGGCCGACGCCGCCGGCACGCCGTTTCAGAAGCTCCTGTTCGGCATCCAGGAGATCCTCGCCGTGGCCGAGATCGAGGTCGCCAACGCCGCGCTCAACGACGGACCCAACGACTGCCTCGAGGGGATCTTCGCTCGCGACACGATGGCGAGCAGCCCCGACGTGCGGGAGAAGCTCAGCGGCGGTGCCTACGCCTCTTCGCCGGCGATCCAGACGTTCGAGACGGCGCGGACGCAGCTGACGCGGTCCGCGGAGCTCCAGGCGTTCAACCTTGCGCTGCAGCTGGTGCAGCTGCCCGATGTCGAGGATTGGCTGCTGAGCAACAACGCGGAGGCGCGGCTCGCCGTCGCTCGCCAGATCGCCAACGAGATGGCGAAGTCCTGCAACGTCTGGGGCGAGACCATCATCGACCCCGACGGCGACAGCATGCAGCGCGTGCTGTCGGGCATCGCCATCATGGCGGACATCGCCCTGCTGGAGGCGCGCGTCACTCGCGCGCTCGACAAGGAGTGCCTCGTCGGCGTGTACGACCCCGAGGTCGTCGGAGGCTTCGGGGATAGCGCGGGCGAGCGCAGTCCGTGGATCGAGGAGGAACTGCTCAAGGTCGATCCGTCAGGACGGGCTGGCTTCCTGATGAACTTCCGCAGCGCGCCGTTCTACCTCACCACGAACGCGCAGCGCATCGCGTTCGAGGACGCGCTCGCCATGTGGATGGACGCGAACTCGACGTGGGCGATCGTCGACGAGTCGACGGCGGGCAGCAGCCAGCCCATCATCAACGACCTCGAGAAGGCCATCAGCGCGGTGGTCATCGCCGAGGTGCTCGCCCCGAACTGCGGCGAGTGGGACTACGTCGAGCCGTCCCCGGACCCCGAAGCCCGCCCCGAGCAGCAGGTCCTCGCCGGCATCTACGAGATGATGGACATCATCGAGCAAGCCTACGCCGAGTTCGCGGGCGGCACCGTGTCGGCCGGGTGAACGATGGCCCGCCGTCGAGCCCCAGGAAACAGCGGCCAGAGTCTCCTGCTTGCGGGAGGCCTGGTCGCGTTCGTCGCTGCATGGTTCGTGATCGGGTCGACCCGCAGCGTCCAGTCGCTTCACAAGCGGCGCATCCCGCTGCTCGCGAAGCCGCTGGATGCCGGCGTCGAGGTCCTGCGCGACTGCCTTGACGTCCGGATCGTCGACGGGGCCAAGTACGACCAGGCGCTGACGGAGGTCGTCCGCACCAAGGTCGACGCATCCGAGTTCGACCCGCTCGAGATCGCCGCGCACTTCGTGTACCGGACGACATTGGGCTGCGCGATGTACCCCAAGGACGCCGACAGCCCCGCCAAGACGAGGTTCATGTTCGTCGTCGGAGTCGATGTCATCGAACTCATGATGGACGACGGGATCTTGAGCCAGGAACAAGGGCGCGGCTACTTCTATGCGCTCGTCAGCTGGGTGCTGCGCAACGGCCTTGAGCCCGCGGCGGCGCAGCAGTTGATCGATCAAGCACCCGCCTCGATGCGGCTGTAACGGAGCCCACCATGCCATTCACCGTCGAAGACGCACCGATCACGCTCCCCAAGCCCGCCCAGATCGTCTGGGCCAGGGTGGCGACCGAGGCGTACGAGTACGCCAAGCGGAACCGTCGCAAGATCCAGGGGACGCCCGAGGCTTATGCCGCCGGGACGGCGTGGAACGTCATCAAGAACCAGGGCTACGTCAAGAACAAGAAAACGGGCAAGTGGGTCAAGAAGCGGGAGCCCCGCAGCCGCAAGAAGAACGACGTCCTCGCGGTCTACTACCTCGCCTACGACCCGGTGCTCCATGCCTACGGCGTGGACGAGGAGACCTGCAACGAGGCCCAGCACCTGATCGCCGACGCCGCCGGCGAAGAGCTCGTCGATGCCCTGTACCGCGTCAACCGCAACGGGCAGCACCGGCTCAAGCTGCTCGACGGGCAACGGACCGCCAACGAGGCCCTGGGGTCCGGCGGCGGTCGGTCGCGCAAGCGCGGGTCGGTGCCCGACACGCAGCTCGAGCAGGGTGCGGCCGAGCTGCTGGCGGCCGCGTCGCAGCGCTACATCGACGCCAAGTCGCTCGAGCTCAAGGCGATCTCGCTCGGCGACGAGTCCGCGACGAAGAAGCAGATCGAGCTCCGGCAGCAGGCCGAGCGCGACATGATGGCCGCCTACCGGGTGCTCGAGCCCGACCTCAACATCGTCGAGAAGATCGAGAGCCGCGTGTCGCGCCTCGGGGTTCCGAGCGCCGCCAGTGCTGGTGCCGCGGCCGCGGTGGCCGCCGCCGCAGGCATCCCGGCGTTCGCGGTGGGCGCGGTCGCGCTGCTCGCCGGCGTCCTGGTCCCGTACATCACGAGCGGGATCGGGGCCGCCCGCGTGGAGTCCCCGGAAGAGCGAGGCCCTCGAGGCGGACGCCGTCGCCGCGGCGAGGTGATCGACGTCGAGGCAACGGACATCCCGCCCGATACCCGCAGTGGCAAAGCCCGCGCGGAGGAGTTTCAGCAAGCCTCGGAGTCCCGCCGCGCGCCCCCTCGTCGGGCACGGGAGGACTTCGAGGCTCAGCAGCAAGGGGGCAGCTTCCGGGATTTTCGTGGGGGAAGGGATGAGCCTCCGGCCGCTGGCCGAAGCTCGTACACGCCGCCTCCGCGACCCCAAGGCGGGGGTGGTGGCGGTGGCGCATACTTCTCCCGTCCGAGCGACGACTCCGCACGCAGGGAGGCCGAGCGCCAGATCGCTGAAGAGCGGGGGCGCCAGCAGGACTACAAGAGGCCACCCGAACCTGGACCGTCCAATCCCCCTGGTCCGGGCCCGACCGGGGACAAGCAGCTCGATGACTTGTTCTCAGCAGCCGCTACGGTCCGCCGCAGCAACTCGAGCAAGCGCGATCTCATGCGTCGCCTTATGAAGGGGTGAGCCCGGCGGTGCGACGCAGCGAGGCTGCGGAAGGACCTGGACATGACGGGACGCATCCGCAGCCTCACCAAACATGAAGTCGCTCAGGCGCTGAGGCAGTACCAGTCGTGGGCGAGGTACAGGGAGGGCGAACGCTCAGACCTGAGCTACATCGACCTGTCCGGCTGGGACCTGCGCTTTGCGTACCTGTACGGCGCGAACCTTGAAGGCTCAAGGCTCACGTCGGCCAAGCTGACCGAAGCGACCCTGATCAATGCCAACCTGTCCGGCGCAGACCTGACCGGAGCGCATCTTCCGGCCGCGAACCTGCGCCAAGCTCGGTTGATGCGCGCCAACCTGGCCGGAGCATACCTGGGCGGCGCGAACCTGAGCGACGCAAGCCTGCTCGGGGCAGACCTTCAAGGCACCATCTTGCGTCGCGCGAATCTGCAGGCAGCGGACCTGCGCCACGCGAACCTGCAGGGTGCAGATCTGCCGAGCGCACATCTGGACGGCGCAAACCTGAAGTACGCGAACCTTGACGGCGCAAACTTGTACGAGGCGTACCTGAACCGCGCCAACATGCGTCACGCGAAACTTTTGGGAGCGCGGCTGGCCTGCGAGACCCTCGCTCTCACCGACCTTCGCGGCGTCCGCACGAACTGGTTCACCCGCATGAGCGCGCGAAACGTCCGCCACCTCACCGACGAGCAGCGCCGCCACCTCGGCATGCAGGGGGCGCCTCGAGCGGGGAACGCCGGTCGAGCTCGCCGCGCCAAGAACCCCACCACCGACCTCGCCCGGAGACTCAGTCGATGACCCCGATCTCGATCACCCTCGTCAACGCCCGCAGGTTTGCGCTCGCCAACCCGGGGGTCGATCTCCCCACCGAGGCCGAACTCCTCGACCTCCAGGTCGGCGACGGCGTCCAGGTCATCGTCGACGACGGCCTTGTCCCGCTGTGGGTGCTGGTGCTCCGCGTCGACAAACGTGGCAAGATCGCCGGGTCGGCTGCCCAGAACGTCGGCGGCCACGCCAAGTTCGGCGACCTCATCCTCCTCCACACCGACAACGTCTTCGACATCCGGCCCGCGAGCGCAGAGTCGCTCGAGATCGCCCACTACTTCAACGACCGGGGTGACCTCGTCCATGGGTCCCACTGGTCGGGCAAGGCAGGCTCCACCATGCAGCGCACCAAGCGACCCTCGTCCAAGCACCGCGTCCACAACACGCATGACCCGATGCAGTCGGCGCGCCAGGCCAAGGAGGCGATTCGGTTCGCGGCGTCCGCGTTCCAGGCTGCTGCCGAGCGGATCAAGACCATCTTCAGCATGATCGAGATCTCGGGCCGCGGCGCCGAAGTCGCTGGGACGGTCGCCAGCCGCATGGGCCAGGCCATCCGGGATCTCGAGCCGATGGCCGACACGGAACTCACCCGGTCGATGGCGGCCAACCAGGGGACGATCCAGAACCTGCTGGTGGGCCAGTTCTCGCTTGGGACCGCCATCACCGAGGTCAAGTACGCTCGGATGGAGGGCGGAGACGATGCGTCCGTGTCGAGGCTGGCGAAGGAAGTCAGGGCGCTGGAGGCGGCGTACGGCAGGATCTTGTCCACGGCGCAAGAGGCCATGACCGCCATCGGCCTCGGTCGGTTCGGCAACCCTCGAGCGCGCAACCCCGAAGAGGACGTCGAGGATCTCATGGCGATGTTCGCCGGGCGGCTGTCGGCCAGCAACGCCTCGCAGGAGCTGCGCGAGGTGATCCGCCTCGCGTCGATGGCGATGGACGACGAGGCGACCCCACTGTCCCGGTTCATGTCGCTGACGGCTGCCGAGCGCGCGTTCGGCATCGCGGTGACGATGTACGTCTACGATCCCGCGTCCGTGCCCAAGGACCTGCTCATCGAGGCGGTCGACACGATGCTCATGGCGGAGGCGGACACGATCAACGAGCTGTTCATGACGGAGGAGGTGGACATGGAGGTCACCGCGGCCGACAACCGCGTCGCCCGCCGCGTCTTCGAGGAGATCATGCGCTCGCAGCGGGGCGCCCAGCCGGCCCCCGGCGCCCCGGGCCGCGGACGCCGTCGGAACTCGAGTCGGGTGTCGTCCGCGCTGGGCTCGGCGACGGGCGGTCTTGCCGGCAGCATGATCGGCGGCACCCTCGGGCTGCTGGGCGGTCCGAGCTCGGCCCTGGTGATGTACGTGCTGGGCGGCGTGATCGGGGCGGCCGCGGGGGCGGACCTGTTCGCGACGATCCCGCCAGACGAACTCCGGACGACGCGCCTGGTCGCGGCCCTCGGCGCCCTCGCGACGTTCCCGTTGCCGGCCGTGGGGGCAGCCTACGGCACCTACATCACCCGCGGTGAGCAGACCTTCGCACGCCACGACCGCGAGATCCGGGCGCTCAAGGAAGGCCGGACGTCAAACCAGGAGTGCAGGCGGCTGCAGAACCGTCTGATGAAGTGAGCGAAGCTCGAGCGCCACGGGAGCATGAGCATGGCAAAGCGCACCAAGCACCCACAGACCGTGACGAGCGAAGGTCGCCGGCGGAGTCGCGCTCGCAACCCGCTGGACGACGACACCGAAATCGAGGTCATGCAGGTCGATCCGGTCACGGGACAGCCACGTCGTCAGTTCGTCCAGAGGTGGCGGCAGATCGTGGACGCCAACCAAAGCGAGCCGGACTTCCTGGAGTGGGTAGAGAGGGAGATTAGCTCCGACCGATGGATCGAGTTCCAGGACCAGCACGGCTGGTTTCGTTTCCGCAGCAAGCGTTCAGCGTCTACCAAGATCAAGCCGGACGACGTCGTCGAGCTCTACAACGACGCGCAACTGACGGATCTCCTGGTTCGCACGACCGTAGGCGAACTGCTCGCTGCGAACTGCGAGAACGGAGCCAGTGACTTTTGCGATGAGCTTCAAGAGGCGCTCAACATTGCCGAACCTGGAAGGGCGATCGGTCCGTTCGGCGGTGGGGCAGAAGGCCTGTGGTGGTTCTTGTTCCCAGGGCATGGCGACGAAGTTGTGACCGACGCCGACATCGATGCGATCAATCGCCGCCGGCGCATGCTGGGTCAACGCCCGATGACCAAGCAAGAGTTTCTCGACCTCGGGTTCACCGCTGAGGAACTGCGCGACATGGCGCACCGATCGAGAAACCCTCGGCGGTCGAACAGCAAAGGGGGCGAGGCCAGGCCGAAGTACGATCTCGGACCACGCCGAGAGGACGAGGTCATTGAGATCGTATGTATCGAGGACGTTGATGAAGGCGATGACCCGGCCGATTTCGCCGACTATGTCACGATCGGCGATTACCTCGACGATCAGTTCGAGATCTACGGGGGGGACGACTTTGAGAGCAATATGGTGGACCCCATTCGCCAGCTTGAGGTTGGCGAGACGATCAGGGTGGGGGAAATCAGGGACTTCCACATCAGGCTGATCGGCGATGGGGGACAAGCACGGGTCACGGACGCCGACATGGACGCGATCAACCGTCACCGGCGCATCCTGGGCAAGAGCCCAATGACGAAGCAGGAGTTCAAGGATCTCGGATTCACCCAAGAGGAGCTCAACAGCATGGCAAAGAAGATCCAAGCCTACCAACGAGAGTCCAACCGCAGCGGCAAGAAGGCGCCCGCCAAAGCCAAGGCGAGCCCCAAGGCCAAGCGGTCGCCGTCCACGGCAAGGAACAAGCCCCAAGCCCCGTCCAGGCGGGCCTCGGCTCGCGACCCCGAGATCGACGCGCTGTTTCGCGCTGCCAAAGACTTGGGCCCAGGGCCCACCGGAGGTCCGAAGCTCGATGAACTGTTCACGCAGGGTAAGGTCGTCAGCCGCGGATTCAGCAGTCGTGGCGCAGTGAGAACCTCCAAGGCCCCACCCAGTGGCTACTCGGCCCTGGACCTCTACGGGGACTCGTTGGTGCGGCGAGCTCGCCCGCGTTCTGTACCGCGCCCATCCGAGCCAATGCAGCGCGCCGCCAACGCGGACTCCCGCGAGCTCATGCGCAAGCTGATGAAGGACTGAGTCGTGCGTGCTCGGCGTCGCAACCCCACCGCCGCGTGGCTGGCGGCCACGGGCCTCGTGCTCGCGGCGGTCGGCTGGTGGGCGGTGTCGCGTCGGCCGCCCGTTCCCGCGCGGCGTCGCTCCGCGGGCAGCGGTTCCCAGGCAGTGACCACCGTGACCGGCACACCGGACGAGGTCGACGACGCGCTCGCGGGAGCCATCGACCGTGCGGAGCCCGGGACGCTGCTGGTGATCTGGAGCGGCGATGCGACCCCCGAGCAGCTCGCGGACCTCGAGGCGCTGGCAAAGCTGCCGGTCGCCGAGTTGCCCGCCGCCGTGACCGAGGCTGCGGCAGCGATCTGCGGGCTTGGCCCGTCGTCGCTGCCCGACCGTGGAGCGGTGACGCAGGCACTCTTGGCGGTCATCACCGCGATCCGGGTGTTGCGGGTTGCACCGAGCCCCGATCTTCCGGAGGCGACGCTGGAGGTCACGCTGGTCGGGCCGGTGGACCTCGTGGGCCCACGAGGCACGCTTGAGGGGTTCGAGCTCGCCTTTGGGATCGCCGGCGACCCTGAGCTCCGTGTGGGCGAAAAGCTGGGCGTCGACGACGCGGATCTGCGGGCGGCCCTTGGCGGAAGTCTCCGCGACGCGCTCGCGCTCTTCGCGTTGCTGGTTGTGACCGGCGATCTGCGCGTGGCGAACCTTCATGTGTTCGACGGCCGAGATCAGGACCCAGCGGTGGAGCCTGGTGAGGGTGAGTCGTGCCGTTCTCTGCTGCTGCAGGAGTCTCCATGAAGCGACGCAAGAACCACCGAGGCGTGCGAACGATCCGAGTGCAGGCCGGTACTCACGGCGGACACGACCGGTACGAGGTCGAGTTCGACGACAACGGCGATGTCGACCGCGTCACGCTCGAGGGGCTCGACCAGCTGCGCGGGTTTCTGCGCCGGCTGATGGAAGCCAACCCCGACGCGATCGTGCTCACCGACCGCATGTCCGCGGGACCGCGGCAAGCGGCGACCGGCGGGCACCACTACGCGGTGATCATCGACAGACCGCCGCACCTTGCCGGCAACCGGGCGTTCGCGACCTCCGAGGAGATGCGGTCGTTCCTTCTGGGCGACGTGGGAGCTCGGGCGGCGTTCGCCCCGGTGGTCGCGGCGGGTGGCGGGCGCGCTCCCAACCCGGAGGTGCGGGTGACCACCCGCACCGGGGAGGGTTACGTCGTCGAGCACCCCGAGCACGGTCGCCTGACGTTCGACGACCTCGACCACCTTGGCGTGTGGATGACCCAGACCTCGCTCGGCAACCCGGACTCGAGGTTCATCGGCCGCGTGGTCGCAGCGGGTCCGCTGCTGAGCGGCGGCTACGGTTACATGCGCATCGTGGAGCCGCGCCGACTGATCGGCAAGAAGTACCAGGACCCCAAGGCCTTCGCACGCTCGTTGCGGACCGAGGCATACCGCATCGCACACCCGGTGGACGACATGAACCCGAGAACCTCCAACACCACGTCCCTGGATCAGCGCACTGGCGACGCCCTCGAGGACTTCGTCCGGCACTTCCGCAACCGCAGCGTCGACTGGGACGGATTCGTGACGAAGACGATGATGTTCTACGGTGAGGAGAGCGACGACCCTGCGAGGGAGTGGTTCCAGCGGATGTTCTGGGGCGGAGCGGTCGAGTCCGCCGGGCGCAACCGTCACGGCGAGTCGATGTACCGGCTGACGCCGGCCGCCAAGGACGAGCTCGTGAGGCGCGGAGTGTGGTTCGCCTCCCACGGCCAGGCGGCCGCGCCGCGGCAGACGAACCGCCGGCGGCGGAGGAACCGAACGCTGGACGATATCGCTCAAGAAGTGTACGAGATGGCACGGGAAGGTCGCGGCATCTTTGCCGACGAGGACCTGACGTCGTGCGCGCATGTTCTCCGAGCGGCGGTCATCATCCTGGGCGATGACGACGAGCACCTCAGCACAGGCGACAGGGTGGAGCTCCTCAACGAGCTTCTGGAGAAGAACACCTGTTATCACAGCGGCGAAGATCTGGTGGAGGGCATGCGCACCTTCATGGACAACGAAGATGGCATCGACTCCAACGATCTCGACGACCTCACCGTACACTTGTTTTATTGGTTGGGCCACCAGATGATGGAGCAGGAGCGAGCGGGTGGTTCGGCGAGCAAAACCAAAGCTCCCACAGTTCGCGACGAGAGCATCACGGTCATCAACCAGCACCGGCAGCGCCTTGGTCAGCCGAAGTTGACGGCCGAGGAGTTCATCTCGCTCGGGTTCACGCCGGGAGAGCTCGACGACATGGCCCAGCGCATCCGCACCGAAGGGCGCATGAGCAACGCCAAGGCGGTGGGCCGCCATTCCACCGCTGCATCGTCGACCGCGCTGTCCCGGCGCCTCAAGTCTCTCTGAGGAGAACAACCCGATGCCGCGTCGTCGCAACCCCATCGCCCAGACCTCGTACCTGCGCCGAGAGTTCCTTCGCAAGGTCAATGAGACCTTCGGAGGGGACCCGAAGAGGGGCTACATGAACGCGTGGTTCGTGAGCCGCTTCCGTGCGTCGGGGGCGGATCATCAGTCCGAGTACTCGGAAGTGTTGTTTCGCCGACCGGGATGCCCGTTCATGCTGTCGGTGAAGCTGACCAACGAGGAGTCCCGGGCCTCTCGCAATCCGAACGGCAGGGACCTGGCGATCCTGAGCGTGCAGGTGGACACGCAGCAGCCATACGCGCCGCAGCCGGAGTCGATACGCTGGCTTGGCAGCCCGCTGTTGCGGGAGCTCGTGGATATCGATGCGGTGATCAACGACTACGAGAGGCACACCGGAGCGGTCGCGGACGAAGAGGTCGTGCGAGATCATCTCCTGTCGCGGCTGCTGCTGCTGGCGAAGACGCTTCAGTCGTTCGATGACCCGTACACGCCCGGGTGTCCGCCGCTGGACGAGGTCAGCATCACTCCGCCGGGCTTCAAGCCAACCCCGACGTGGTCCATGACGGAACCCGATTTCGACGAGGACTCCCGCGGACGGCGGATGCCGAACCCAGGAGGCAACAGTCCACGCAGGACGAAGCGGGCGCGATGACCCGCATACAACTCGACCGCGTACTGGAGTTCCACCGACTGTGGCTTGCTGGCGAGGGAGGCGAGCGGGCGGACCTTTCCGGCTCGAACCTGCGCGACGCGAACCTGTCCGGCGCGTACCTGTACCGCGCGAACCTGCAGGCAGCGGACCTGACCAACGCGGTCTTCCCGCGCGCAAACCTGCGCTCTGCGGACCTGCGCTCTGCGGACCTGACCGGCGCGTTCCTGTACGACGCGTACCTGTCCGGCGCGAACCTGTCCGGCGCGGACGTGTCCGGCGCGTACCTGCGCGGCGCGGACGTGTCCGGCGCGAACCTGTCTCGCGCGGACCTGACCGCCGCGAACCTGTCTGACGCGAACCTGTCCGGCGCGAACCTGTCCGGCGCGAACCTGTCCGGCGCGTTCCTGTACGACGCGAACCTGGGCGGCGTCCGCACGAACTGGTTCACCCGCATGACCGCCCGCGGTACCCGCAACCTCACCGACGAGCAGCGCGCCCAGCTCGGCACGCAGCCTCTTCCTCGAGTGGGGAACGCCCGTCGAAGCCGCACCACCACCGACCTCGCACGGAGGCTCG
>Ga0172362_10000196_pt1 | contig 45254 bp, 43 predicted proteins | sample LakKivs1_kivu2a2_FD_114534 | JGI IMG/M metagenome (GOLD analysis project Ga0172362, IMG submission 114534) | Sediment microbial communities from Lake Kivu, Rwanda - Sediment s1_kivu2a2 | ecosystem: Environmental > Aquatic > Freshwater > Lake > Sediment | place: Rwanda: Western Province, Lake... | reverse complement strand
GCGGGCGGAGAAGCAGCTGGCGATGCTGCGGAAGTACGCCCCCAATATAACTGAGGATAAGGTGCTGTGGTGGAACATGACCACCCCCGCCGACATAGAGAACAAGTTCGTCAATATGGTTGAGGGCTCGATAAAGCAGGGGGCCTACGACTCAACGCAGATGGGCTACTGGCGACCCAATGATGATTGTCCCAACCACAGGACTCCGATAAAGAACCTGTACTTGGGAGGGGCCAGCAGCTATCCTGGCGGGCTGGTGACCTTCGGAGCGGGATACGGCACAGCTAACATCGTAGCCGACGACTGCGGCATCAAGAAATGGTGGCCTACACCTGAAAGCGTTACAGCTGCCCGCGCAAAGGGTATGCCGCTATAAAAGAGATTCACTAAAGACGTAACTAAGATTTGACACCTCTATTTATAAGAAGAAGAGTTATATGAAACTGAACGATAAAAATGAGTCCCTTCGAGGCGAACATGTCCTGCAGTTTCCATACCGACGTGCGACAGGACCAATACTTGGACGATTCTTCACTGAGATACGTGATAATGGGCGTTTTCTGGGTATAAAAACGGCTGCGGGCAAAGTCCTGTGCCCACCAGTAGAAGTTGATCCGGATACGCTTGAGGATCTCTCGGTGAACAATTTTGTTGAGGTAGGTCCGGCAGGCTGTGTCACGAGTTGGACCTGGCTTAGCGAGCCCCGACCCGGCAACCCGCTGCAGTGGCCCTTCGCCTGGGCTCTCATCAAACTAGATGGAGCTGACTCGGCTCTTTTACATGCAGTAGACGCAGGGAGCGAGTCCGCAATGCGAACAGGGATGCGTGTCGCACCTCGCTTCAGAGATGAGCGAAATGGCGGCATACGCGATATCGCCTGTTTTGTGCCGGAGGATTGAACATGGCTGATTCACAAAAACCGGTCACTACCATCAAGAGTCCCGTCGCCATTCATTACAATTACTCGATTGGCGCGGGACAGAGTACGTTCATGCGCGCCATCCATGAAGGCCGGATTTTAGGGTCACGCTGCCCGGACACGGGTAAGGTCTATGTCCCTCCCCGGCTTACGTCCGTCGAGACCGCATCGCCTATGACAGAGCTTGTCGAGCTCCCTGATCGTGGTGTTGTATACACATACTGTATCGTCAACATCAAATTTTACGACCAGGTTCTCGAGATACCCTACGCTTATGCTTATATCGTCCTAGACGGCGCTGATAGCGCCATCATGCACTTGATACAGGAATGCCCTATCAAAGAGATTAGGCCCGGCATGAGGGTTCAGGCCGTATGGAAGGATCGTGCACAGTGGACCGAGTCACTTGAAAATATCCGATATTTTAAACCAACAGGGGAACCAGACCTGCCAATCGAGAAAATCATGAGCGAAATTAGGAAGAAATCATATGCGTGAGGTTGCCATTATCGCCTTCGGGCAGACGCCAAACCGGCGAAGAGAAGTTCACCATAACGATGCCGAGATGGTGGCCCCAGTCGTGGCCGACGTATTGAAGGAGGTCGGCTTGTCCCGTAGAGATGTGGACTTCACCTGCTCAGGCTCTTCAGACTTTCTTGCGGGATATTCTTTCTCTTGGACGATGGCCATCGATGCACTTGGTGCCTGGCCACCGATCCAGGAATCACACGTTGAGGGCGAGGCTGCATGGGCCCTTTATGAGACGTGGGTAAAAATGCTCGGCCATGAAGAGATCGATGTTGCTCTCGTTTATGGATTTGGTCGTCAGAGCATGACTTCACCTCGTGATGTAATGGTCTTGATGAACGATCCGTATTTAGAGACTCCGCTGTGGCCGGACGCCATTTCACAGGCCGCTTTGCAAGCGCGGGCGCTCCTCGATGCTGGGCTCTGTACGGAGCATGACTTCGCCGAGATTGCTGTACGGAACTTGCGGCATGCGGAGAGTAATCCTCTGGCACAGCTATCGGGTCGGTTTAATCCCGACGAGTTACTGAAAACTCCGACGATAGCATCGCCATTGCGCAAACACGACTGTCCGCCGATTACCGACGGAGCGTGTGCCATTTTACTTGCTGCCGGCGATCGGGCGCGTAAGCTGTGCAAGCGACCAGCATGGATAAGGAGTCTAGCGCATAGAATCGATGTTCAAGCTCTTGGTCGTCGGGACTTGACTCGCTCCCGTTCGGCTCGTCTTGCAGCTGAGGCGGTGGGGGCGATCGGAAGACATTTCGATATTGCGGAGCTTCATGCCCCATTTACTCCTCAAGACTGGATACTGCAACGGGAATTTGAGCTCTCGAAAGACACAGTGCTAAATCCCTCAGGGGGTATTCATCAAGGAAACCCTATGATGGGTACTGGCCTCGTTCGCTTCGGTGAGGTGGCCGCACGAATCATACGCAGCGAGGCGGATCGCGGCCTGGCTCATGCCACACAGGGTCCCTGTCTACAGCAAAATATGGTAGGCGTTCTGGAGGGAGAGTGATGACCAACCGTTGTGCCGTGATCGGAATAGGACAGACGAAGCACACAGACAAGCGTCTGGATGTTAACCACGTGGGGTTGGTGCGCGAAGCGTGCAATCGTGCGCTGGAAGACGCGCGTCTATCCTGGAAGGACATAGATGCCCTCGTAATCGGAAAGGCCCCAGATACTATAGAGGGGGTAATCTGTCCAGAGTTATACATGGCTGAAGCTCTGGGCATGGCAGGAAAACCACTCTTCCGTGTACACACGGCCGGTTCTGTTGGAGGAGCAACAGCTATCGTAGGAACCGAGTTGATACGCGCTGGTATTCACGACAAGGTGCTGGTGCTGGGCTGGCAGAAGCAGAGCGAGTCGGATATCACCTGGGCGCTATCGCCTCATCTGCCATTCGATCCGCCGCTCATGGCGGGAGCAGGCGGCTTCTTCGCCCCTCATTTCAGAGAGTACATCCGCCGCTCGGGTGCACCTGATTACGTCGGCATCAAAGTGGCGGTGAAAGACCGCCGTCATGCTCTGCGGAATCCATACGCCCATCTGCATCAGCCGACGGTCTGTTTCGAAGAAATCCGCAACACGATAATGCTTTGGGACCCGCTCCGCTACGGAGAGACCTGCCCATCGAGCGACGGGGCCTGCGCCATGATTCTTTCAAGCGAGAAGTATGCGTATCATGGCAGTGCCCGGCCGGCGTGGGTCCATGCAACCGAGATGCGCTCCGAGCCTACAATAATGCCGGGGAGAGACGAGGTTAACCCGCGCGCGGGCCGCGACTGCGCCGCCGCTATATATAAGAAGGCTGGAATCACCAATCCGCGCAAGGATTTTGACTGTGCCGAGATATATGTGGCATTTTCATGGTTCGAGCCCATGCTGGCCGAGACTCTGGGCTTTGCTGATATTGGCGAAGGATGGAAGCTCAGCGACTCGGGTGCAACATCGCTTGACGAGGGCGGAGACATCCCATGGAATTGCTCAGGGGGCGTACTTTCTTCCAACCCGATTGGCGCATCGGGAACTTTACGTTTCGCAGAAGCAGCACTCCAAGTACGAGGCCAAGCTGGGGCGCACCAGGTAGACGGAGCTAAACTTGCCCTGGCCCATGCGCTGGGGGGCGCCTCCCAATTCTTCGCAATGTGGATTGTGAGCAGCGAGAAGCCCTGAATAATGCACCATATAAATATATTAATGTACTTACGAAAGCAATTTTCTAAAAGAGAGGAGAGCTTGTGAAAAAAAAAGATTCTGCAGTCGAACCTGTGGTCATCGTTGAGAGAGATGGGGCTATTCTTATCGTCACCCTAAACCGTCCCGATAAAAGAAATGCTGTAAATTCCGAGGTGATGTGCCGTCTCTACGATGCCTGGAAGCAATTAAACGATGACGACGATCTCCGTATAGGTATCCTCACTGGTATAGGAAACACCTTCTGCGCCGGAATGGATTTGGAAGAGCTGAAAAAACTTCGTGGCGAAACAAATCCGGACAAATGGGCTGATCGTGTCTTGCACACGCCGGATCTCGCATTCACAGCCTGGCTTAAAGTCAACCGGCCGAAGAAGCCGATAATCCTGGCTGTCGAGGGCTTCGCGCGCGCGGGTGGTACCGAGATTCTGCAAGGAACAGACATCCGCGTGGCTGGAGAGAGCGCTATGTTCGGAGTGACCGAGGTACAACGGGCACTATTCCCGCTGGCAGGATCTACTGTACGGCTGCGGCGACAGATCCCATATGCGATAGCAGCCGAGATACTCCTCACGGGAGAGGATATGCCAGCTAGTCGAGCGTACGAGATTGGGCTGATCAATCACGTGGTGCCCGATGGTCAGGCCCTGACCAAGGCCAAACAGATCGCACAGCGCATCGCAGATAACGGCCCACTCGCTGTTCAGGGAATTTTAGCCACACTTCGTGAAACAGAGGCGCTCCCAGAGGATAAGGCTTTCGAGATCGAACTGAGCTACGGCATGCCGGTGTTAATGTCCGAGGATGGGAGGGAGGGACCGCGCGCTTTCTTGGAAAAGCGTAAACCTGTGTTTAAGGGCAAGTAGTACTGTTTCATATTTGCTTCAAGTAAAAAGCTAAATACTGATTATCACGCCTACACAGGAAAGCGCGTACATGTTAGGACCCTTTTGCTTATGGGGGTCGGGCTCCATGAATGGAAAGATGACTGTTTTATTCATAATCTAATCAGAAAGGGCGCTGACCTATATGATAAATAAGATACATAAGAGCTTCGAGGAAGCTATAGCTGATATCCCCGACGGAGCCACCATTATGGTTGGCACTTTCGTCGGTCCAGGCGGCTTTCCCTACTTCCTGGTAAAAGCCTTATCCAAACAGGGTGTTAAGAATTTAACAGTGATAGCTGTAACCAGCGGAAATATCGGATCGACTCTAATCTTTGACGATCTTGGAGTGCTTTTTAAGCAAAATCAGGTGAGGAAGATAATCACCACTTTCCCAATATCAACCTCGCCCTCCCGCCCTACTGAAGCCGAAAAACAAATCCTGGCAGGCAGAGTTGAGCTGGAACTTGTTCCTCTAGGCACCTTAGCCGAAAGAATAAGAGCTGGTGGAGCAGGTATCCCGGCATTTTTCACTCCCACTGGTCCCGGTACTGTTGCTGAGAAAGGTAAAGAGAAAAGGAAGTTTGAAGGAAAGGAATGCCTTTTAGAATATGCATTGAAGGCTGACTACGCTTTAGTGAGAGCTTATAAGGCCGATAAATTGGGTAACCTCATCTATCGGGGCACGCAGAGACAAATAAATCCTGTTATGGCTCAGGCAGCCGCGATTACCATTGCTGAGGTGGATGAGATAGTGGAGGCTGGAGAGTTAGATCCGGAGAATATTCATACTCCAGGTATATTTGTGAAAAGGATAGTCAAAGTTCAACAAAACCTGGGATTCCCGAGACACCTTGAAAGGAATATTATGAGGATTTAAATGAAGGAGAGACTAAGCAGGGAAGTAATAGCCATGAGAGTGGCCAAAGAGCTCTTTGATGGGGCTGTGGTTAATCTTGGTATCGGGATCCCTACGTTAGTTTCCAACTTTGTTCCTGAGGACAAGACCGTTATTTTCCAGAGTGAGAATGGTGTTCTGGGATTCGGGCAGGTAGTCGACCAGGATGGATTCTCCGAAAAAGCGGATATCGATTTCATTAATGCCGGCGGTCAATATATTACTCCTTTACCGGGGATGAGCTTCTTTAATCTGGCTGAATCATTCGCTATTATCAGGGGCGGCCATATTGATGTAGCGATACTCGGCGCTATAGAGGTTTCAGAGGATGGTGATCTGGCTAACTGGATGATTCCATCAAGAAAGGTTGGAGGGATAGGCGGAGGCATGGATCTTGCCTTCAACGCGAGGAAAGTGATTGTGGCAACTGAGCATACTACAAAGGACAACAAGCCGAAAATTGTAAACCATTGTCGTGCTCCGTTGACGGCTCCAAAGTGCGTAGATTTGATTGTTACTGATATCGCAGTAATTGAAGTAACAGCAAATGGTTTAGTACTTCAAGAGTTTGCGCCCGGTTGGCAGGTTGATGAGATTCAAGCTTTAACCGAGCCGAAACTAATTATAGATAAAAATCTCAAGGAACTGGAACTTTAGTTGCCAAGCAAGAGACCGGAGCCCAATTAGGACTAGTCTTTCTCACCCTGACCACTCCCAGTGATGCCTGCACGTCCTAGATAGTGCTCCCAGCGTTCAGTTACCCACGCCTGCAATTGATTAACCTGCTGCTCAGTAATGTTCTTAAATCTCCCCTGTTCTCTAATATATTCGATCAGGGGTTTGAGCTTGCCGCCGTGCGCAATCTGCTCGCTGGCGGAGGTGAGCCGGAATTCACCGTTCTCAATCTCATAGATTACATTCCATCCCGTCTGTACAGCCAGTTTACCAATTCTAATTGTATGATTGAAAGGGAAACGCCATCCCGGAGGGCATGGAGAGAATATCTCTATGAATCGAGTTCCCTTTATCGACCGTGCTTTTCTCACTTTATCGTAAAGGTCTAGCGGATAGCATGCATTTGCCGTAGCGACATAGGGTATTCCATGCGCTTCCATTATCGTAGTCATATCCTTGTGGCGCTGCTGTTTACCCAGCACGGGCGTGGTTCCGGAGATAGCACCCAAGGGTGTAGAACCGGAGCGCTGATTACCCGTGTTCATATAACCTTCGTTGTTATAGCAAATATAGATGAAATCAGTCTGCCTTTCCGCAGCTCCGCTCAAGGCTTGAATCCCTATATCGTGGGTACCACCGTCGCCAGCCATTGCCAGCACTGTGAAACCTTCTTTACCGATGGCTTTAAAACCAGCTACCAGACCTGAGGCTGAAGCCCCTGTTGTCGCAAACGGTGTATTTACGCATGGGACTTTGACCGAAGTCACAGGATACATGCCATGAAGTACCGTCAGACAACTAGCGGGAACGGTCACTACAACCTTGCCCTCTAGTGCTTTAAGGATATGGCGATAACAGAGAGACAGGGCGCAGCCGGGGCACATCCTGTTGCCCGGCAGTACATATTCCCTTTCATCCAGGTTTACCGCTGTTGTCTTCAAGTGTTCGTGCCTCTCATATATAACAGATCCATTCCGGATCCTCATTATTTAGTCCGCCTTGACCCAGGGACGACAGAGACTTTTTCACCGCATCCGCCAATTCCCTGGCTTTCACATCCCGTCCCCCCAGCCCGACGATAAAATTCCTAATCACAGTGGTATTGTTATTTCCATAGAGCGCTGCCTTGATTTCTGAGCATGCTGCCCCTTCCGAGCCATAGCTCACATTCTTATCGAAGACCACAGCAAGCTTTGCTCTGGCCAGACTCCTCACAATATCTCTCTTAGGGAACGGCCTGAAAACCCTTATGCCGAGCACGCCGACTTTATGTCCTTCAGCTCGGAGCATATCTGCAGAGACACTTGCTTCCATAGCCGGACTGCCCATCGCTACGATTACTACATCAGCATCTGAAACCCGATCTTCCCAGATAGGCGCGGTATAGTTTCTTCCGAATGCCTGCTCAAATTCTTCTCCTACAATTGATATTGTCTTTCGCGCTTCCTGTAGAGCCTCTTGTAGCAAATACCTTATTTCCATGTAGCCGTGGCATAACACGCCTTCCCCGTTAACCCTTGGGTCAGCCAGTGTTACCAGGTTGTAATTACGAGGATTGTTAGTGTCTAGAATCGTATGCGGTTTGAGTGGAGGCAGGTAGCTGTCGACATCCTTCTGTGAAGGGATGCTCACTGGCATCTCAGTATGAGATAGAACATATCCATCATAGCACACCATAACAGGGATGTAGACAAGTTCGGCAATCCTGAAAGCCTGAATAACCGTATCTAGTATCTCCTGGTTATTTCTAGCGTAGATCTGAATCCAGCCGGTATCCCTCTGGGAGATAGAATCCTGCTGGTCATTCTGCACACACCATGGTGCCCCTATAGCACGATTGACGCAGGCTAGCACAAGAGGAAGACGAGTACCTGCGGCCCAGTGCAACATCTCATGCATATAGGCCAAACCGTGGGAGCTGGTGGCGGTGAAAGCCCTGGCTCCGGCAATCGAAGCTGAAGTACAAACCGCGAGTGCGCTGTGTTCACTTTCGACAGCGACATACTGTGAATCGAGCTCTTTACTTTCTACGAACTCGGAGAGGGCTTCAGTTACCGGCGTCTGCGGCGTTATGGGATAGGCCGCTATGACCTGTACCCGGCTCAGCTTCGCCCCCAGCGCGGCGGCACGATTGCCGTCGATAAGCTGGAACTCCTCTTTATGAACCGACTTTGGTTGATTCATGACTCTTTATACTATCTGCTAATCTGAGACGGAACTACTTTCTTCTACCATCGTTATAGCCTTTGTTGGACATACCTCGGCACAGATACCGCAGCCTTTGCAGTACTTTAGATCTATCTGGACAGGAATAGTCTTGCTTATCACTGCCTCAGGACAGAACAGCCAACATTGAAAACAGGTTGGCTTTTTCTGCTTAGCCGGGGTGCACCTGTCACAGTCTATTGCAGGATATGAAGTCCTCCACTCCCCTGTCATTCCAGCTTCGCCGATGCTCGGTGAGGATTCACCGCATATATGTCCACAGTCCCTGGTTCTCATATTTAAATGGAAATGCTTTCTATCCTTGTTATTTCATACGTCTTTTCTACAGCTGATAGGTTCGTGGTAAGAGTATCACCATGAAAAATCCTTTTCATTGTTTCCTCAACGCTCGTAAGGTTAACTATCCTGGTAGCCCTCACCAGTGCCCCTAGAATGGCTGTATTAGGTATAGTGAGGCCAGCCAGCGACAGACCCAGCTCGCGGCAAATCTTGGTGGCATCAGCAGTCGCTACATTGAAACTCCCATTGAATCCAAGTTCTCTTGGATCTTGCCAGGAATTAACCACAAGCCATCCCCCTTTGACAAGTCCGCTGGTTACCCCTTTACACTTTAGAAGCGTGTGATCGAGAACCACCACGATATCTGGATTTTCTACAGGCGATATTGTCTTGATCGGGGTCGAGGCGATTCTACCGGAAGCGCTCACCGGTGCACCTCTCCGCTCTGCACCAAATGCAGGCGCTACCGTTACTCCGCGGTAACCTTCCAGAAAGGCAGCCTGTGCGAGGATCTTTGCGGCCGTCAAGGCGCCCTGACCACCACGACCATGCCACTTTAACTCAAGTATCTTCTGGGTGTCAGCGGGTTTTTCAGTCATTGAGTGTGTTCGCTTAAAAGAGATGCTCTAATCCGAGGTGTATGTCAGTATCTTAACTCTATGGAAGACGATGTGTCAAACACCGAGTTGTCAAAAAGGTATATACCGGCCTTCTTACATGAAAAATATCAAAGGACTATTAGACTATATATTTTATCTATTTATTGCTTTGTCTACGGATATAAGAGGATATCAATCTTTATATGTTATTGATTTTCGTCATATTATGAATCGTGGTCAATAAGATGCTGGCAGAACTCATATAGATCAACGTTTCCTGTTAAATATTGCTCAGTATCGCCTATTACTGTAGTCAGCCAATTATCTTCAGCATATGTATAGGAATCAGTTACGAAATCTTCCCAAGCTGTTGCGTCAGCGAAGGAAACTGTATCTGGAGTGTATGCTGAACTAAACCCCTCTTGATATTTGGGTAAATATATGGCGAGACCATGTACGCTATGCCAACTCATTTCATGTCTTTCATAGATGACAGCCTGACTGATTGCATCGGTAACTGTTCTTGCATAGCTTTGAATAGCTAGGACATTTGTTTCATTATACGCTATCAAGTCTTGTGCCAGATCTTTTAGACCATTAATTACTGCGTCGATCTTATTGAGGTCTATAGCAGTCATTGCGCATGCTGTGTGGGCATCAGATAGGTAGTAGTTATCCACTATTATCGTCGCGAGTTCGGAAGCGTCTATATCTGATGTTTCTATCAGCCTCTTCAAGATGGTATTATATGGCCATCCTGAAACTGGCTCCGGTAGTTCGGAAGCTACCATAATGGATGCATATTGATGAACCTCATAAGCTACCTCTATAGTTGACATGAGGCAAGCGTCAAATCCCAATAGGTCTATAGGCCGTCCGTTGAATTTATATATCTCACTAAGCGCATTTCGCATCTCCATAAGATTCATATTATCGTTGTCAGAGGTGTGATCCCAACAAGAACCACTCCATCCTTTGCCATGACTTGAAATGATTACAGCGTATCTTTCCGCTGGGAAGTTAGATATAGTCCATTCTACAAAACTGACAAGAGTGCTTGGATCGCCCATGTTTACCTCGCCGATATCCATTACCTCGTTGCCGTCTGCAGGGGTTATATCTTTTGTCACCAAGAAACGTCGGCAATCAGTCCAATTATCGTAGGAATGATCGTCTCCAGAAATACGATCGAGTTGAACAACGACATTGACAGAATCGTTTGTGCCGATATCTGCCATTTCCATGAAATCGTCTAATGCTGCTTCTTCCAGCCTATCATCATCCGCAGCCATATAAACCATAAATGTCCATTTAGCCGAATCGTTACCGTTGTTGTTTGTGTAAACTGACTCAGATTCGGCATTTTCGTTTTCTTCAGGGATAGTAGCCATAGGCAGTGCTGTAATTGTGCTAAGACCATCATTCTCAGGAAAGCGTGTAGCTTCAGAGGGGTAAACAGCTACACTAATTGCCGTTATTAGCAATATCCAACCGATCAACACAAGTACAGAAACTGAAGAATTAATCGTATGTGCTCTTTTTCCGGCATTCATCTCATTACTCCTCTTGAAATCTCGTCCTTTGAGTAATCATCTAATGCAAGTGCAATTTAGCACATATCCGCTAAAGAACATCTAAAGATTACATGGAAAAGCTAAATAATTTCTAAATAATCATCTTGAGGCTAGGTCCTGGGTAGAGGTTCACTAATTAAGAAGCGCTTCTTGACGAGCACCTGTGGATTCTGTGGCGGTTAAATGTTAAAGCGGTAGCCTACGCCGGATATACTCTCAATAGCTTGATTTCCTCGACGATTAAGGCCTAGTTTTGTGCGCAGGCATCCGATGAAGACATGCAGATATTCCTTTTCATCCCTATATTCTAATCCCCACACTCGTTGCAGTAGATCAGTATGAGTGAGCACCTTCCCTTTATTGAGCGCAAGTTCCTGGATTAGATGAAACTCAGTTGGTGTTAATCTTACTTCCTTGCCGTTTACGCTTACACGCCTGCTATCGAAATCTATCTCAATATTTTCGCTTCTAATGACAGCGCATGATGCCTTAGGCAAAGCACATTTGCTGCGGCGGAGGACAGCCCTAATTCTTGCTAGCAATACATCACCGGAAAATGGTTTCGTCACAAAGTCATCGGCGCCGGCATCCAGCCCTCTAACTTTATCCTCATCGCTCTCAAGAGCTGTCAGCATTATTATCGGCAAGAGGGAGCGGTCGCGGATAAGCCTACAGACAGTATATCCATCGATGCCAGGCATCATGATATCCAGTAGCACCAAGTCTATCGGATTATTTTCAAGTACGGTTATGGCAGCCTCGCCGCTGTCAGCGGTAATGACGCGATATCTTGCTTTCTCCAGTACATGCCGCACCAGGGTCAACATCTGCTCATTATCATCTACAACCAATATACAAGGTATCATTTCCGACATATGATGGTGCCTTTCCTCAACCGATTCATCACTTAATCGGTAAAATGTGATGGTTGGACAGCACCGTTTTATACATTCGACCGATGCTCTCTGGAAAGCTTAATTACTTCTTCTACAAATGTTCTGGTGTTTATTGGTTTGGTAATATATCCGCAGGCATCGGATGATTTCAACAACTCTTTCTGCTCTTCGGTAGCCGAGGCTGTAACGATAACGCATGGAATATTCTTGGTATCTGGATCATTCTTGAATAGTTGAATTGCCTTAATACCATTCATTTTAGGGAGCTGAAAATCTATTACAATAACATCGGGATTCTCATCTTTTGCAATTCGAAGTCCAGATTTTGCATCACCTGCTTCAAAGACAGTGTAGCCTTTGATTTCAAATAGAGCCTTCTCAAGTTCGCGAATAAACGGGTCATCTTCTATTATAAGAACTCTCTTCATTTCATTCATAGCTAGTCTCCATCTTTTACTATGATCCAATTCTACCTATTGGTTTCTTCATTTCTCCGTACCGGTTTTTAAAGGCAGTATAAAACAGAAAGTGCATCCTTTTCCCTTGCCTTCGGATTCAAACCATATCTTGCCATTGTGCAGCGTGATTAGTTTCTTGGATAAAGCTAATCCCAGCCCTGTTCCTTCGTATCTCTTTGTATATGGTTCCTCAACCTGAGAAAATTCGGTGAATATTCTCGCTCGATCTTTCCTGGCTATGCCTATTCCAGTGTCTTTGACACCGACTAAGACATACTCTTCATCATTCATTCCCCTTTTTATTGTGACTGGAAGAATTTTACTGCTCTTGTCAACAATCTGAGCCCCGATAGTAACTACACCTCCATCGGGAGTAAATTTAACGGCGTTTGAAAGCAGGTTGAAAACCACTTGTTTAATCTTACGCTCGTCCGCCTCAACGTCCTGAACCTCTTCGGAAATATCCGATATCAGACGGATATTATGCTTGACAGCTCTCTCCGTTATGAACAAGAGGCTGGTTTTCAACAGCTCTGCTATAGAGAATGTCGTTGTTGATAATTCCATTTTCCCCGCCTCAACCTTTGAAAGGTCAAGGATATCGTTTATTAGTGACAGCAAATGCTGCCCGCTCGTCGTTATATAACCGAGGTATTTCTTTTGCTCAGTATTCACTGGCCCTTTTACTTCATCTGATAGCAATTCAGAGAACCCTATTACAGAGCTGAGCGGTGTCCTGATCTCATGGCTCATGTTAGCCAGGAAATCGGATTTTGCCTTGTTGGCTTTCTCTGCTATGATTTTAGCCTTACCGAGTTCATTAGTCCGCTCTGCCACTAAATCTTCAAGGTGATTCCGGTATTCAGCCAGCGCCTGCTCCGCGTTCTTGCGCTCGGTGATGTCGCGGGCGATGCCCTGAATCCCTACGGTTTTTCCATCCCTATATAGTAGAGAAGCCTCAGCCTCAACCCAAACAGATGTGCCGTCTTTTCTCTTAAGTCTATATTCAGCATTCTCTCTTTGATGTCCCATGGTTAGAACATCTTCCAGATTCTTAGACATTTTCTCTATATCTTCTTTATCTAAGAGGGACAAGAAGTTAAGCGAGGTTATATCCTCTTCTTCGTCATAGCCCAACAGTTTTCTGGCATATGGATTAGCATCTATAAACTTGCCGCTTAAGTCGGCAATATAAATAGCTTCAAGAGAACGATCAAACAGGCTTTTATATCGCTCTTCAGTGTCTTGAAGTGCCTGTTCCGCTTTCTTGCGGTCATTGATATCTGACAATACCCCGATGGCGCCTATGAACTTATTGTCATCTAGGATAGGCTTAGCGGTAGTGCGTAACCAACGGACCTCTCCCCACTTCATATTCCACCTTAGTTCAATATCTACGTAGGCTCTATTTACTAGTTCCTTAAACTTCTCTACAACAAAGGGGATGTCTTCCTGATAAATATAGTTCATAAAATTGGCATTAAGTAGATCAGAAATGCTATAGCCAGTTATTACTTCAACTATTGGACTTACGTAAGTAATGATACCTTTATCATCGATATAAAAAACTATATCGGTCAGATTTTCTATCAGATCCTGATATTTCTGTTCCAGCTTCTTTCGTTCCGTGATATCCCGGATAATAACCAGATCCGCAGATTTATTATGATATGTAATAACACCAGCATTTAACTCCGCATTTATCTTATGCCCATCTTTATGCACAAGCGCAGTTTCGTATATTGAAGGTATATTCTCTCCAGCCAAGCGTCGAGTGTAAAAATCCAATACCTTCTGAATTTCGCTCGGATGAATGTAATTGGACATCCCAGTTCCGATAATCTCTTCTGGTTCAAATCCGGCGATGTCTGCAACACGTTTATTGGCATATTCTATTATGGTATCCTGAATGATGAGGATAGCATCATTAGCACGCTCTACTACTTCACGATACTTCTCCTCGCTCTCCCTTAACGTTTCCTCCGTCTTCTTCCGCTCAGTGATATCCCGAACGATGGCTTGGGTGCCAATATACTTTCCTCCCTCCATTATCATAACAGCACTATACTCAATAGGCCGCCAGTTCCCATACTTATCTACAACTATTGTCTCGCCGGTAGTATCACCGCCTGAAACAAGGCGATTTTGTAATTCAATAGCTATGCTTTCTCGCAAATCCGGAGCAATCAGATCTAAGAAATTCATTTTCAATACATCATCCGGTGTATATCCCCAATCCTTAACCGCTGAATTAACTGTTTTGATTAATCCCAGTGCATCAATGGAGACAATGACATCTTTCTCAGTTTCAACAAGATTCCTGAATTTCTCTTCGCTATTCTTTAGCGCTTCTTCAGCCTTCGTGCGTTCGGTTATATCAGTGAAGTTGATAACGATGCCATTTACGCTTGGATTGCTAAGCAAGTTTCGTCCTGTGACCCCCAGAACACGCCATGAGCCATCTTTATGCTTAACGCGGGCTGTCACTCCTTCGATTAGAATATCCGGCGTTCTTAAGAGCTCCTGAAAAACTGGCATAATTTTAGCGAAGTCATCGGGGTGGATTAACCACTCCCCTATTGATTTACCTACCCATTCCTCCGCTTTGTAGCCGGTGATCCTCTCCATAGAATTACTTCCATAGGACATATTACCATCGGCAGTTATGATGATAACCGCATCGCTGGACTTATCTATGAGCGTTCGGAATCGCTCCTCGCTATACTTCAGTGCTTTCTCTGCCTTCTTGCGCTCGGTGATATCCCGTGTTATCCCGATAGCACCAGATGGTTTTCCCTGATTATCCTTTATGACAGCTACTTTGAACTCTCCATCGAATTCACTGCCATTTGCCTTAATCAGCTTATACTCGTTTCTTCTTGACACATACGGAGGATTACAAGCTTTGATAGCTTCATCTAACGCTCTCTTCCGATCAACTGGAGCAACTAGTTCCCAGCCTTTCCTTCCGATAATCTCGTCCTTACTGTTAAATCCGTGCAACCGCAAGGCTTCCTCGTTAATCTCAATGATATTACCATTAAGGTCAGTTACTGCTGCGGCTTCTCCTATAGAATCAAATATAACCTGCAACTTTTCTTTCGCCTCACGGAGCGCTTCCTCTGCCCTCGTGCGCTCGGTTATGTCATGAAGATTGACAATAATGCCATTTACATTTGGGTCTTGAAGCAGGTTCCTAGCAGAGGCTTCTAGAACATGCCATGAACCATCTTTATGCCTAAAGCGTGCTATCACACCTTCAATAAACATGTCCGGCGTTCTCAACATTTCATAAAAAGCCGGCATAAATTTAACCAGGTCGTCCGGGTGGATCAGCCATTCTCCCATGGTCTTCCCCACCCATTCCTCCGCTTGATAACCTGTGATTCTCGCCATAGAATCACTTCCATAGGACATATTGCCATCGCCACCTATGATAATAATCGCATCCGTAGCTTTATCTAGCAGTGTTCGGAAGCGCTTTTCATTGTTCTGCAGTGCAATCTCTGCTTGCTTACGCTCAGTGATGTCCCTGACGGTCGCAACTATGCCCTGAATCGATGGGTTATCAATGTGATTCTTACCAATACCCTCGAAATTATGCCATCGGCCATCGGGTGCCTTGGCCCTGAACTCTATTTTTCCTTCCGCTCCAGGTCTCGCAAGGTGCTTTTCAAATGTGGCTATGATCTTATTAATATCGTCCGGATGAATTAGATCAGTCATAAAATCGAAAGCGCTCTTGCCTAACACTTCGGAGGGGTCTCTTTTGATAACTGTTGTGTATGAAGGACTGACATATGTAATTCTAAAATCCTTATCAATGACAATAATGACATCCATGCCCTTTTCGACAAGTGAGCGGAAACGTTCCTCGCTTGTTCTCAGCACAACCTCTGCCCGCCTGTGTTCGGTCACATCCCTTAATGTAGCAATTATTCCCTGAATCGATGGGTTGTCTAGGTAGTTCTTGCCAAAGGCCTCAAAATCGAGCCAGCCGCCATCGGAAGACCTGAATCTGAACTCACACCGCATTTCCTTACTCGGATTTTCGATCAATCCCCCGAAAGCCCCCGTGATAGCTTTAACATCATCCGGATGAACAAACTCGGTCACAAAATCGAGGGAGCTCTTGCCTAATATTTCGGAAGGGTCTCTCTTGAGAACTCTTTGATATGAAGGGCTGACGTAAGAAACCTTGAAATCTTTATCGACGACGAGAACTATGTCAAGGCTCTTCTCGATCAGCGAGCGGAAGCGTTCCTCGCTCATTTTCATAGTCTCTTCTATCCGCCTGCGCTCGGTGATGTCCCGGATGTTAACAACCAGGCCCTGAATCGATGGGGTATCCAGGTAGTTCCTTCCGATGGCCTCAAGTTTGAGCCATGCGCCGTCGAGCAGTTTGAACCTGAATTCCGCTTGAATTTCCACCTCCGGCCTTGCGAGACAGTCTTGGACGCCTTTCAGAATAACTGCTATATCGTCCGGATGGACAAATTCGCTCACAAAGTCTAGCACGCTCCTGCCGAACAGCTCTGAAGGGTTTCTCTTGAAAATCGATTGGAACGAAGGGCTAACATATGTAATAGCAGAGTCTCTGCCAATCACGATTACAACATCTGAGTTCTTCTCGACCAGGGAGCGGAAGCGCTCCTCGCTCTGCTGTAATGCCTGCTCTGCAAGCTTGTAGTCGGTCATGTCCATAATTAGCATTTGGATGGCAGGCTTGCCAAGGTATTGAATCACACTTGTTTGTACATCAGTCCAGAATATTGAGCCGTCTTTAGCTATAAAACGGCATTCAGCCCTTGATGCTTCCATCGTGCCAGCCAGTTGGTCGAGCATGCGGCTCCATACAACATCGCGGTCATCCGGATGTATCAATTCCTTCAGCTGTTGCGGTCCGAATGCTCTTAACTCATCTAGACTGTATCCGCTCTTTTCTAATAAAGCTTTATTGATATACACGATGCGCTCATTTTGAATTATCATTATGCCGACGAGCGATTGTTCCACAAGAGAGCGGTATTTCAACTCCAATTCCTGTTGAGTTTCCTCTGAATGCTTGCCCTCTGTCACGCCCGGTATTGCCCCTGCTGTGTCTTTTTCTTTCTTCATATCGACTACTTCACTTCACAAGATATCCTATTTGTTAATAGACAGATCCTATACGTTATCCTTATACTGCTCCAAAATAGATAGAATCTCCTGTTTCATGCCTATAAATGCATCTACAACGGAAGGATCAAAATGTGTGCCTCTTTCATTTTTAATGATTGTGAAGGATTCTCTGATTGGTAAAGCTGGCTTATATGGTCGCTCGGAAATAAGGGCATCGAAGACATCGGCAACAGCCACTATACGGCCAGATAAAGGTATTTGTTCGCCCGCTAGACCCTGTGGATAACCGGTTCCATTCCATTTCTCATGATGGGTTAAGGCGATTTCTTCAGCCATTTTCATGTAATCTTGGTCAGACCCATGCAGTATCTTGGCTCCAATCGTGGTGTGCTGCTGCATCACCTCCCATTCTTTATTATTAAGTTTGCCCGGCTTCATCAGAACCTTATCAGGTATTGCCATCTTACCGACATCATGCATTGGAGCGGCATAAAGAATGGCCTTAACGAATCCGCTGTTTAAATCCATCTTTCTTGCTGTTACTTCTGCATAACGGCTTACTCGCAATATATGTGAGCCAGTATATTGATCACGACATTCAGCAGCTGCTGCAAGTCTGTGAATGGTTTCAATCGCGGTTTCCTCTATCATCTTTAGCGCTGCATTCAATTCTCTGGTCCGCTTGTCAACTTCATTCTCAAGCTCACGTTCATAATTGCGCATATGGTCATTATAAGCCTTCACTTTTACAAGAGATCTAACCCTGGCAACAAGCTCTGATGAATCTACCGGTTTGCTGACAAAATCATCGCATCCAGCTTCTATCCCTTTTACCCTCTCCGATTTCTCTGTAAGCGCAGTTACCAGAATTATAGGGATAAGGCGGGTTTTTTCATGAGACTTGAGATATTTAGTAACAGCAAAACCATTTCTACCTGGCATCATGACATCGAGAAGGATTATATCTACGTCATTGGTAGATAGCACTTTCAAGGCTTCTTCACCATTCAATGCAGTTAATATTTCATAGTTATATGATTCAAGGTATCCCTTCTCAAGCTCTATGTTTTTTATCTCGTCATCTACAATTAAAACTGTAGGCCTATCCTTCATCGCTTCATCCTCTATTAATGCTCTATATTGCTCCCTATTAAGATCCCGAATCGCCAAGAAAATGGGAGATGGTTTCTAATAAAACCTTTTTATCAATAGGTTTTGTTATATATGCAGAAGCACCATCCATTGCAGCAAAAACCTTATGCCCGTCATCTGCTAATGCTGTAACCATGACAATTGGTATATTGCTTCTATTCAATCCCTTTTTCAGCTTGTTTAAAATAGTATAGCCATCTTCAAAGGGCATCATGACATCCAAGAGGATTAAATCCGGTTCAACGTCTCGCACAGTTTTAATCATTCTTGTACTATCATTCAGTGTTGTCACGTAATAACCGGCTGATATCAATATTGCTTCCATCAATTCCAATGCTTTAGGATCATCGTCAACTACTAGTATCTTATATAACCTCTTCATGATTCCTCCTTTATAAACTATCTCTTCAATTATCCGCACATTCAACCTAGCATATACCTGCTAAAGAAAATCTAAAAATTTGGCCGAAAAGCTAAATAATTTATAAAGAAAGGCTTTGCCTTAATGGCTGAGCCTAAAGGCTTCCATCCTAATATTCTCAATATCTTCTTCTGAAAACAATCTCCACCCCCGCCGGTCCTTAGCAAAATTATCTTTGATCACTCCTTGCTTTATCCAGCGGTGAAAGGTAGCCTTGCTGATACCTGCTTTTTTACATGCTTCCTGAGTACGGTAGTATTCCTTCTTATCAAACAACATTGAGATGTTCCTTTACCTTTCAACTAGTCTCAAGATATCTCAATATAAAGAATTAAAAAGCCCTTCTCATACAGAAAGGCTAAGTATAATAGGTTCTGGTAACCCGGCTATCCTCTTGATAATTCTCTCGAGGACCCGTGGCTTTGCGTCCCGCGATTACTCGTGGTTTGCCTTTCTTCAAACCTTATGAAATTTTTAATTTATGTCTAATATTGTTTAAAAATACACCATATTAGATAATTTGTCAAGCATAATCTGTTAAAAATATTTTAGAGTTCAATGTAATTTCTATAACTAATTAGCTCATTGTTTATCGTTTGACACACAGCGTATTCCCTGCCGAGAAAAAATTAGAGTTGCGCATCTATTGCAGTGATCACAACCATTGATATACTTAGGATCGGCCATAGCGTGATTCACAAATGCAGGATCCTTAATCAGTGCACGTCCCATCTCTACAAAATCGAACTCTTTCATCACAGCATCCAGGCTCTCCATTGTGGACACACCGCCAATGTAGCATAGCTTGGCATGCTTTATGCGATCGCGCACTCTCTTGGCTCCATCTAGGAAGTATAACTCTTTGTATGGATACTCTTTGAATATTGATGGTCCAACGATACGCATCCCCATTCGCGTAATCCAATTCTCCTCCACCGCAATCAGCCCAGGCAGTATACTATCGCCATGAAACAAGAGCATTGGGTTCATACTGCTGGTGCCGCCAGTAGGTATCAGGGCATCTATTCCGGCATCATCCAAAAGACCAGCCACTTCGATGGCTTCATCAATTTTTAGACCGCCCTTGACGCCATCGGTAAGCCCCATCTTTCCAAGTATAGGGAAATCGTTCCCCACTGCCCTGCGTACTGCCTCCAAGGCCCGTAACGGATAGCGCATACGATTGATGAGCGAGCCACCGTATTCGTCCCTTCTCTTGTTCGTCTTTGGGCTAATGAACTGGCTCAAACCGTACCCGTGGCCGAAGTGTATCTCCAGAGCATCGAAGCCGGCCGATTTCATGAATAGTGCTGCATCATGAAAACATTGAACCATACGGTCGATATCGTCGTGGGTCATAGCTCCGGCAAAGGGTACACCATAAGGAATACCACTCAGATTAATCATAGCGGATGGTCCGAGGGGACGCTTGCCCTGTAGTTTCCTATTCTGGGAGAAATTACCGCAGTGTCCAATCTGTCCTGAAATTTTAGCGCCGGCCTCATGTACGGCCCGGGTCAGCTTCTCGACCTGCGGACGGATACCTTCATGCATGTACATCATCGTTTCTCTCATACGTCCGTCAGGTTCTACGGCACAGTATGCCATTGTAGTCATCCCCACACCACCCTCCGCAAGTTCTCGATGCAATTCGATGAGTCGATCTGTGGGATAACCATCTGGGCACATTCCCTCAAAACACGCTGAGCGAATAACTCTGTTTCGTAGCTCTAAACCATTTATCTTAGCCGTTGAAAAAAGTTTGTTTCTGTATTCAGACATTTGATAAATTCTCCCCTTGAATCCCACACTAAACGATACGATAACAAAGTCAGAAAATTACATTGTCCTGAGTATATGATATTTGTTCAGAAGGTACAATGTTCAGTTAAATCGACTTTATCTCTGAAGACGTTTCATGACGATTATATGCCCTGATTTTGTGTTATATCTAGTACTCCTAGCATACACTGCAATAAATTATTAAAGCTATATATTTTCCCAATTCCATTACACTTGCATATTGATGAGATTTGGTGGAAAATAGTCAAATTATTCCAGATGTTGAATTATTTCATACACATTTTGGGGAGGCTAGTCTATGTTAATTTCTTGGAAATGCCCGTACTGTAAATTTGAGTGCACTGAACAGCAGGGGCTCAAGGAACACTTTATCGCTGATCACTACTTTGAGATGAAGTCAATAGCGATGCGCAATGATAAACCTAAGACAATCAACTGGGCAGCATCCTGGAAATCTACATTTTGTAGTCATCAGAATAGAGACTAAGTAATTATGAAATGTTATTGACAAGTGTTTTTACTCGTTGTAATCTACCTGAATACGATAAATATCTCTGATTTTCTAATATCTTTTTGAGAGACGCGTGAAAGCGAAGGAGACCACAAAGTGAGCAGTGATAATCTCGAGAAAGAATATAAGCAGGCACTGAAAGATTGCTCTGAGGCCGTTTCTAAGTTGATTGAATTAAAGAGCAAGTTAGCCTCTGGCTTTGATGCAATCGGCAAATCCACACTTGTTAGGAAGAAGGGACCAGACGCTGGTTATCTCAGAGATCTGGACGATGCAATCGACAATGTGGATAAGGCTTTCAGCAATCTTACCAAGTTGGAGCCATTTGGCCCTCCGAAAACAATTTTCGATACATCCAAGGTGAATGTTGATATGACGGAGTCGGCACTTAGGTCACTCAAGTCTCGATTCGATTCTTTTCTTAGGCATTTGGATGTGGACTGGAGCGTCGAGCGCGGCGGAAGTACCTTCACCAGCTTCAACAATGGCATTACGATTATCAATAAAGCAATGGCTAGGGTCAGCCAATTTCGCACCGAGCTTGGAGCTAATATTGATCCGCGATTGGATCAGATATTCGTTGATGCGTCAAAGCGTCTTAAAGAGTTATCCTGCTTTAAAATAGATCTTTACGACGGAGGAAGAACCTGGAGTACTTTTTGGGAAGAGGGTGATAAGATAATCGAATTACTGAGACAGGTTCCGCGTGAGTTAGTCAAGGATAGAAAAAATAGTATAGCTCAATGACGTTGGCGATATCTGTTGTATTTATATTAGGGCTTAAGATTTACCTTCCATTTTCTCTTCCGCAGCCAGCTTCTTCAGCTTCTCCGTCATTCCCCTCAGCTTCTTATCGACAAGATAATTTATTGTCCCTTTGGGATAGGTGCCGTCCTTTCTCTTTACGCCGGCTGGTTTACCTGTAAGTATCTCTATGCCTTCGTCAACATTTTTGGCTGTATAAATGTGAAATTTTGCGTCCTTAACTGCCTGTACAACATCCTCATTCAACATCAGGTTCCTTAAGTTCTGACTAGGTATCAGCACCCCCTGGTCGCCGGTGAGACCTTGTGCCTGGCATACTCGAAAGAACCCCTCAATCTTCAAATTTACGCCTCCTATTGGCTGAATCTGACCTTTCTGATTGACCGAACCGGTTACCGCTAGGTTCTGTTTAATAGGCGCTTCAGAGATGCTGGAAAGGATAGCATAAAGTTCGGCAGATGACGCACTGTCTCCCTCCACACCCTCGTAGGACTGTTCAAAGCATAAGCTTGCGGAAAGCGATAGCGGATTATCCTGGGCATACTTCCAGCCGAGATATCCGCTTAATATCATAACTCCTTTGTTGTGTATTGGACCGCTCATATCTGATTCGCGTTCTATGTTGATCACGCCACCACGCCCCATGAAGGTACTAGCTGTAATGCGCGAAGGCTTGCCAAAGGCAATGTCTCCGAGCGAATAAATACTCAGCCCATTTACCTGTCCTATTTCTTTCCCTGTGACATCTATCATTATTTCGCCACGATTTATCATTTCCCTCATTTTTTCATCAGCTAGGTTATGACGGAATATCCTTTCATCGATAGCCTTCTTTACATGCTTGTCGCTTATCAGCTTCGCCCCATCGCGTGAAGCCCAGTAGTCCGCTTCCTGAATCAATTGCTTTATTAAGGCAAATCTTGAGGATAATCGTTCTTGATCAGATACCATACGCGCCGAGTATTCAATGAGTTTAGCTACACCAGCTGTATCGAAATGTTTGGTACTGCATTCCTCACAACAGACAGCGATAAAGGCTGCATAGTCCTTAATATTCTTCTCTGTTCTATCTATCTCGTGATTGAAATCAGCCTTAACCCTGAAGATTTCCCAAAAGTCCTCATCATACATAGATAGGAGGTGATAGAGCATGGCTTCGCCTATCAGTATGACCTTTACTTTTACGGGCATCGGTTCTGGCCTCATCCCCTGCGGAGTGAAAAGTCCGAATTGCTCGAACGGATCTTCGATGCGAACCTCCTTGTTCTTAATAGCCCTCTTGAGAGCGAACCATGCGATTGAGTTCAGCGCTATATCATACGCGCTCAGCAAAAGGTAGCCACCATTAGCTTTGCTGAGGGCACCAGGCTTTATCATAGTATGGTCACTAACATAGCCTCCCAGAAGGAACCGCCTCTCAATCATGCCAAAGAGATTGCCAAAATTTGGATTTGACTCAATCACAACAGGTGGTCCCTTTACATCGCCATTATCTACAAAGACATTTACCTGGAAAGGTAAGAAGGGATTTTTCCCAGTGGTTGCCTGATTGACAGGCATTCCGAGTAAGGGGTGTGTTGGCTCTTCCTCTCCTTTAAACAAGTCGATGTTGTCAAGCGTGTATTCCTTAAGCTCATACAGGAATTTGCTTATCTTGGACTGCTCCTGATATGTTATCAGCAACATATTAAATAAACGGGAGATAGTGAACTCTCCGATATCCTTATCCAATTTCTGCAATCGTTCAATTGTCTGTTTCTGCATATCACCGACTTGTTCGATTCCTGACTGAAGCTTCCTAATAAGCTCATCATGCTTATTCCCCAGCTCCTTTTTTGCACTTTCTGATAATGCCAGAAACTGTTTTTCCTCCATGGGATGGCCGCTAACCATTGGGATAAGCGTCGGCCCTGTAGGGCTCATTTTAAGAGCGAAGCCCTGCTTTTGTGCTTCCTCTGCTACACTCTCGAACACTTTTTGCTGTAGAGCTTGACTTTCTTCTATAAGCTTCTGCTTTTGTTCCTTATACTCTTCACTGGTGAAAGCCCTCTTCAGTTCCTCCTTTACCCTATTCAGCAATTGGTTCATATGATCACGAAAGTCCTTGCCTTTGCCCTGTGGCAGGCTGACTATCTGAGGCTGGTCTGGCTCCTTAAAACTGTATAAATAACACCAGTCTTCAAGTGTTAGTGTTTCTCCCCTTGTTTCTTTCTCTTTTATCAGCTTCTCAATGTAGCTCTTAACCATGGTAGTTTTTCCGGTACCGGTCAACCCTGCTACATATATGTTATAGCCATCATCGGACATGTTTAAGCCGAACTCTATAGCTTTTGCGGCGCGGTCCTGCCCGATGAATTCACCTAGTGGGACGAGGTCTTTTGTGCATTCAAATTCAAATATACGTGGATCACATTGCCAGCGCAGTTTTTCAATCGGTACCTCATATTTCTTTAGATCCAATTTGGCCTCCTACGAATCAACCGATATCTATTTACATATCTGCAATCAGCATCGATAGCATCATTTGAAAGTTGGTTATTTATTTAAACACGAATATTAGAAACTTACAATATTTTCATATTCAAATACATGTAGATTTTAGTTTACAAAGACGCGGTACCGCCTGCTTTATTATTTCAAAGAATGCTTTGCTATGCCAGTCGAATGAGATATTATCAGATTCATTGATAATATCATCGATTCCTTTTTTCAACGAGAATTCAAACAATTGATCTATTATATTATTGCTCAATTTCTCATATATACGACGAGCAATGTAGCCGTTGTGCAACTCTCGTCCTATCTCTTTCCGCCATAATTTCTGATAGTTGGACATTAGACGTTCGGAGAAATCATCTTCTGTAAGAGCTCTCTTTATTACATCAGCGGCAAACTGAGCGCAAATCAAGCCGTAGTACACCCCACCCCCTGTGGTCGGCTTCACCTGCCCTGCTGCATCCCCCGCCACTATCACACGTTTGGTGTACGTCTTTCCTCGAGTTTCTAGAGAAATACCGCCATGCATAACATTGACTTCAGACGATTCTATTCTTTCTTCATCGCATAGCTGTGTTAAAAATATTCTAAGGTGTTTTCGAGGTGTGTTTCGTGAGAATAAGCCGACCAATGCCCGCTGTGTAGTCGTAGGCACCAGCCAAGCGAAAAAGCCTGGTGCCAAATCTTGATCGAGATAAATCTCTATTTCATCCAGTTTTGTTTTATCACTAATAGTTACTTCAGCCTGTGCGCCCATCATAAAGTCCCTGAATTTTCCCATACCGAGTTTCTGTGGTAGTTTCGAATAGAAGCCGCTAGTTATTATCGCTGTCCGTCCATCGAAAGTCTCTCCGTCATCTGTAAATATGCTTACTCTGTCGGACCTTATCACAACATTGTTAGCCTTGCATGACGTAAAGATTCTCGCTCCTTTCTCTATCGCTGTATTTGCTAACTGACAATCGAAGACGGTACGGTTCACTATATATGCCTGAGTCTTTTCGCTTTGTAAATGTATCATCTTCCTCGATGGACTTAAGAATCTGGCTGAACATACTTCACGAAATACCGACTCGGTTGATAAATGAAATCGATCAAAACACTCTACGCCTATTATACCTGTGCACTGCATCGGCTCACCGATACGCTCGTGCTCCTCCAGAACAGCTACTTTGAAACCGTATGAGGCCAGCTGTTGTGCAGCATAGCTTCCGACGGGGCCGGCGCCGACCACCACAGTATCGAATAGTTCTCTATTCATATTATCGTGAGGTTCATTATAACATAGGATCTTTTTGTTGAATCGGTTACTGTTGTATGTTAGAATCTCAACGTATATCAAGCAAAATTACGATGAGGTATGACAGTTGAACATACTATGGACACCATGGAGACTGAGATATATCTTGCGGGCTAAATCCGCCGATAAAATTGAGGAATGTATCCTATGTGACAAGGTCCGATATCCAGCAGATGATAAGAACAACTATGTTCTACACCGCGGGCGTTATTGTTATATAATGCTTAACCTCTATCCATATACAAATGGCCATATTATGGTTGTTCCCTATCGTCATGAAGGCGATCTGACTAGATTGGATAATGATTCGCTTTACGATATGAGCGCACTCACACGGGCCAGTGTAGCTGCACTTGAACGCTTGATGCAACCGACCGGTTTCAACATCGGCATGAATATAGGCCGCGTAGCAGGTGCCGGTATTACTGAACATGTCCACATGCATGTGGTACCACGATGGTCCGGCGATTCCAACTTCATGACTGTACTCGGTGGCACAAGGATGATACCGGAAGATCTAGACGAGACATACAAGAAACTGCTTCCGCTCCTAGTAGAAGAAGTATCCAAATAATATCCGCTGAATCTCTCCCCTCGATTACATCAAGCTTCAGTAAATATGGTGTGACTGGTGTCGTTGTGCTAAAATGTTCACTGCGTGGTGGGCGTAGCCGAGAGGCTTAAGGCGCCAGGTTGTGGCCCTGGAGATCGAGGGTTCGAATCCCTCCGCTCACCCTTTTTGGTTCTCCATAATTCTGAACTTGCGCCCGTAGCTCAGCGGATTAGAGCATCGGTCTTCGGAACCGAGGGTCGTGGGTTCGAATCCCACCGGGCGTACCACTCTTCAATAATTGTTTTCCGACAATTGAAATGAGCTATCATGCATGTGGCAAATCGGGGAATGCTGCGGCGACGGCAGGATTGATAATCTTGCCATTACGCATGTTCAGCGCGGCGGCCCGGCCGGTGTTCAAAGTTATAAATTTATCTATTCCTAAGCTGGCGATCTCACGGCAATACGGCAAAGTGGAGTTGCACAGAGCATGGCTGCTGGTCCTGCTCACTGCTCCGGGCATATTCCCGACACAGTAGTGCACCACGCCGTCCACAATGTAAATCGGAGCGTGGTGCGTCGTAGCATGGCTCGTCTCAAAACAGCCTCCCTGATCTATGCTCACATCCACCATCACCGTTCCGTGCTTCATCTGCTTTAGTAGCTGTCGCTTGATGAGCTTGGGCGCTTTCGCGCCGGGGATTAAAACAGCTCCAATGATTAGATCTGCCCATATAGCGTAACGCTCTATTGTATGAGGATCAGAGTAAACGGCTGTAACATTCTCCGGCATGATATCATCCAGATACCTGAGACGGTCGATATCGGTATCCGTTATGACTACGTTAGCTCCCAAACCTGCAGCGGTGCGCGCGGCGGCCATGCCTACAGTCCCTCCTCCTAGAATAAGAACGTTAGCCGGCTCCACCCCACAGACGCCGCCGAGCAGGATGCCTCGCCCGTTCATCGGCTTCTCCAGATACTTAGCGCCTTCTTGGATAGCCATCTTTCCTGCCACTTCGCTCATGGGCGTCAGCAGTGGCAAGCGGCCTTTATCGTCGCGCATGGTCTCGTAAGCAACAGCGATGATTCCGGATTTAAGACACAACTCTGTGAGCTTGCGCGAGGCAGCAAAGTGGAAATAGCAAAAGACTATCTGCCCGCAGCGCAGCTTCTTGATTTCGTTAGGCTGCGGCTCCTTGACCTTAACTATGAGTTTAGCCCGCAAGAAGATCTCGTCAGATGAACTCACCAGCTTAGCCCCGGCATCAGCATACTCGCTGTCATCAAAGCCGCTGCCTAGGCCGGCACCTTTTTCGATCAGAACCGTGTGACCATCCCCTGTCAGCAGATGGACGCCCACCGGCAGCATGGCAACTCTATACTCGTCCGGTTTAATCTCACATGGAACACCAATAATCATTTGTCATCCTTTACTTCGTAGCATTATCGTCGATAGGTAGGTTAGCGCTGTCAGCTGGTTTGCCCCAGTCGCGCTCATATTTGCTGCGGGAACAGTTCTTGCACCTGAACTCGGGTTTTTTGTCATTCGTATGATCGTAGTTCGATGCCTTCGCCAAACGGTAGCCGCGATCGACTATCGTACCGCAATCGGCGCAGGCGATGTCCTGCTGGATCTCCCAGACCTCTCCGCGCAGTATATCTGTCTTCTTGAATATCCAGCGGTCAACCCAGAAGAATATGAGCCCTCCGATGAGGTTAGCCACTACCGCGCCGATCCAGTCATCCGCCGTGCCCCATATCGGCGAGTGTTTGAAATAAGCAATTATCGGCGCTAGTATAGGTGTAGATAACTGCCATCGGATAAGATAGAGCATATATCTGCGAAGTAACTGCATACCTTCCTCCTTTAAACCGATGTTATCGATTAACAGGAGCCCGGCTTAGTGGGATAGTTTGGAATAGTATAGCATAGAAAACTACTGGCACAAGTGGCAAATATTGACAGTTGTTAGTCAGAGTATTACTATCAATAACACTCTCTAAACCCATAGGATAAATTCTTAATAAAGGAGGTTATTATGCGAAAGGCAGCACTTTATCTGGGGGTTTGTCTGCTTATAGTTGTTGCTATTGTGGCCATCGTAGAAGGAATCGGAAATAAGACTAAATTCAATACTGAGACAGGTGTATCCGCTGCCGTTGCACTGACTGAAGCGCGGGCTGAAGGCTTGCTCACATCCATGCAGGTCATGGCAATCACGGATGAGGTGAAATCCGCAGACTGGGATACTATGAGGCCGCTGCTGGCTGAATTTGAGGATGACAGCATCCCCCTCGTCGCCTGGTTCGCATTTCCAGATGCTTCCTACTACACGGTTGATGCGGGCCTCGCCAGCGGCAACCTGAGCGATCGCGAGTATTTCCCCGTGGTCATGGGCGGCGATACAGCCGTCGGATATACGGTTGTCAGCAAGTCTACAGGCAAGGAATCAACAGTGGTTGCCGTGCCGGTGAAGGATGGCAATGATGTTATAGGAGCGCTTGGCGCTTCAGTATATCTGGATGAATTGAGCCAGAGTATAGTGAATGATTTAGGGCTGTCGCATGATATGGTTTTTTACGCAGTGGATGAGAATGATGTGATAGCTTTGCACAACGATACTGACATGATAATGGAGAACGCTTCCGAGCAGGCTGATCTGAGTGATGCTAACTCAGAGATTTCCACTGTTCTGGGATGGACTTTCTACCTGGGTTACAAATAGACACCTAGATGGTAACGATAAAGCCCGATGCGATTTGGCATCGGGCTTTTGTTTTGCCGCAACGATTCGGTTTTTAAGATATGTGTGCCCAGAACCAGGGGCTGACTACCAGGTACAACGCGATAGCGTAGATGACGTCAAACAAGAGCCTGCGCAATACGCTGGCCAGAAGGATTATCAGCGAGAACGGGAAAGCGAATATCACAAGGAAATTATGTCTGAAATGTCTCTTGGTATCCTGCCACAGCGTCTTGCCGTCTACCGAGCTGGGGAAAGCGTGCATAGCCATAGAGGCGCCGAGCCAGATCAGCGCTATTTCTATCTTTAGCTCAACTTTTGTTGATATCCAGTAGCAAAGCAAAGCGAAAGCAGTATTGGTGATAAGAGGCCCGACTGCGATAAAGAAGGACTGGATGTACTTGTCGGGTGCTGCGTACTTCACATATCCGCAAGGGTTGCCAAATCTAAAGAGGCACGTTTTAATGACATGAACGCCGGTCAGATGGCAGAATACCTTGTGCCCCAGCTCATGCATGATAACGCCGGGGAATGTCAGTATCGAGATTAATACATAGCTGATCATATCAGTAGGAACATTCCGGCCACGCTACATCTTCAGTTCCGGCGCCAGGCGCTCAACCGCGTTCTCGATCTCAAAGAATTCTTCATTCTTGAAATGGAACATGCTGGCTATGATATTGGATGGAACCGATTGCACCTTGTTGTTGTAATCCCGCACGTTTCCATTGTAAAAGCGCCGCGCCCTCTGAATGCGATCTTCTGTGTTGACCAGTTCATGCTGTAAATCAAGGAAGTTCTTGCTGGCTTTCAGGTCGGGATAGCTCTCGGCTATGGCAAGTAGCTGTCGCAGTTCACGCACAAGTACGTTCTCATCTTTTGCCTGCGACGCCGGCGAGCCCTGACTGGCCACTGCGGCGGCGCGTGCCTGAGTCACCCGCTCAAGCACTTCCCTCTCATGTTTGGCATAACCCTTGACTGTTTCAACGAGGTTCGGTATAAGGTCATAGCGCCGCTTCAGTTCGGTATCTACATTAGACCACGATTCCGTACAGTGATTGCGGCCGTGTACAAGGCTGTTGTACATGAACGCTGGCCATAAGATTAAAAACATAACTACGACGACAACAATGACTATAATTACGACCATAGCTTCTCCTATTTATGTTTCAGTTCTTCTATCAGCGACTCCGGCAACCGGTCCAGTATCCCATTCACCAGATTGATCGCTTCCTCAAACTCCTGCATCTTGAAAGTATTGTTGCGATAGGCTATGACGTGTCTGATACCAAATTCGATATCAAAACGCGGCGCTCCCAGCATGAACTCCATCGTCGCCTGAGGCAGCACATCGTAAGCCCACTTTTTGTCCGGGGATTTCACATAGAACTTCTTGCTGAACTCAGCCGACTCGAAATCGATATCATTGAAGCCGATGAACTCGGTTAGCTTGTCGAACAGGTGCTCGCCGCGGATGAACAGCGGTTTTAGAGGGAGATTAGCATCCACGATGACGGCGGAGAAGTAATGATGCTGTGTCTGACGGTTGCCTTTTGAATCGGTGTGATGCGTCTCGTAATGGTAGTCGAAGGCGCGCACCGGACGGTTGCCGAGATTCCCTTCTATAACGTTGTAAACATATCGGTTCTCGCCGCGCTGTAGACATTTGAACTGAGGATACTGATTGGCTATCCCGCTATTACGCGCAGGATTATAATTTAGATTCTTAGAGAAGGCCCACCCCGCCAGCTGCCTCTTGCGCCCCTCCGACTTCTGGTGCTTCAACACAGCAAAAACGATAGCTAATATTATGGCTATAACTATGACGATAATGACAACTGTCATGATTACTTCTCCTCCATATAATAGAAATTATCAGGCTAGCCCCCTTGCCTTCTGCAGCCTTTTCCAGAATGGTTTATAGAGAAAACTTCTCTGTTCCAGGCTGCATAAACGCTCGAACATTGGCCTAGTGACAGTGAAAGCTAGAATCTCCGGCGGCAGATATAGACGCATAGCAATGTCTGTTGCGCCGATTATAGCCTGTGGTGCTTCAAGGTCGGAGAAAGCGGATACGAGCTCCATGCAACCGGAGCCGAATGCAGCGATAACTGGCGCGGTATCGTCAGGACTGCTGTGATAATAAGCGCCTGTCATGAGCAGGCTCATCTGGTCTGGATTGACGAAAAAGGTCACGGTCTTTAGATACTGATACATGTCTTTCTTAAGCGGCCCGATGAAGATGTTTCGATGTCGAGGCTGATACGGCTTTCTCTTATCCAGCCATTGATTCACCAGCTCGCGTGAAGCCCTGAGCCCCTCTTCGTCGGCGAGGAACTTCACAAAATCCTCACGCGATCTTATCTGAATATCGAAAAGAGCATTGGCAGCCCCACCGCAGCCATAGTTATCGGAAGTGAGACGGAGTGTTTCCCCCTTTAGCCATGATTTGTAAAAAGCGAAGATGCACACGCGTGTATCCGGCTTTGGAGTAACCAGAGGCTCGAAGCGCATTTGGTCTGGGGCATCGTAGAATCCAATTGGGGCTGTTTTAATGCCGGCTATCTTTATCAGGTTGCTGTAATCTGGTTGAATCATAGCTTTCCCTTTCTATCGATAGAGAATATATGTTGGTTCAGTATATATTTAGATAGAAGACATTGTAAAGCTGATTTCAGAGGTTTACTGTCTAAATTTTTGTGAAGACCAGCACGCCGTTCTGCCCGCCGAACCCGAAGGAATTGGATATCGCAGCGCTGATTTTGGCCTCGCGGGCCACATTGGGCACCACGTCGAGGTCGCATTCCGGATCTTTGGTCTCGTAGTTGATCGTCGGGGGGAGGATACCGTGCTTCACAGTGAGCACGGTGGCGGCGGCTTCTATGCCGCCCGCGGCGCTCAGGGCGTGGCCTATCATGGATTTGTTCGAACTAACAGGAACCCTCCTGTCTCCAAAGACGCGGTGTATGGCTAAGGTTTCGACCTTATCATTAACCTTGGTGGATGTCCCGTGGGCGTTTATATATCCGATGTCATCTTTATTGAGCTTCGCATCCTTCAGTGCTTCTTCGATAGCAGCGGCAGCCCATTTGCCTTCCGGCTCGGGGAGCGCGATATTGTAGGCATCAGCAGTCATGCCGAATCCCTTAAGTATGACCAGCGGCTCAGCCCCTCGCTTACTAGCATGCTCCGTAGTTTCGAGGACGAGGACGCCGGCTCCCTCCGCGATAACGAATCCGTCGCGGTCCGCATCGAAAGGACGGCTGGCGCGCTCCGGCTCATTGTTGCGCTGCGAGAGGACGCTCATGCAGGCATAGCTGTCGACAACCAAGGCGGTCAGGGTTGATTCCGCCCCGCCCGCCAGCATCACATCGGCCCGGCCCTCTCGCAGGATTCCCAGTGCTGTGCCGATAGCAAGAGCGCCGGTGGCGCAGGCACCCGAAACACCCATATTCGGGCCGTGAACCCCCAGAACAATAGCCGCATTGCAAGCCGGCATGTTGGCGATGGATTTCGGCACGGACAGCGGATTTATGAAACCAGGGCCTTTCTCCAGGAATCTGAGGTGCTGTTCCTCAATGCTGGCGTAGTCCCATGCCGCCGACCCGATGGCACATCCGATCCTCAAAGGGTTTTCCTTCGCAATATCGAGGCCAGCATCCTTAACCGCCTGTATCGCGGCGGCCGACGCGAACTGCGAGACCCTGGCCATCCTGCGAGCCTGCTTGCGGTCGATGAAATCCTCGGGCTTGAATGAAGGTATCTCTGAGGCTATCTGGCTTATGTGTCCCGCGGGGTTGAATGCCTGGATGCGACGGACGCCGGACTTGCCTGATATCAGGGCCTTCCAGAAGTCCTCTTTATTGCAGCCGATGGAGGTGAACACACCGATGCCGCTGACTACTATTTCTTTTCTATCCGGCACAACTACTCTTCTAGTAACAGCTTCTTAGTTTATTCGATGTCAAACATATGAATGATACCTGCGTGGTCTGCCATGTGTCAAGCTGTCAGCAGTCACATAACCCGCACTTCTGCGAAGCGGCGTTTCAACGCCTTGTGGTAATTAAAGGCGGGGTAGCCGAATATGACACAGATGCCAGGCTGCATCCTAGCTGGGAGCTTGTATCTTCGCTTGAGCTTTTTGCTGTACTTTATCGCGTAGCCAGTGAATCCCAGCATGCAGCTCCCCAGCCCCAGCGATTCGGCGGCAAGCATAGCATAGGTAGCAGCTATATATGGATCTGCCGGATCTGAGTTCACTGAGCCGTAGAAATAGAGAGCCAGCGGCGCATCGTAGAAGAACCAGTCCTCGCCTTTCTTGTCCATTTCCACATAGGTATCGATCGCCGGTATAACAAAGTCCTTGAACGAGTTGTAATTCTCTTTTCCGATAAAGGGCCGCATCCCGGCCATCATTGCCGGTGACATCATGCGTTTCCACGATTTAAGCGCATTCAGCAGGTCTTTACGGAACGCTTGCACCTTATCGCGCCCCTGGAACACGAGTATGCCTACATCGGACGGAGGTATGCCCATGGGTGCCGTGGATGCGGCCGAGATAATGTTTTCAATAACGTGGCGTTCCACCTCGCGTTCCTTGAAATTGCGCACGCTGCGGCGGGCCAGCATGAGATCGAAAAGCTGTGTGTATGTTGACTTTCCTTCTTTGGTCGGTATGTCGATTACATCATCAGCGGAGAAATCACGGCCTTTAACAATGATGCAGTTGAGCGGGCAGATGCAGACGCACTGGCCGCAGGCGATGCAACCGAATATCCGCGACTGATCGATACAGACCTTCCTGTCCTCCATGTACAGCGGCGCGCCCTTGCACACCTTGACGCACAGGCCGCACGAGTTGCAATGCTCATAGTCGATGGTGACTTCCGCTGTTCCCTTGCCTCTCCCCATATCAATCGACATGATTAGCCTCCAATTCAGAATGAATATAATTGCTACATTATACTAAACAAAGTCAATAGCATGTTGCTATTTCTTCACATTCACCGCTATCCCCGCCACCATCAGCACCACGCGGTCGGCTGTCCCCGCCAGGCGCTGGTTGGCCAGCCCCAGGTAATCGCGGAAGACGCGCCCGAGCGGATGCTCCGGCACGATGCCCATCCCCACCTCGCCACTGACGATTATATAGGTAGCCTCCCCTTCCGTATAGGCGTCGATCAGACTGTCCACAGCGTTCATCATTTCCTGTTCGCCCAGCTTCTCATTATGCATAAGCATATTGCTGAGCCAGACCGTCATGCAGTCGATTATGACGGCATCAGCATGAGCAGCGTTTTTTCGCAGTGCGCCGGCTAAATCCATCTGCTCCTCGATAGTACGCCAGGATTCCGGACGTGATGACTTGTGTTTGGCGATGCGGCGCTTCATCTCATCATCGCCAGCCCCGGCTGTGGCCAGGAACAGGATGCGATTGCCGATTTCGTCAGCAAGCTGCTGGGCATAGCTGCTCTTGCCACTGCGCACGCCTCCGAGTATGAGGATTAACTTCTTCTTCATCTGTGTTTCTTCCTCTTAAGCCCTGCAATCTTATATATCATATCCATGTCCAGGCTGTCGCGTACAAGTGCCGCCAGCTTATCGTATTCTGCATCTTTTGATAATGCTAAAGGCCGCATATCGCTGGCGATGCCTTTCATCTTGCGCAAATTCGAAAGAAGACAACGCCTAACAGACGCATTCTCGAAGAGGCCGTGGATGTATGTACCAACGATGTTGCCATCTTTGCTCATTGCTCCATCCATGTAGCTCGACTTGCGGTCACCGCGAGAAATGATTTTAAAGGCTGGCAACACGTTATCTCCGATCGTTTGTCCCATGTGTATCTCGTAACCACTTAGTTCCTTGTTATATAGCCCGCTGAGAATCCCTCGCTTGCAGGCACAAGCCGCACGTACCTGCCATGTGGTCTTGCGCTTGGCGAATGTAGTCACAACATCGAGCAGGCCCAGAGCAGTTACGGAATCGCGGTCGGATTCGGCATGCGATGGATCATCAATCCTCCTACCCATCATCTGGAAACCACCGCAGATGCCGATGACCGGCACGCCTGAGTGCGCTTCACGCATGATTGCATCCGCGACGCCGATATTTCTGATGTGTTTTAGATCAGAGATGGTGCTCTTGCTGCCTGGCAAGATTATCACGTCAGGATGGCCGATATCCTTAACATGCTTAATATATCGTACGTTCACGCCTTTCTCCCGCTGTAGCGGCTCGAAATCGGTCGAGTTCGATATGTGTGGCAGGTGGATGACAGCTATGTCGACATCGATTGCAATTTTTCGCGGCATGTCGCGGCGCACCGAGTCCTCCTCGTCAATGAAAATGTCGTGATAGAAAGGAATTACACCGACGACCGGCAGCGACGTGATGCTCTCCAACTCATCGAGTCCCGGTTTGAGCAATGAGATATCACCGCGGAACTTGTTGATGATGAATCCTTTAACGTGGCGCTTTTCCTTATCGTCGAGAAGCGCCAGCGTCCCCACCAGCTGAGCGAAGACACCACCCTTATCGATGTCACCCACCAGCAATACCGGCGCCTTCGCAATATTAGCGATACGCATGTTCACGATCTCGCGCCTCTTCAGGTTAATCTCAGCCGGACTGCCCGCCCCTTCGATGGCAACTATATCATACTGCGAACGTAATCGAGCCAAAGATTTCTTGGCAACCATGAGCAGCTCAGGCGTATGCAGGTAGTATTCGCCCGCAGGTACGGTCATCGCTGGCTTTCCCATGAGCACAACCTGGCTCCTGGAATCGGCTTCAGGCTTAAGCAGTATCGGGTTCATATCCACCGAGGGCTCAATGCCAGCCGCCTCCGCCTGTACCACCTGCGCCCGTCCCATCTCGCCGCCATCGCGTGTTACGTACGAGTTGAGCGACATATTCTGCGATTTGTACGGCGCGACGTTGAAGCCATCCTGGCTGAAAATGCGGCACAGCGCGGCGACGATTATACTCTTCCCTACCGAGGAGCCTGTGCCCTGAATCATCAGAACTTTAGCGGTCACGATCGCTTCCTTTTATCTTTGAGTTCGCATTTGGTTATCTCGTAAAACCAGTGCTTATCCCTTAACACTTTCTTAGCCTCGATAACTTCCAAACGCTTCTTGAAAATGGGACCATCGACCACCAGCGTGTGATATTCGCCAGATTCGCCACACGGCGTAACGTTTTCTAACTTCTTGATATCTGATATAAAGGCACGGTCAATCACGCGCCCGACCCAGCTTTCGCCCAAGAGCTCGGCATTGGCCGCAACCACTATCGTCTCGAAGCCAAGGCCGACAAAGTCTTTCAGTATCTTGTTCTGGTCCATAAGCCACAGCGGAAGATGCGGCGTGATGCTACCCGCGGCGCATACCCTGTCGATCCATTCCCTGTGCGCATTGAAATCGATATCGCCAAAGACGCCAGCCGTTATCCCTTCCCGCTTGAAATCAGCCATAGTTCTCTTGAACGTTGCCTCGTAATCGGCTTGTGTCGTTCGCTTTTGTACCAGCGGGATGCCGATAGCCTTTGATTGCATATCGAGCCACCGCGCGGCCATGCCATGGCTCCATGATGTCCTGCCGTCCTCGGTAACCATGTTGAGCAGATAGCGAATCTTGAGGCCGCCGGCGGATGCCAGATGCAGTGCCATGCAGCCGTCTTTGCCGCCGCTCCATGATGCGAATGCCTGTTCCATAAATCAACTCCTATCTACTATACTCGTTCTGTCACGATTGCCCTTAACGCCTCGATGAATTTCCGGCACTCGGGCATTGGTTGCATCGCTATGCGTATATACTGCGGCAATCCGAACGAGGTGCAATCACGCACACATATTCCCTGTCTGAGCAGTGCCCGCCGAACGACCTTTGCGTCGCCAACCTTTATCAGCAGAAAATTGGTGCTGGTTGGAATCACATCTAAACCTATATCTTTGACCGATTTCACAATATAAGATTTGGCTTCAGCAACAATCTTCCTTGCTTTTTTAATATGTCTGTCATCGTTGATGGCAGCTATACCCACCGCCTGCGCGATAGAATTGACGCTCCAGAAGGGCTGGCATGATTTTAGTCTTTCGATAATATCAGGTTGCGCAATGATATAGCCTAGGCGTATTCCAGCTACTGCGTAATCCTTGGTCATGGAGCGCATTACTACAATGTTTCCCCTATCGAGCAGCGTAGAAGCATCCCATGGTTCGTCGGCGAACGGCATATATGCCTCATCTATGATTAACAGGCCGGGAGCCGCTGCCGCAGCGATTTTTATGACATCGCTGCGCCGTAGTAGAACGCCTGTAGGGTTATTTGGATTACAGAGAAAGACGATGCGTGGCGCAATGTCTTTGATTTGCTTGCACACGTTCGAGATACCCCAGTGAAAATCACGCCTCTCATCAGCTTTGACAAACACAGGTTCCGCGCCGGACAGCCTGCATGCCGTCTGGTATTCGCCGTATGTAGGCGACAATATGACTGCATCGCTATCTTCTCCAAGGAATGCACGTGCCAGGAGATGTATCAGCTCCGTTGAGCCGTTGCCTACAAGGATCGATGCTGTATCTACACCAATCTCTTTGGAGAGGGCTTCCCGCAGCTCCAGACAATCCGGGTCGGGGTAGCGTGAAATGTCGACATTGGCTAAAGCGTTTTTCAGGCGAGACGACATTCCCATCGGGTTGATATTCGAGCTGAAGTCGATGACTGCATCGATATTCAATCCAAGCCCGCGCAGCTCAGCAGGGGTTATGCTGCCATGCACCGGTCTTTTCACCGAATAGTTCAGCTTATTCATAATCTCATATTGCCCGTATTAGATATTGTTGAAGAAAAAGTGATGTATATAAAGCAATGCGAATATTACCAGCAAGCTGAAAGCAGCGACCCATTTCATGATACGTATCGACCTCGCAATGTCGGCAGGCAGCGGCGCTCTCAGCCCCACGCCGAGCACATAGTGTCCCACCTTCTCCAGCTTGACGCCCAGCGCCCCAGCCATCGCTGCCATGGTCAAACCCGCATTGGGGCTCTCGGTGTGATGCCCCTCTTTGAACAGTACCTTCAACGACCGCATAAAATTATCCCGTGTCAGCAGACTCACAGCGGATATCGTAAGCGCCGCGATACGCGATGGGATCAGATTAAGCAGGTCGTCCAGACGCGCCGAAGCCTTGCCCAGGTACTCGTATTTGCCGTGGTAGCCGATCATAGCATCGAGCGTGTTCACCACACGATAGACCACCGCCCCTGCCAGACCGAATATGGCAAAATAGAGCCACGGCGCTGCGAAGCTATCGGTTGTGTTCTCAGCTACAGACTCGATGGCCGCCGATGCCGACTGCTCCAGTGTTAGCTGAGCCGTATCACGGCTGACCAGGCTCTTCAAGTTCCTAGCGGCATCGGATGAATCGTTCTTCTCGAGGCTCAAACGCACGTCGTTGGCGCTTGCTTGAAGTCCGCGTATAGAGAAGCATGTCTTGAACAGTATCGCTACTACTACGACATATAAAGGGATCCACACTTCCTTTAACCACTGAGCTAGGAAGTAAGCGCCGGCTCCCAGAACCGCGGGAAGCAGCAGCGCCACCAGCAGCCCGTATACGAACTGAGCGAACCGATTAGCTTTAGGAGCAATGCGTTCCAGCCAGCTTATCACCTTACCGATGCCGACGACGGGGTGTATTGCATTAGGCGGTTCGCCCAGCGCTATGTCCCACGCCACAGCCAGGGCCAGCGCGGAAGCATCCATCCATAGTTCAGTCAGTTCCGTCATATCTAAGAGAACACCTGCCATACAGGTTCTATCGATGTATAGTGCATGATTCCTATAGCTGCAATTAATACGATTACTTCAGACAATTCATTAATTGCGCCGTAGATATCTCCGGTGAGCCCGCCCAGCAATTTCGTCACCCAAAATCCTATGAGGACGGCTACCACTGTTGCTATCACAAACAATATGATGCCTGGCAGCCATGCGAAAGCTCCGGCAGCGATCAGCACAACTACGCCGACCACAATAACGCGGACAGGTTTTACGCCGCGGAATGCTGTGCCTAATCCTTGTTCTCTGGCGTAGGGAAAAACGGATAGCGCCAGCATCATGACCCAGCGCGACAGCATCGGGAATATAGCGATGATCCAAAAACGACTCCATTCGTGGGTCAGCGCTGATATTGCCGCGAACTTCAAAATCAGCAGCAGTGCTCCGCCGGCTACGGCGTAGGCACCAACGTTCTTCAGACGCATGATCTCCAGTCGGCGCTCGCGCGTGTGTCCTCCTAACAGCCCATCACATGCATCAACAAAGCCTTCAAAATGCAGCGCGCCGGTGAGCAACAACAGAAGTGTTACCGTAATCGCGCTTGTCAGCAGATCGGGCAATACTCGTCCCAGCCCGTAGTCGATACCTGCCAGTACAAAACCCATCAACAATCCGACAAGCGGAAAATACAGCGCTGAGTCAGCAAGCGACCTGCCTTCCTTGCCCCATCTGCCAACAGGGATGCTGGTGAGAAATCCCAACGCTGCCAAGAAGTTCATCTAGCTCTCGCCTTTCTCCGATACCCCGGCCTCGCCGAATGTGGCCATCTCCGCCAGACAGCGGGCCGACCCCTCTATAACGCTCATTGCCAGAGCCGCGCCGGTGCCTTCCCCCAGGCGCATCTTTAAATCAAACAAAGGTTCAAGCCCTAGGTGTTTGAGAACGCTGATGTGTCCCTGCTCGACCGAGATGTGCGCAGCGATGATATAATCTTTCACCCTCGGGCAAAGGGTGTAGGCAATGAGCCCCGCCGCCCCGGAGATGAAGCCGTCCAGCACTACCGCCCTCCTCGCCGCGGCCGTGCCTAGTATCACACCGGCCAGCACGCCGATTTCAAAGCCGCCGACCTTCGCCAGCACGTCCAGCCCATCGGTCGGATCTATCTTATTCTTCTCTATGGCCCGCTCTATGACCTCTGCCTTGTGCTTCCTTTGTTCCTCACTTATCCCCGTGCCGAGGCCGGTAACCTTCAAAGGAGTCTTGCCGCAGATTACACTGGTGATAGCGCTTGCCGCTGTTGTATTGCCGATGCCCATGTCGCCTGTACCTATCATATCAGCGCCCTTTTTGATCTCATTTGCTGTAATCGCTATACCTTCCTCTATACACCGTTGTGCCTGCTTAGGAGACATCGCTGGGCCTTGCACCATGTTGGCCGTACCTTTGCCTATCGATAGCGAGATAAGCTCTGGATGTAACGGAAGTTTCGATGCCACGCCTGCATCAACGATAACGACCCTTGCGCCAACGTGACGCGCCAGCACATTGATTGCAGCACCGCCCTGTAGAAAGTTCAGAACCATCTGTGCTGTAACCGACTGCGGATATGCGCTGACGCCATCCGCCGCAACACCATGATCGCCTGCCGCTAGAATAATGACCTTATTCTTGGGTTTTGGAATAGCCTGGCCATAAATTCCAGCCAGTTGTACCGAGATATCCTCAAGCCTGCCCAGGCTGCCCGAGGGTTTGGTCAACATATCCTGTCGCTGCCTGGCCTTGGCCATCGCGGCGCCATCAAGCTGTTTTATATTGGCCATCGTAGATTCAAGTGAATTCTTTTCCATAAATCGCTCCTGCATTATGTAAATTAGTAATTATTACCGACTAAAATTCGATGCCCTTCTGCGCCTTGATGCCTTTGGCATACGGATGCTTAATTTCCTTCATCTCCGTGACTAGGTCTGCCAGCTCGATTATCTCATCCGGCATATCCCTCCCTGTCATGAGTACATGAGTTTCTTCCGGCCGGCTTTTAATAGTATCGATCACATCCTTCATTGGTATCCACCCGAACTTCAGGGGATAGCTAATCTCATCCATGATAATCATCTTGAAATCGCCGGAGATGATAGCATCTTTGCACTGATGCCACTGCTCCATTGAAAGAGTGATCGCTTTCTCTCGCTGCTTCTCGTTCCAGGTGAAGCCGGCTCCCATCGGTCTGAGGTCCAGTCCCAACTTCTTCGCAGCACGGTGCTCACCGGCTGCTAGTTTGCTTCCTTTGATAAACTGGAACATTACGGCTTTCCACCCCCAACCATAGACACGAACAAGTTGCCCCAGGGCTGCAGTTGTTTTGCCCTTGCCAGCTCCAGTGTATATTAATACCAGCCCTTTACTTTCTTTATTACTGTTCATTCGTCACCCCTTTTTGCTGGAGGATGTCATTTAAATGCCGGGATAATTCCATCAGTTTTATGCACTGCGCATTATTCTTGAGCGCATTATATATCTCCGTAGCTTGGTTGTCAGTGAAATCTCGCTGCGATATTGGGACATCGTCTACTAAGATGAGATTCCTTGCAACGGATGCCGCTTCGAGATTACGCAGGTTGCCCCAGCCGAAAGCGACATCAGATACTATGCAACAGTCAGCCTGCGCCGCCAGTTCCAGGTTGCGCTGGTGGGCGGCATCGTCTATGGCAGCGAAGGCGGGCACTACAACCGCTTCAATGCCAAGTGCGCGAGCAGCGCTCAGGTCCGTATCGCCCTGGCTCAAAACACCTATCGTAAGGCGATATCCTTCATTATGTAGATGATGCATAATGCCGGAGGCGCTACCGCCGCCTCCAATAATATGTATACGCCGATGGCTGTTATCCGAACCAACTCGCGATACAGCAGTGTTAACTACCATGGGGCCGGTTGCTAGGTCACTGTAAATCATAGCAGTGACACCGAATACGTGTTTTATGTTCTCAGTGGTCATCACTTCCTTCGGCGTCCCCTCCTTGAAGACCCTGCCATCCTTTAGCATCAGCAGCCTCTGGCAAAAGCGGCTGGCAAGCGAGAAATCGTGCAGCGCAACAGCTATGCCCAGTCCCGAGCCCGCCAGTGAGCTGACCAGTTCCATCACTTCGAGCTGGTGCTGGATATCGAGATGCGCAGTAGGCTCATCCAGCAGCAGAAAGCGCGGTTCCTGCGCCAGCGCCCTGGCTATGACCACCCGCTGCCTCTCCCCACCGGATATCTCGCCTATGCGCCTGTTGATCAGATGCTCGATGCAGGTACGCCGCACGGCTTCGCAGACTATCTCGATGTCCTTCTTTGATTCATAGCGCATCAAGCCAAGATGGGGATAACGTCCCATAAGTACTGTGTCAAGTACAGTAAAGCTATCTGGAAGCGACGGCAGCTGCGGCACAACACCTATTTTGCAAGCGAGCGTCTCCCGCCGTATGCTCGACAGTTTAACATCATCAAGCATCACGCTGCCCGACGATGGCTGGAGAAGCCCGCACATCGCCTTAAGCAGCGTTGACTTGCCGGAGCCGTTGGGGCCGATAAGACCAACGATCTCGCCGGCGCAAACCTCAAGGCTTACACCATTAACCACGGCGCGTTTATGATAACCTAGCGTTACGTTGTTCAGCTTCAATCGATTCAAGCAAAACTCCTAGAACAACACTCGCCTTTTTTGTCTCAGCAGATACAGGAAAAACGGTGCTCCGATAAATGCTGTTATAATCCCTACCGGCATTTCTCCGCCGCCGCTGGTGACAGTACGGCAGAGCGTATCGGCCAAGATGAGGAATATCGCTCCGATTATCGTCGACAGCGTCAACAGGAAGCGATAGTCTGGCCCCCATATTAGACGTACCGTATGCGGTATTATTATGCCCACAAAGCCAATGCATCCCGTGAAAGACACAGCGGCCGCCGTTATCAATGAGGCCGAGAACAACAGGATAAGCTTGACCTTCTCAACGTTGACGCCGAGTTGCTGCGCCTGCTCCTCATCGAGCTGCATAAGGTTAAGCGGACGACTGTAGAGATAGATAGGGATGAGTCCGACGATCAAATAAGGGAGGAATACAGCTATGTCAATCCATTTTGCGGAAGAGCAGCTCCCCATGAGCCAGAGCACTATTCCCATTCCGTGATTCGTTCTGGCAAACCTCCATAAAAGAAATGAGACGAGAGCTGTGAATATAGCGCCCAGCACTACGCCGGCGAGTATAACTGTAGTGGTAGGCAGCGTTTTCCCAACGCGGGCGAGTAGATAGAGAACAACAATGCATATAATCCCACAGCATAGAGCTATCATCGGTATGGATCCGATGCCGGCTGATTGCGTTGTGAAAAACATGAAACCGATCACCGCGCCCATGCTGGATGCCTGCGCGACGCCGAGGAGGTAAGGATCAGCCAAAGGGTTACGGAAAACACCTTGGAAAGTAGCCCCGGCAGTTGACAATGCAGCCCCTGCCAGCCCTGCCAGGAGGATACGCGGCAACCGGTAATCGACTACAATCGTCGACACAGTGCTGGATATACCTTTGTCTATATGAACTCCCGACAATTTCGACAGAATCGTTCTCCAGACATCGACAAAGGCTATGTGGGTAGTGCCGACACTATTGGCTATACCGATGACAATAAAAAGTAGCACTGCAAGCCCAACGATACTGATATATCTCCTGCGCCTGTATGCTGCCAGCCCGGTGTTTAACTTGTCTATGTTACCGTTTTCCAATTCCTGTAAATCCTCTTGCCTATTTCGATTGTGCCGCGAGTTCCGGGTGTATCATCATAAACATTTCCTCCAATGCATCCACTATCCGCGGCCCGAATCTTCCTGTGAGATCAGTACTGATGCTGAAAACATTTCCTTTCTTGCGAGCCTCGGTATCCTGAAGACGCTGTTCGTTCTGTGCCCATTGCAGTGGCGCATCTGCGCCGGAACCCATGCCCGTTCCTGCAATGATTACCTGCGGTTCTGCAGCGAGCACTGATTCTAAATCTACATTCTGATAACCTGACAGATTGGCGAAGATGTTCCTGCCGCCAGCAAGTGCTATTAGTTGTCCCGGCAATGTATCATCCCCCGCACTCATAAGCGGATCATGCCAAACGATATAGAATACAGAAGGCTTCTCCACATTCATGAGGTTAGCAACTAGGCTCGTTACAGCATCTACCCTTGCTTTCATACTGATTACCAGCGAGTCGGCAGCTTTCTGAGTCCCCGTAACATTGCCCACCAGTTTGATAGCATCGTAAGTCTCATCTATTGTCTTTGGCGCAAGAGCAACGACCTTAACACCTAATCTCTCCAACTGTGGAATCACCTCTGCTTCATGGATCGGAGCCGCAAACACAACATCCGGCTGTAACGCTATTATCTTTTCGACATCTGGAGTAGAGAAACCACCGACCTTGGTTTTATTCAAAGCCTCGGCAGGATAATCACAGTACGTAGTGTCGCCGACAACATTGTCACCCAATCCCAGCTCAAAAAGTATCTCAGTATTTGCTGGCGCAAGGGATATGACCCGCTGCGGTGTACTGTCAAACGGCACTATCCGTCCAAGTTGGTCGGTTATCTGCATCGTTCCGTTTTGTGTTTTGTTTCCCGTCGAGCAAGCAACAGCGGACAGACCAATGTCGATGACTATAATCATCGCAATCATCAATCTCGTGATCGAGTTCAATTCTGCCTCTCCGAAAATTCGTCCTAACAAAAAACCCCACACCGAAGAGTGAGGGGTCTTTTACCAATAAAAATTCCTACCCCTCCCCGCGGAGGCATGTAGGCTATCCTATGGCGGGCGTTCTGGCTTCCTCTATTTGGGGCTCACAGTGGCGCGGCCGCTCCGGATTTAGACCGGATTGCTATCCCTTTGATACTTGAATCGCTCCAAGTCGCCTCAGGTTCCTAAATATTTAATTATTAAGCAGCTAATAATATACAGGAAGGTACATTATCTGTCAACAAACAGCTTGACTTAGGGCACCCCGAAGCATTATTCTATCTCAGTATCCGACAAGAATAATTGATCGGACTTGTGAAAATCTAACGGCGCATTCGTCTAGGGGTTTAGGACACCTCCCTCTCAAGGAGGAGATCACGGGTTCAAATCCCGTATGCGCTACCAAACCTCTTTCTGTACGTTCAAAACTCATCATTTATGTCTACCTAATAATCATTTAGCTAACGGATAGCTAACCGACTTTTCCAACAGCCTCATTTTCACGAGTGGGATTTATGATCTCATCAAACCGGTTAGCCGCAGCCTGTTGAAGCCCTGGGGCAACATGGCTGTATGTATCAAGGGTTATCTGTATACTGGAATGTCCTAGCCTCTCCTGAACTATCTTAGGGTGAATCCCCTGCTTGAGCATCAATGAGGCGTGCGTATGTCTAGCATCATGAAGGCGTATCTTCT
>Ga0172362_10000195_pt1 | contig 45298 bp, 47 predicted proteins | sample LakKivs1_kivu2a2_FD_114534 | JGI IMG/M metagenome (GOLD analysis project Ga0172362, IMG submission 114534) | Sediment microbial communities from Lake Kivu, Rwanda - Sediment s1_kivu2a2 | ecosystem: Environmental > Aquatic > Freshwater > Lake > Sediment | place: Rwanda: Western Province, Lake... | reverse complement strand
ACGTAAAAGAGGTCGTTTTCCGCAAGGTTGTCCCCCGGCCCGGAGGGGGTGAACTCGAGAACGATCTCGTGGCCCGGCGTGCTGTCCACGGTGATGGTGTTGCCCCAGGGGGCGGCATAGGTGCCGCTCCAGGTCTTTCCGCCGTCGGCGGAGATCTGGTAATCGGCATCACCGACGGCACCGCCGCCGTTCACAAACTTGACGACAAAGGTCTTATTGGTCTCCCCCGCGTAGGTCCCGCTTGCGGCATCAAGCGCGACGGTCCCTGCAAAGGCGTTATTGGCGGCCGCCTGCGGGTCATTGACCCTGGAGGCCGTGGCCGTACCGGATTTGTAGGCATTTACGGTGAAGACATCCCCCGCCGTGAGGGTGTTCGATCCGTCATCGACGAACGTCAGCGTGAGGCCGTCGCCGAGGGTGATCGTCCCGTCAACGGGGACGGTCCCGGCCGGGTCGGGCAGCCACGTCGTGCCGCCGTCTTCAGAAACCTGATAGGTGGCCGCGCCGAGGGCGCCGCCGTTCACAACCCTCACAGTGAAGGTCTTGTCGGAGGCCCCCGTGTAGGTGCCGCCCGTGTAGAGTGAGCCGTCGAAGGTGTTGGCGCTGGCCGAAACGGGGAGGATCATCCGGCTGAAGGGTTCCGTGTCCGTCGCGGAGCCCGAGAAGAGATATCGGTCGCCGAACTTCGAGTTCGCAAGCGATTGCAGCTCCTCGATAAGGGACCCCACGGTCTGGGCCAGGACCTGTTGCGTATCCGAGGACTGGTCGTTCACACCCGCCTCTTTCGCCTGGGTGATAAGTTCCTGGACGCTCTCCAGCTTGGTGTTAGTGATCTCCATCCAGGCATTGGCGTTTTCAATATTCCTCTGGTACTGGGCGATGGACTCCCGGGCGCTGCTGTAATTGAGCACACGGGTCGCGCCCACGGGGTCGTCGGAGGGCCGATTGATGTCCTTCTGGCTGGCCATTTTTTCCGCGAGGCTGCTGTAGTTCTTCTGGGCGAGCGACAGCGTGTTCATCAACATCTGGAACTTCAGGTTTTCCGTAATTCGCATTTCACAACCTCAATCTGTTTATCCCGGCAGCGTTTCTGGATCTTTCCGCTGGTCTATCGTTGAATCATGTCGAGAAGCTCTGTGTACATCTCCTCGGCCACCGAGACCATCTTGGCGGCCGCGTTGTAGCCGAGCTGAAATTTCATAAGGTTCATCATCTCCTCGTCGATGGACACTCCGGAGACCTGCTCGTGCTGTGTCTCGAGCTGCGTCATGACACTCGTCTCGTGGGAGAGGCTCCGCTCGGCCTCGGCCACCGCCTGGCCGATGCTCCCCGTGAGGGCGGCATAATAATCACCGAAGGTCGCCGTCCCACCCATGATGAGGGCGTCCTTCAAACTGCCGATGGCGAGCGCGTTTTCCCCGTCATCGTTGACCGTCAACGAGGCGGCGATCCGGTTCGGATCGGCGATAATCGCCGCGTCAACCTGCATGTCCCTGGCGCCCATGAGGGCGTTGAAGGGCTCGAAGAAATTGCCGCCCACGTTGCCGTATCCGTCGTAGCCCTGGGCGTGCTGGGCGTTGACCTCGGTGATGATGTTCTCGACGAGGTCGTCCAGATCCCCAAGGTAACCGGTGATGGTCCTGTCCCGCATCTCGAGCATGCCGCCCAGGCGGCCGCTGGTGATGGCGGAAGTGACATTCTTCGTGGGATCATCCGCGAGGATGATGTCATACATCCCCTGGGCGTTTGTCTGCACGGCCAGATCCCGGCTTCTCAACACCTCCACCAGGGGGATGCCGTTCGAGAGAAAGACATTGACCGCCCCCTCGGAGGTCTCCACGTAATTGATATCGACCAGATCGCTCACCTTCTTTAGCAGCTCCGAGCGCTTGTCGAGGATGTCGTTGATATTATTCTGGCCCGCCTCCCCGTAGATGGCCTTGTAGTTCAGGTCCGCGATGTCGGCGAGGTAGCCGTTGAGCTGTGTCACCGTCTGTGAAATACCGGTATTGAGTTCTTGCTGCAGGCTGTAGAGCTCCCCGGCATACTCCCGGAACATGCCTGCGAGGTTTTGCGACGCGTAAGCCAGAGCCGTTCTCTCTGTCTGCCCGCTCGGGTTGGCGGAGAGATCCTCCCAGGCCTTCCAGAACTGGTCGAGGAGTTCATTGAGCCCGCCGCCGTTCGACTCGTTGAATATGGCTTCGATCCGGTCCAGGGCGTCCTTCCGCTCGTTGGCGTACCCGAGCTGATCCGACTGTTCCACCGTCTGGAATTCGAGAAACTTGTCATAGAGGCGCTCGACATGGATCACCTCCGTTCCAGTCTGGACCATGTTATCGGGTATGTCGTACTGGCTCCGGGTGCCGATGACGGCGCGCTGGCGAGAGTAGCCGGGGGTATTCACATTCGCCACGTTGGAACCGGTGACATTGATGCCCGTCTGATTCACCCAGAGCGCTTCCTTCGCGATATTGAATATGGAACTGATGCCTGACATCGTCTTAACCCCTCCTGGAATAGAGCCGGCCGTTTGTATTTCTCGTCCGGAGTTCACCGGAATCCATATAGGTGGACCCCTGGGACAGCAGGTTATAAATAAAGCTCATGGAGTTGCGGACACCGCACAGCGAGGTGTCGAGAAGGGCCCGGTTGCCCCGGTTCGTTTCCCGGATCCTGGACAGGACCTCGCGGAGCCGGATCTGGCATGCCTTCAGGTCCTCCCGCCGGGATCCCTCCACGCTGGAGAGAAGGGTGGAGAAACGCACGTCCTCTTCGCTGACATTCAGGGATCTGGCAATCCTGCCAACGAGCTTCATCCGGGCCTCTTCCAAAATCCTCGTCTTGAGCAGGCACGTTTCCTTGCGGGCGTTGCTCTCCTGGAGGCCCGTCAGGGAAGGTCTCTCCAGGACCGCTCGCTCCCGCGCCATGGCCTCCTCGAGCTCACCGTAGACCTCGATCTCCTTGCGAAGTACCGAAATCAGGGAATCGCACAGGGAGGGAAATCCGCTGACGCCCTCGAGGTTCTGAAGCAGATTCATGTCCTGTTCCATCATGAATACACCCCTCTATGGATGAATTCGCAATCCGGAGGCAGGTCGACCACGTAACAGAGATCACGGATCCTTCACGGGGGCACAGTGCGGGGGTGATTCTTCGATGCCGAAGAAAGGGGGGAATCAGGAAAGGTTGTCGAGCAGTGACTCGCCCACCATCTTTTCGGCAATCTTTTCAGCGTCCGCGCTGTAGGTTCCCTTGTCGATCTGAGCCTGCAGCTCCTGGATCTTCTCTTCCCGGACTTCGGGAAGCTTCTCGATCTCGCTCTTGATCCTCTGGACGTCTTTTGCCGTGGTGGACAGATTCACCTTCTCCGTTGGAGCCATACTGCCAGAGACCTGCTTATCAGGGGCCTTGTTCTCGACCTTCTGGCCATTCTGATACTGCTGGATCATCTGGGTTGTGGGATCATCGATCTTGGAAATTTTCATTTTTTCCATCTCCTCGGGATATTATCTTATCACACTTATCGGCCCTGTGAAATAAAACTTTAATCCTTTTCCACAGGGACGTCAGAGGCGTCCTCCTTATCCGTATGGATCGGCTTATTCAGCTGATTATAAAGCATTTTCTGGATTCCGAGGCCTCCCCCCCGGTGGGCCAGTTCCTCGGCGAGTTTCTGGTCCATCATCATGGTATAGACGTCCTTGCCCGGCATAGCCTTGAAATAACCGCTGGTTGGAACGGTCTGCCGCATGGTCCTGAACATCAGGCTGATGAAAATGGCCTCGAAGTCGGCACAGGCTTTTTTCAGCTTTTTCTCCTCCTCTGCTGACCTTTCGCTTGCCTTTTCCGGCGGCAAGGAAGCCTGAAGCCCGGCGGACAGGGGTGAAATCTTATCCACAGACCCTCCTCCTTACATGATCTTCAAATCGGCCTGAAGGGCACCGGCGGCCTTGATGGCCTGCAGGATCGTGATGAGGTCCCGCGGGGTGACACCCATCGCGTTGAGACCCCGGACCACATCCTGTATGGTCACACCCCGGGGCACCACCAGGAGACCCTTCTTCTCTTCGGTGACGCCGACCTCGGACTTCGGCGTGACGACCGTCTGCCCGCCCGGGGCCACGGTTACCCCCCCGCCTGCATCGACGGGTGTGTTTCTGCCTTTCGCCTCGGGCGCAAACGGCAGGGGCTGGGAGACTTCCTTTTCCTCGCGGATCTGGATGCTTAAATTTCCGTGGGCAACGGCCACGGTGGAGATCCTCACATTTTCACCCATGACGACGGTACCCGTCCGCTCGTTTAGAACGACGACAGCCGGCCCGTCAACGGAGACTTCGATGTTTTCAATCAGGGAGACGATCGACGCCACATTACCCCGGACACCCTGTTTGATTTCGATGACAACGGAACCCGAATCGACGGTTCTCGCCTCGACGCCACCGACTTTACCGTTGACCGAGGCGGCCAGCCTCGTGGCTGTCGTGAAGTCCGGCTGAAAGAGGTTGACGGAAATTTTCTGTATACCCGCAAGATCGTATCTCAATTCCTTCTCGATGAGGGCCCCGTTGGCAATGGTCCCGGCTGTTGTGTGGTTCTTCGACACGGAACTGCCCGACACGCCGGCCGCGGAGAAACCCCCGACCGTGACCGCCCCCTGCGCGACGGCGTATATCTCGCCGTCGGCGCCCCTGAGGGGCGTCATGAGGAGGGTGCCGCCCTGCAGGCTCTTGGCATCCCCGAGCGAGGAAACGGTCACATCAATCTTCGATCCGTTCTTCGCAAAGGGCGGAAGCTGCGCCGTCACCATGACGGCCGCGATATTTTTCGAGGTGAGAACCCGGTCCCGCGTCGAAAGGCCCTGCCGTATCAGGAGGTTGGACAGGGTTTCGCGGGTAAAGCCGTTCTTGACGTCGTCTCCGGTACCGGCCAGGCCCACCACAAGACCGTAGCCGATGAGCTGGTTGTCACGGATGCCGCCGATACTGGCGATGTCCTTGATCCTCGCCGCCTCCGCCGTCGAAAGAAGCAAAACGGCAGAAAGCAGAAAGATCACCGCCGACCTCAGGACCATGTGTTTTTTTATTTTCTTGATCCGCTTCATATCGTCCCTATGTCTGTCCAGGTCCATCTAAGTTCTTTTCAAAAAGTAGCCTGTCCCCTTTTTCTTTAACTCATAATTCATAACTGCAGCCCTTCAGGCTGCTAGAAGGGCCATACCCAGTCGATGACTCTGGTCAGCCAGCCTGGCCGCATCTTGTCATCCACAACCCCGCGGCCCGTGTAGACGATACGGGCGTCGGCGATGTACTGGGAGAGAATCAGGTTGTCGCTGGTGATGTCCTCGGGGCGAATGACACCGGTCAGGATCATGTACTGGTCCTCGGCGTTCACCGTGACGAGCCGCTTGCCCTCGATCATGAGATTACCGTTGTCGAAAACCTGGGTCACCCTGGCCGTGATCCGCCCTTTCAGGATCCCGTCCCGCCTGTTCTTGCCCTCGCCTTCCATGTCATTGGTCGAGGAGCCTCCCAGCTCATACTTGGAAAGCATGGTCTTGTCCGGGTTGAACTGGTACACGCCGGCGATGCCCGCCGTCGTTACCGACGTCCTGTTCGTTTCCAGCTTGGCGTTGTTCTCACCTTCGGCCGTCTCACTGATGACGATGGTGACGACGTCGTTCACGTATCGCGCCTTCCGGTCGGTGAAGAACATGTTGTTCCCCGTCGCACCCGGCCAGATGGATCCCGGTGCTGCCGGCGTCTTGGCAACGGGCGGTGTCGGCGGGGGCTCCCGGTCCTTGAAAAGGCTGTCCCTGAAGAGGTCATCATTGAAGGCGCAGCCCGAAACAGCGAGGATCCCTATGAAAAGGAAAAGGACCGGCAGAACGGTTCGCCTTGTTCTAATCAGTCGTCGCCACATCGCTTGCCTTTCACTTTTTCCTTTTTTTTCTTTCATGCACGCTACCCCGGAAACTCAGAAATCCACAGCGACCAGGGCGTTCCCCTTGACCCGGGCATGTATGACCCTCTTGGAGGCCGTGTTCTGGACGCGGACGACCTCTCCCAACATGCCGTCCTCCTGGGACACACCGCTCGCGGTAATACAGAGGCTCCCGTTGTCCAGCACGATCCGGACGGGCTGATTGCGCCGCACGATCGGGCAATCCTTGAGAACATTCTTCGTGATTTCCATGTGGGGATTGACACTGACGGAGAGTTTCTTTCCGATGACCTCCTTGAGATCCGAAATGCGGTTCTGCGGAACAGCGTCGTACCATTTCTGCAGAATCTTCACATCATTGGCGCCGAGAACGGTCCCGGAGGAAAGGCTCTTCGTGCTGACCACCACGTCCATCAGCACCCACAGTGTCGCCTTTACATGTTCTTCCCGAAGGGGCTTTGTCCCCCGGAGGGAGGCCGTAAAGGATGTCTGGCCGATAAAGTCTTCATTGGCGCGGCCTTTGATCCTGATCGTGACCTTCTCGGACGGGACATCTACATCAGGTACCGACTCCAGGAATTCCACCTTGATCCTCCCCTTCGGCCAGGGGGAGTTCTTCTCCACGTGGGCCTGTACCGCGGCCTGGAGGGTCTCACCCGTTATGGTCGCCGTGGAGCCCGCCGCCGCTGTCCCCAGAACGACGGCAACAAGCAAAGACAGGATGAAGGCCCACTTGTTTTTCATGATCTACCTCTTGAGGTTGTTGACGATCTGCAGCATACTGTCGGCCGTCTGAATGGACTTCGAATTAATTTCGTAGGCCCTCTGGCCGACGATCATCTGAACCATTTCATCCACCACATTCACATTGGACTGTTCGAGAAAGGCCTGGGTGATGGTGCCGTAGCCTTCCGTGTCGGGATTGCCTGTCACGGCCTCACCGGAACCGTCCGTGACAGCGTATAGATTACGACCGAGACTTGTCAACCCCGCGGGGTTGATGAATCTTGAGATCTCAATCCTGCCCGTGGCGAGCGTCACGCCGCTCTTATCCGTGGCCGCCCAGGTCCCACCGTTATCGATCGTGAAATTAACCGTCTCCCGGGGAACGCTGACCTGCGGGATGAGCTTGAGCCCTTCCGTATTCACGAGATAGCCGTCCTTGCTGATCTTGAAATTACCTGACCGTGTGTAAACGGTCGTCCCGTTGTTATCGATCTGGAAGAAGCCCTCCCCTTCGATGGCCCAGTCGAATTTGTTTCCCGTCTGCATGTAATCCCCCTGGGTGAAGAGCTTCTGAACGGACGTGAGCTTCGTACCCAGACCAACCTCCATGCCGAGAGGCAGGGGATTGCCGGAAGTCGTCTCCGCGCCGGCCTGGCGGTAGACCTGGTACATGAGATCCTGAAACTCGGCCCGCGAGGTCTTGAACCCGACGGTCTGCACGTTGGCCAGGTTGTTGGCGATCACGTCCTGGTTGATCTGCTCGGCGAGCATCCCTGTTGCGGCTGTGTACAGACACCTGATCATAATTATCCTCCCTGATCGTCATCCTTCTTATGAATAGAGCTTCCCGAGGCGGCTGACGGCCAGCTTGTCCTGCTCGCTGATCGTCTGCATGACCTTCAGATAGGCCTCGACATGTCGATGGATCTCGATCATGTCGATCATTTCCTTCACCGCCTGAACGTTGGAAAGCTCCAGATAACCGGCCTGAACGGCGGGCTTTTCTTCTTCCTGCAGACCGGCCGTACCGGGATCCCGGTACCGGCTGTTTCCGATACGAACGAGGGCATCGCGATTCGAAAATTTCGCAATGCGCAGGGTGTTGACACTCTTTTCGTCGACGTTCACCGTACCGTCACGACCGATCTCCACCTTTTTCCCGTCCACGGTGATCGGCCCGCCCTGCCCCAGCACGGGGTCCCCTGAAGGGGTCACAAGCAGCCTGTCACGGTTGATCGTGAAGCTTCCGTTCCTCGTGTAATAATTGCTTCCGTCCTTGTCCTGAATCACAAAGTAACCGTCCCCATCGACGGCTGCATCCAGGGGGTTCCCGGTCTTCTGCAGGGTCCCTAAGGACGAGTCCGTGAAAAGGACCATGTCGTGACTGAAGGCATTTTCCTCCAGTTCAGGGGTCTCCTGCCTCCTGACAAACGTCAGTCTCTCGGCCTTGAATCCGGGCGTGTTGACGTTCGCGAGATTGTTGGTGACATAGTCAAGCTGCGTTAATCTCTTCACGCAGGCACTGACGGCTGTATTGACACCATAGATCATAGACAGAGACTCCGATTTTTCTTTTTCATTAGGAAGTGAGGCAATTGTCATGCCATGGGGTAAGCGGCCGGGGACGGGGGGTGGGACAGGGGCGAATATATATTAATTATTTAATAATATCTATAGGTTATAAATTATCACGTCGCAGGGAGAGTCCCGGTGATCTGGGTACTCGCAGGGCTGCCGGAAGGGTTCTTTTCCGTGGAAGGGAGCAGGCCGGGAAAAAATTTCCCTGTTGCCGAAAACACCCCTTTTTTGCCTCTCCCCTAACGGCTCTCCTCCAGCTTCTCCCGGTAACGTTCATTGGTGGAATATACAAAGGCGAGGATCTCGGCGATGGCCCGGAAGAGCTCCGAAGGGATCTCTTCATCGATGTCGAGCCGGCAGAGGATTGAAACGAGCGCGGGATCTTCCTTGATGGGGACATCGTGTTTCCTGGCAAGCTCGATGATCTTATCCGCCAGGATCCCCCGGCCCTTGGCCGTCAGGCGGGGGGCTTCATCCTTCTTCTTGTCGTATTGGATGGAGGCAGCCATCCGGAGGTCGTCTTTTTTCTTCATGGCTGGTCAAGTCCCTTCCTGTCGGTAATCCCTGCACCCCTCTCACGCGAAGAGGTCAACGGCCGTCAGAGAGAGTTCCCTCTGGTAAAATTCCTCCCTTGCCTGCCCGAGGTCTTTCTTCACGGTGCAGGTCATTTCACCCGTCTGATATCCCAGGGCTCCGAGCCGCTCCGCGAGACCGGCAAGCGAAGGATAGATGAAGTCCCGGATCTCATCGCTGCCGCACTCGATGAGGCAGCCCAGTTTTTTCCCCTTCCACTTTGCCTGGATCATGATGTCCCCGAGGGCATCCATGTTGAGGGCGAAGACGACACGGTAGTCTTCCGGGCCTTTCTTCCCCTTCTGATTTTCTTGATCGACATAGACGAAGATATCCGCCGTGGTCATGCGACCGGAAAGGAGGAATGGGATCTGGAGTAGATATTTCCCTTCCTGCTCCTGAAAGAGGACGTTCAGGACCTGGAGATTTTCGATGTTCTTGAGGGCGCCCTCGAAGAGGCTCAATTTCTGCAAGAGCCCCTTTCCCCCTTCACCATCACCCTGTTTTTGAAGCACTTCGATCAGGTTCAGGAGGAGTTCCTTGAGGCTCACGGCTCTTTCCTGAAAGCCCGTTGAAGACCCTCTCTGAAACTCTTTTCTGACGTCACATTCCAGGAGAAGTCCCAGGGATTGCAGGCAATCCTTTATCCACAGAGGGTTTTCTACGGTGTTTTTCGGAAGGACAAGGCTCTGGAGCAGCTGCAAAATCCGGCCGGCATCGCCCTTGACGGGAAGGGTCCGGAGCGCGCCCGAATTTTCAGGGCCCAGCGCTTCGAGAAGACCGGCGAGCGATTTCGCCAGCGCCAGGGGTTCCGCTCTCATGGACTGGAGGGCCTCACCGGTATGGGCAGACTCCCCGGTGGATCTCTCCAGCAGGGCCAGTGTGAGAAGGGGGTTCAGCCCCTCCACCCTGACCCGGATATTTTCTCCCGCCTGCAGTGGGATGGTGGTCCGGGCAACCAGATTCTGCTCTTGAATGTTGATCAGCAGCCGCTCGCCGTCGAGCCTTCCCACGACGCGGGCCTCCAGGAGCTGCCCCACAGTTAAATGGGACAATGGCCGTGCACCCTGCTGGATCTGCAGTCGGTTTTCTGAGGTCGGGGTTGTAATCGGCGGGAGATGGATGGAAGCCATGCGTGTCTCTGATCGGGAAACGTCCCCTGTTTGATGTAAAGCGTCGGCCTCTTCGGACGGTCGGCGTTCGAAGGCCGATCGAGACACAAAGCGGCCTTCTCACGGGTTCGTCAACCCGTCAGGACCGGGCGGCCTCGCTCCTTCTTCGATCCAGATCGAGGATGAGACTGACTTCCCCTTCCGGGAGACCGAGGTGTTTTGATATCTCCTTGAGGCTCATGCCTCGCCGGGCCATCCTGACCGCCTCGGCGAAACCCTTCTCCCCGGGGAACTCCCCTGCATGCGGATTCGGGGCAGCCTTTCCGAGCTGAACCTCCGACTGCTCGATGATCTTTCTGAGGCGGTATTCCTTTTCGTCAAGCACCCGGGAGATCTCTTTCAGGGCCTTCCTTCCCTCGTCCATGGCCTGGACAAGACCCGCCGAACCATTCTGGGACTCGGCCAGGAGTTTCCTGAATTCCGCGAGCATGCGGGGGTCCACACCTGCCGGCCTCCTGCGGCTCTCCTCGTGGATCCGGTAGATGAAATACACGATCACCGCCAGGAGCGCAATGTCGGCCAAAATCTGAATCATGAAAAAAACCTGCTGGCTCATCTCATACCTTGACGTCGATCAATCGTCCCTGCTCTTTCTCTTCAGCCGCATCCTTTTCTCCGGCTTCCGCAGGGTTTTCGTGATCGGACTTGGAACTTTTTGAATGCCTTTTTCTCTTTTCTTCCTCTTCCCTTTTGATGCTCGATCGTTCTGTTTCGTCTGCGACCTTGACCTTTTCCCCCATAATCTTTTTCTCGAGACCCACCTCGACGGCGAAGTTCCTCTGCTGCATGTCAGACTGCTGCTGCTGTGTATGCTGGATGCGTTCCACAGGATTGGTCTGCAGCAGGATCTGTTGCACGTCAGCCGCCCTTAACACGCTTGAAAAACCTCCCTTCGGGACGTCGGCGGTTCGGTCGCAGGCGCCTCGTGATTAGAGGGGGACCAAAGGCCCCGGGGGGGTACCCTATTACCTCTATCCAATATATCGTCTTTTCTGAAAAATCCTTTAATGCTCATGCGCACTTACCTCTGATTCCGACCCTTCGTCCACATCCGTGATCACCATCTCAGCCTTTCTTAAGGCCCGTTGCCTGAATGGGAATCTGGGCGATATACACGTTTTTTGAGCCCTCGGAGTACACCTCGATGCGGGCCTGATATTTTCTCATCAGCGAAAAAGCCAGGAAGAGTTTTCTCAAACCTTCGGGACCCGCCGGCGGCACATCGGCCCCCTTCATCAGGGACTCCCTCAGCTGACCCGATAGAGGAGAACCCGTGTCCTGAACCTTCAGGGTCGCCTGCCCTCGCTCGCGGGACGTGGAGATTGAAAATTCCTTGACCTTGCTCGTCTTCATGGCCTGCATGGAGTACTGGATGAGCGTGGAGAGAAAGAGTGTAAGGTCCGCAGGGGTTGCCGAGATCTCCGGGACATCCGGATCCAGGCTGATCTGCTTTTTGACTTGGTGCTTGAAATCGAGATAAAAGTCGGAGAACTTCATCTCGTTTTCGACCATCTCGGAGAGATTCAGTTTCTGGACGGTCGCATCGCCGATGGCGTAGAATTTGCCCGACACACTGCGGAACATCTCAAAGAGCCGGTCGGCCTCGGAGATCAGGAGTTCGACATCCTTCGTGATCTTCCCGTAGTCTTCGACAAACTGCTTCCCCGCATCCGGGTAGTGCTCCACCGTCTTTTTGATGTTTTCCTCCACCCGTCGCTGCAGAAGCTTGGAGCGCCCCATGATGCCGTTCAGGGGGTTTGCAAAATTGTGGAGAATGCCGGGAATGAGATCCCGGATAAAGGTCGCCTCAAAATCATTCTCTAATTCCTGGAAAATCTCACCATCCCTGCTCATGTCCAAGCCCTTCCTCTATGCTTTCCTTGGATTTGCGACGGCATCTCTTAGTGACGCCTGTCAATGATGATGTTCTGCAGCATTCTCCAGGCTTTTTCAACCCTTTCTTTTTCAGCATCGGACGTGTCGCTCCCCGACGGCTTGCCCGTGGAATAGACGATATAGGTGTTTCCTTCCTTGTCCCTGATTTCCCGGACCCCCATCTGGTCATAGGGACCTCGCACCTTTGCCTCGCGCTCCTGCTGCAACATGATCTGGATGGTCTCGTCGCTGACGCCCGCTTTCTTGAGCGCCCGAACCTCGTCTGCAGTGAGCGAGTATGCCGTCCCGGTGAAACCGCCCAAGACGAGAATAATGAAAGCCATGATGTACGAGGGTTTCACAAACGCGAAGTACAGCGATCTTTCCATAAACCCTAACCTCCCTCCGTCCCCATCGCTCAAGGTTAAGAAAAAAGTACCCGTCATCAGAGGAGGACAAATTTCGTCACATAGACATCCCGGATGGCTTCCTGTCCCATAAGGTTGTTCAGTTCGGAGCTGATCTGCCGCTTGAACACCCGGTGGGCCTGGGACGTGCTCAGAAGATCGGGGCTGTTTTTCCGGGCCGTCTGATAGATGGTCTTTCGAATGACGACCTTTTTCTCCTCCGTCATTACGTCGGGTCTGTTCAATTCCAGAACGACGTCACAGATCAAAAGCTTGTACTTCCCCTGCGGGTCTTTCAAATCAATGGTAAAGTTATCGAAGGAAAACACACTCTGAAGCGCCGCGGCCGGCCTGTCCGCGCCCTTCTCCCCGGCGGCGTCCGGACGGGACCCTCTGAGATAAAGACCCACAGAAACGGCGACGACCAGGAGGAGCACCATAACGCAGGCGCTGTATGCCCGCACCCGGTGATGGCGGGCCCAGTCCATCGCCGCAGAAACGGTTTTGCCGGGGTGCAGGCGACCCCGACGAAGACGAACCCAGAAGGATCCCGGCGCAGGGTTTTCCACGTCTTCGTCTTCTCGCAGGTGATCCCCTTTCTTCCGTTCTGTACCGGCGGCTTCTATCCGATCGTCATCCAGAATGTCCGGGTTTCGCTTTTTGGCCATGTCTCTTTATCTTAACTCTCGCACTCTCCCCCTCAATCTCACTATGGCCTGCGAATGAAGCTGGCACACTCTTGATTCCGTCAGCCTCAGCACCAGCCCGATTTCCTTCATGGTAAGTTCTTCGTAGTAGTAAAGCGAAAGAACGACTTTTTCTTTTTCCGGCAGCGTCTCGATGGCCCGCTTCAGCGTGTTTTTCAGCTCGTTCTTTGTGAGCAGGACAAAAGGGTTTCCCTGGTCGATCCGCTCGAGAACGTCGTAACTGCCGTACTTCTCGCAATAGTCCGGCGGCAGGTCCTCGCTCTTGAGGAGGGACACCCCGCAGGCCTCGTCCAGGAGCTGGTAGTACTCCTCGAGGGGCATGCCGAGATGATTGGCGACTTCCTCCTCCTGCGGCTGCCTCCCCAGGAGTTTCCTGAGTTCGAAAATGGCCTTCTCGATCTTCGCATCTTTGTTTCTCGCGGACCGGGGCTGCCAGTCCCTGGCCCGAAGTTCATCCAGCACCGCTCCCCGGATCCTGAAGCGGGCATAGGTTTCGAACTGGACATTTCGGCTCTTGTCGAATTTTTCGAGGGCGGAGATCAGTCCGATAATGCCCACGTGCATCAGGTCCTGTCTGTCCGCCACATGCTGGGGAACTTTGGCCGCGATCCTCTCGACGATGTTCTTCACGAGAGGAGCATATTTCATGATGAGTTTATCGCGTTCTTTCTTATCCACGATCCCGATCGATGATGCTCTTCCAGAAGAATTTTATGCTCCCCGCCTCGTAACCGCCGGGCTGCGTCCGGCAGAGTTTCCTGGCAATCGACGACAGGCATTTGCAGGCACGGGAACCGGGATAGGCCTCGGCCAGCGCCTGCTGTTTCCTCACTGCATCCTGAACACTGCGATCATCCAGGACATAACCCAGGTAGTCGATCGACAGGTTGAGGAAGTGAGAAGTGGCATTGCTCAATTTGTTGTAGACCTCGCGGGCCTCGGTGGCATTTTTCACCATGTTCACAAGCAGCATGAACTTCTTGCCCGCATGCCGGGAATAGAGAATCTTGATGAGCGCATAGGCGTCGGTGAGGGAGGTGGGTTCCGGCGACACGACGACGATAATCTCCCTGGCCGCCATGTTGAAGTAGATGACGTTGCCGGCGATCCCCGCCGCGGTGTCGATGAGCATGAAGTCGAGCTCATCGCTCAATTCATTCAACTCGTCGAGCAGCGCCAGTTTCTGTCCCTTCGTGAGATCCGTCATCTCCTGGATGCCCGAGGCGGCCGGCAGGATCTTGATCCCCCCCGGACCTTCGAGGACGATCTCGGCGAGACTCTTCTCCCCCCGGAGCACGTGATAGAGATTGTACTTGGGGGCCAGCCCCAGAATGACGTCGATGTTGGCCAGGCCCATGTCCGCATCGAAGACCAGGGTTTTTTTCTTCATCATCGAGAGGATATAGGCCAGATTGGCGGCGATGTTCGTTTTGCCCACGCCCCCTTTTCCGCTGGTGATGGCGATGACGCGAATGCCGTCGTTCTTGCGACTGCTGATGTCCTTTTGACCGGGCTTGGTCGGCAGCATCCCGGCGTCACTCGTGTCCCTCTCTCTTTTCTTCATCTCTCTTAGTGTCTCAGCTTGGTCCAAGGGGATACCTCCGGTTTTGACGATGCCACATCAGTGCAGGGAATTTCTCACGACCATTCTTGCCAGTTTAGCCGGATTCAGACTCTCGATATCCTGAGGGACATTCTGTCCATTGGTTACATAGTAGGCCGGTTTTCCAACCTGATCGACGATGTTGTAAATCAGCCCGTAGGCGTTGCTCTCGTCGAGTTTCGTGAAGATCATGGCGTTGTAGCCGACCTTGTCGAAGCGCGACGCCGTCGCCAGCATGTTCTCGGGGCTTGCCGTCATGCTGATCAGGAGATTCGTTTCCACCGGGATCTCCAGGTGGAGATAATCTCTCAACCGTTGCAGGTGCGTCTCGTCGTTAAAGCTCCGCCCCGGTGTATCGATCAGAATCACGTCGCGATCCTGGAATTTTCGAAGGGCGTTCTTGAACTCCTCTTTCTCGGAGGCGACTTCGAGAGGAAGACCCATGATCTTCGCGTAGGTCCTCAACTGCTCGACCGCCGCAATCCGGTAGGTGTCCGCCGTCACCAGCCCGACCTTCTTGCTTGCCTCCAGGGACCATCGAGCCGCCAGCTTGGCCAGCGTCGTCGTCTTGCCCACACCGGTGGGACCCACGAAGGCCACGACCCGGCCCTGACGCGTCCGCTCATAGGAGGGCACCACAGACTTCTGGATGAGTTCCTCGGCACTGCGGAGGACCCCGTCGTAATCGTCCTCGGCGCGGGCCGTCAGTCCCTTCCGGATGGTGCCGACCAGCCGGTAGGCCCGATCCTTGGACACACCCCCGGCCACCAGGTTGTAGTAGAGTTGGGACAGGGGCTGGGGTTTGCCCTCCGTCTTGCGGATCCCCAGCATGTCGAAGAAGGTGCTCAGACTCTCCTTCAACTCCATGAGCTCGCCGTAGAGGATGTTCTTCCGGTTGGCCTCGATGACGAGGGCCTTCAAATCTTCGAGGTCCTTGCGGAAAGCATGGAGCGTTTCCTGGCTCTCCGGCGGCATGGCCGGGGTTCTCCCGGTCCCCCGGGGCTCCACCCGCAGGGTGGACGACCTGCGCTCGGTCTGAGCCTCGTCCGCTGCCGCTGTCAGTTCAAATACAGGGTTTCGCCCTCCGTGCAGCCGCTTCGAGGAGAGCAGGATGGCATTCTCACCCAGATCGTTCTTGATCTTGCTGATGGCCTCCTGAATGCTTGATGCCTCGTACCGCTTGATCTTCATATGCCTACTCCAGCATACCCAGCGAGCGGATGTTCACGTCGTGGGTGATCTCGTTGTGCGACAGGACGATAATGCCCGGGAAAAACTTCTCCATCATTTTCCTGAAGTGCACCCTGGAGACGGGCGAACAGAGAAAAATCGGCTGAAGACCCTTTGCCGTAAAATCGGCTGTGAATTTCTGCACACCCCTTACCATTTTCTGGACCCAGTTGGGGTCGCCGGTAAAAAAGGATTCATAATCCGTGTGCTGCAATGAGCGGCTGATCTTGTCTTCGACGTCCGGAGAGAGAACCACCACGCTGATATTGCCGTCACCGTCCCTGTACTGCCGGGTAATGGTTCTGGCGAGGGCCTGCCGGACATAGGTGGTCAGGACATCGAGGTTTTTCGTCATGACGCCATAGTCCGCAAGGGTTTCCAGAATGGTGAGGAGATCCCGGATGGAGATCCGCTCTTTTAAAAGCCGCTGCATGACCCGCTGCACCGTCCCCAGGGAGACCACTTTGGGAACAAGTTCCTCAACCACCTTCGGGTGCGTCTTCGCGAGGTTGTCGAGAAGGGCCTGAACTTCCTGTCTGCCGAGGAGCTCGTCGGAATGGGACTTGATGATCTCCGTGAGATGGGTCGTCATGACCGTTGCCGGATCGACCACCACATGTCCTTTGGACTGCACGCTCTCTTTTTCTTTCTCCGTGACCCACACGGCAGGAAGCCCGAAGGCGGGTTCCCGGGTCTCGATTCCCTTGATCTTGGCGCCCTTTTCGGAGGCGAGCACCAGCCAGTGATCCGGCATGATCTCCCCCCGGGCGACTTCGATGCCCTTGACGATCAAGGAGTACATGTTTGGTTTGAGCTGCAGGTTGTCCCGGATGTGAATAGCGGGGATGACGAATCCCATGTCGAGGGCCAGCTGCTTTCGCAGGGCCCGGATCCGGTGCAGAAGTTCGCCCCCCTGGGACGAATCCACAAGGGGAATGAGCCCGTAGCCGACTTCGAGCTCCATCATGTCCAGAGGCAGGAGATTTTCTACCGTATCGACGGGTGCGGCAGGCGGCACTTCTTCCTTTACCTCCTCGGCCCGGCGGGAGGCCTGGTAGAGTTTCCACGCCAGGGCGCCCGTCAGGATCCCGATGAGGATGAAAGAGAATTTCGGCATGCCCGGGATCAACGCAAAGATGAGCAGAATGGAAGCGGCCGTGCCGATCGCTCTCGGTTGCGTGAAGAGCTGCTGGGACATGTCCCTGCCGAGATCCGACGAGGCCGTTGAGCGGGTCACGAGCATGCCCGCCGCCGTAGAGACAATGAGGGCCGGCACCTGGGTCACCAGGCCGTCTCCAATCGTCAGGAGCGTGTAATTCGTGGCGGCATCGGCAATCGGCATGCCCTGCTGGAGGACGCCGATGATGAGTCCACCGATAATGTTGATGAATATAATCACGACGCCGGCAATGGCATCCCCTCGCACGAACTTGCTCGCGCCGTCCATGGCGCCGTAGAAATCCGCTTCCCGCTCGATCTCGCTCCTTCGCCTCCGTGCGTCGGCCTCCGTGATGAGCCCCGCATTCAGGTCCGCATCAATGCTCATCTGCTTGCCCGGCATGGCATCGAGGGTGAACCGCGCGGCCACTTCGGCGATCCGGGTGGCACCCTTGGTGATGACGATGAAGTTGATGAGGGTAAGGACGGAGAAAACGATGAGACCGACCACATAATTCCCGCCGACGACGAAGGTCCCGAAGGCCTTGATGACCTGACCGGCGGCCGCCGTTCCCTCATTGCCCTTGAGCAGGATGAGGCGTGTCGAGGCCACGTTCAGGGAAAGCCGGAAAAGGGTTACGGTCAAAAGAATCGAAGGGAAGGCCGAAAAATCCAGAGGCTTGAGGACATACATGGACATCAGCATGATGATGATGGAAATCGTGATACTCAGTGACAGCAGAAGGTCCAGGGCCAGCGTGGGGATGGGGACAATCATGACGAACAGCACCCCGATGACCGCCACGGCCATCATGGTGCTCGAATTTCTCATCCATCCACTGAAGGGACTGGCTTCCGTATAGGTATCTGCCATAAGCCTCTATTTTCGTTACACTTTCTTTTCTTTCAAACCGTAGACATAGGCCAGTATTTCGGCCACGGCCCGGTAGAGATTTTCCGGGATAAATTCATCGATATTGACCATCTTATACAATAGTTGTGCCACCGGTTTGTTCTCCACGACGGGCACCCCGTGCTCTCGTGCAATTTCCTTGATATTCTCGGCAATTACACCGGCTCCCTTGGCCACAACCCTGGGGGCGATCATGCGCCCCCCATCGTACTCAAGGGCAACGGCCAGATGGACGGGGTTTGTGATCACAACGTCGGCCTTGGGCACGTTCGCCATCATCCTTCTGCGGGCCTGTTCCCTCTGAATACGCTTGATCCTCGCTTTGACCAGCGGGTCGCCCTCCGTCTGCTTGAATTCATCCTTCACCTCCTGCTTGGACATCTTGAGACCCTTCTCAAACTCCCATCGCTGGTAAAGGTAATCGAGAATGGCGAGCACGATGAGGACCCAGGAGGTGGTAATGACGATCCGGAACATGATCTTCCCGATGTAGATGAGGATCCCCCAGACGCTCTCGTCCATGAGGGGGATCATTCCCTCGAGCTCATTCTTCATCGTGAAATAGACGACGCAACTGACAATGGTGAACTTGATCAGGCTCTTGATGAGCTCCACGAAGGATTTGAGGGAGAAAAGCCTCTGGAAACCCCGGATCGGATCGAGTTTTGCGATATCGGGTTGAAGGGCTTCCGTGGAGAAGATGAAGCCGAACTGGAGATAGTTTGCCAGGAGTCCCGCGACAACGATGGTCAGAAAGAGCGGTGTCAAAACAATAAAGAGTTTGTATAACCAGATGCCGGCGAGGGATTGAACGGTATTGATGTGGACTGCCGTCGAGCCCGATTCCCTGAAGGCCCACCGCATGAGATCCATCATCCGGTCGAGCATCCAGGTGGAGCTGAAATACAGGAGGATTGCGCAGGCCAGCAGGATGGCCACGGAAACCACTTCCTGGCTCCGGGCGACCTGCCCCTTTTTTCTCGCCTCTTCCCTTCGTCGAGGCGATGCTTGTTCTGTTCGTTCCTGGTCCCTGTCGATGTCCGGCATGCGGTCCTCCGGTTCTCCCGGGCTTACCGGGAATCCCGGCTAAAGTATTAAAACTATGATTTTTTTATCTCGCGTTGCCGCAAAGATTCATGTCGAAACCCCTCCCTTGCACAACGGCTTTCCTGTCCTTACATGAGGCGCAGCAGTAGATTCACTTCCCCTTCCAGGTTGTTGAAAAACCGCCCGACGATATTCAGGAATATGGGCAGGGTCAGGCCGACGCCGATGAGCCCCACGGCGATCTGGAGCGGAAAACCGACGATGAAGATGTTGATCTGGGGAACGGTCCTGGCGATGAGGCCCAGACCCACGTTGGTCAGAAGCAAAGCCGCAATGAGGGGGGCGGATACTTTCGCGGCGATCACAAACATGTTGCCCGAAAGTTCGATCAGGGCCTGCATGAGCGCCCCGGTAAATTGGAAATCATAAATGGGCAGCACTTTGTAGCTCTCCACGATCGCCGCCAGGAAGACATGGTGGGCGCTGGTGGCCAGGAAGAGAAGTGCGGCGACGAGGTACTGGAATTCCGCGATGATCGAAACCTGGTCGCTGGTGACGGGGTCGATGATGTTGACGATGGAAAAGCCCATCTGAAAGCCGATGAGCTGCCCGGCAAGTTGGATGCCCGCGAAGATGAGGCGGCTGGCAATACCGAGCATGACGCCGATGAGGACCTCCCCGGCCATCCGGAAGGCCATGGAAAAAAGATTCTCGCTCATCGGGGCATGGGGCTGGACGAAGGGGAAGACCAGAAAGGCGACAAAGAGCGACAGTGACCCTTTGATCTTAAAGGGGACGGTCCGGTCTCCGAGAACGGGGATCATGGCGATAATGGTGGCCACCCGGAGAAAGACCAGGAAGAACATCTCGATCTGCTCGTTGGAAAGGATCGGTATGCTCATCGAAATTTTGCCTCATTTTTTCCCTGCCTGGCGCACGGAAAGGTGCATGACCGGGGGACACTCATTTCACGTACATCGGTATGTTCGAAAACAGATTGTGGGTAAACGTCACGATCAGGTTCATCATCCACGGCAGGGCGATCAACATGGCGATCATGACGGCGATGATCTTGGGAACGAAGGTCAGCGTCATCTCATGGACCTGTGTCACCGCCTGAAAGATGCTGATGGCGAGTCCGACGATGAGCCCGACCAGGAGCACCGGCGCCGAAACCAGCAGCGTCACTTTCATCGTCTCCGTCGCGATTCCCATGATGAGTTCCGTTGTCATAATATTGCCTTCTGACCTCCCCGCTAATGGAAGCTCTGCACCAGGGATCCGATGATCAGATACCAGCCGTCCACGAGCACGAACAGCAGCAGTTTGAAGGGCATACTGATCATAATGGGGGGCAGCATCAACATCCCCATGGACAAAAGAACACTCGCCACGACCATATCGATGATTAAAAAGGGAATGTAGATGAGAAAGCCGATTTGAAAGGCCGTGTTCAATTCGCTGATGACGAAAGCCGGGATCAACACCTGAAGGGGAACATCGGCCGGTTTGTCCGGCCGTTTTGAGTTGGAGATCTTCACAAAGAGGGCCAGGTCCTTCTCCCGCGTCTGCTTGAGCATGAAGTCACGGACGGGCTGGGCCGCCTGCTCGAAGGCCTGCTCACCGGAAATCTGCTCATTGAAGTAAGGCTGAAGGGCGTTGGTGTTCACCTGCTGCCAGACCGGCGTCATGATGAAAAACGTGAGAAAGAGCGACAGCCCGATGATGATCTGGTTTGCCGGCATCTGCTGGGTGCCCAGGGCGTGCCGGAGGATGGAGAGCACCACGACGATCCTCGTGAAGGATGTCACCATGACCAGAATGGCCGGAGCGAGTGACAGGACGGTCAGGAGCAGCAGCAACTGGAGAACGACGGCGACTTGCCCCGGCTGATCCGTACCGTCACCGACGCTCAGCTGGATCGTCGGGATGGGGACTGCGGAAGATGTGGATGACTGAAGGAGGATCGCGATGACAAAGGCCGCCCCCAGCATCATGACCCGACGCTTTTTCAAGACGCCCCGGAAGCTATCAATCAGGCACGGCATGGTTCTTCCCCATGAAGCTGAGGGCCTTCAGCTTCCTCTTGTAAAGCGTCAGCTGGTCCATGAGGGCAGGGGACTGCACTCTGCGGCCCCGCATCGTCTTCAGCCGATCCAGGGATTCCCGGTCATCGATTTCCGTCAACAGGGAGATCTGCTGATTCGAGATACCCACCACGATCACGTGATCGAGGACATCGAGAATGACGATGCTGTTTTTGGGTCCGAGGTATCGGGTGGAGATGATCTTCACGAACTCGTCGGTCTCGACGCTGCCCCCCGTTCGGTTCATGAACTTCTTCAGGAAGTACATGGCCACGACCATCAGGCCCAGCACCAGGGCCAGGGCGGACAGCATTTTCAACATGGAAAGGATGAATTCCCAGGAGCTCATCATGTCCTCACTTCAGTTTGAGAATTCTCTCTGCCGGGGAAACGATATCGCTAAAACGGATGCCGAACTTTTCATTCACGACGACCACCTCACCCCTGGCGATCAACCGCTGATTCACATAGACGTCGACGGGCTCTCCGGCGGCCTTCGTCAGTTCGACGACGGACCCCTGACCCAGCTGGAGAAGCTCACCGATGAGCATCCGGCTCCGCCCCAGCTCCACGGTGAGGGTCAGCGGGATATCCATGATGAAATCGAGATCGAGTGCCGATCGTCCTGCACTGCCTTTCTTGATCTCCCCGAAATGAATCTCATCGACCTGGGTCTTCGGGTCCATGCCGCCCGGCTCGTCATGAAATTCAGCCGAGGCGTGTAGTCTCGGATCCGATTTTCCTTCGAGGCCCGCCTGCATGTTGTTTTTCTTCTCCTTGAAGTCACTCTGCTCCATCATGATGAACCTCTCTCCCCGACAGGGTGTCTGAAATCTGTACGGCGTTGTTTCCCCTGAAAACCCCGGGATATCCGTGGAACTTGAGTATGCCCTCCACGTGAATTTCGAGATTGTCCGTGCGGAAACGGTCCAGGAGGACCACGTCCCCCTTCTTGAGTCCCATCACATCCCTCATGCTGATCTCCGCCCTCCCCAGTTCCGCGACGAGCTCTATCCTGGAAGACATGAGACCGCCCCTGAATCTCTTGGTCCACTCCCGGTCGATCTCGAGATGGTCCCCCTGAAAACCCGACTGGAGTTTTTCGCGCACGGGCTCCAGGACGGCGTAGGGGATACAGAGGAACAGGGATCCCGTAGTACATTCCATCTCGACCTCGTAATGGACGACAATCACTACATCCGACGGCGTGACGATCTGGGCAAACTGCGGGTTGTACTCGGAGCGCTGGTAGGTCACTTTGACGTTCAGGATATCCTTGAGGGCCTTCTCGAGATCCCCGAGGGCGCCGAGGACAAACTTCCGGATGATTCTGTTTTCGATGGCCGTGAACTCTCTACCCTCCACCTTATAGGACGGGTCACCTGTCCCCCCGAAGAGAATGTCCACGAAGGTGAAGATGATCTTGGACTCCACGACGAAAAGGGCCGAACCCCTGAGGGGATCGACACGAAAGATGTTCAGGCTGGTGGGTACGGTATGCGTTTTTAAAAATTCACCGAACTTCGTCGACTCTATGGAAAGGACGCTGATCTGGACTCCTTCCCGCAGTAACGCGGCAAGTGTGAGCCGGAAGAGCCGGGCAAACCGCTCGGCCGTCATTTCCAGACCCGGCAGCCGGCTCTGGAATACCTTGTCCCGGTTGACCAGATCATAGGGGACTACGGCGTAGGGTTCCTTTGTGCCCCGCCCCGTCGTGTCGATTTCTCCGATCGATATGCCTTTCAGCAGGACATCGACTTCTTCCTGAGACAGAATGTTCGACATGCCCTTTCGCCCTGGGCCTTCCAGCCTTCTTTATTGAATCACGAAATCGGTGAAGTAGACTTGAAGGATCTTTCCCTTGGTCAAATAACTGTTTAACCGATAGGTGATCTCTTCCTTCAGACGCTGCTTTCCATCGGTCGTGGAAATGTCCTTGAGGGACTTAGACGACAGGATTCCGAGGACCGCGTCCCGGAGCTTGGGTTTTATCTCTTTGAGTTCCGCAACGACCTCCGCATCGGAGAGCTCCAGCTGCAGGACCACCTTCAGGTATCGCTCACCGCCGTTGTCTAGCAGGTTGACGATGAAGGCGTCCATCGGCCACACCACTGCGGCGCCCGCATTCTTCTGTGCCGCCGCCTTCTTCGCCGCCGACTGGTCCATATAGTATTTTCCTCCCAGGACACCCCCCGCCAGGAGAGTAATCACCAGGAATCCCACGACAACCCACTTCCGATAGGACCTCTTTTTCTTTCCCGTTTCCTCGACTGCGATTTCATCTTTTTGAGCGTAGCTATCCCTCACTTGCGCCATAGAAACCCCTTATCGGAATTGTTTACTCAGCAAAAAGTCAATTAAAACAAATACTTGATAATAAATATTTCGAGCCTTCGCGAACGCGCAAAGACATACCTTCTTTGAGCAATTTCCATACCAATCGGATGTGATTGAAATAGGGATGGGTACCCGGAGCCTGCCGTCTTGCAGGAAGAGAGGCGGCCGTACGGGCTTTAGCGGAAATGTTGAGGCCCTGCGGGATGCGGGCTTTCACCCGTCATCCCGCAGGGGTTTCATTTCAACCTGGGAGGTTATCCCCGCGGAGCGAAGCGCCGTGCGGGGTCTCAACTTGTCATAAATTTGACGTCATGTCCGGCGGCGACGGGGAGCCCCGCCGCCGTCATAACTTATTTGCTATCGCTTGACGGCCATGAGCGCATCCAGCATCGCGTCCGTCGTGGTGATGATCTTGGTGCAGGCCTGATAGGCCCTCTGCGCCGTGATCATGTTGACGAATTCCGTGCTGAGATCGGTGTTCGACTGCTCCAGAGAGTTTGAAATCAGACCACCCAAACCTGCCGTTGTGGGTGCATTGGTCACAGCCTGGCCGGAGAGCAGGGTTTCGCTAAAGAGATTGTTCCCTATTTTGTCCAGCTCCCAGGGGTTGGCAAAACTCGCGAGCATAACCTGGCCGAGGGCGACCGTCTGGGCATTGGTGAAGAAACCACTCACGGTCCCGTCCTTTTCGATGGCGACACTGCGCAGGAACCCGGCGGGGTAGCCGTCCGCGTAGATGGTCCGGACCACGGAATTACTCGCATAGCCCGTCACAGCCTCCGATGTTACACCCGTGATATCCCAGGTCAGGACACCACCCGTCCCGATGTCGGCCCCGTTTGCAGGCGCCGCGAAGGTCAAGGCCACGTCGGCCGCAGGGGCTGTGAGAATCCCGTCGGCATCAAAGACAAGCTGTGTGGCCGATTGCGCCGTGGCAGTGACGCCGTCCAGATCAGCCACGAAATCCCACGTCCCGACAGCGGCGTTCTTGGTGAAGGTAATCGAAAGGCTGTGCTGGGCCCCCAGGCTGTCGTAAACCGTCAGGGCGGAGACAAAGGTCCCAGCGGTTGCGGTGTCGGCATTGAGGTTCATGCCCGTCTGGAACTCCGTTGTCGTGGTTGGTTCGGAATGGGCGTCCCGGACGTTGATGTCCCCGACAGCGTTCGGCGTGGCGCTGAAGTAATCGTATCCCTGAACGCGATATCCGTTGGTGTCGATGATGTAGCCGTCTTCATCAACCCGGAAGGCCCCCGCCCTCGTGTAGTACCTGGAATTCTCAGCGTCCTCCACGATGAACATTCCCTCGCCGTCGATGGCCATGTCAAGGGCGCTGCCCGTCGTTTCCAGGGCACCCTGAGTCCACTGCGTTGCGATATCAGCAATCATGACCCCCTGGCCGACCTGAGCGCTACCGGCACCGGTGCCGGTCGTCAGGTTCTGACTCAAAACGTTTGCAAAATACATCTGCCCGGCCTTGTACCCCATCGTTTGGGAGTTGGTCACGTTATTACCGATGACATCCAACTGCCTCGATGTGGCATTGAGTCCGGTAACGGCAATATACATTGCGCTACTCATTTTCTATAACCTCCCAGTGTATTTGATCTGTTAACTGCTTTCCGGTCTGACCACGGAGAGAACGTCCGAAACGGAGATCTCTCTTCCGCCAACGATCAGATACGGCGTATCCTCACGGTAGTTGACACCGGTGACGATACCGCGCGTGATCCCGGAGACGGAAATTGGATTCCCCGCTCTGTCCGCCGCTGTCACCTCAAAGGTGAAGTTCCCCGTGAGGCTTCCCGTGTTCGACCAGGTGACGGCATTCGTGCCGCTGCCCTGATTCTGAGATGTGATCGTATCAACGAGACCCCCCTGCTGATCATAGATCCTCACCCAGACGCGGTTGGCATCCTGCGTGAGATCATAGGACAATCCCACGGGCCCGCCGGCAGCCGTGAAGGCGTTACCCTTTAAGGTGATCTCCTTCCCGATCAGGCTGACGAGCTGGCTGTTATTCAGGGATGCCTGCCTCTGACTGAGGGCCTTCAACTCGGTGTAGACGTTCTGCAGCTGCTCCAGGCTGGAGAACTGCGCCAGTTGCGCCGTGAATTCCGTCCCATCGAGGGGGTTCAGGGGGTTCTGATTCTTGAGCTGGGCGATGAGCATTTTCAGAAACTCCTCCTTGCCCATGATCTTGCTGGCGCTCGACGTGCTGCTTGTGCTGCCCGTCACACTCGTTGTGTCTGCGATCCACAGTCCTGCCATCTTCCTGTCCTTTCTCTCGTAATCCTTTTAGGCAAAAACGTTCACCAGTCTCGATTCATCGGTCTCCATGCTTCGCCGCACCTCACCGGAGTCCGCCTCCGTCCCCCGGGCATTCTGCCCGCCACTTTCGGCCTGCCTATGACCTTCCGCGGAGGAGCCGCGCTCATGCAGCAGTCCCGCGAACTCATTGCCTGACCGGTCCTGCACGAGGACATCTACCCGGTCGACCTGGAGCCCCTGTTCGCTCAGGGCGTTCCTGAGCTGCGTGAGACTGGATTCGAGCACCTGCTTGACTTCATGATTGTCTGCCCGCATCAACATGCTGACCTTGTTGTCCCGGACCTGTATATCCATATCGATGGTGCCGAGCTGGGGTGGGTGAAGGGTGATAACCACCCGGCCGGACCCGCTGCGAAGAAGGTTGCTCGCACCGTCCACGACCTGGGGGATGATGAACTGCGGCCTCAGTGGTCCTGTGTTTTCCATCACCCGGCCGGTGGCAGATTCGGTCCGCGCCTGGAAGAGATTTGCGAACCGATCTTCCTGACGGTTCGCTCCATCGGTCGCAGATGCCTTACCCTCAGCGACGGGAGCTTTCGCGCTTTCTGCCTTGTCTTTGATATTCGTTGCATCGGATCGGGGCACTTCCGGTCGGCCTGCTTCGGTTTTTTTCTGCCCTCGAGATGCTCCCGTTTCACTAGCCTGTGTCTTGTCTGCGTTCAGAGACCCCTTTTCGGTTTTTCCCTTCTGCTGGGTGAATTCGGAAACACCGGCCAGAGATGACTTCGGCGACTTGATGCCCTGTGTGCGATTCAGCAGGGCCTCAGACGCATCGAGCTTATGTTCCGCCTGGTCCCCTTTGACGGCGACTTGGAGCTGACCCTTTCGAGACCGAAGGTTCTTAGCGTCAGCCGCTTCCCCCTTGAGCGTTTCGCTCACAGACGCCAGGGTCTGTGATTTTCCCCCGTCTTTCAGCGCCTCGGCACCCGCCTGGAGGACGGAGGCCTCCCCGCCCTTGAGTTTCTGAGCTCCCGCAAAGCCTTCGCGAAGCGCTCCCGACGTATCCGGGGATTTCGCCACTTTCCCGGCAACGACCTTCTTCTGAGACGCCGTCTTCGCTTCAGCTGCGGTTTCGGCCGGCATTTGACCTTCCAACCCGGATCGGTTCCTGATCTTACCAGCACCTTCCGCGCCTTTGGCTTTTTCCTGTACCTGCATCTTCATCTGAAGAAGTGCCGCATTTTTTTCGTTCTTCAGCGCCCCATTGCCGCCCGTTTTTGCCACCGTCCCTGAAAGAATGTTCGCGAACGACGAGAGGTCTTCTGCGGCAGGACTTCCCTTCTTGCCGCGCGAGCCTTTCTGTGTCACGGCATTCTGCACTCCCTGAATGCCGTCCTTCAGAGCGGTCCCTCCCAGTTTTGATATAAAGGGTGTCACCATCGGGTTCATGGCATACCTCGATCGTTTTGAATTCAGGGAGGAGCAACGCGTGTGCCATCCCTTCGATATTAAAATTTATTAGTAATATTCGATAGATAGAAAATGACCGCTGGCCGATCAGCCCTGCAAAAGGCAAAAGTTGCCTATCGATTCGCGGAGGGGCCGTAAAAAAAATACCCGCCATCCAAGAGAAAAAAAGTGCAGACGGGCTGTTGCTTCTGGTCATTAGAACGGGCTTCTTCCTGCGAACAAACGGCATTTGTCGCAACCTTCGGTTACTCCCCGGCAAGGAATGGTTCGTCATGATTTAGCCCCCCGGCGGGATCGCCCCCGGTGACCTCCCTGACTTTTTATCAGGCTGTTCAAAAAGGGCCGGATGCAAGACGCCCGATGACCCGTGGATGGTGATTGGTGGTTGGTGATTAGCGTTTCTTGGAAATATTTATTTTTCTCACCACTCATCACTCCTCACTCACCACTATCCTTTAAACTGACCCCTATATTAGGGGCGTACGTTGAGCGACGAGGAGCAAGGGCAACGAGGCAGACGGTTATTTTTCAACAGCCTGTCTCGAAAAAAAGGGCCTTGCGATGTATCGCAAGGCCCGAAGGAGAAGGAGGTGTGATGAACAAGGTATCCTTAGTTCTGTTCTCCCTGTGGTTTCGACGACTGGGTGATCTCCCGCGTAATCTCGGCGGCTTTTTGAGGGCTGATGTGGCCCCAGACGGCCCCGGCTTTCTTGCTCTTCATGTTCATGATGATGCCGGCCGCGGTTTTCTTGTCCAGCTTTTCCAGCATGGGGCCCGCCTGTGCCGGCGGCGTCGACGCAAAAACACTGGCCAGGTCCCTGTATCGCTTGTCTTCAAAATCCTTCGAATGCTCCAGAAGACCCGTTAATTTCTCTTCGAGTCCTTTGAGTGTCTCTATCTTGAGCGACACCTCGTGCTTGAGGCTCAACAGTCTTTTTTCTTCCTCTTTCAGGGCCGCCTCCCGGATCATCAGTTGACGCTCTCTGTCCTGAAGCGAGGAAAGCAGCTTCCGCTCCTTGGCAAGAGGATCCGCCGTTGCGTCCTTCGCATCGGCACTGCCCGCAACGGCGGCGGGAAACTCCGCCATCGCCCGGTCGGCATTCAGGAAAATGGAATTCGCGGATCCCGCCTGATGAAAGACACCCGCCAGTGCGAGTATCTTCACGGCAACAAATGCCACCAGGAGGATCTCAAGACCGATGATCCATTTCTTCACGTGACTCTTTTTTCCCATGACCGATGATCCCTATCTCGTCCATCTCTTTGAATTCCTTCAACCGTCGGTCAGACCGGTAGGCCTGAAACTTCTTTTCCCTGAGTGTTTCCATGACTTTTCTTTTTTTCATCGCTTCCACGAGGGCTCTGCGTTTCTGCTCGGTTTCCGCTGCGGCCCGGCGGACGACCGAATCCTGCTCCTGCTGTTTCCGCCCCAGTTCGTGAAGATAGGAAACGAAGTTTGAAACATCGGCGGCACTCAAATCGCCGCGCTGCTTCTCCAGAAACTGCAGCAGGACGGCCCCCCGCTGGCGGGTGATGTCTTCCAGTATCCCTTTTGCCTTCTCCAGGACCCGGACCTTCTCGGAAAACTCAAGCACCGCCTTTTCCTCGAGCATGGTCCGGTACTTCAAAAGGGTCTCCAGATTGAACCGAAACATGGGTGCCCCTCAGCTTGGGTCAATGCTCTTCCTTCAATACCCTGTGGCCGGACGCTTCGTCCGCCGCACAGGATCCCACCCGGGTCTTCACCGGCGTCTCCTCATCGAAGAGCGAAAAAAGAGCCCGCCTGCTTTCCTCGAAATTCACCCGCTCGCTGATATCCTGCCTGAGAAAAAGATTGACCCGGTCGATCATCCGGATGGCATAATCGATCTCGGGGTTGCTTCCCTCCACATAGGCGCCGATATTGATGAGATCCTCCGCATTTTTGTACGTCGCCATGATGTTGATGATATCATTGGCTCTCTTTCGCTGTTCCTCATCGACAACGTCGATCATGACACGGCTGACACTGTCCAGAATGTCCACCGCCGGATAATGATTTTTCGACGCCAGCGCCCGGGAGAGCGACAGATGTCCATCGAGAATGGATCGGGCCGCGTCCGATATGGGTTCATTGAAATCATCCCCCTCGACCAGGACGTTGTAGAGACCCGTGATGCTGCCCTTCCCTTCCACGGCCCCGACACGTTCCAGGAGCTTCGGCATCAGGCTGAAAACGGAAGGCGTGTAACCCTTCGTCACCGGCGGTTCCCCCACCGACAGTCCCACTTCTCTCTGGGCCATGGCGAATCGCGTCAGGGAGTCGACCATCAGGAGGACGTCCTTTCCCTGATCTCTGAAATATTCGCCGATGGCCGTGGCCATGTAAGCGGCTCTCATCCGGATGAGGGGATGCCTGTCCGAGGTGGCCACAACGACAACCGATCGGGCCAGCCCCTCTTTGCTCAAATTTTTCTCGATGAACTCCCGGACCTCCCGCCCCCGTTCACCGATGAGAGCGATGACGTTCACATCGGCTCGCGTGTACCGCGCAATCATGCCGAGCAGAATGCTTTTCCCCACGCCGGAGCCTGAAAAGATCCCCATCTTCTGCCCCTTGCCGCAGGAAAGAACGGCATTGACGCATCGGATACCGAGATCCATGGCCTCTGAAATGCGTCCTCTCTTGAGAGGGTTGATCGGCTCCGCGTAAAGGGGGTATTCCTCCTCCCAGGACAGGGAGCCCCTGTCATCGATGGGATTTCCGATGCCGTCGAGGACCCGGCCGAGGAGAGCCTGACCGACTCTCACGACGGCCTTTTTCCCAAGCGAGATGATCCGGCACCCGGGTCCGATCCCCTTCATGTCATCCAGAGGCATGAGCAGCACCTTGCCTCTCCTGAAACCTACCACCTCGGCCCTTAGGGACTTGCTTCCTCCGTCGGAGTCAATATGACACATCTCCCCGACGAACGTGGCCGGCCCGTGACCCTCTACCATCAACCCGATGACCTCGGTCACCTTTCCATTCACCCGGATCGGGTCGAGCCGATCCAGGATCCGGTAATATCGCGTGAAGTCAAATTCCCCCGGATAGGTTTTCGAAGTGCCCTGGAGGTTATTCATCGTATCGCTACGTTCCTTCATCGTCGGCAGGATTCCCCTGCACAAAGGCCTTGCCGATTTCGCTCAGTTGCTCCTCAAGCCTTGCGTCCACTTCGCCGAAGGCGGTTTCAATGAGGGTTCCACCCCTTTTGATTCCCTCATCCCTGACGAAAACGGCGCTCCGGAGACCTTCGATCTCCTTCAGGGCATCGGGGTTGACGCCGACAAGGTATTCGTAATCTTTCGGACTCACGTGGATCCGGATCCCGTCCCGGTCGGTGAGGTGCCGGATGGCCGCCTTGAGCACACTGGCAACGACATTGCGGTTCGTCCTGGCTTCCTGGTGAATGACTTTGGCAGCGATCGAAAAGGCGAGGTCCAGAATCCTCACCTCCATCCTTTCGAGCGTCTCCCGCCGGATATACTCCAGTTCCAGGATGAGGGATACGGCCGTCTTGATGGCCTCTGAAAGTTCTCTCCGTTCTTTCGCGCTCCCGTCGGTGAAGCCTTGCTCATAGGCATCGGTTTGCGCGGATTTTATTTTTTTTTCCGTGTCCGCACGAAACTCATCCAGCCGGCTTCGTCCCTTGTGCAATCCGCGCGGCGGTGCCTGCTCAAGGGGAAAGTCACTCCGGACAAATTTGGGCGGGCCGGTGTCCGTGGATTTCAGCACCTCAACGCCGAGTTCAATGTTCCTTGATTTGATCACCCGCTTAGACAAACTGGTCCTCGTCTCTGCGTATGATGAGGATTCGACCTTCCCCCTCGAGCCTCTTCGCAATCTCGAGAATGATCTTCTGACTATTTTCGACGTCGGATAGCCTCGTCGGGGGCATCATTTCGATCTCCTCCCGGATCATATCGGCGCCGCGCTTGGACATGTTCCGGTACACCTTCCCACGCGCTTCTTCATTGATCACTTTCAGGGCGCGGGCAAGATCCTCACTGCTTAATTCCTTCAAGAGCTCCTGCATCCCTCGATCGTCAATTTGCAGGAGATCGTCAAAGGTGAACATCATGCTGCGGATCTCGGCCGCCAGGTCCGGGTCGGTGCCGTCAATAGCGTTTATGATGTTGTTTTCACTGTCGCGCTTCATGTTTTTCAGGATCTCCGCCATCCTGCGGATCCCGCCGATTTCCTTGTCTCCCGCTGAACCCGTCGTGATCTCCGTCTCGAGTGTCTTCGCGACATCTTCAATCACGTCCCTGGGGACACTTTTCAGATTGGCCATTCGCCGGACCACCTCGATCTGGGTTTCGGGCGTGAGTTGATCGAGCACATCGGCGGCTCGATCCGGCCTCAACTGGGCCAGGATGAGAGCAACGGTCTGTGGATGTTCCGTCCGTGTGAAATCCACGAGAAGCTTTGGGTCCATGTCCCGGAGCTTTTCAAAGGCAGGCATCTCATCGAGAGGGTCGTCATCAGTCTTCATGTCGTTCAGCATCCCGCCGGCATTTTCCGGACCCAAAGCCTTCATGACGATATTCCTCGCCTGGTTGACCCCGATGGAGAAGATCCCCCCTTTCTCCTTGACCAGATCACAGAACTCCCGGGATACCGCCTGAGCCTCCTTGGTGGAGATGCTCGTGATGTGACCCATGTGCTTGCCGATCCGGCGGACCTCGGCAGGCTTCATGTTCTTCATCACCTGGGTAGCGGTTTCCTCATCCAGCAGGAGGAGAAGTATGGCGGCCTTTTCTTCGTTGGTCATAACAATATAGGCTTTAGGCGTAGGGCTTAAGGCGTTGGGTTTGAGCTTCTATTTTTTAGATCTTATTTCTACCTCGTGCCTGATGCCTGATTCTCATAGGCTCACGGCGAAAAGCAAAAGGCATTTGGCTAGAGTTTATGTTTCTTAAATTCTTTTTTTACCTGTTGCCTGGTGCCCGATGCCTGACGCCTTTTTTATTTTATCCACGTTCTCAGAAGCTCGGCGAACTTTCTCGCATCGGAACCGGCCATCTGCCTGACCACATCGGCTTCCGTGAGGCCCCTCGCCTCACCCGGGCCCAGCGAGGCGGGTGACGGCCTGCCCCCCACTTCCCTTGTGGCACCCGACGGATAGGCATGAACGGACACCCCCTGTTCCTGTCCTTTGGCGATAAGCATCTTGACCACCGGGCGGGCGACAAAAAAGACGATGAGGAGGATGACGGCCACAAGGACGACCTGCCGGATGATCGGCATGAAAACGACAAACTGGTCCACCCAGGACTTCTCGGTGAATCCCGCCGTGTCCGCATCGACCTTCTTGAAGGGAACATTCGTCACGATCACCTGATCGCCACGCTTCACATCGAAACCGGCGGCCTTCTTGACGAGATCGTCGAGAGAGGCCATTTCCTTGTCCGACCTCGCCTGATACTCTTCCACGCCCTTGTCGTTCTTCAGGTACAGGCCGTCGACCAGGACGGCAATGGAGAGTTTTTTGATATCGCCGACCGGCATCACCGTTTTGTTAACGGTTTTGCTGATCTCGTAGTTGATGGTCTCGTCGGATTTCTCGCGGCTCGACTGGTTCCTGGCAACTGCCGCACCGGGTTTGGTCGGCGGGATGACGGTGCTCTCGCCGCCGAAGGACGACGCCGGTGTCGTCGCCTTTTCGGTGGCACGCTGCATGCTGCGGACGACGGGCTCTTCGGAATCAAAAATCTCCTCGGTCTTTTCCATGACCCTGAAATCGAGGTCCGTATTGAGCCGCACCACGGCCTTCCCCTCACCGACGACTTTCTCGAGCATGGTCTGGATCCGTGAGGCGAGATCCTTTTCGATGTTCCGCTTGTAATCGATCTGGGCGTTTGACATCTTCGACAGCTCGGACGGATCCGTCACCTTCGAAAGCACCTTTCCGCTGCCATCGACAATCATGACGTCCTGGGGGTTCAGCCCCTCGATGCTGCTCGCCACGAGGTGAGCGATACCCTGAATCTGCGGTTCCTGAAGTGTCCTTCCGGACTTGAGCTTGAGAATAACAGAGGCCGTTGGTTTTTTCTGCTCTTCTGCAAATAGGGATTTTTTCGGAATGACGATGTGAACACGGCTCGACTGTATTTCATCGAGGCTGCTGATGGTCCTGGAGAGCTCGCCCTGGAGGGCCCGCTGGTAGTTGAGCTGCTGGACAAATTCCGTGACCCCCAGGTTCTTCGTGTCGAATATCTCAAACCCCACACCCCCGCCCTTCGGAAGCCCCGACGCGGCAAGATCGAGCCGCACCTCGGAAACCTTCTCGGAGGGAACGGAGATGATATCCCCGGCAGGGGAGAGCTTGTAAGGTATCTTTTTTTCGTTGAGCTTTGCGACAATGGTTCCCGCATCCTCGCTGGTCAGGTTGGAAAAAAGCACACGGTACTCCGCCTGGTTGGTCAGGAAAACCACGAGCCCGATGGAGAGCAGCGTCACGGCTACTGCCACAAGGATCGTCAGTTTTCGGGCGGGCGGCAGCGACCCAAATCCCTTCGTGATCTGCGACAGAAATTGAGATAGGGAATTCATATACTATTTTCGTCCTTCTTCACTGAACCTGCGTTATCTTCGGTCTGCGGAGCTCATGCCCGTTTCTGCGGCCCTCCCTCTCATCCGCGAGGCGGCCTTTCATCCCAACGGTGATCCTCAGACCTGCATCCTCATGATCTCCTGATAGGCATCGAGGATCTTGTTCCGAACCTGCATCATGGCCCTGAAGGAAATATCGGCCTTTTCCAGGGCGATCATGGCTTCGTGGAGACTCCCGGTCTTCCCAACCTCAAGGCTCCGGATCGCCTGGTCAGCCTCGATTTGAAGCCGGTTTACATCCTTCAGCGCATCCGTGAGGGCCTTTCCGAAAGACTCCTTCGACGTCGCCTGCTCACCAGCGGGCTTTCTTGTGGTCGATGCAGGGGCGATCCATTCGCCCCGAACAGCTGTGGGCTTCACGTTCAATCACCTCCCTAAAGGATTCGTTTCCGCCTTGAACCATTCCTGCTCCCTCCATGGCTTACTTTCCGATGTCCAGCGTCTTGAGGGCCATGTTCTTGGTGGCGTCAAAAGCTGTGACCGAGGCCTCATAGGCCCGGTTGGCCGTGATCATGTCGGCCATTTCGGAGACGACGTTGACGTTCGGGTAGGCCACGAAACCCTGCTCATTGGCGTGAGGATGATTCGGATCGTAGACCTGCCTGAGACCCTCCTGCTCTTCCACGACAGACTCCACCTGGACCTTTTTGAGGGCATCCCTCAGCTTGGACTCAAATCCTTCTTCCAGCGCCTCGGCCGTGAGCACGATCACCTTGCGCTTGTAGGGGCCGCCTTCGGGGGTCTTTGTGGTATTGACATTCGCCAGGTTGGATACCACGACGTCCATCTTGGCCCTCTGGGCTTCAAGTCCCGAACCGCAGATTTTAAATGATGTGAAAAAATCCATTATTTAGCCTCCTTGATGACACTGTTGAGACTCTTGAACTTTCTGACGAGAAGTTCCACCGCCGTGTTATACATGAGGTGATTCTCCGCCAGGTTCACCATTTCCTTGTCGAGTGACACTTTCTGGCCCGACGTGACCACGCTGAAATCTTTTCCCGAAACAGCCGCGGGCAGATGCTTTTCATCCGTTTTCGCCAGCGCAATCCTGGAAGCCGATGCCCTTTGGAGGGCCTTCTCGAAATCAAGATCCTTCGGTTCGTAGTTCGGCGTGTCGATATTGGCGACGTTGGAAGCAAGAACTTTATGCCTCTTGGCATGCAGATCGAGCATGTCGGACAGCAGATCGACGGTCTTTCCGAAAAGGGCTTTCATCCCGAACTCCCTCCAGGGGTCTACACTTAAAAACCCATGTTATTACAACTGGTTGGGAAACAATCTCCCCTTCCCCGCGGCTGCTGCCCGGAGACGATATGCCGCCGGGGCAGTCCGCCCTAATGAAACGTTGCAAGGCATGTGCCAATAAAAAGTTAAGGAAAAGGGGGGCTAGAGTGGGGAGGAATCGGTTTCTGCGACGTCGAGTTTGTACTCGTTGAGTTTGTTCCGCATGGTGCGGACGGAGATCCCCAGGAGCTGAGAAGCCCTCGTTTTGTTGCCGTTCACTTTCTTGAGCGTGTCGAAGATGAGGGTTTTTTCCATCTCCCGGAGTGTCGGGGGTTCGCCGAAACGGGACGTCCCTGAAAGCCTCTCCGATGTCTGTATGGCAGCCGGATCCCCCTCGGTCTCCTCCATGAAAAGATGGTCGGGGAGGATCTGATCGCCCTTACAGATGAGGACAGATCTTTCGATGACATTTTCCAATTCCCGGACATTACCGGGCCAGGGGTGCTGTTCGAGAACGGCCTTGCTCTCCTCGGCCAGCCGGGGCTTTTTCTTGCCGGCAAGCTCGCTGAACTTTTCGAGAAAATGTTCGGCCAGATAAAGAATGTCTCCCCTGCGTTCACGAAGGGGCGGTATCTTGACGGGGATCACATTGAGCCGGTAAAAGAGATCTTCCCGGAAGGTCTTATCGGCGATCCGCTTCTTCAAATCGGCATTGGTCGTCGCGATGATACGCACATCCACGGACACGGGGGCCTTCCCGCCGAGCCGGTCGATTTCTGATTCCTGGATCGCCCTGAGAAGCTTCGCCTGAAGCTGCATATCCATTTCGCTGATTTCATCGAGAAGCAGGCTCCCTCCGTCGGCGAGTTCAAACTTTCCGACACGCCTCTGCGCGGCACCCGTGAAGGCCCCTTTCTCATACCCGAACATCTCGCTTTCGAGAAGGTTGGTCGGGATGGCGGCACAGTTGACCGCCACGAAGGGTTTGTGCCGCCGGGGGCTCATCCGATGAATGAAGCGGGCGAGCAGTTCCTTGCCCGTGCCGCTGTCTCCCTGTATAAGAACACTGGAGCGGCTCTTGGCGACACTCTTCAGAAGCTCCAGAATGGACTGTATCTTCGCGTCCCGTGTGAGGATCTCTCTTTCCCCGCCGGGGTGCGCGGAAGTCTCTTGCTCCGCAGAGGGATGGGTGCGCATGTCGAGGACGTTTTTCACGACCAGTTCCAGATCGTCCAGTGAAAAGGGCTTCATGATGAAGTCTGCGGCCCCTTCCTTCATCGCCTCCACGGCGGTATTGACGGTTCCGTACGCCGTAATGACGATGACAGGCATATCAGGGGAGGCGGCCTTGACATTTTTCAGTACATCGATACCGTTCATTTTGGGCATGCGGATGTCGGTGATCACCATCTCGAAGCCGCCTTTTTTAAACTTCCCCAGGGCATCCATGCCGTCGTTGGCTGTCTCCACGGCGTGACCGCAGCTGACTAGGGACTCCGAGAGGGCCATCCGCATGGAGGGATCGTCATCGACCACTAAAATGGGCTTTCTTTTCATCGCGGGCGATCAGACTTTCATCAGCGCTTTCTTCTTCCGGCGTTCGGAAGCGACCTCTGCGTGGCGTTTCGTCCGCAGCACCTTGACAGCGAGGGGGAGCAGGATACTGAAAAGGGTCCCCCCGTCCTCACGGGACTCCACGTCAATGAACCCCCCGTGCATATCGATGATGCTGTGCACGATGGCCAGCCCGAGCCCTGATCCCTTTTCTTTCGTGCTGAAGAAGGGATCGAAGATCTTCACGAGGTGCTCGGCGGGGATGCCGCCACCGGTATCGGAAAACCGGACTTCAACGAGGGGCTCCACGGCGGGACGGTTTTCAGCGGCCCCGATCATCCTCGTTTCAATCTCGAGCGCGCCGCCGCCGGGCATGGCCTGGAAAGCGTTAAGGATGACATTCAGAAAAACCTGCTTCAACATCTCCGCATCCCCCTGAACGCGGGCCGTCCCCCGGGCATACTTCACGGACAGAGACACACCCTCCTGGGCAACGATCTCCTCACAGAAAGAGATGACCTCCTCAAGAACGAGGTGCAGATCCACTTCCTTCATCAGGGGTTCTCTTTTTTTTGTGAAGTGCAGGAGGTTGGAGATTTTGTTGTCCACATTTCTCACGGCAGCGATAATCTGGGAAGCCCTCTCGTGACTTCTGCGATCTTTGAGATCCTTCATCAAGAGGGAGGCGAAGAGTTCAATCGAACCCAGGGGATTTCTGATCTCGTGGGCGACATTGGCCGCCAGTTCCCCCATGGCGGTGAGCTTCTCCGTGCGTTTGGCCATCTCCTCGAGCTTTTCAATGGCCGTGATGTCCCTCAGAATATAGACGGACCCGATGATTTCACCGCCTGCCGTTTTGACGTCCGAATCCAAGACCTCGATGGTCCTGCCGCGGATCCGCATTTTCCGCCCCGGGTCGCCGATCACGGTCCTCCGCCGCTCGGGCCTTGCGGTTCTCGACGGCATCCCCTGAAGCACCGCGCCGACGGGCTTCCCCGCCATCTCCTGTTGTGTCACGCCGTAGAAAAGCTCCGCGCAGGGATTCATCATGGTGATCTTGTCATCCCGGTCTGTGACAAGCACACCCGTCGTCAGGCTCTCCAGGATACTCTGCAGGTAGTTTTTGACCCGTTCCTTTTCCTCGACGGCCTTTTCGAGCCGGATATTCTTGTCCTCGAGCTCGCGGTTGATGCCTTCAAATTTCAGCTCCAGACTGGCAAAAGCCTCCTGGAGTTTCCGGGTCACCAGATTGAAATCCTCGAAGGACCTCTTCAGTGTAACAACTTTCTCCAATCGAGCGTTCCCCGTTCTTTGGCTACGGCCGTCGCGCATATTTACTGTATTTTCCAATCCACTGGTGATCCTGAACGGAATAGTCGGCCAGCCCGGTCCAGAAAGCCTCCCCGCCCTTGAGCTTCAACTCGGAAAAAACTCTGTTCGCCGACGGCTCGTCGTCCAAAGCAAGATACCCTTTCCCCATCTGGTACAGGGTCCACAGACTCTGCTTCCCATCGGGATCCATCTCCAGCGATTTGCGGTACGCCGAGACGGCCTGGGAGTAATTTCTCTCCCCCATGAGACAGTCCCCCAGACCCGTGTAGGATTCCGAGGCCACCTCGACGGGATATCTCTCACGATCTCCGTGATAATACTTGATGGCCGACTGGTAGCAACCGATGGCCGCCACGCGGGCCTTCGCATCCTTCAGGGCGTGGCCGTAGTTCCGGTAGAACACGGCGGGATCCTCCAGGACCTGTCCCGACTTCACCACTTCCTCATAGAGGGGGACAGCCTTTTCGGCCAGACTTTTTCGGGCATAGACGTCGGCAAGAAGTCTTCGCGCCCTGATCTGCTCCCTCTGCTCGACGCCGGGAAATTCCTTAAACATCGAATGGATCATCGCCTCGGCCGCATCGTACCGACCTTCGTGATACTGAATCTCGGCCAGGGAAATTAAAATGCTCGCCTGCAGTTTCTTTTCCGATCGTTTCATCAGATCGTTGAAAAACGGCACCGATTGAGCATAGAGACCGACCCGCTTGAGACTCTCGGCCATCTTGAAGCCCGTTCTGGAATCGTAACCCTTCGGGATGCCGTTCGCGTAGACACGGAAGTAGATGTCGGAAACAGCCAGATAGTCCCCCCGGACATAGTAACGGTCGACCAGGATTTCTGCGTTCTTCCGGAGATTCTCAATCGTCGCCGGCTTGAACTTCCCCTTCGGGAACTGCCGCATGATAGCGTCGAACGTATCGAAGGCCTCCTTGTGCCTGCCCTGCTGGGCCAGGGCGTAGCCTTTCTGAAAGAGCAGCGCCTCTTCCACGTCGGGCTGCGGTGATTTCCCGAGCAGTTCGTCGTACGTACTGACGGGATCCCTCACGTTTTCCGCACCCAGCATGGCCACCGGGAATTTGAGGTCCGGCTTCTTGACGGCGATATTGGCCATGATCATGGCGCACTCCTGCGCCTCCTTGCTTCCGGGGTATTTCTCAATCAGCATGCTGTAAATCTTGAGTGCCGCCGGGTGCTGTTCCATTTCCGTCAGGCAGCGCCCGATCATGTAGAGGACTTCCTTTTGAAAGGGGTCATCGGGATAGAGATTGATATAGCGAAAGTAAGTGTCTGCCGCGTCGCTGTATTGATGGTTTCGAAAGAAATGCAGCCCCAGATGGATCAGGACGTCTTTCGGCAGATCGCTTCGATCGGGAAATTGCCTGAGACCGTCGCGGAACCAGATCTCGGCCTGGTCCATGTCCTTGATCTGGCTGTAACAATCGCCGATCCAGAAGTAGGAGTGCTTGGCATATTCCCCGTTGGGATTCTTTCGGAGGTATTCCTTGAAACGCTCGATGGCCTGAGGGTACTTGCCGAGTCTGTAAAGGGTGACCCCCATGGCAAAAGTCGCTTCCGGGACGTGAGGAGAGTCCGGGTACTTCATGTAAAGATTTTCAAATTCCCTGTAAGCTTCCGAGTGCCTGTTGAGGACGAGATAAGAGCGGGCCAGCCTCAGGTACGCATCGGCATTGCTGTCCTTGTGCTGCGGATAGGTCGACAGGAGCTTCTCATAGTTTTCGATTGCCTTTTCAAGGGCAACACTGCTTCCCTTTTCACCCTGGAAGTAGTAGGCATCCGCCAGGCCGCGAAGAACGGCTTCTCGGCTGCTCTCGTACACCTGGCCCTTTCGAATCATCTCTTCGAATTTTTTTGCCGCGTCCTCATATCTCCCGGCCTTCAGATCGCTTTCCGCACTTTCGTAGGGCGAAAGGGGTGTTTTCGGCTCCACGACTTCCCGCCGGTCTTCCTTCTCCGGTGGGACCGCAAGCGGTATCGCTCCCACTTTTTCCTGCCCCGTTGTCTCTTGAGGCTCGGCCGTCGGTGCGCTATTCAGTTCAGCCGGCAAGGTCACCTCCGGTTCGGCCAGGGGAGGCGTCGCCTTCTGTGTTTTGACATCCTCCTTCGCCTTTGGCTCTTCGCTGCGCGCCTTCGCGGTCAAACTGGGTGGCGCGCCCAGGACATCGGATCGCTGGACCCTGCGGAGCTGGTACTCTTTCACCACGCCGCGCTTCTTGAGCAGTTCCGCGTCCCGCTGGGCCTCCCTGGGTGTTGGGTACTGTCCCATACAGACACGATACCAGACCTTCCCTGACACCAGGGCCTTGACATAGAAGGCCTCGAATCCTTTACCACGCAGGGCCTTCACTTTGACCTGCGCCTCCTGGACCGTCGAGAAGGCGGCAACCTGAAAACTGTAGAAGAGACTGCCGGCTTTTGCGGCCGCGCAGGGGGGGGCGGCGGCGCAGATTAAAAAGAGACCTGCACAAAGACCTATCAAAAATCTCCTCATCCTCTCTTTACCTATTCTCTCCCCCCGAAAAAAACCTTTGAATTTCACTTCCCGGGGATATTTACATCCCCTCGGGAAAATGAAAGCAATTTACATACCAGACAGGCCCTGGAAACCCGCCGGTCGGAGAGCAGCGTTTATCGCCAATAGTTCAAAGAATCCCAACACATAACATCAGTTCGGGCGCGTGAAAAAGAAATCCCCGGCCGGTGTCACCGTTGCCGGGGATTTCTCAAAGAAGCCTTTTCCCTGCCGAAGCACTCCGCGGACTGGAACCAAGCCGGCCCCATCCCGCAGGCTGTGAGATCACGAACCGATACTGTACCTCTTTAGTTTCTCCACGAAGGTCGTCCTGTTCAGATCGAGCAGTTTTGCCGCCCTGTTCTTCACGCCCCCTGTTTTTTCAAGGGCCTTCAGAAGGAGATCTTTCTCGAAATCCTCCACCATCTCATTGAAGCTCACACCTTCCTCCGGGATGATGATGGAACTCACCTGGTCATCCAGCTTGGACTCTTCGCTCAGGACCTTGGGCGGCATATCAGCTATGTCGATGAGCCCGTCCTCTTTCATGACGACGAGCATCTCGATGAGGTTTTCCAGTTCCCGGACATTCCCGGGCCAGTGATACCTCATCATGTACTGCATGGCCTCCTGGGAGAACCCCTTCACATTCCTTTTCTTCAGTTTGTTGAACTTCCGCGTGAAGTGATTGATGAGGACGGGTATATCCATTTTCCGTTCGCGAAGCGGTGGAATGTAGATGGGGATCACGTTGATCCGGTAGAAGAGATCCTCGCGGAACCGCTTTTCCTGAACGGCTTTCTCGAGGTCCTGATTGGTCGCGGCAATGATGCGCACGTCCACGCTCAGGGTCTTGACGCCCCCGATGCGCTCGAACTGCTTTTCCTGGATGACCCGGAGAACCTTGACCTGCAGCGCCGGGCTCATGTCCCCGATCTCGTCAAGGAAGATGGTTCCGCCATGGGCAAGCTCGAAACGCCCCACCCTGCTCTTGATGGCGCCTGTAAAGGCGCCTTTCTCGTGACCGAAAAGCTCACTCTCCAGAAGTTCCTCCGGGATGGCGCCGCAGTTGACGGGCACGAGGGGGTAGCTGTTCCTGTCGCTGTTGAAATGGATCGCCCTTGCCACGAGCTCCTTGCCCGTCCCGGACTCGCCGTAGATGATCACGGTGCTGTCCGTGCCCGCGACTTTTTCGATCCGCTCAAAAACCTTCCTCATGCTGTCGCTGTAGCCGATAATCTTGCCGAAGTCGTATTTGCGCTTGAGCTGACCCTTCAGGGAGATGTTTTCTTCCTTCAGCTTGGCGAAACTGAGCGCCCGTTCGAGGGTCAGCTTGACGAGATCATCCTTCAGCGGCTTGGTGATATAGTCGAAGGCGCCGAGCCGCATGGCCTCTACGGCCGAATGGACGGTTCCGTATCCGGTGATGATGATGACAATGCTTTCGGGCATCACCTCTTTGACAAAGGCAAGGACCTCCAGGCCGTCGGCATTGGGCATCTTCAAGTCCGTGACGACCAGATCGTATTTGTCTTCCAGGAAGATATCCATGGCCTGTTTGCCGTCACTGACGGCCTTCACTTCGTAGCCATAGCTCTTGAGCATATCGGCGAGATTTTTCCGGCTCAGGTCATTGTCTTCTGCAATCAGCACCTTGACACGTTTCATAAGTCCCTTTTCTTCGGTGATCACCCGGATGAAGTCTTGAAATGGAGAAAAAAGCGTCAAAAAACAAGACGGATGTTAACAAAAAAATTACAATAGTCAACCATAAATATGCATCGAAAATCCTTACCCCTTTTTGCCGAAACCCCCGGCACAGGATCCGCTGCCGCCTGAAACGAAAATGCCTAAAGTTTTCGGAAGGGCATTCCGATTGAAAGAATGACGTATTTAGCGCCAGGAGCAGCGAATGAGCATTTCATCCTATCAGGTTGACAACGTTCTCAAGGCCTACAACAAACAGAGTAAGGTCAAGGCCCAAAACCATGCTGTGACGGATGTTCAGGAGGCCGGGAAGCAGACCGATACGGTCTCTTTGACCAAGGAAAAGAACAAACCGGAGGTCTTCGACAAGATCTCCTACAGTTTGCTGGATATTCTTTTAAAGACGAACAAGTCGAAATAAATCACTTTTCTACCGGAAATACCCCGGTCCTCCCCGAATGGAGTGGCAAATACGGGGATTTCTATGCCTGCGTGCCGCGGCTCAGAGAAGGCTTCGACGGGGCGGGCGGCTCAAGGGGTGACGGCGGATCGGATTCATGATCGAAACCTTCAAAGAGAAGAAGAACATCCTCGTCGTCGATGATGAGCCCGGTGTTCGAAATCTGATCGTCGACGCCCTGAAACAATCAGGGGATTTCGGCATCCAGGAGGCCTGCGACGGCGCGGAAGCCCTCAAAGCGCTGAAGTCCGACCTCTACGACCTGGTCATCAGCGATGTTCAGATGCCCAACATGACGGGCATGGAACTCCTGTCCAAGATCCGTGAGATCAACCCCAACATCTACGTGATCATGATCACGGGTTTTCCCTCCATCGGCCTTTCCGTTTCGGCGATGCAGACGGGTGCCGTGGACTTCCTGTCAAAGCCCTTCAACATCGATGATCTCCTCTACAAGGTGCAGATCTACCTACGGGAGAAGACCATCCTCTCGGAGGAGAAGCTACGTCACCGGGCCGAGTCCCTCCGGCTGAGCGACAGGATTCGGGACATTTCGAAGAGAAGCTACATCTATGACGCCATCGAAGACACGGCTGGCAACAACGACCACATCTTTCAGGGCATGGTGGATCTGGCCCTGAAGATCGCCGATGGGGAGAAATGCTCCCTTTTGCTCTACGACGAGGAAAGCGGGGAGTTCCACCCCAAGATCATTCGCGACAGTCTTCTGGGATCCGTCGACGAGCAGACCTCACCCATGCTCCTGAGCCTGTACCGGCAGGTTATCGAAAGGAAGGAGCCGCTCCTCTTTCAACCCATCCACGCAGGGGGATCTTGCATGATGTGCGTTCCCCTGATGATCCGCGGCAAGATCTTCGGCATCCTCTCCCTGACGAAAAAGAAAAACATGGTGATCTTCTCGGAGAAGGATCTTCATTACATCCTGAGTCTCACGCGGAGGGCCTCTCTCAACCTGGAGAACCGGATCCTTTACGAGAGCCTCTACGACAACATCACAGACACCTTCAAAGCTCTTGTCGGGTCCATCCAGGTCCGCGACCACTATACGGAACTGCACTCCGCCCATGTCACGAATTTCGCCCTCCGGACGGCCGAAGCGATGAAATGCGCCGCCCCGGACATCGAATCCCTGAAAATCGCCGCGATGCTCCACGATATCGGGAAGATCGCGATTCCCGATGCCATCCTTCTTAAGCCGGCCCCACTGACGGAGGAAGAATACGAAGTAATCAAGAATCACTGTCAGATCGGTGACAACATCCTCGCCCCGATTCTCCTCTTCGAGGCCGAGAGGAAAATCATCCGGCATCACCACGAGCGATGGGATGGGAAGGGTTATCCCGACGGGCTTTCGGAAGAAGAGATCCCCTTCTTCTCGCGGCTCCTTGCCGTTGCCGATGCCTTCGATGCCATGACAACCGACCGGCCCTACCGGAAGGCAATGACCCAGGAGAAAGCCATTGAAGAAATCAGAAAAAATGAGGGCCGCCAGTTCGACCCGAAACTGATCAAGCCCTTCGTCGACAGTCTCTGAGTCCGTCCGATATCCCCGCTTTTCCGTAAAACCCCGCTCAGACGCAAACGATCGTTCTCATCCCGGCTCTCTTTCCCGTCTCAGATCCCAGAGTTTCCCGGCAAGGGATTCGATGTGACTTCGGTTTTCGAGCTTCATCCGCCAGGGTCGGGGTACGGCGTCGATGCCGAGGTACGCGCCGGACACGGCGCACGCCATGGCACCCAGGGTGTCGCGGTCGCCGCCGTTCAAGACGGCGCAGTAAAGGCACTCTTCGAAGGACCCCGGGGAATGAAGGAAAGCATAGATGGCAAAAGGCATGGACTCCTGGACAGCGACACCCTGCCCCAGCAGAAGTGCCGCTTCTTCCGGTGGTGCGCTCTTTCGAACCAGCATCCCGAGAAGGATCATCTTTTGCCGGATCTCGTCCGTACGCGAAAACACAGTGAGATCATCCATGAAAGGATCCGGGGTAAAATCCTCCTTCGGATCCAGGGAAACGGCAAGAGCGACGGCCCGGGCCTGCACGGCGGCACCGTCCATGCCGACGGCGTGGGCATGGGTGACCTCTGCCGAAAGACATGCCTTTTCGCGTAAGTCGGGACTTCCGGCAAAGAAAAGCCCCAACGGGGCAATCCGCATGGCGGCGCCGTTTCCGAAGGATCCTTCGCCGAACAGCCGTCGAGCGGCCTCCCGGTATGGCATCCCCGTTTTTTTTACGGCGGCAAAGACGGCTGGGGGTCCTGAAGCATATCCCCGCCACGGCTCTTTATCGTAATTTTGCCGGAAGGTCTCGCCGAGATGGTGCTGATCGATATCGCTTCTGTCAACCAGCGATTCCGCCAGACCCAGGGCCATGGCCGTATCATCTGTGTAAAACAGCCGGTCCCGCCGATGGATCGCCTCCTCGAGCACATTTCTCTCAGGATTCATGAAGGCAATTTCACCAATGGCATCGCCCACGGCGCTTCCGACCATGCCGCCGAGAAACCTCCCCCTGTCTGGCTGTCCATGAACACGCATCTGCTGCTTTTCCCTTATTCCTGCAACGTACGCCCGAGTGATTAGCGGTGAGATTGGGCTATAAGCACGAGTTGTGGGTTGTGAGCAACTGTGTTTCGAGTCAAGGTAATTAACTAAGCATATTTCCAGCACGTGTTGTTTTTGATCATCGTATTGAGGATGATCAGGATCTTTCTCATGCAGGCCGTGATGGCCACTTT
>Ga0172362_10000194_pt1 | contig 45388 bp, 42 predicted proteins | sample LakKivs1_kivu2a2_FD_114534 | JGI IMG/M metagenome (GOLD analysis project Ga0172362, IMG submission 114534) | Sediment microbial communities from Lake Kivu, Rwanda - Sediment s1_kivu2a2 | ecosystem: Environmental > Aquatic > Freshwater > Lake > Sediment | place: Rwanda: Western Province, Lake... | reverse complement strand
CGACCTTGCTCAGCAGGAGGACCCGCATGTCCGGCGGCAGCTCCAGAGCACATGCCATGCCTGCCAGCCCGCCGCCGATGATCAAAGCGTCCCAGTTCCTAGTCACCCTGGAGGCCCCCCCGTCCGCGGCATTCGCTCCTGAGCCTGACTATTTCGTCCAGAAGGTGCTCCCACGATCCGCCCACATCGAGCTCCACCCTCAGGTACGCCACCGAGAGCTCGGCGCCGGTCCTGCCCAGCTTGACAGCGTCCTTCTCGGTCGTCACGAGGAGATCCGCGCCCAGGGCCTTCCTGCGCTCCTCGAGGTCCCTCATCTCCCTCTCCGAATACTCGTGATGATCGGAGAACTCGACCATGTCGACCACGGAGCAGCCGGCTTCCTCCAGCGTCCTCCTGAAGCCCTCCGGGCTCCCGATGCCGCAGAAGGCCAGCACTTCCAGTCCGGAGGAGTCCACCGATCCCCCGCCGCTCAACACCAGTCCCTGTGGCACGGGTCTGCTGGTGACGACGTCCGCCCGCCAGTTGATCGACTTGAGCGCCCTTCCGATCCATTCCCCGGAGCGACCCGACACGATCCTGTTCACCCAGAAGACATCGGCCCGGGCGAGCGCACCGGGGAACTCTCTGAGAGTGCCGCCCGGGAGTGCGCCACCCCGGCCGAAGGGATGCTCGAAGTCGAGGACGACCACGTCGATGTCCCTGCGGAGCCTGAGGTGCTGGAAGCCGTCGTCGATCAGCACCACGTCCGGATCGGCCTCCTGCACAGCCCTGACCGCCGCCGCCGTCTTGTCCGGACCCGAGAACACGGAACAGCCCGGCAGGAGCCTGGCCAGGAGCATCACCTCATCCGATGGCAGTTTGGTCCCGGAGGCTCTGGTCTCACGGGAGGCATTGAGGGGCCTTCCGCGGCGACGGTTGAGGTCCCTCGCCACCACGGCGACGGACAGCCCCCTCTCCCTGAGCCTCCTGGCAAGCCAGATCGTCACAGGGGTCTTCCCCACCCCGCCGACCTCGATGTTCCCCACGCTGACGACAGGGACCGGCAGTCCGAAGCGGCGGAATGCTCCGGCCTCCCACGCCCTCCTGCGGAGCATCGCCGCCGTGCCGTACATCAGTCCCAGCGGTGAGAGGAGCCAGCCGGCCAGCTTCCAGGCGCCACGCCGCGCCGATATCATGCGGAGTGCTCTGTCGGCGTTCATGGCGCGAGGCCGGCCGGCCATGCTCCGGCTCTGCGAAGGGCATCGGTGAAGGCTCCGAGCACCGTCCGGCCCTCGGCCCTGCCCAGCTCCCTCAAGACCGCAGGGTCGGGCCGCCGCTCCGCCGCAGAGGCAAACGCAGAGGCGAGAAGGTCTTGCGGGGAGACGGTCACTGCTCCCGCAGCCACGCCCATCTCCACGGTCCGCCTGATGCTGGCAGTGGACTCGCCCACCACCACCGGAACGCCCCTCTTCAGAGGCTCCAGGATGTTGTGACCGCCCAGAGGGGCGAGCGTACCCCCGACGAAAGCCACTTCGGCAAGGCCATAGAGCCTTGCCAGGAAGCCCATCGAATCGACCAGAGTGCAGCTCCGTCCTGGTTCCGCCGCGACACCGGTGCTCCACAGCGTGACCTCGACGCCTGCGCGCCTGAGGGCCGCCGCCACGGAAGCGACCCTCTCCAGATGCCTGGGAGCGATGACAGGGTGAAGCCCCGCTTCGATGGCAGCGAGGCATACCGGCAGTTCCTCGCCTTCTCTCGTGGATCCCGCGACCATGAACCTGCCACCCGCGGGGAGCCTCTCCCTCCACTCGCAAGGCGGCTCGCCGGCATCTGCGAGAGCCTTGCTGTCGCCCACCACTCTGATCAGGGAGTCCCTGACCCCGAGCCTCTCCAGCCTCGCGGCGTCCTCGGCCGTCCTCGCAAGGATCGCGCAGAAGCAGGAGAGCAGTCGTCCGGCCGAGGGCCCGGTCAGGGCGACGAATCTCCTCAGGCTCCTCTCGGAGAGCCTGGCGTTGACCGAGATGCAGGGCACCGATCTCTCCAGGGCCGTTCCAATGAGGTTGGGCCATATCTCGGCCTCGGACAGCACGAGTGCCGACGGAGAGACACTCTCGAGGAACCTCCCCACCCATGACGGGCAGTCGAGCGCGACGAAGCTGGAGGGGAAGCCGGAGGCTTCGAGAAGCGACCTTGCCGTCGGGGTCGAACAGGTCATGTGAACGGGCACGCCGTGGGAGCGAAGGTGCTCGGCCAGCGGCAGGAGGCCCGAGACCTCTCCCATCGAGGATCCATGGAGGACCACGGGCGAGTCGGTCCGCCTCGCGACGATGCCGCGCCTCTCGGAACGCTCCAGCCGCGGCCTCGTCAGGAGAATCGCGGACGCCAGGGGCGCCAGCACGGCGCCGGCCGTGGACGCACAGCCGGAGAAGGCTCTCGAGACCGGGAGGGCCAGGTAGTCAGCCAGAGAGGTCACCCTGTCCAGCTCCGCCTCGAAGAGTGAGACCGCCGAGTCGGCGTCCGATCCACTCCCCGCCTTCGAGGGCCTCCCCTCCACCACCACCAGCCTCGCGAAGGGCAGAGGGACGACGAAGCGGTCCCACGATCGGAAGCGGATGGAAGGCCAGGCGGAAGCTCCCATGGGAACGACCGATCTCCCGGCCAGCCTCGACAGATAGCCCATGCCTCTCTTGGCCCTCCCGGCAGGCCCCCTGGGTCCGTCGGGCGTGATCGCCGCGTCGTTCCCGCTTCCGAGGACCGCCGCCAGGCGACGGAGGGCCTCGCCGCCCCCTCGGGTCGTCGATCCGCGGACGGTCCGGAAGCCCATGGACTCGAGAACCCTGGCCACGTACTCCCCGTCCCTGTGGATGCTCACCAGAACAGTCACTCCCTCGCGCCTGTGGGTGAAGATCAGGGGGAACTGCCGGCCGTGCCAGAACGAGAAGAGGACGGGTCTGCCGCGCACCCTTCCGGCCCTGCCGCCGCGTGGGCGCCTGTAGTCGAACCTCCATGAAACCCCGAGGAGTGTCACGAGGAGTCTGCCCGCTCCTCCGGCGAGGCGCTCCAGATCCACTGATCACGCCCCCAGGAACTCGATGACGGCGTCCGCAGCCCGTCCGGCAGCGCCCGGAGGGCCCAGGGCCTCGCGAACCAGGGCCAGCCTGGAAAGCCCTTCGTCCCTCGGGGCACCGTCTGTCAGCAATGGCAGAAGGGCCCCGACAGCCTCGCCGGCGGTCGCGCGATCCTGTATCAGCTCGGGAGCGACCCGGGTCCCCGCCACTATGCTGGCCAGGCAGATCCTGTCCACTCCGGTCACCAGGAGCCGTGCGACCCGGTATGTGAGAGGGGAGGTGCGGTAGAGGACCGCGAACGGCACGCCGGCGAGAGCCGTCTCGAGCGTTGCCGTCCCGGAGCAGACGAGGGCGGCTCTTGCGTCGGCAAGGGCATCGAGAATGCCCATCCTGAGGTCGGCCCACGGTCGCTCGGCAGCCCCTTCGTAGAGGTGGTCGGGCACGGAGGGCGCCACTGCTATCGAGGCTCCTTCGACGAGTCCCCCGTCCACGAGGGCACCGGCCGCCTCCAGCATGACCGGCAGGAGCCTGCGCACCTCATGCGACCTGCTGCCCGGGAGCAGCGCGAGGCGCAACCCGCCGGGCACCGCCGAAGGGATGGAATCGACCAGGGGATGGCCGGACCAGAAGCATCTCACGCCCCTGATGGAGTAGTAGTCCAGCTCGAACCGGAAGAGGACTATCATCAGGTCGACGCTGCGCCTTGCCCTGCGGACCCTCCATCCGCCCCAGGCCCAGTACTGCGGCGACACGAAGTAGACCACCTTCAATCCCGCCCGTCTGGCCCACGAGGCGAATCTCATGTTGAATCCGGGGTAGTCCACGAGCACGACGGCATCGGGATGGAAGCCGGCGCAGGCCCTCTTCAGCCTCTCCTCCAGCCCCGCAAACGACCCGAGGGACCTGAGGACCTCTCCGAAGCCCATGACTGCGTAATCCTCCATGCGCTCGAGGATCTCCACCCCGGCCCGCGCACAGAGGGGTCCGCCCATGCCGGCCGCAGAGATGTCGGACCTAGCCCCAAGCGCCGAGACCAGCTCTGCGCAGCGGGCGTCCCCCGAGGGCTCGCCGGCGATGGTGAACAGGCGCATCAGGCCGTTCCGGGCAGATTCATGCTCGAGAGGATCAGCTCGGCCGTCTTCAGGGCCCTCACGCCCTCCTCGGCTCCGACGACGGGCTTCCGGCCCGTCCTGCAGCAGTCCAGGAAGTCCTTCAGCTCCGAAGTCAGCGGGTCGACATCCTCCACGGCCACCTGGAGCGGGAGGATCGTCTCTCCTCTGACTTCCATGGCCTCCACCGTCCTCGCAGCGAAGTCGATGGACACGTAGAGCTTCTCCTGGAAGAACCTCAGCTTGCGGAGCGGCTCGCGGGAGATCCTGCTCGCCGTCATGTTGGCCACCGCGCCGTCTCCGAACGTGATCCTCGCGCTGGCGATGTCGACCTTGTCCGTGAGGACGGCGACACCGGATGCCGAGATGCCGGTAACGGGGGCCGTCATGAAGGACAGGACCAGATCGATGTCGTGGATCATCAGGTCCATGACCACGGAAACGTCGGTGCCCCGAGGCTTGAACGGCGCCAGTCGGTGGCCCTCCACGAACAGGGGCTTCGAGAGGAGACGCGAGGCCGCCACGACCGCCGGGTTGAACCTCTCCACATGCCCGACCGCCAGTACCAGGCCGGCGCTTCGGGCGGCGGCGGCCATCTCCTCCGCCTGAGAGCCCTCGGAGGCCACCGGCTTCTCCACCAGCGCATGCCTCCCGGCTCTCAGGGCAGCCATGGTGACATCGTGGTGGGTCGAAGTGGGACATGAAACCACGAGTGCGTCGCACCACGACAGCAGTTCCTCGAGCGAACCCTCTGCAGCGATCCCGAGCGACTCCCTGACCTCCGCCGTCCGCCCCGGGTCGGTGTCGAAGATGCGAACCTCGTCGACCAGGTCCCTCAGGATCCTGGCATGGTGGAATCCGAGGTGACCGGCGCCTGCAACTCCTGCGCGCACTTCACGCCCCGAACGCCGCGAGCGTGTCGGCGGCGAACTTGATGTCCCGGTCGTTGAGGGAGAGGTGCGTGACCAGCCTGATCGCGTCGGGACCCACCGCAAGGCAGCCTATGCCGGTGCCCTCCAGCATGGAGACCACCGAGGAGGAGCTCACGCCGGGGGTCCTCAGGATGACGATGTTCGTCGAGACGAGGTCCTGATCGACCTCGAAGATGGCCGAGGAGGAGGCAGCCCTCGCAAGGGCCTTCGCCCACCTGTGAGTCTGCTCGAGCTGCGGAAGGTTGTGGTCGAGTGCGTATATGCAGGCCGCCGCGAGTATGCCTGCCTGCCTCATGCCGCCTCCGTGCCTCTTCCTGAACCACCTCGCTCTTGCCACGGCATCCCTGCTTCCGGCGAGGACGGAACCGACCGGACATCCCATTGCCTTGGAGAAGCAGACCGACACCATGTCGAATCCGGTCGTGAGGTCCTTCATCGCGGCACCCAGGGCGGCAGAGGCATGCCAGAGCCTTGCGCCGTCCAGATACAGCTGGACCCTCCGCGCGATGGCGATCTCCTGCAGGGCGCGCACCCCTGCAGGTGGAAGGACCAGGCCACCCATGATGTTGTGAGTGTTCTCGACACACAGCAGGGTCCGTGGGGCGAAATGGATGTCGCCGCTCCGGGCCAGTGCGGCCTCCACTGCCTCGGCGCCGGGCAGGCCGTCGGACCCCTCGTCGATCCTGTGGAGCTGGATGCCCCCGTTCAGGGCCGCCTGCGCTCCCTCGTACATGTAGATGTGGCTGGAAGTCCCGCAGATCACCTCGTCGCCGGGAGATGCGAGCGTTCTCACTGCGATCCCGTTCGACATGGTCCCGGATACCACGAAGACTGCGGACTCGAATCCCAGGAGGGCCGCGACCCTGGCCTCGAGGGCGTTGACGGTAGGGTCCTCCCCGAAGACGTCGTCACCCACCTCCGCATGGGCGATGGCGTTCCTCATGCCCTGCGAGGGCGTGCTGACGGTATCGCTCCTCAGATCGACCCTGAACCGCTCCGCCAAACCGCTACCTCCAGAGGCCCGGCTGCCTCCTGGACACGGCTTCCGAGAGAATCCTGTCCAGGAGTGCGGGCGCGGGGACCCCCGAGGCCTCCCACAGCTTGGGGAACATGCTGATGGAGGTGAACCCGGGGATCGTATTGATCTCGTTGATGTACAGGTCGGTCGATCCCGAGAGCAGGAAGTCCACGCGGGCGAAGCCCCTTCCCCCTATGAGGCCGAAGGCCCTCTCGGAGAACTCCCTCGCTGCCGATGCGATCCCGGAGGGCAGATCGGCGGGGATGACCAGTCTGGAAGCGGGGCAGTCGTACTTCGCCTCGTAGTCGTACCACTCCTTCCCCGGCCTCACCTCGCCCGGGACGGACGAAGAGATCCCGTCCGCGTCTCCCATCACGCTGACCTCGATCTCCCTGGGGTCCCTCACGGCCTTCTCGACGATGACGAGGGGATCGTACGAGACCGCCAGATCGATCGCCGCGCCGAGCTGCCCAGGCGCCTCGACCTTCGAGATCCCCACGCTGGATCCCAGCCGGCAGGGCTTCACGAAGACGGGCAGTCCGAGGATGTCGATGATCCGGGAGTGCGCCGGCGACCCCTCCCCGGTCCCGGCCTCCAGCCACGGCGGAGTCGGAATCCCCGCGCCGGAAACCAGTCGCTTGAAGGTGATCTTGTTCATTCCCACGGAGGAGGCCATCACGTCAGCGCCCGCGCAGGGCCAGCCCGCGGTCTCGCAGAGGCCCTGGACCGTGCCGTCCTCGCCGAAGGGACCGTGCAGGACGGGAAAGGCGACGTCGAATGCGATCCTGCGCCTTCCGGCCAGGAGATCCCAGCGCCGGCCGGACGCACGGATCGAGAGGGCCGTCCCATCCACGGACCACGAGCCTTCCGCGCCGATGTCGACCATCACGGGCTCGTGGCCCCCTCCGCGAAGTGCGTCCGCCACGAATCCAGCCGACTCGATCGAGATCTCCCGTTCGGCGGATCTCCCGCCTCTCAGCACGAGAACCCTCATGGATGCCTCCCTTGCCGCCAATGATGAATCATGGCCTCGCCCGGTGTCCATGAGAGCCCGGTATCCGGGATCCCGGGCCCGGGGCACCGGCCCCGCGGCTCCGGCACAGCTCTCCGGCCACCAGTCCCCGTGCGGGCGCCGGATGCCGGGCTTGTTGCCCCGACGGCCCCGTCGTTAGTTTCGGCTGGCCAACAGCCCGGAGGAGCGAGAGATGCGCGTGCTAGTGACCGGCGGAGCCGGCTTCATAGGATCCAACATCGTCGACATGCTCCTGGAGAACGGTCACGAGGTGTCGGTGATAGACGACCTCTCGACAGGCTTCGAGGAGAACCTCAACAGGAATGCCACCTTCCACCGGCTCGACATCAGGAGCGCGGAGGCGGCTGCCGTCCTCGAGGAGGGAGGCTTCGACATCCTCTGCCACCATGCCGCCCAGATGGACGTCCGCAGATCCGTCCGGGAGCCCCTCTTCGACGCCGACGTGAACATCAGGGGGAGCCTCGGCCTCCTGGAGGCCTGCCGGCGGGGCGGCGTGAGGCGTGTCGTGTATGCATCCACTGGGGGGGCGGTCTACGGAGAGCCCGAGAGCGTGCCTGTCACCGAGTCACACCCCATCAATCCCATCTGCCACTATGGCGTCAGCAAGCACACCGTCGAGCACTACCTCTTCCTCTACAGGCACTTGTACGGCCAGGACTTCGTCGTCCTCCGGTACCCGAATGTGTACGGCCCCAGGCAGAACCCGAGGGGGGAGGCCGGCGTCACGGCGATCTTCACTCTGGCATACCTGGAGGGGCGGGCGCCCAGGATGAACGGCGACGGCACCCAGCAGAGGGACTACGTCCATGTCAGGGACATCGCCAGGGCGAACCTCATGGCGATGGATCTATCCAACGACCGGATCTCGGGGAGGATCCTCAACCTCGGCTGGGGACGCGGACGCACCGTCGTCGAGCTGGACAGGATAATCAGGGAGCTCACTGGAACCAGCCTGGAGCCCACAAACGGACCGGAGCTGCCGGAGGAGATAAGGCGCATCTCTCTGGACTCCTCGCTTGCCGCCTCCCTGCTGGGCTGGGAGCCGTCCATCCCCTTCGAGGAGGGCCTGGCCGACCTTGTCGAATACCACAGGCGGAGGGTGGAAGGTGCCTGAGCCCGTCTTCCTCGACCGTGACGGCGTTCTGAACGAGAATGTGCCGGACTACGTCAGGAGCCTGGATCAGTGGGTCCCCATACCGGGCGCGCTCGAGGCGGCCGCAGTGCTCTCGATGGCCGGGCACCCCGTTGTCGTGATCACCAACCAGTCGGCAGTCGGCAGGGGCCTGATGGCCGAGACGGAGGTGAGGCGGATCAACGCGAGGCTGGAGGAAGGCGTTGCGTCCCACGGCGGAAGACTTTCCGGCATCTACTACTGCCCCCACGCTCCGGACGATGCCTGCGGCTGCAGGAAGCCGATGACGGGGCTCGTCGACGCGGCCGTGTCGGACCTGGGCCTCCCGCGCGGGGGATGGCTCGTCGGAGATGCCTTGAGCGACATGCAGCTCGGAGAGGCCTGCGGCCTGAAGACAGTGATGGTCATGACCGGAAGGGGCCCGGATCAGCTTGCGCTCTCACGGCGGCGCGGACTTCCCGACCCGGACAGGATAGCCTCGAGTCTCATGGATGCAGCGGCGATCATCCTGGGCGAGGGCTCGGCGGAGGCGCCGCCCAGCGCGGGAGGGGCGGCCTGACATGGCTGGGAGAAAGGCCTTCCTGACGGCTCTGGCGATAGCCCTTCCCTTCGTCCTGCCCCTCGCCGCCCTGGCCGTGTGGCTCATCGGCGAGACCTTCGGGCAGAGCGGGGAGACAGGCGAGATAGTGGCATCCATAGACGCGTCGGGCTCGGGCACGACCTACCTCTCGACGATTCTCCCCGATGGGAATTCCGCCGTCTGGACCTGCTCGGAGGGCGCTTTCGTCGAGACCGGAGAGCCGGAGGCCGGCGGGAGGAGCGTGACCTGGAGACCGGAGCCGGGCTTCGCCGATTCGGTGACCATCGTGGTGACAACACCGTCGGCGGTGGATTCGGTGCGGTTCCTGCCCTTCATCCCCCACCTCACCCCCAGCATGACGGTCTCCGCGGCATACCACCTGGCCACGATGGACCGGGCCCGGGGCATCTCGCTCCCATCCGGCGACTATTCCGCCATCGTGAGCGACGACAACCTCTCGGGCTACGACGGGATAGTGATCCTCGTGACCAGGCAGCCCGGGCACGCCCGGTCCGCGTATGCCGTGGCACCGGGCGATACGCTCCCGCTCTCGCTGCCGCTGGGCGCCGAGATCGAGGCCTTCTGCATCGATCACACCGAGGATGCTCTCGACAACGGCGGCAGCGTCCTGATCGTCTTCAACCGGGACTCGACCTAGCGGAACCTCTTCAGGAAGCCCTTCCTCTTCGAGAGGGCCAGCAGGACACCCAGGAACATCACCCACGGCAGCCACGCCCACCCCGGGAAGGGCACGCCCGGCAGGCTCACTTTCTCTAGCAGGACAAGCCAGACCCCTGCTACCAGCCTTACGGCACCTCCCGGCAGCGGCCATGGAAGCAGTGCCGCGGGACCGAGGGCGAAGAGCGCTACCATGAACGGCATGGACATCAGCGTGGCCCACGGAGACGAGATCTGGAAGCTTCCGTACGTGCAGGCCGAGAGAGGAGCCAGGGAGGCTGTCACGCACGCGCCCGAGTAGAGGCCGGCCGAGAGCCCTCCGAGCCTCCCGGGGAACTTCCGGGAGAAGAGGACGAGTGCGAGCACGGCCGTGAAGGACATCTGGGCCCCGGCATCCCATGCCGAGCCCGGACAGGCCGCGAGGACGAAGGCCACCGCGCAGGACCACAGGACCAGAGGGTGGAACCTCAGGCCTGCCGAAGCCGAGCACATCAGGGCTGACGCCATGAACCCGGACCTGACCGCCGGAGTTCTCGCCCCCGTGAGAAGGACGTACGCGGATACTGCCGCAATCGCCGGCAGAACGACCCAGGGCCTCCTCCCCGCGGCCAGCCTGAGAGCCAGGAAGACGGCGCCGGCGATCAGACTGACATGCAGACCCGAAACCGAGAGGATGTGCGAAGTGCCGGCACCCCTGAACGCACGTCTGACCCGGTCGGGCAGGGCGCTCCTCTCCCCTGCCAGGAGAGCGGAGGCCAGGCCCGAAGCCTCCGGGGACCGCAACCTGCGCCCCCACTGCCGAACGAGCCATCTCCTGAGCAGAGTGAGGCCGTCCGATGAAGGCCTCACCCTGAACTCCCAGCATCTGACCCTCGATCCGCGGGCTTCTCCGAGGACGAGGAGGGAGTCGCTCTCCATGCAGCAGGCCGCGCACCTCCTGCCTGCGATCCAGAACCGGCCGTCCCCGGTTTCGATGAAGACCCCAGTCTCGGTCACTATCGAAGCCCTGCCCTCGAGCACCACTCCCCCTTCGGCCCACCCCTCCGCGCATGCATCGCCTCTCCGACCCGACTGCCGATCGCCCAGGCAGAAAACAGCCGCTACGAGGCACAGCCTGCCGGGACCGACGAGACGGCCGGCTGCGAGGCCCGCTCCCAGAAGAGCCAGCGGCGCGGCCAGATGGCCCGGCAGTCCGGGATGGGCATATAGTCCGGCAAGGAAGCCGGTCACACAGAAGAAGACGGACAGGGACGGAGCCATGGCCGGATGTTACTCTGCGGATCTGCACAGTTCAAGCGGCGCGCCCATCCTTCTGCTGGACAACCTCAGGAGCGCCTTCAACGTAGGATCGGCCTTCAGGGTGGCCGAGGCAATCTCGCCGTGCCACGTCTTCCTAACCGGGTGCTGCGCCAGGCCGGGCGGGAGGAAGCTCGCACACACCGCCAGGGGAACTCAGAACACTGTCCTGTGGAAATACTTCGAGAGCTCGGCCGATGCCGCGGCCTGGATCTCCGGCACCGGGAGGAGGCTGGTCGTCCTGGAGCCTCTCCCCGAGGCGATCCCGATCTTCGAGGCCCCGTTCGGCATCTCGGATGCCTTCGTCTTCGGCAACGAGGCCCTCGGGGTCTCGAGCGGCGTGCTCGCCGCGGCGGACATGCGGGTGTACATGCCTCAGACCGGCACGAGGGGCTGCATGAATGTTGCGGGAGCCATCGCCGCCACGGCGATGGAGATCCAGAGGAGGAGGCTCCTCCTCGGCCTTCCGATGCCGCCTCCAGTGAGGCTTCCCTGGGACGAGGAGACCTGAGGGACCTGCCTAGGCCTTCCGATCGGTGTAGGTGCTCCAGCTCCCGGCTTCGAGGCTCTGCGGGCCCTGCCCGGAGATCGCCTCCGCAAGTCGCTGCGCAAGCTGGAGATTCGTCACGAGGCGGACGCCATAGTCCACGGCGGCCCTGCGGATAAGGTAGTCGTTCGCCAGCTCCTCCCGCTGGAAGTGCTTCGGGATGTTGATCACGAGGTCGAGCTTTCTCTCCCTTATGTAGTCGATGGCGTTCGGCGTTCCTCCTTCGAGGGGCCAGAGAAGTGTCTCCACATCGAAGCCCAGTCCGCCCAGGAAGCCTGCGGTGCCCCGCGTCGCGTATATCTTCACGCCGAGATCGGCGAATCGTCGGGTTCCCTCGAGGAAACCGGCCTTGCTCTCGACCGGCCCCGTGGACAGGAGGACGCTCCTGATCGGCAGGCGGTAGCCCACCGAGATGAGTGCCTTGAGGAAGGCTTCGTCGAAGTCCCTCCCCAGGCAGGCGACCTCGCCGGTGGATGTCATCTCGACACCGGGAGTGGGGTCGGCCCCCTCCAGGCGCGTGAACGAGAACTGAGGGGCCTTGACCCCGACGTAATCGAGATCCAGGAAGGACGGCGGCGGAGCGCCTCCCCTCAGCGGCCTCCCGAGGATCACGCGGGTGGCAGCATCGGCGAAGTTGTAGCCTGTCACCTTCGATACGAATGGCAGGCTCCTCGACGCCCGGAGGTTGCACTCGATGACCATCACCTGGTTGTTCCTGGCCAGGAACTGGATGTTGAAGGGTCCGGTGATCCCGAGGCCTGCGGCGACCTGTTCGGTGACCCTCCGCACCTGCCGGATGGTCTCCAGGTAGATTCGCTGGGGCGGGAGGACCAGCGTGGCGTCCCCCGAGTGGACTCCGGCGTTCTCGACGTGCTCCGACACGGCCCAGCATACGAGCTTGCCGTCCCTCGCGACGGCGTCCACATCTATCTCCTTGGCGTTCTCCATGAACTTGCTCACGACGGCAGGGTGCTCCCTGGAGATCGAGGCCGCCCTGCCCAGGTACAGGGCAAGCTCGGATTCGTTTCCGGCCACCGCCATGGCGGCTCCCGAGAGCACGTACGAAGGACGGATCATCACCGGGTATCCGGCCCTGGAGGCAAGCGCTCTCGCTTCCTCGAGCGTCGTGAGCTCGCTCCATTCCGGCTGGAGTATCCCGAGGCCGGCCAGGAGGCTGGAGAACTTGTGCCGGTCCTCGGCCCTGTCGATGTCCGCCGGAGAGGTCCCGAGAACCCTCATGCCCTCCCGTCTGCACTTCAGCGCCAGGTTGTTGGGGATCTGGCCGCCCATGCAGAGCAGGAGTCCGAGCGGCTTCTCCAGGGCATAGATCTCTGAGATGGTCTCAAGCGAGATCTCGTCGAAGTAGAGCCGGTCGCACTCGTCATAGTCGGTGCTGACAGTCTCGGGGTTGTTGTTGAGCATGAGGGTCCTGCATCCGAGTTCCCTCAGCGTCCTGGCCGCGCTCACGCAACACCAGTCGAACTCGACGGAGCTGCCGATCCGGAACGTGCCGGGGCCCAGGACCAGCACGCTCCCCTCCGAGCCGAAGTCGACATCGTCGCCCATGCCGTCGTAGGTGAGGTACAGGTAGTTGGTCGAAGCGGGGTATTCCCCTGCCAGCGTGTCTATCTGCCTGACGGCGGGCCGGATGCCCGAGGCCCTCCTCAGGGCCTGGACACTCTGCTCGGGCTGGGAGATCGCCTCGGCTATCTGGGCATCCGAGAACCCCAGCCGCTTCGCGTCCCGGAGCAGATCTCCGCCCAGGCCTTCCCCGCCCGCCTCTCTCAGCCTGCCCTCCATCCGGGAGATGGAGGCCAGCTTCTCGAGGAACCAGGGATCGATGCTCGTCAGCCTGTGGACCTCCTCGACGCACATCCCGTCGCGCAGGGCCTGGGCAATCGCGAAGACCCTGTTCTCGCCGGGTTCCGAAAGCTCCCGGCCGATGTCCCAGTCCGCCTGCCCCTCGTTCAGCACTGCTCCCCTGGCGCCCGTCTCGACCATCCGGAGAGCCTTCTGAAGGGCCTCCTCGAAGTTCCTGCCGATGGCCATCACCTCGCCGACGGACTTCATGGAGGAGCCGATGCGGTCGGAGGCGCCGCGGAACTTCCCGAAGTCCCATCTCGGCACCTTCACGACGACATAGTCCAGAGCAGGCTCGAAGCATGCCCTGGTCACGCCCGTGACTTTGTTGTCGATCTCCGTCAGCGACATCCCCAGCGCGAGCCTTGCGGCCACGAGGGCGAGGGGATAGCCGGTGGCCTTCGAGGCCAGGGCCGAGCTGCGCGAGAGCCTGGCATTGATCTCGATGACCCGGAAGCCCTCACCTGAAGGCGACAGAGCGTACTGGATGTTGCATTCGCCCACCACCCCCAGGAGCCTGACCACCCGGATGGCCGTCTCTCTGAGCAGCTGGTGCTCGGGATCGGACAGCGTCTGCACCGGTGCGACCACGATGCTCTCGCCCGTGTGGATCCCCAGAGGATCGAAATTCTCCATGCTGCATACGGTTATGCAGTTGTCGGCGCTGTCCCTGACCACCTCGTACTCGATCTCCTTCCACCCGTGCAGGCACTCCTCCACCAGCACCTGGGGCGAGTGGGCAAGTGCCCTTCCGGCCCTCAGCGCCAGGGACTCCTCGTCCCTGCACATCCCCGAGCCGAGTCCGCCGAGCGCGAAGGCGGCCCTGAGCATGCACGGATAGCCGGTCACGGACGCGGCTTCCACGGCCTCTTCGACGGTCGTCGCCGTACGGGCGTTCGGAGTCGGAACACCGATGGACGCCAGCCTCGCGGCGAACCTCTGCCTGTCCTCCGTATCCAGGATGGTCTCGACCGGGGTCCCGAGGACGGAGACCCCGAAGCGATCCAGGACGCCAGTCGAGGATAGCGTGACGCCGCAGTTCAGCGCCGTCTGGCCCCCGAAGCCCAGGAGGATCCCGTCCGGTCTCTCCTTCTCGATGACCTTCTCGACGAACTCGGGAGTGACCGGCAGGAAGTAGACCTCGTCAGCGAATCTCTCCGATGTCTGGACAGTTGCGATGTTGGGGTTGACCAGGATCGTCCGGATGCCCTCGGATCTCAGTGCCTTGATGGCCTGGCTCCCGGAGTAGTCGAACTCACCGGCCTCACCGATCTTGAGCGCCGCACTGCCTAGGAGCAGGACGCTGGCGGGCTTCCGCGCTCTCAACCGGGCCTCCTCCTGACCAGCGAGGCGAACTCGTCGAAGATCCAGCCGGTGTCAGGAGGGCCGGGCCGGGCCTCTGGGTGGAACTGGACTCCCATGAACGGCCTCGAGACGTGCCTGATCCCCTCCACGGTCCCGTCGTTGAGGTTCCTGAACCACACCTGCCACTCCCTGCCCAGAGTCTCCTCCCTCAAGGCATACCCGTGGTTCTGGGAGGTCATGAAGCACCTCCTGCGGTTCTGCTCCAGCACGCACGGCTGGTTCTGCCCCCTGTGGCCGAACCTGAGCTTCCAGGTCTCCGCCCCGGAGGCAAGTCCGAGTATCTGGTGCCCGAGGCAGATCCCGAGGATGGGCTTGCCGAGAGCGAGGGCCCGCTCGGTGTTCCGCACTGCGGCCCTGCACATCTGCGGGTCCCCGGGGCCGTTGGAGATCACTATCCCGTCGAAGTCGGAATCGAGGAAGTAGGCCGTTGACGGCATCCTTCGAACAGCCAGGCCCCTGTCGAGCAGGCTCCTGAGGATCCCGTTCTTGCATCCGCAGTCCACCAGGACGACCGCGGGCCTGTCGATCGACGGATCCGGCAGGATACTCGAGGGCGACGCGCAGGTCACGTCGGAGACCAGATCGAGCGTGTTCGGATCGATGAACGAAGTCTCGAGACCGTCCGAGACTATCTTCCCCGGCATGACGCCGGCTCCCCGCAGGTGCAGCGTGACGCGCCGCGTGTCGATCCCCTCCAGACCCGGGATGCCCTGCGACTCCATCCACTCGGAGAGGGAGGTCACGGCCGCGGCGTGCGAGGCTGCGCGGCAGGCCTCCGAGACGACCAGCCCGGCCACCTGTATGCGGTCGGACTCGAAGCCGCGGGGAAGCCCGTAGCGATCCGTCTGCGGACCCGGGACGCCGTAGTTCCCGACAAGCGGGTAGGTGAGCACCAGGATCTGGCCACGGTAGGAAGGGTCGGTCAGGGCTTCCGGGTAACCCGTCATGCCGGTGTTGAAGACGACCTCTCCCCTCCCGGGGGGTCCGAGCCGAAGGCCCTGCCCTCGAAGACGCTGCCGTCCTCCAGGACCAGCCGGGCCTTCAGGCGCGGTTCCGTCGGGCCATCCCCTTCCTTGGCATCCGGGCACCCTGTCCGTGCGGGGGCCTCGCGCAAATTGGGCGCATTCTAGCTCTGAGGCCCGCGCCGGTCAAGGAGCGTCCGCAGGCAGCGGCGTCAGGGACATGGGACAGCCGAGCGTGTCGAAGGACTCGAAGTCGTCCGTCGTCAAGAGCCTGCAGTCGATCCCCGGAGGGGCGGCACCGGCCCTGCCGCTCACTCCCTCGATCACGAACGAGGGCAGGGACGAGGACTGCCTCGCTCCCGACGTCCCGTGCAGGCAGTGACCGGAGACATGCTGCACGTATCCCTCTCCCGGACCTATCGTCAGGATCCAGTCGCTGCAAAGCCCATCGGCATCTGTCACCCAGCCACCGTCTATGTCCAGGAGGAAGCCGAATCCAGTCCCGCCTCCACCAAGGGCGTCCGACGGGAAGCGGAGCTCCCAGCGAGCCTCATGCACCGGAGTGGGCACCGCCCTGGACGGCTCGGACCCGCAGCCGGCGACGAGCGAGGCCAGTACGACAAGAGCCGACAGCGGTGCCGCGAGCTGGACCCCTCCGGTGATCCCGCCGGTTCTCACAGCACGCAGATGGAAGCGGTCTGCCTGAGGTTGCCGGGGGCCCTGGCCTCGAGGAGGTAGGTCCCCGAGGGGAGATCACCGAAAACGAATTCGGTCGCGCCCGGCGCCAGCGCCTGCCCGGCGACCCTCCTCCCCGAGAGGTCATAGAGCGCAAGGAAGATCCCTTCGTTCTCGAGTCCCGGCCAGACCACCTGGACGGAGCCTGCACAGGGGTTCGGACCCACCCGTATGACTCCCGTCCCCCCGGGAGGAGGCGAAGGCTGATCCGGAACTCCTAGAAGGGAGGTAGATAGTACATGATGTCCCGGATCGAATCTGACCGTCTGGGGCTGGAAGTCGACCGTGTAGATCTGACTCTGACCCTGCTGATCGTTGAGCATCTCCACGAGCTGACTGGAGCCCGACCCTTCTATCGTGAACTGCAGGGGCATGATGAAGAATGTCCCCATCCACTGGACCTGATCTACCGTGATGGTCACATCCCAGTTGGAGCCCGACTGCTGGCTGGTCCATCCGATGTCGTAGATGGGATAGCCGTAGCCGTATACCCACTCGTCGAAGAACCAGCCGAGATCCTGTCCGCAGGCGTCCTCCATGGACTGCTCCAGATCGGCCGTGGTCGCGAGCGAGAACTGATGGTCGGCGAAGTACGAGTTCAGTCCCTGGTAGAATGCGGCGTCGCCCACAACGAACCGCAGCATGTGGAGCACGCTTCCCCCCTTCTGGTAGGTCGTGTAGCTCCAGAGGTCCTCGGGCGCGCCGAGCGGATAGATCTCCCCGCTCTGCAGGTAGGGGATCATGATCTCGCTGACCATGTACTGGTCATATGCGCCGGCTCCGTAGTGCTCGGCCCAGATCGCCTCGCAGTAGGTGGCGAAGCCCTCGGAGAGCCACACGTCGCTCCATTCGGCCTCCGTCACGCAGTCGCCCCACCACTGGTGGCTCATCTCGTGCGCAACGATGGGATCGTGATTCGTCTGCCCATTGATCAGCGACTGGAGGTGGTACACCTCGGTCGTGTGCTCCATGTCCCCCTTGGGCGTCTCGACGTAGCTGAACTTGCAGCCGGACCAGGGATAGGGCCCGAACTTCGAGACCAGCTCGTCCATCATGTAGTTCACGTTCTGGAAGCTGCCCTGCGCATCCGATATTTCGTTGGGGTACACGTAGTAGTGGATCCACGAGTAGGTCGAGTCCACGAGGTCGACGTACTCCGATGCCGAGATGGCGGCAAGGTAGGTCGACATGGGCTCGGGCATCGACCAGTTCCAGGTCGCCTTCCCCCCGCCGTACGTCACGCCTTCGAGGAAGCCGTTCGCGACGACCTCCACGGTATCGTCGACGGTTATGTGGAAATCGAAGGTCGCCTTGTCGGAGGGGTGGTCCCAGCACGGGAACATGCAGCGCCCCATCGAGGGCTGCGCGGAGTACACTCCCACGCCCATCTGATACGAGACATAGGGGTGGAACCAGAATCCCCCGAACTTCCCCGGGCCCTCGTTCCACGGAGTGCCCGAGTACTGCACGTAGATCGTGCGGCTCTCGCCAGGAGTGACCGGGTCCGTCAGGCTGACGACCAGGGAGTCGCCGTCGTGTGTGAAGGCCAGATCGCCGGTGAAGTCCCACACGGAGGACACGCCGAGCTGCCTCAGGTTCAGGGGGACCTCGGTGACCGTGCCGCCGGCGCTCGTGAACGTGATGGCGGTCGTGCCCGCTATCTCCTGGATGTCGGGGAAGACCTCCAGTTGCAGGTCGTAGTTCAGGATGTCGCAGACGTTGGGCAGAACCGGTGCGGGAGTCGCGCAGGGCTCCTGCCTCGTGAACGCCGCCACGTCGTGGCAGAACGGCAGGCCGCCGGAAGCCACCACGGCCAGGATCAGTGCTGTCATAGGACCCCGGTCCCTCCCCGGCGCCTGTTCAGGCGGCCGCTTGCATCGCCCTGGCACAGCGTCCCGGGCGGAAGCACCATTCTAGGCCTCACCCAGGAGGAACCCGCCGGTGAACTCGCGCAGCAGGCTCAGCCTGGGCACGACCTCCGCGCTGATGGGTCTCACGAGGGAAAGGAGGCTCAGCAGTCTGCGGGCCGTGTCGTATCCTGACGAACCCCTCGGGACGCTCTGCAGGAGCGGCGCCGCCAGGGGCTTTAGCACGGGCAGCTCATAGGGCAGGGCCGAGTTGAACATGGCGTCCGCCATCTCCTGGAACGGGAAGATGTTCCTGCGCTCACCCCTCCTCACGCTGGGCCAGCCGTCGATCGTCTGTGACGCGGAGTACCCCCTCGTGCGGCTGTCCCGCGTCATCCTCCTGAGGAGCCTGGAGTCGGAGGTGGACATCCTCGTCAGTCTGTCGATGTTGAGCTGGGTCAGCGCCGAGACGTAGATTCGGAACTTGCCGGCTGGATCGACCCCGGGTGTGAGGGCGTCGTCGAGGCCGTGGATCCCCTCGATGAGAAGCATGTCGTTGGGAGACAGCCTGACAGGGTCCATGTCGTCCCGCCTTCGCCCCTCGGCGAAGTCGAACCTCGGCAGGCGCACCTCTCTGCCCTCGAGGAGCATGGAGAGGTGACGGCCGAACATGGCGGTCTCCAGCGCCTCTATGCTCTCGAAATCGTAGTTCCCCTTCTCGTCCCTGGGAGTCAGCTCCCTGTCCTTGAAGTAGTTGTCCACGCTGATCCGCAGCGCTCCGAAACCCTGGGCGCGGAGCGACATCCCGAGAAGCCTGGTGAACGTCGTCTTCCCGCTGGAGGAGGGTCCGGCTATCGTCACGACTCTCTTCTGGGGGAATCCGGACTCCAGGGCCATGACGATCTCCATGAGCCGGTACTCCTGGTAGAAGTGGCTCATCGCGACCACCTCCAGGCCGCCATCCTTCTCGATGCGCCTGTTGAGCTGGTCGAGATCCCTGACCCCGAGCCTGGCTCCGTGCTTCTCCTCCAGATCGAACTCCCTGGCCAGCTTGGTCCTGGGCTGCCAGTCCTCTATCTCCGGCCAGCTGCCGGAACCAGGGAAGCGCAGCACGAATCCTGCCCCCTCGGGGCGAAGGTCGAACCTGTCGAGCCGTCCCGTCGAGGGCAGGGCGGGACCCATCGCGAACGCCCTCCCTCCAGCCAGCGAGTTGAGGGTCACCTGCGCGGACCCGTCGCTCCAGGCGGCCAGAGGGTAGGGCTCGAAGGGAGGAGAAGGCAGATCCTCGCTTCCGAAGGGGATGTCCTCGGAGATCACCTTCCCGAGAGCCTCCGAGAGCACCGCGGTGAGTTCCTCGCCCGAGGATCCCGGGCGCCCCTCGAGCCTGCACTTGTACCCGAGGGACAGGGCGTGCTCCACCCAGAGCTGCGCATCGGGGAAGACCCTTCTCACGGCGAGGTCGAGTGCCAGTATCAGGCTGCGTCTGTAAATCTCCCGGCCTTCGGAGTACCATGGCATGACGGGCCGGAGGGATTCGCCGGCCGCGACCGAATCCCGGAGCCCCCTCACCGTCCCCGACGAGTCCAGGGCGGCCACCGCCTCCCTGCCGATCAGTTCCTGCACACTGGGAGCCATTCCCGCCCTTCCGAAGTGGTCACATGCGTCAGCAGCAAAGATACCCCGGGCAGGGAAGCAGGCAAGCGCCGCCCAGACGATGAAGTCCATCATTATAATTTGAATGAGCAATAAGAAGTCCTTGATCGATCCGGGCTGTTTCGTCCTCCGGATTTGGGATCACGAGCACGAGAGGTCCGAGCTGCAAGGCCAACAGCTCATCCGATGAGGCGATGGATGGAATGGTCCGATGCCTCCCGACAGCCTTTGCCGTCCGGCCGAGATGCGCGGTCCGTCCGGGCCGCCCGGAGCAGGGCTCCCACCTCCCCTCCCCGGAGTCGGGGAACAAACTCGGGCAGCCGGTCGTATCAACGGCAGTTGACCAGGCGGCGGGAGTAGATCAGTTTCCCGGCGAGGCAAAACGCCCGGGGGAGGTTCAGATGTTCCTTACGGCTCTCGTCATCTCCACGCTGGCGGCGTCGGATCCGCTTCTGTCGGTTGACGACACTCTTGCCAGGGGGGCTACGGCAGTCTACACGATCACGATATGCGAAGGCATCGACTACTGGGTGCTCCTCGGCTCCGCATCCGCCCAGTCGAACTTCGACGTGGTCGTGGCGTCCCGCGACATGGACTTCGACCAGTTCATGAGCCTCCCCTACTACGAGGACTACCAGTACGCCAGGGGCTTCGCCATCGCGGAGGGCGCGGAGCCCGCCGGAGAGAGCTTCACCGTCACGGCGCCATATACGGGACCTGCCTACATCGTCATCCATGACACCGGATCCTCCGGAGGAGAGTACGAGCTGAAGGTCTACTGAAGTGCCTCCGGCACGGCCCGACTTCGGGGTGCTCCAGCTCAACACCAGGATCAGGGACCTTCTGGGAACGGCCTTCCCCTATCCACTCTGGCTGAGGGGCGAGGTGTCCGGCACTCCGAGGTCGCACTCTCGCGGTCACATGTACTTCCAGGTGGTGGAGAGATCGGCTGGCGACGGCAGCGTCCTCGCCTCTCTCGACTGCGCACTCTTCGCCAGTGCAAGGGCTTCGGTGATCAGGGAGTTCGCGCGGGCGGGACGGAGCTTCGATCCCCGGGAGGGAACCGTCCTGCGGATGCTGGGAAGGGCCGACATCTGGCCGCCGTCGGGGCGCCTCCAGTTCGTGGTCGACTCGATCGACCCGGACTTCCAGGAGGCGGACGGAGGCCAGATCCTCAGGAGGCTGGTCGACGGTCTGAGGGCACGAGGCGTCCTTGAGCGCAACTCGAGGCTGGAGATGCCGGGCCTTCCGCTCCGCGTTGGCGTGGTCACGTCGAGCGGGTCCGCCGCTCTCGATGACTTCCTCACAACGCTGCGCGAGAGCGGCTTCCCCTTCGAGGTCTGGATCGTTCCGGCGCCCATGCAGGGCGCAGGCACTGCCCGGGGAGTGATCGCCTCCCTGCGTTCGCTCTCCAGGCTCCCCGGGCTGGACGTGGTCGCCATCACCCGCGGAGGTGGCTCCGCAGCGGATCTGGCTTGGTTCAACAGCGAGGAGCTGGGCCTCGAGATCTCGAGGGCCCCGTGGCCGGTCCTGTCCGGGATCGGCCACGAGGTCGACTTCACCCTGCCCGACTTCGTCGCCCATACGAGGGCGAAGACGCCGACCCACGCCGCGCAGATACTCGTCGACAGGGTGTCGGACTTCGCGTCCGACCTCGCCGCGCTGACACGGATGCTGGCGGTGACCGCGGTTCCCAGGGTGGAGTCGGCTGGAAAGGCTCTTGAATCAACGGGTTCCCTTCTCAGCGCGGAAGTGCGGCTTGCATGCTCGCGGCGGCTGAGGCAGATCGACCGCCTCTCCGCGGGGATTGGACCGGCCCTGGAGAGGCGGCTCTCATCGCTCTCCCTTCCCCTCGAGGCCCGCGCAGAGCGGCTGACTCCGCGCTCCTGTTTGCGATCGGCAGCCTCGCGGGCTTCGGAGATCGACAGACTCGCCTCGACACTGGATCCCTCTGCCAGGAGACTCCTCTCCTCGAAGGCCGCGGTGCTCGGCCTGCTGGAGCAGGCCGCTTCGGCGGGGGACCCGTCCAGGATGTTCGCGAGGGGCTGGTCAATGGTGACTGACGAAGACGGAAGGCTTCTGAAGAGCGTAGGACAGACCTCTCCGGGAGCGATGCTCACGGTGAGGGTTTCGGACGGTTCGGTGAAGGCCCGGACCGAGGAGATACAGAGGTAGGACGATGACCAGGAAGAAGGACGGTTCGTTCGAGGAGAAGATGGCGGAGCTGACCCGCCTGGTCGACACCATCGGCCGGGACGACTGCCCGGTCGACGAGCTCGAGGCCATGGTCCGCAGGTCGGTAGAGCTGATAAGGTCCCTGAGGAATCGTTTGGAGGCTACCGAGATATCCGTGCGCGAGGTCCTCGCCGAGCTGGCCGTGGAGTCAGGGGGCGCAGGGGCCCCGGGCACACCCGATGGGGGATTCGACGAAGACGAACAGGAGGATGAAGAAGAGGAGGAAGAGGAAGAGGACGGAGAGGAGGAGGACTAGGACCCGGCAATCTCCAGCACTGTGCCGACGACATCTTCCGGATCGGCGCCCCCGGGGGCGTAGAGAACCCTGGATCCTGGCGAGAGAGGGCCGAACCTCGCGGCGTCGTCCATCATGAACAGCGCTGCCACGGGAACCCCCAGGGCCGAGGCGGCGTGCATCGGCCCGTTGTCGGCAGAGACGAATGCCCTCAGCCCGGCCATGCTCTCCAGCATCTCGACTATCCCCATCGAAGGCATCAGCTTCACCCCGCGGCCCTCCAGGCCGGCCGCAAGCTCGCGCTCCCGCGCCGTTCCCCAGTAGACCTCCAGACGCACCTTCCCTGCAAGTGCCCCCACCACCGCCCTCAGCCTGTCGGTCGGATATCCCTTGTTCCTGCTGGCTCCCACATGCAGTCCGACCGTCCCCCTGGCAACCGCCCCGGCCGCTTCCAGCCTCGGGCGCGTCCACTCGGGCCAGCCGGGCCAGACAGAGCCGAGGGAATGCAGGGCCATGCTCTCGTGGCAGTCCGCCCGGCATGGGGCCACCGCGCGGCTGAACCAGCCACGGTAGTCACCGGCGGCGAAGCCGATCCTGGCAGGAGCCCCGCAGATGGCTGCCGCGACAGCACCCGAGAGGGAGAACGAGCGCGGATGGCTCGCATCGATGGCCACTTCGAAACCCATTCTCCTGAGACGCGACGCAAACGAGGGGAAGAGCCAGGGTCTGCCGGCGAACAGGGCCTTGGGGACCGCGATGGTCTCGTAGCCCTGGGAAGACAGCAGCTCCGAGAACCTGTCGCTTGTCAGGACTGCGATCCTGGATGTGGGGAATCGTGTCTTCAGGCTCCTGACCAGCGGCTCCATGAGAACGAGGTTGCCCAGTCGGGAGTCCGGCCTCACCACGAGTATCGAACCGGGCTCTTCCGGGACCGAGTCGTCCGGAGCAGGCAGGACATGGCGGAGGACCCTCGCAAGCCTCTTCCGGCCCATCCGTTCGATCCTCTTCGCCGCCCCGCTCACGTCGGCACCGCCGACTCGGACGCAGGAAGTGCCTCCCCCGGGCGCGCGGCTCTCACTGGTTCACACATGTGCGTCCAGCCGTCCGCCGAGACGACGCGAACGAGGAGGAAGGCGCCCGGCTCGAAGGAAGTCCCGCTGAGGATGGCGACCCTGTTGCCGGCGGTCCTGGCCGACTGCTGATCCGGCCTGCCTCCCCTTCCGGTCACCAGAACGGGTAGAGCCCTGCCCTCCAGAGCCCTCGACTTCTCCCTGGTGATGCCGTTCTGAGTCTCCTGCAGCTCGTGGAGCCTGAGAAGCCTCTCGGCGACCGGGAGAGCCCCGGGCAGGGAGGCTGCCGCCGTTCCCGTCCTCTCCGAGTACCTGAAGAGGAAGGCATAGTCGAATCGGACCTCCTCCAGAAGGCTCAGGCTCAGCGAGAAGTCCTCTTCCGTCTCGCCCGGGAAGCCCGCTATCATGTCCGTGGAGAGAACGACATCCGGAACCCTCTCCCGGAGCGCCGCGACCTTCCCGAGGAAGTCCTCTCTCGTATAGCTCCTGTTCATCAGAGAGAGCATCCGGTCGCTCCCCGACTGCACGGGCAGGTGAACCTGGGCGCAGATGTTGGGGCACTTCGCCATCGTCTCCGGGATCCCCGGCGAGAAGTCCCGGGGGTGACTCGTCAGGAATCTGATCCAGGCCGGTCCCGCGGCTTCGGCAGCCATCCGGAGCAGCTGCGTGAAGTCGACTCCGCCGACGCTGGAGTACGAGTTCACATTCTGCCCGAGGAGGGTTATCTCGCCGTAGCCCGCGGACGACAACTCCGCGACCTCCTCCACGACGGCGTCCGCCTCCCTGCTTCGCTCCGCCCCCCTGACGAACGGCACGATGCAGTAGCTGCAGTAGTTGTCGCACCCTCGCATTATGCTCACGAAGGCTCTCGGGAATCCCCTCCTGACGGCGCGGATCCCCTCGTAGTCCTCCGATCCGAGCGTCACCGAGCACGCTCCGCCTTCGCCCGCGAGGAGCCCGGGCAGGCTCCGGTAGCCATCCGGCCCCACGACCAGGTCCACGCCATGAAGGGTCCCGAGGATGGACTCGCCGTGCTCCTGGGCCACGCACCCGCACAGCACGATCAGCGGCCTGGAGCCCTTCCCGGACCGCATGCCGGCCAGCTGGGCGATCCTCCCGAGGGCCCGGACCTCGGCGTGCTCCCTCACGGCGCATGTCAGGACGAGTACGACGTCGGCCGAAGACGGGCTCTCTGCTTCGATGTAGCCTGCCCGTGCGAGTATCCCGCCGATGACTTCCGAGTCGCTCACGTTCATCTGGCAGCCGTAGACTTCCAGCCAGTAGCTGCCTGGACAGCCGGGCGAGGCCATCAGCCGGGTATGAGTAGCTCCATGGCCAGGCCCGACAGGATGGGTATCCGGAAGTTGTCGTCGAGAGGCATGTCCACGAGCTCCGCGACTGTCGCCACGACCGAGCCGGCGAGGAGCGAGAACGGGGTGAGGCTCCAGGAGAAGAGCGGCTTGAGGGCGAGCAGGACCGTGCTCACGAACAGGCACGCGACGAAGGCGGCGAGGCTTCCTTCGAGCGTCCTTCCGCAGACGAGCCTTATCCTGCCATACCTGCGGCCCACAAGAGCCGCCATGCTGTCTCCCAGGCTGAGGAACAGCAGTGCCGCTATGGCGGTTTCCTGCCTGTAGATGAAGATCGTCAGCGCTGCGGAGGCGACCACTATGGTGGAGCCCGTGATGCCCCCCTGCCGCTCGTGACGCCTCAGGAGCTCGCCGAAGGCCGAGACGAAGAAGGCCTTGAACCCCTGGTGGCGGAGCTTGAGGTAGTCGACGAGGAGAAGCAGGAGGGCAAGAGAGACGAGGGCGATGACCATGCTCGACTTGTCGATCAGCAGAGCTGCGAGGGGTATGCCCACCGAGGCCAGATGGACCGACTTCCGCAGCACTTCACCTGGATATGTCACGGGAGCGAAGCGCCCGGCCTAGAACCCGACCCCGAGCGAGAAGCGGTGCGTGTCATCCAGCTCCTCATGGCCGAGGAAGGCATAGTCGAGGTCGACCGGGTGTCCGAAGAGCCCGAGCTTGAGCCCGAGCCCGGCGGTGAGGTTGCCCTCCGAGGATCCCAGCCTGATGCCTACCCGGTCGTGGACCAGCAGGTCGGCCCCGAAATGCGTGTCCAGACTGACGCCGCCGGCGTGGAACTGCGACGCATAGCGCCTCCCCTCGAAGCGGAAGTCGCCGTCGGCGGCGAGCGTCACCATGGTCGCGAAGCGGCCGAGGTACCAACTGGTGCCCAGGCCCGCCTTGACGGTCGGCAGGACGCTCTCGTTGCTGCCCGTGTCCCAGAAGACATAGGTGCCGAAGGTGTCCTGTACGTTCACTCCGGCCGAGAAGCGCTCGGAGGGCCTCCACTGGACGCCGGCGTCGAGCCCGACTCCGAAGGCGCTGTGGTCTAGGAGCGTCCGCTGTATCACCTTCGCGCTGACTCCCGCGGAAACCTGGCCCGCGACAGGCCTGGCGAAGCTCAGATAGAGAGCATAATCGACCGCGCTGCCCCAGGTTATGCGGCCCTCGTCGTAGATGAGCTCCTCACCCGGGTCCCACTTCCCGTTGCCCTCGGTGCCTCCGGGGTTGGTGTCGGGATCGTAGTCGTCGTTTCCGGAGTCGCCCGGGACTCCCTGTCCGTCGACCCCGAACACGCCATCGGAACCAGTGTCGTACCACTGAAGGTCGGTGGTGTTTGCGACGTCGCCGGCATCGGTTCGGAAGAGGCTCGCGGCCAGCGCGGTGTCGCCATGCCTCCGGGCGTAGGCCAGGTAGTCGTAACGGATCAGGCCGCCGAATCGCTCCGAATGCATCAGCTCGACCTGCTGCCCCGAGATTCCTGTGAGGCCCGCTGGATTCCAGTAGGCGGCGGTTGCGTCGTCGGCGATGGCGCAGAACGCCCCGCCCATGCCGAGAGCCCGGGCGCCCGCACCGGCGTACATGAACTCGCCGGCATACTTCGTCGCGTGGGCCGCCTGGCAGAACACGAGCAGGACCGCGGCCAGGAAGACCTGACGCATCAGGACCCCGCCCTGTCCAGGGCCCTCGCCACCGTCTCGGCAATGAGGGCGCGGCTCTCGTCGCTTATGCTCGTGAAGAAGAGCCCTATGCCGTAGTTCCCGTCGGCCAGCTGCTCCTCGCGGATGACCACCGCCCTCGCGGTCGTCTCGTGCTCGGCGTCGATCTTGAGGAGCAGATCGACCCGGGAGAGCTCGCCGAGGCTCTTCCTGCTCACGCAGTAGATCCCCGAGGCGCTCAGGTTGAGCGCCGTGACCGGGAGAACGGGCATGTTCTCCCTGCCGATGTTGACGTCGAGATCGAGATTGGCACGCGGATGCGCACGCCTCTCCCGACCGCCGAAATCGCTGCTCTGGGACGAAGTATCCATGTCGGCGAAATGCTACCCTCCAGCGCAGAGAGTGTCAACGACGATCACGCCGCACTCATGCTCAACGCGCAGTCGTGCCGGCCGGTTCCGGGACCTCCTCAGGCCCCGGCGTGGCCGGGGGCGTTGAGGGCCGTTCTCCCCGACTGCTCGAAGAGCATCCTGACCTCCGGCTTCGTCAGCACCACGAGGGTGAAGACGCCCAGCACCGTTCCGAGCGGAACGAAGAGGCAGGCTATCGCAGCGATCACCATGCAGTAGGTGTGGTGCCTCTGTCGTGACAGGTTGCGCCCGGCGACTATCAGGAGGGTCGCCATGGCCCACCCGGCTATCAGCAGGATCAGCCCGAAGGCCGACAGGAACCAGCCCAGCGCCTCCGGAGGCGCGTCATTCGGACCCTTGCCGTGGAACACCCCGGGGTCGGTGGCCATGAACAGCCCCAGCAGGATGTAGATGAGCCAGATCAGGGAGAACGCCGCCACGATGCCCCCGTAGACATAGTGGAAGATGCTGAGCAGCCTCAGATGGCCGAGACTCTCGTCGGACATGAAGGCTCCTTTCATCGGAAAAGCCGGTGCAGGCTTACGGAGGGGAATATGGCTCGAGAGCCGGGACGGACTGTAGCCGCCGGACTCCCGGCCCGGCGCCGCGCGTCCTGCGACCGGCCCTCAACGCAGGAGGGCGGGCCGGAGCCCGCCCTCTCGCAATCCGCGGAGCCGGCTCAGGCCTGCGGAGCCGCCGGGGCTGCCGGCTGGTCCGGCTTGAGGAGGCCGAACTTGAATCCGATGCTGCCCAGGACCGGGAGCGGGGCGACCTTGCCTCCGAACCCGTTCAGGATGCCCATTATGAAGAGCACCAGGCAGAAGATGCCCCACAGCCACCCGATGAAGGGGATGACGGAGAGGAGCATCGCGATGGCCAGGACGAGGCCCTGCTGAGCGTGGTAGAGGGTGAAGCGGTTGTCCTTGCCAACGAGGTACCCGATAAGGAAGCCGATGAAGCCGAAGTAGGAGATGCCGGCCATCACCTTACCGTCATCGATCTCTTTCTGTGTGAAAGTGAACTGGTCCATCATGCCCCTTTCGACGTTGCTGTTTGCCGTCGGAATGAAGCGAACACACCGAAAACGGACCTACAATTGTCATTCATGCCGCAACACATGTCAACTGGCACCGGCGAACCGGAAGCTGGTACGGGTCGGCCCGGCGTTGACATCCTCCTCCCTTCGGCTAGTTTACCCCGAGCGTATGGACGTCAGCCCGCAAGGAAGAGGAAGTCGTATTCGACCCGGCAGCACCGGAGGCGATGATGGCCTATCCGCAGAGAAGAACTGCACTCACGGATGCCGAGATCGCCTCCATCGTCTCCGCATCCCGGGCTGATCCCTTCGAACTGCTGGGGCTGCACCCCCTCGGCGCGGGCCCCGGAGATCCCCTCGAGATAAGGTCCTTCTGCCCCGGAGCGGCATCCGCCAGTGTCCACCCGCTCGGAACCGACGAGTCGTGGCCGATGGAACTGGTCCATCCCGAAGGGCTCTTCGTCTGGGTTTCCGAGCCCGGCAGGAAGCCCTTCGGCTACGAGCTCGAGATCAGGTTCCCCGACGGCTCGACCTGGAGAACCCGCGACCCGTACTCGCTCCTGCCCCAGCTGGGCGATCTCGACCTCCACCTGTTCTCGGAGGGCAATCATCTCGGGCTGTACGATGTCATGGGAGCCCAGATCCGCTCCCCCGGCGGGATCGACGGCACGCTGTTCTCTGTCTGGGCCCCCAACGCCCGGCAGGTAAGCGTCATCGGCGATTTCGACTCCTGGGACAGGAGGAGGCATCCGATGCGCTCCAGGGGGGCCTCGGGAATCTGGGAGCTGTTCGTCCCCGACGTGGGCCCGGGGGCCCTGTACAAGTATGCCATAGCCACCAGGGACGGCCGTGTCATCGAGAAGGCGGACCCGCTGGCGAGGCGGAGCGAGTACAGGCCCAGCACGGCTTCGGTCGTCGAGGGCGGCACGCCCTTCGAGTGGACCGACTCCGACTGGATGAAGCGGAGGGCCTCGACGGACATCCTCCAGTCCCCCATGACGATCTACGAAGTGCATGCCCCCTCCTGGAAGCGGCCCAGGGACGGGAGGCTCTTCAGCGGGTGGCGCGACCTTGCCGGCCAGCTCATACCGTGGGTGAGCGGCCTCGGCTTCACACACATCGAGCTGCTGCCGGTCATGGAGCATCCGTTCGACGGCTCCTGGGGATACCAGACCCTGGGCTACTTCGCTCCGACCAGCAGGCTGGGGTCCCCCGCGGACTTCGCCTTCTTCGTGGATGCCTGCCACGCCGCCGGGCTGGGCGTGATCCTGGACTGGACGCCGGCGCACTTCCCCGCCGATCCGCACGGCCTTGCGGGGTTCGACGGCACGGCCCTGTACGAGCATGCCGACCCGCGTCTGGGACGCCATCCCGACTGGGACACCATGGTGTTCAACTACGGGAGGAAAGAGGTCCGGTGCTTCCTGCGGGCGGCCGCGCTCTACTGGCTCGACAGATTCCATGTCGACGGGCTGAGGGTCGACGCGGTGACCTCCATGCTGTACCTCGACTACTCGAGGAAGCCCGGCGGCTGGCTCCCCAACCGGTTCGGGGGCAGGGAGAACCTGGATGCAGTCGACTTTCTCAAGGACCTGAACGAAAAAGCTCACGGGCTCTTCCCGGGCACTGTCGTCATCGCCGAGGAGAGCACGGCCTGGCCGGCCGTTTCGCGGCCGGTGTGGCTCGGCGGGCTCGGTTTCACCCTCAAGTGGAACATGGGCTGGATGCACGACACGCTGCGCTTCTTCTCGCTCGATCCCGTGTTCCGCAAGTACCACATGAACGACCTGACATTCTCCCTGCTCTACGCCTTCAGCGAGAACTTCGTCCTCCCGCTCTCCCATGACGAGGTCGTGCACGGGAAGTCCTCTCTCCTCGGCAAGATGCCGGGCGACGATTGGAGACGGTTCGCGAACCTCAGGCTCCTCTATGCCTATCAGTGGGCCCATCCAGGGAAGAAGCTCCTCTTCATGGGCGGGGAGATAGGTCAATGGGGCGAGTGGGACCATGATTCCGAGCTGGACTGGAGCCTCCTGCCCTACGAAAGGCACAGGGGACTCACCGCCCTTCTGGCTGACCTGAACAGGGTCTACCGAAGGCATCCCGCCCTCTGGCAGCTCGACTGCGGCGATTCGGGATTCCGTTGGATCGACTTCAGCGACGTGGAGCAGACCGTGGTCGCCTTCCGCAGGATATCGGCCGACGGGCGGGAGGTGATCTGCGTCTTCAACTTCACCCCGGTCGTGCGGACGGGTTACAGGCTGGGCGTCCCCCTCGAGGGGCGCTATGTAGAGGAGATCAACACGGACGCTTCCGAATACGGAGGAAGCGGAAGGGGCAACCTGGGCGGCGTCTCCTCGTCTGCCGGCCCCTGGCACTCGCTCCCCTGCCATCTGGAGCTGACCCTGCCGCCTCTGGGCGCCGTCTTCCTGGTACACGAGAGCCACACGGGGAGCCCCCCCCGTGACTGAAGGGACGAGGGGACGGATGTTCGCGGGGCTTCTCCTCGCCGATCTGCGCTTCCCGGGGTGCCTCACCCTCAAGGACCGCCGGGGGATCCTCTGTTCCATGCTCGACAGACTGCGGAACCTGGGCTTCTCCGCTTCACAGACGGGCCCGGCCGACCTCCCGGGTCGCGCCTGGGTGGCCTGCAGTTGCGCCTGCAGGACGGCCGCGGCAGCCGACCGGATGCTCGACTCGGCCGAGGCCGTGCTCGACAGGCCGGATGTGGATCAGGCCTCGGTGGAGCGTCGGACGATACTCTTCGATCCGGAGGGCTAGCGTGAAGAGCCGTACGTGCTACATGCACATCGAGACGCCGCACAGGCGGGACTTCGTCAACATCACCGACAGGGTCCAGGAGGAGGTGCGCCTCAGCGGGATCACCGAAGGTCTCTGCCTGGTCAACCCGATGCACATCACTGCAAGCGTCTTCGTCAACGACGACGAGCCCGGGCTGCTCGCCGACTATGACGACTGGCTGGAGCGCCTCGCCCCGCACGAGCCGGTCTCCTCCTACAGGCACAACCGCGGGGAGGACAATGCCGACGCGCACATGAAGCGACAGGTCATGGGCAGGGAGGTGGTCGTCGCGGTGACGAACGGCAGGCTGGACCTGGGGACCTGGGAGCGCATCTTCTACGGCGAATTCGACGGCCGTCGCCGGAAACGTGTACTGATCAAGATAATAGGCGAATAGACAGGCTCCGCCCGTCCCGATCCCGGCAGAGGAGGTGCAGGATGAACAGCGTCGAGACCCAGTCGCAGACCGCCCCGACCTTCTGTTTCCTATCCAACATGCTCGGCCGCCGTCTGAGCTCGCCCGACGGGAGGCGCCTCGGCACGCTGACGGACTTCGCCGCCACTCTGACAGAGCGATATCCGGAAGTCGAGTGGGTCGTCATCACGACACGCCGGGAGGGGCGCATGGCACTTCCCGCCACGGCCGTGACCATGGGAACACTCGCTTCGGGCGGATCGGTGATCCCGGACACCGGGCTTGGCAGGTTCTCGCTCCGCCCCCAGCAGTTCCTCGTCAGGGAGACCCTGCTCGACAAGCAGGTCGTGGATGTGCAGGGAGCCAAGGTCGTGCGCGTGAACGATGTCCAGCTGCTGTTCCATCAGGACAGGCTGTACATAGTCCATGTCGACGTGGGTCTCCCTGGGCTTGCCCGCAGGCTGGGGCTCGAGAGGCTGGTCAGGGTGACGGCCACCCTGATCGGGAAGAGGCCCAAGGAAGAGCTCGTGTCCTGGAAGTACGTCCAGCCCCTCAACGAGACCGGTGCCGGCCCTGTGCGCATATCCCTTCGGCAGGAGCAGATGAGGCTCCTGCACTCGGGGGAGCTGGCGGACATCATCGAGGAGCTCGATCCGGAGGAGAGGCTCGCGCTGGTTCGCTCGATCGACACGGCCCAGGTGGCCGACGCGATCGAGGAGATAGACGAGTCGGTCCAGGCGGCCCTGATCAGGGACCTGGACTCCGAGCTGGCAGCCGACATCCTCGAGGAGATGGAGCCGGCGGCGGCCGTCGACGTGGTGGAGATGCTGCCGCAGGAGACCCAGCAGTCGATCATGGCGGCGATGGAGGAGGACGAGAGGGAGCAGATAGAGCTCCTGTCGCGAGCCGAAGAGGACACCGCTGCATCCGTCATGACGGTCGAGTACCTCTCCATCCCGGCCTCGTCGACGGCCTCGCAGGCGCTCGAGCTGGTAAGCGCCGAAGCCGGCAATGTCGAGTTCTTCCACTATGTCTACTGCCTCGACGAAGAGGGCAGGCTGGCCGGTGTCGTCTCACTGAGGGAACTGCTCGTCTCGGAGGGCGGACAGCCCCTCGCGGGGCTGATGAGGACCAGGCTCACGACGGTGGGCCCGGGTGACAGGCTCCAGGACCTGTCGGAGGCATTCCTCAAGTTCAGGTTCCTGGCACTGCCCGTTATGGACGAGTCCGGCAGGCTCCTCGGGATAGTGACCTTCCAGCACTCGTTCGACGAGCTCCTCCCCCACTACGCAAGGGCGGCCGCCTGATGCTCAAGCCCTCCCAGGGCTCGAGGAGCCTGTGGAGGCGCATCGCGCTGTTCCTGGCCATCATGGGCCCGGGGATCATCACAGCCAATGTGGACAACGACGCGGGCGGTCTGACGACCTACAGCCAGGCCGGCGCGAACTTCGGCCTCTCGACGCTTTGGATCATGCTCCCGGTCACTCTGCTGCTCATCCTGGTGCAGGAGATGGTCAACAGGATGGGAGTGGTGACGGGGCGGGGCCTGTCGGACATGATCCGCGAGCGCTTCGGCGTGAAGGTCACATTCACTCTCATGCTGCTCGTCCTGGTCACCAACTTCGGCAACGTCATGGCGGAGTTCGCGGGGATAGCAGCCGCAGGGCAGATCTTCGGAGTGCCCCCGGCCGCGACGGTCCCCGTCTGCGCCCTCCTGGTCTGGTTCCTGGTGATGAAGGGCAGCTACAAGTCGGTCGAGAAGGTCTTCCTCGTCGCCTGCCTCTTCTACGTGGCATATCCGCTCACGGTCCTCGTCATAGCACCTCCTTTCCGGGAGATCCTCCCCGCCTTCACCAGACCCTCGATCTCGCTGTCGAGCGCCTACATCGTTACTCTGATCGGCATTGTCGGAACAACGATCGCCCCCTGGATGCAGTTCTACCAGCAGGCCTCCGTGGCCGAGAAGAACATCGCCGTGAAGGACTACTCCCTCTCCAGGCTGGACACCATCGTCGGCGGCTTCGTCGTCAGCATCGTCGCTTCCTGCATCGTGATCTCCTGTGCCTTCACGCTGGGGGCGCAGGGCGTGAGGATCGAGAGCGCGGCCGACGCGGCGAGGGCGCTCGGACCCCTCGTGGGAAGGGCAAGCTCATGGCTCTTCGCCTTCGGGCTCCTCAACGCCTCCGTCTTCGCCGCCAGCATACTGCCCCTCTCGACCTCCTACACGCTCTGCGAAGCCTTCGGCTGGGAGACCGGCGTGGACAAGGACTTCGAGACTGCTCCCCACTTCTACATCCTCTATACGGCGCTCATCGTCCTGGGCGCGCTGTCGGCGCTCGTCCCCGGCATGCCTCTCGTCAAGGTCATGTTCTGGTCCCAGGTCCTGAACGGGATCCTCCTTCCTGTCATCCTCTTCTTCATACTGATCCTGGCGAGCGACAGACGCGAGATGGGAACCCATGCCAACGGGAGGGTGTACAATCTGCTGTGCTGGGCAGCGACGGGATGCCTCGTGCTGATGAGCCTGGGCTACGTTGTCGCCCTGGCGGCAGGGGTGTAGGAGGAGGCAGCCTGGAACACCTCCGCCCCGACGGAGTATAATGCTGTCGAAAGCATCGCTTCTTCTGGAGGTCGTCCGGTGGCTGTGAGACTGGTTCGTGGTCGGAGGCGGGAGCCGGATCCGAGGTCCGACGCCGAGCTGATGATCGCACTGTGCAAGGGTGACGATCAGTCGTTCACCGAGATAATCAGGCGCTTCCAGGACCCTGTCTACTCCCTCCTGATCCGGATGCTGGGCAACGAGGACGAGGCGGAGGAGCTACTGCAGGTGACCTTCTGCAGGGTACACCGCTACCGCGAGCACTACGACACCTCGCGGCCCTTGATCACCTGGGTGCTCACGATCGCGAGCAATCTCGCCAAGAAGGAATGGAGAAGGCGCTCCCGCTGGCTCCAGATACCGCTCGACAACGTGACGCTGACGAGTCCCATGCAGACGGCTCCCCACTACGACGCCGGGAGGAGGGAGCTCAAGGCCTCTCTGGAGGAGGCCATCGACAAACTGCCGCCGCACTATCGCGAGCCCTTCCTCCTCCGGGAGGACCAGCAGCTGACCTACGAGGAGATCTCTGAGGTCCTCGGCATAAGGATCGGAACGGTCAAGTCGAGGATCAACCGTGCGAGGGCCCTGCTGAGGGAGGCTCTGAGCGAAGCCTGGGAGAGATGGAAATGAACTGCCGCGACGCCCTGAGACTGATGGATTCCGTCATGGACGGCACGGCCGGCCCCGAGCAGGAGCAGGTGCTCCACTTCCACCTTGCCGGCTGTCAGGCCTGCAAGAGGGCCATGCAGATGAACCGTGACATCTCCAGACTCTGCAGGGAGATGCCCAGGCCCGAGCCACCGTCCGATCTCGAGTCCAGGATCAGGGCCAGGCTCGCCGCACTGCCTGCGGAGGTCCATGCGGAGCATCGCAGAAGGAACCGTGTCGCGATAGCCCTGCCCTTCGTGGCCGCACTGCTCATAGTCCTGGGACTCACGCTCGGAAGCAGGCCCGGGACCACGGCGGTCGACGCCGCGGAGGCGGTGAGGAAGGTCGCGGTGGCCGCCCAGGGCGCAGCCAAGTACACGGTAACGACGCCTCCGCTCGCCGCATACGCCAGGCCCGCAAGCCTGATCAGCTTCTGATCCGATGTTCCATGCACTTGCCCTGCTGGCCGCAGTTGCGGCCGGGGTGACCAGCTCGCCGGTCGTCACCATCCGCAGGGAGGGGTCGCCCGGCATCACCGAGCTCACCACGGGGATAGCCATTTCCAGCCATCATGTGATCACCCTCAGCGCCTTCGCGGCCGGTCCGTCCGTCCCGCTCGTGGAGGTCGACGGCCAGTATCTCGAGCCCGACACGGTCTACTCCAGCGAGGGCCTCGGGCTGGCCATCCTCGTCTTCGACGGAAGACCCTTCACATCATACGCCTCCCCGGCAGGCAGCCTCCCCGAGTCGGGCGATCTCCTGACGCTGGCCGGACAGGGCGTCGGCGGGCTGGTGTCCATCGGAGGGCGGGTGATGAGGATCTACGAAGATGGCGCCGTGCTGGTCTCCGCTCCCAGGATGGACGGCCTGATGGGTGCAGGCGCCTTCGACTCCGATGACGAGCTCGTCGGCCTGGTCAACGGCGTGATCACGACGAGGCTCGAGAGCACGCCCGCCGGATCGGCGGAGCATCTGGCGATACTCCCCTCCCCGTCCTGGTCGGTCTGGGCCGATCTCGTCATGGCCGGCAGGTGGGCCAGCAGCACTCCCTTCGGAGTCACCGCGACGGCCTGCTCTTCCGAAGATGCAGACGAGAGGCCGTCGGGTGTGCTCATCGTGGCTGTGGACGACGGCAGCACCGCCTGCAGGTGCGGCCTCCGGCCCGGAGACCTAGTGGTCTCCCTGGACGGCGAGCGGATCTACAACCCCGAGACCATGAGAGGCCTCCTTCTCTCCGCCGGCGACAGCCTCGACGCGGTTGTCTGGTTCCACGGGAACTCGAGGACCATCAAGCTGGCCCCTCTGCGCTGACGATCCCCATCGAGCTACTCCGGTCAGGGAGCCCCGGCGCGATCATCCACGCCCGCCTGGGCGCACGGCCCCGCAGACTCCTTTCCGATAGCCGGTTCCGGCGGGATTGCCTATCTTCCCTCCAGGATGCTTCCGGCCCCTGCCGGGAGAGGGAGGTGGTCCGCCGTGAACGGGTGTCATGTCCTTCTCCTAGCCCTCCTCCTGCTCTGGAGCGGGATCGCCCGCGCGTCCTGGGAGCAGATCGGTCCGGAGGGGGGCGACGTCCGCCATGTCATCCAGTCGCAGTCCGATCCGAACGACTTGTGGGCATTCTCGCACTCCGGCCCGACCATCGTGCTGCGGTCCCTGGACGGAGGGTCCAGCTGGGCTGTGGCGGGATCGTTCGACAACCTGGAGCACTGCGCCGCCGTCTCCCCGAACGGGACTCTGTATGCCGGCGGCGAGAGCGCATTCATGTTTTCGACCGACATGGGCGTCTCCTGGACGTCGATCCTGACCGGAAGCATCTACTGGTACGGGGTGGCAGTCAGCCCGGACGACCCGGACATCGTCTTCGGGACCGGATACAGGAGCGAGGGCTCCACCTGCATCATGTGCTTCATGAAGAGCACCGATGGAGGCTCGAGCTGGACATGCTCCAGCGTCGGCGCTCCGAACAGCTACGGACAGGCCATGGCTGTCAGCGAGACCGACCCCTCCGTGATGTTCATCAGCGGCCGCTGCACGGTCGGTGGGGTGAGCGAGCCCGCGGTGTTCCGCTCGACAGACGGGGGCGGCTCCTGGACCGATGTCACACCGGCCGCTGCCTCGGCCGAAGCCAACTCCTACTCTGTCGCCGTCAGCCCCGTCGACGGGAACCTGGTCATCTTCGGCACGCACTTCAACATCTACAGGTCCACGGACTGCGGCTCCACCTGGACCAGGGTCACCGACTTCCAGTACTACAACTACTCCATCGCGTTCTCCCCGGCTGATCCGGGCACCGTCTTCGCGGGAGGCTACGGAAGCGCGTACCGCAGCACGGACGCGGGCGTGACCTGGTCCAGCTACTCCTCGGGTCTCCCCGCGCAGCACCTCTATTCGGTCACCCCCCACAGGACGGATGTGACGAAGGTCTACACCGGCACGCTGGTGGGCTTCTGGAGGAGCACTTCGGGGGGCACATCCTGGAGTGCCGCCAACACCGGGCTCTACATCGGGTCGGTCTGTGCGGTCGGTGTCTCACCGACTCAGCCCTCCGAGCTCGTCATGCAGGTGCACGACACCGGCATCTGGCTCACGACCGACGACGGCTCGAACTGGACGCATCCGGCGACGCCCCTCACCTGCGGAGACTTCTGCTCGATGGCCTTCAGCCCGGCCGGTTCGTCCACGATCCTCGCGCTGGCGGGCAGCGGTTGAAACCATGCCCAGCTCTTCAGGAGCACGGACGGAGGCTCCGTCTGGACATGGGTCGACAGCTACTATGACGACGGCTCCGGAGTCGTCGCCGATCCTTCGGACCCGGATGGCTGGTACTCGGCTGGCTGGCTCTTCGACGGCTTCTTCCGCATGGCGTTCGGGAAGTCCACGGACGGCGGCATCACCTGGACCCACTCGATCATCAGCACTCCCGGGAATCCGGCATACCCATACTGCCTGGGAGTAGATCCTCAGCACCCTGACACGGTGTATCTGGGCGGCTACGAGGGCTCGCTGGGAGCCCTGTACAGAAGCCTGGACGCTGGCGAGAGATGGACCAAGCTGAGCACCTCGGTCATCGCAGGATCCATCTACTCTGTCTCCGTGGACCCCTCCGATCCTTCCGTGATCTTCGCTGCGGCAGGCGGAGGGATCTACCGTTCGACGGACTTCGGCTCGTCCTGGATCAAGGTCTCCGATGTCATCGTGCAGTGCATGGATCTCGTGATCGATCCGACCGAGCCATCGAGAGTCTGGGTTTCCACATACGGCCAGGGCGTGTTCCAGAGCACCGACGGCGGCACCACCTGGGCCGCCATGAACGAGGGCCTGGGAAGCTCCCTGGTGACGAAGCTGGCCCTCGACCCGGGCGCGTTCCTCTTTGCGGGGACCGATGGCGCCTCGACCTACCGCTGGCCTCTGTCCATGGGGGTGGAGGAAGAGGAGGGGCAGGGGCGCGCGATCCCGGCAACCGTCCGCGCATCTCCCGACCCGGCCCGTTCGGGAGCGACGATCTACTACTCCACAGAGACCGCGGGAGACGTTAGACTCCTTGCATACGACCTCCAGGGAAGGCTCGTGGCGACCATCTACGAGGGGTTCCAGTCGCCCGGCGCCCACGAGATCTGGTGGGATGCCTGCGGTCCGCCCGGAAGGCCGCTGGCTTCCGGGGTCTATCTTCTCAGGCTTGCCTCGGGCGGCGAGGCCGGGACGGGCAGGCTGGTCGTGTCCAGATAGGGCACAGCGTTAGGCGAACTCCCGCCCCATACCGGATTCCCGGGGATTCCCCTATATTCGCGGTCGGGGACTGGCCGGCCGCACGGCCGGGAACAGGAGGGGGATGAATTGGGCAGGTTTGTTCTTCTGTATTCTCTTTTGGCCCTTGCGCTCTGGAGCACTGTCGCCTCGGCGTCCTGGGAATCCCTAGGACCCGAGGGCGGAGAGATCCGGCATGTGGTCCAGTCCACTTCCGACCCGAACACCCTCTACGCCTTCTCCGACAGCTACTCGACGAAGGTCGTGAGATCCACCGACGGCGGCTCCAGCTGGGCCACTGTGGGATCGTTCAACAACCAGGAGTACTGCGCGACGGTTGCCTCCAACGGCACGATATGCGCCGGCGGCGGAAGCGCCTTCATGTACTCGACGAACGGCGGAGTCTCATGGACCTCGGTCTCGGCCAGCAACACCTACTGGTACGGAGTGGCGGTCAGCCCGGCTGATCCGAACACCGTGTTCGGGGCCGGCTACAGGTACGACGGCTCCGCCTGGGTGCTGTGCTTCATGAAGAGCACGAACGGAGGCTCGAGCTGGGCCTACACCAGCATCGGGGCCGCCAACACCTACGGCCAGGCCATCTCGGTCAGCCAGACGAACCCTTCGGTGATCTTCATAACCGGCTACGCGTACACCGGCTCGACCTACCTGCCCATCGTGTACCGCTCCACCGACGGGGGAGCCTCCTGGACGGACGTCACACCCGCCGCATCCGCCTCCGACTACTACTCCTACTCCGTAGCGGTCAGCCCCTTGGACCAGAACCTCGTGATCCTGGGCACCTACTACAACATCTACAGGTCCACCGACTGCGGGGCCACGTGGACCAAGGTCACCAACTACCAGTACTACAACTACTCCGTGGTGTTCTCGCAGGCGAATCCGAGCACAGTCTTCGCCGGCGGCTACAACTACGTCTACAGGAGCACAGACGCGGGCCTGACCTGGGCGAGCTACTCCTCGGGTCTCCCGACCCAGTACCTCTACACCGTCACCCCTCACAGGACCGATGCCACGAAGGTCTACACGGGGACGCCGGTAGGCTTCTACAGAAGCACCAGCTCGGGGACTTCATGGAGCGTCAGCAACACCGGGCTCTACCTCGGGAAGATCTATGCATTCGGAATCGCTCCGACGCAGCCCTCGAGGATCATCATGCAGGTCTATGGGATGGGCATCTGGCTCACGAACGACAACGGCTCGAGCTGGACGCATCTCACGACGCCGCTCACCTGCGGGGACTTCTGCGGGATAGTCTTCAGCCCTTCGAGCGCGAACACGATCCTCGCGCTCGAGGGAAGTGGTTGAGGCAACGCAGAGCTCTACAGGAGCACAGACGGAGGTTCCGTCTGGACAGTGGTCGACAGTTACTTCTCCGATGGCACCAACATCTTCGCGGATCCAGGCAACCCTTCCAACTACTACACATCCGGCTGGTACTACGACACGAACTACCACATCGCCTTCGGGAGATCGACCGACGGCGGTGTCACCTGGACCCACTCGCTCATCAGCACCCCCGGCGTGACGGCCTATCCATACGGGATGGGCATCGACGCCTCGCACCCCGACACCGTCTACGTCGGCGGCTACGAGAACTCCGGCAGCGCTCTGTACAGGACCTTCGACGCGGGCGTCAGCTGGACGAAGCTCAACACGACGATCATCACGAACGCCATCAACGCGATCGCCGTCAATCCCTCGAACCCCTCGGTCATCTTCGCGGCCTCCGGCAACGGCATATACGGGTCGACCGACTTCGGCTCGACATGGGTCAAGGTCTCCTCGACGATCGGCTCGTGCAAGGACGTGCTGGTCGATCCATCGATGCCGTCCAGGGTCTGGGTCGCAACCTACAGCCAGGGCATCTACCAGAGCACCGACGGCGGCACCACCTGGGCAGCAATGAACGACGGGCTGGGAGACAACTGCGTGAACAAGCTCGCAGCGAATCCCGGCATCTACCTCTTCGCCGGCACGGACGGGTCCGCGGCCTATCGCTGGTCACTCTCCGTGGGCGTGGGTGAGGAGGAGACGGCCCCGGTCGTCATGCCGGTGCTCTACGCTTCGCCGAACCCGATCCGCTCGGGAACGACGATCCACTACTCCGTCGAGGCCGAGGATGCCGTGAGCATCTCGGTATACGATCTGGAGGGAAGGCTCGTGACCACCCTTGATGACGGAGTCCAGGCGGCCGGCGACCACGAGATCTGGTGGGATGCCGACGACTCGTCCGGAAGGACCCTGGCTCCGGGCGTGTACTTCCTGAGGCTGGTCTCGGGAGGCGAAGTGGAGACCGGCAGGATGGTGGTCTCCCGCTAGGCCTCGAACCTTGAGCAAATGCGCCCCGGCGGCTCCTGCGCCGGGGCGTTCCCTCACCAGGAGACTCTCAGTCCGAGCAGGAAGTGTCTGCGTGGCGCATAGGCATGACCGTTGGCCATGGGACCCTTCGGATCGAGGCTCGTCCTACCTCCCCCATCCATCTCGGCATCGTACCACACCGAATCCACTATCCAGGATATGTTCTTACGGTCGAACATATTGAAGATGTCGAAGCAAGCCGTGACCTCGGTGCCGAAGACGGGCATCCCCTTCCACAAGTGGACATCCGTCGTCGTGGTGATCGGATAGCGCTCGACGTTCCGCTCGATGGGGTAGACCCCGTGGAATGCATTGTCATAGGGGAGGCCGGACCGCAACACGGTCACGGTCGAGATGCCCAGTCCGCCCACCCAGGGAGCGCTTCCGGGCACCTCGCCGCCCAGCATGGCGTCGAGCGACCAGCGTCGGTCGAAGTCCGAGGGGCACTCCTCGGATGGGATCGTCTCGCTCTCCCAGTAGTACCAGGCGCTCTCGAGGGGGCTGGAGAACAGGTTGCGCGTCCAGCTAACGGTGAGATCGGCCGAGCCGAACATGTACGCGGCCGGCCGGCCCGAGATCGAAACCTCCGCGCCCTGGCAATGGCAGTATGCCCCGTTCACGAACTGCCGGAAGGCTCCCCAGTCCGGGTTGACTCGCGTGATTGTGGCGACCAGGTCGTCCATGTCCCTGTAGAACCCTGTCAACCCGACACGCGCCACCGACCCGAAGGAGTGGTCGTACCCGACCTCGATCGAGACCGTCTTCTCGGGACCCAGATCCGGATTGCCGAGAAGCGGCGTCTCCTCGGGGTATGAGTCCTCACCCGTGCGGTAGTACAGGAACATCAATGCAGGCATCTGTGCGTAGTGCCCGTACGAAGCTCTGATGGCGTCTTCCGGCCCGATCTGCTGCACCAGGCCGAGCCGTGGACTCAGCCAGGTCTTGGATGGGGCGCCCGCGGAGATGCTTCCCTCGGGAAGCGGGCCGTCGTTGCGGGCTGGACGTCCGGGCATGGTAGGAGTTCCCCTGCCCGCGAAGTCGTACCTCGGATCGAATCGGTCGAGCCGGACGCCGACGGTGCCCGAGAGGCCGGAGGCGAAGTCGACCCTGTCCTGGGCCCAGGCCGCGCCCGAGTTCGGGAAGGCGGTCCAGCGGTCGACGGAGGCGCCCGAGTCGACCGCCGAGACGGAGTACTCGAAGACGTCGAAGTGCGATCCCTCGACACCGGCCTCGAGCGAGTGGCTCCCGATGGACACACTCGCCCCCAGGACGGCCCTCGAGACCGAGCTCTTTGAGTCGTGCCACAACGCGGGGCTGACGCCCGATCTGACGAAGCCGTCGGCATCGATGAGGGGCCACGGGTATCCGGGCCACTGCACGTAGTCGATCCAGTCATCCACGGTGAAGCCGTCGCCGACGCTTCCCCCGGTCTCGCGGGATATCCTGTTCCACTCGTGCGAGCTCTGACGCGAGACGAGCATCTCGACCATGCCCGTTCCGCCGATGCTCCTGCGGAACCCGAGGGTGAGGAGCCTTCCGGAATCGTATCTCGTGGGAAGCGCGTAGTCGAGATCTCCGGCCGGGGCAAGGGTGTCCCCGCTCTCAGGATCGACATAGGGGGTCTCGTAGCGCGACCAGGCCCAGTCCGTCCATCCCCTCTCGCGACGGTGGAGGTCGGCGCCGAACCAGATCTCGGTCGCGTGGTCGGGCGACCAGCACAGCTTCCCCATTCCGCTCCCGGCATCCAGCTCGTTGTTGTCCCAGTGCACCTGGTCCCCTCCGCCCCAGCCGTCGAGATGATCGTGACCGCCCGTGAGCATCTCTCCGGAGAGCAGAAGGCGGGTCGATCCCGGGAGGATGGCGCTCGTGACAGGCTCCGGGCCGCTCAGCGCGATCGTGCCGTCGAGGTAGTCGCCGAGATACGTCCGAGTCTCGCGTCGAGGGACGTTCGGGCTCAGGGGCGGCTCGTCTCCGGGCATGCAGATGGAGCGCTGCGAGAGCGCCGCAGAGCCGGACCATCCGGAAGCAGGCTCCACGGAACGGATGAGCAGTGAGCCCGACCCGCCCGACTCCCGGGCGGACTGTGGCGCCGCGTCCATGGACAGACACGACACGGCGGACGATGGAACGACGACGCACTGGGTCAGCGTGACCGGAGACACGACGGGCACGCCGTCGAGCAGGAAGAGGAGGTCCCCGGCTCTCCCCCCCTGAAGTGGATGCCTTCGCGCGTCTCGACGACCCCGGTGCACATGGCTACCAGGGCGGGTACGGGATACGCAGGGAGGTCCCTCGAGACGGGCATGCACGACGCGGCGCCGCTGGGTCGTAGAGTGAAGTCGATCGAGGCCGGCCCGGTGTCGCCGGGGAGGCGGACGTCACGCCGCGAGGATTCCATGCCGCACATGCTGGCGGAGAGCAGGCTGCTGCCCCCGGGCAGCCCGGACAACTCGAAGCACCCCTTACAGTCGGCGTAGCCTTCGATCCCGGTGCCATCCACGGACACCAGCGCGCCAGGAAGGGGGCTGCCATCCACGCCCCTCACCGTGCCGGAGACGGAGTAGCCCTGTGACAGAGCGACCGGAGCTGCACATGCCAGCACAAGGAACGCGTCGAGCTTCCTCATCACCGGACCATCCCCCGGTTCTCCGGCCCTGGGGGAAGCGCAAGCTTCTTGGTCGGCTGCCAGTGTGGGCGCTCGCCCCTGGACGCCTGGAACGAAATGCTTCTCGGCTTCTCCGCGCAGGATGACGAACAGCGGACCACTGGTCAAGACGGCGCGGTCACGGCAGGGGTTCGCGAAGAGGCCCCGCCGGGGGCGGGGCCTCATGATCCATTTCGATCGACGACTCCGAACGGTCAGCTCTCCAGGATGATCTTCCTCGTGTAGGGGATCAGCCCGCCGGCATCGATGATCGCCTGCCGGGCCCTGGGAAGCGGCGTGATGTCGAAGGAGCGCCCGGTCGTCTCGTTGACGAGCTTCCCGCCCTCCACGACCACCTCGTCGCCCTCGGAGGCTTCGATGCCGGGGCAGATGACCATGTCGAGCCCGAGGTTTATCGCGTTCTGCATGAATATCCTGGCGAAGTCCTTGGCGATGACCCTCAGATCGTAGCCCTTGATGCACGAGGCGGCCTGCTCGCGGGACGAGCCGCAGCCGAAGTTCCTGTCGGCCACTATGACGGAGCCCGGCGGGATCTCCCCTGCCCTGAGCCTGGCGTTGAATCCAGTGAGGTCGGCGAAGCAGTACTGAGGAGTCTCCGTGGGAAGCACGGTCGCCATGAACCGCCCGGGGTAGATGATGTCGGTGGAGATGTCCGCACCCAGCTTCAGCACTACCTTCGACATCGCTATCCCCTCGCCTTCCCCGCCGGCTCGAGGCTGCGCGGATCGGTTATCTCGCCTGTGATCGCACTGGCCGCGGCCACCGCCGGCGAGCAGAGATAGACCTCGGCATTGGGATTGCCCATGCGGCCCTTGAAGTTCCTGTTGGTGGTGGCCAGAGCCTTGTCCCCGTCTGCCAGGGCCCCCTGGTGCACTCCCAGGCACGGGCCGCAGCCGGGGTTCATCACGACGGCTCCCGCTGCGATCAGCCTTGCGACGACCCCCTTCTGGAGGGCGCGGACGTAGACCCGGTACGAGGCCGGGAAGACCAGCATCCTGACGCCGCGCGCGACCTTCCGGCCCTCCAGGATCTTCGCGGCCGTCTCGAGGTCGTCGAACCTCCCGTTCGTGCAGGAGCCGATCACGATCTGCTGGATCCTGATGCCGGCTGCCTCGCCGATCGGCTTCACGTTGTCCACGGTGTGGGGGAAGGCGATCTGCGGTTCCAGCTTCGAGGCGTCGATCTCGATGACGCGGTCGTACGGGGCGCTCCGATCCGGGCCGAAGAGCTTCGGCAAATCCTTGACGCCGGCTTCCTTCCTCAAGTAGCGCCTGGTTTCGCCATCCGGTGGGACTATGCCTCCAGTGGCCCCGGCCTCCACCGACATGTTGCAGATCACGAGCCTGCCCGAAGTGGACATCTTCCTGATGGTGGAGCCGTGGAACTCGATGACCCTGAAGTTCGCCCCCTCGGCCGATATCCTGCCTATGAGGTTGAGGATCAAGTCCTTGGGCTCCACGAACCGCTGGAGCTCCCCGTCCACCACGACCTTGATGGTCGCCGGCACCTCCACGTTCAGCACCCTGCCGAGCGCCCACACCGACGCCATCTCGGTTGCGCCGATCCCGAAGGCGAATGCGCCGAGTGCGCCGTGGCTGGTGGTGTGGCTGTCGGTCCCCACCACGACGCTCCCCGGCAGGACATAGCCGTTCTCGGGCAGGATCTGGTGACAGATCCCACCTTCGTCGCCCCTGATGTCGTGGAACCTCGTTATGCCCTGCTGAGCCACGAACTCCCTGATCTTCTTCTGGTTCGTAGCGGTCTTCGAGCTCTCCGCCGGAACCCTGTGGTCGAAGATTATCGCTATCCTCGAGGGGTCCCATACCTTCGCCGAACGCCCGGTGTCCCTGTAGATCTCGTTGAACTGGTTAATCACCAGTGCGCCGTTCTCATGGGACATGGCCAGGTCGACGCGCGGCTCCACGACATCGCCGACCTTGACCCGACCCTGGCCCGAGGCCCTTGCTAGAATCTTCTGCACCATCGTCATGCCCATAATCCGTCTTCCCTCCCGACCTGCCCGGCTGCCGGGCGGCGGGTCGCCACCGCCTGTCCTATCTGCCCTCGCCGGAGACTATCTTCTTCTCGCCGTGATACTTCTCGTCGAGCCTGCCCTTCGGCAGGTACTCGTCCTCCATCTTCCGGTACTCCTTCAGACCGACGAAGTCGGTGTAGTCCTCGAACTTCGAGACCCACTGGAACTGGCCGGGGAGAGTGCCCGTGGGCGAGGCCTTCAGAGCGGTGAAGAAGTCCACCAGGGCCTTGTGTGTCACCATGATGGAGGCAACGGGGATCGAGACCCTTCCGACACCCATGCCTGCGAGATCGGGGATGGGT
>Ga0172362_10000193_pt1 | contig 45576 bp, 41 predicted proteins | sample LakKivs1_kivu2a2_FD_114534 | JGI IMG/M metagenome (GOLD analysis project Ga0172362, IMG submission 114534) | Sediment microbial communities from Lake Kivu, Rwanda - Sediment s1_kivu2a2 | ecosystem: Environmental > Aquatic > Freshwater > Lake > Sediment | place: Rwanda: Western Province, Lake... | reverse complement strand
TCCGCTGAATTGGAATTGCCGGATATTGCTTAACTTTGAAGTGATTTAAAACAAATGCAAAATGAAAAAGGGATGTCTTATAACAATTATCATAGCAGCATTTTTTGCACTTATAGTGCTTGGTATTGTTCTATGGGGTGTAAAGGTGTATAATAGTATGGTTACTCTCAGGGAAGGTGTCGTAAGCCAGTGGGGGAATGTCGAAACTCAGTACCAGCGAAGAGCCGACCTGATACCGAATTTTGTGAATACTGTTAAAGGGGCGGCCGCGTTCGAACAGGAGACTCTGACCAGGGTCATCGAGGCAAGGGCAAAAGCAACCCAGGTCACTCTGGATCCCGCAAATATGACAGCCGAGAATATGCAGCAGTTTCAGGCTGCGCAGGGAGAGCTTAGTTCTGCACTTTCCAGGCTTATGGTTGTCGTAGAGAAATATCCTGAGCTGAGAGCGACACAGAATTTCAGGGATCTCCAGGTCGAACTGGAAGGAACTGAAAACAGGATATCGGTTGAAAGGAGAAAATTCAATGAAGTTGCCCAGTCCTTCAATATATACATAAAAAGATTTCCGCAGAATTTCATTGCAGGCATGTTCGGCTTCGCGGAACGCCCCTATTTCGAGGCAATGGAAGGAGCTGAAAAAGCACCTGAAGTTAAATTCTGAGGATTATTTTGATTATATGAAAGCTTCATCTTTTCTCACTAAAGAGCAGCAGGAACAATTACGTGCATCGATCAGGGAAGCCGAAAAAAAGACATCAGGCGAGATCAGGATTCATATTGAAACAAAGCTGGCCGGGGATGTGCTTGACAGGGCGGCATGGATATTTAAAAGGATTGGGATGGATAAAACTGCTGATCATAACGGGGTCTTGTTTTATGTTGCTCTTGGCCCAAGGAAGTTTGCAATTATAGGGGATAAGGGTATAAATGCCAGGGCGCCTGAAGGCTTTTGGAACAACATTAGCGATGTGATCAGGAAGAATTTCCTGGAAGGCAGGTTTACAGAAGGTCTTTCGGAGGGAATTCTTATGGCTGGAACCCATCTGAGTGAACATTTCCCGTACCGGAAAGATGACATAAATGAGCTGCCGGACGATATATCATTCGGCGATCCCGATAAACCAGGAACAGTATGATCAGAAAGCATAAATTGTTTTTATTCCATTTTTTGCTCCTCTTTATTATAATCGCAGGCTCAGGGTCAGCCCAGGATCTTCCTGAAAGACCTGTTCCTCAGAGGCTGGTGAACGATTTTGCAGGTATACTCAGCGAAAGTGAAACCGGTTCACTCGAGCGTAAGCTCGTTGCTTTCAATGATTCAACCCGGACACAGATTGCCATTGTAACGGTAGATGATCTGAAGGGCTATGACGTGGCCGATTATGCACACCGGCTTGCAGAAAAATGGGGTGTCGGACAAAAAGGGCTTAATAATGGGGTACTGATACTTGTGAAAGAGAAAACAAATACATCTGGAGGGAAAGTGTTTATCGCGACCGGTTATGGACTCGAAGGTGTTATACCTGATATTACATGTGGCGAAATAGTTGACTATGAGATGCTTCCTGCTTTCAGGCGGGGAGATTATTATGAAGGACTCGATAAAGCGACAGATGTCCTGATGTCACTGGCCCGCGGAGAATTCCCTGCAGATCAGTACAAAAGACCGGGGACAGGGGGAATCGGGAATATAGCACCATTGATCTTTATTATTTTATTCATAATAATGATTCTTTTTATCCGCAGTAATGGAGGCAGGAATCAGCGGCATATCAGCAGAAACGGTTTGCCCTTATGGCTCCTGCTTTCGATGATGAATTCCGGGAGGAGTTCTCACAGTGGAAGCTGGGGGGGATTTTCCGGCGGCGGATTCGGAGGGAGAGGCGGGGGATTCGGCGGCTTTGGCGGCGGAAGTTTCGGAGGAGGAGGTGCCGGAGGATCCTGGTAATGGCTCAGAGCTCAGGGCAAAGAGCTCAGGGCAAAGAGCTCAGGGCCAGGAGCATAGAGCATAGCAAAAAAATCCCCTCCTGGGAGGGGTTTGGGGTGGGTTTATTTAGCACAGAGCTTTCAAACAACAAAAAGAAATCTTTTTACCCTGCGCCCTCTGCCCTTAGCCCTGCGCTATCAGGTGTCTCTGCCGGAAATATATTTTCTCCATTTTTCAATGACCTGCTGCATGTCCTCCGGGAGTTCTGAATCGAAAGAAAGCCGTTTACCTGAAACAGGATGATCGAAAGCAAGCGATTTTGCATGGAGGGCTTGTCTTGGCAATATCCTGAAGCAGTTCCTTACAAATTGCTGATACCTGCTGAAAGTGGTGCCTTTAAGGATCTTATCGCCGCCATATTCATCATCGTTGAAAAGAGGGTGCCTGATATGGCTTAGATGAACTCTTATCTGGTGGGTACGGCCTGTTTCCAGCTTGCACTCAATCATGGAAATGTATCCCAGATCCTCAATTACCTTATAATGAGTTACTGCAGCCTTGCCATGGCTGCCGTCAGGAAATACCTGCATTATTTTCCTGTCACGTATGTTCCTTCCCACATGGCCGGTAATCTTCCCTTCACGTGGTTCCGGAACTCCCCATACCAGGGCAACATATTTCCTGTCCGTTGTGCGATCATAGAACTGCCGTGACAGTCTGTTAAGAGCCATCTCGTTTTTTGCGACGACTAGTATTCCTGATGTGTTTTTGTCTATCCTGTGCACCAGCCCGGGGCGCTCTTCCGACTCTGAAGATGACGGGAGTTCGCCAAAATGATATATGAGTGCATTGACCAGTGTTCCCTTATAATTGCCATACGCGGGATGTACCACCATCCCTGCTTCCTTGTTTACAACTATTACATCATCATCTTCATAAACGATATTGAGCGGGATATTCTCCGGGATTAACTCAATTTCCCTTGGAGGATTCGGAAGCACGATCTGTACTATATCATTCGGCTTAACCTTGTAATTCGGCCTGACCGGATTGTTATTCACTAAAATATTCCCTGCATTTGCCGCATTCTGGATTCTTGTCCTGGATACATTTTCCATCCGGGCTGACAGGTATTTATCAATCCTTAGCAGAGATTGACCTTTATCAACCTTGAACCTGTGATGCTCAAAAAGTTCCTGCTGGTCAGTTATTTCTTCCTCAGTCATTAACCTGTTACTTTGTCCTGACAAGACGGTTAGTACTTAATATTCTCCCGTTGCTGATTGCAGATATTATATAAATACCTTCATGAAGTCGTGAAATATTTATCCTGCCGGAAAGGGGCACTTTCATGATCTCCCTGCCGCTCAGATCAAAAACTGAAATATAAATCAATCCTTTAACCGGAAAACCTTCCGTATCGACAGTTATATCGTAGTTTGCAGGATTTGGCCAGAAGTTCAGTCTATTGATTTTATGCAGATCAATGTCACTGATTCCCATTGAAAGCGGTGCTCCCGTGACCGGCCTTATCATAAGCGATCCCGTTATCCGGGACTGGTTCCAGTTTCCGTTAATCCAGTAAAATTGTCTGCCCGAATTTGAAGTATTGACATCGATTCCGGCATTGAGAAATGTTTCGGAACGCTGTTTCCATCCGACATAGAAAATATTATTGACCGGTATTCCGGTCGAAAGAACATATGTATAAAAACCATTAATTGAACTGCCCGGTTTCACCATTACCTCTTCCAGGGTGTAAAGGAGATTCCCAGGTAAACCGTCAATATCGTCCCAAACCATAAGGTCAAACAACCTCTGGTTGGCGTTGAGGTAACTATCATTAAAGCAGATACTTATAGCACGCAATGTGTCCTGCATGAATGATTTGAACCGGAAGGCGACCATTGCATTCCTCGATCCCAGGCCGTTAATACCATATCCTCCTTCTGAAGTCCCGTCGTCAAAAGCAAAGTAGTTGCCTAAATGCTGATAATATATGATCGTATCATTCCCTTTTGGATCAAAATCATCTGTAATCAGCCAGCTCTTTATCCTGAACAGTGCTGAATCGTTGTTATCCGTGTTGAAAGTATAAATCAGGTTGGCATTATAATCAAAATCTGTGAGCGGATCAATATTTGCTGCACCAGCGGTGAAGAATTTTGAAAGAGAGTTTTTATACACATCCCAAATTTCGAAGTTTCGGGTGACATTTCTTGTTATGACGTCATTATTACGATAATGAACAGCAATTGAGGATCCCATTTCCTGAAGATAGACCTGTTTGAACTGTTTCCAGGGCATTGCCTCATAGGTCTTTAATAATGAGCGTAAAGGAGCCGTGAAGGCTACATCCTTGAAAATCGTATCGGCCGAATTACGGTTTCTGTCGAGAACAACATAATCAATATTCCACTGATCGCAGTTCCCGATCATCGACGGATCACTTAGATTCGCGCTGATGCTGGCATAATTCACAAAACGGAATCTGAATCCCTTTTTAAGGAATTTTGACTGATCAACGTGTATTAATACGGGTTTAAATACGTTGTTATCGTTTCCTGAAATTCTCCATACTGAGTACCATTTTTTTTCAGACGGGGAGTAAAAATGGAGAGAAAGACTGTCATTAGCTTCAGGCATATCTCCTTTTCCGCCAGGCTGATAATAGAAGCTCAGCCAGATATTATCAGAGGCAGGAAAATTCAGATCAATAGGCTTTGACGTAAGATGGTCAGCTTCGAATCCCGAAGAAGTGGCTGATTCATACATATGACCGGTATTATCCAGAGCATCAAAGGTCGCGATCCCCAGGGTTATCTGGTGGTCGGAATATGTATTATTGATAAAAACGAAATTATCAGTCCATTTTTCCGGATCCGGGAAATTATTCCTTCCTGAAAAATCGTCAAGGAAGGGAATGTTCAGGGTGTCATTTGCTGATGATTTGGAAACGGAATATTTAATATTTCTGAGAAGAGGTTCTGACTGAAGGCCGGTGAAAACCTCCTGTCCGGCAGCCTGACTGGTACAAAGAAGCAATACTATTATATTATATAGCAGACTTTTTTTCAGCATCTGGATCAATAAACCTGCCCGGGTAAACTCCCCGAGGGAAGAACGGTGTCAGGGATTATGATAAGTGTGGAATCGACAGGTAGTTTAAGGGAATCAGTTGTAAGCCAGAGATATATAGAAGAACCAAGCTGGAGAGTGGCATCTTCCTGATATTCAGGATTCTGTTTATAGACAAATGCGTTCAGGCTGTCTTCAGCTGACTGTATAGTATTATCATAAATATAAGTTCCCAGGTTAAGGGATGCACCAAGAATCCTTGTTTTTGCAGGTTCGAGATTCATACCTGTCAGATTCGGAACCCCTGTCCTCTGATTGCTCAGACCTTTGCCAAGCACCAGGTCTATTATTGAGCCTTTCTGCAGGGAATCCTTCTCAAAGATCTCTTTGCCGTCGTGAAGCTGGCTGAGTACAACATTCACAGAAAGATCGGGTTTATAACGGAGTGCACCCATTTCAAGACCGGATCCTTCAATAAGGGCGATAGCCTGCCGTAAAGGGAGATCAATCAGATTAGGCATTACTACCATCTCTGGGCGGAAAGCATTGATTGTCAGTGATATATTTCGCCATTTTTTTACCCTGAAACCTGGCCTGGGATTCTGTTCGGCCACACAGCCGCGGGGTACCAGCGTTGTATAAACCGAATCTATGATCTGATATTTCATCCTGCTCCTGCGGGCAAGGACTGCAGTCTCTTCCAAATTGAGCCCGATAAAATCCGGAACCTCACGAGCCTGACCGTGCCTTGTATATATATTAAGCCACAGGAGAAGAAGCAGAACGGCTCCCACAGCAATCAGCACTGCAAGTCCCAGGTGCTTCAGGAAAACCTTGCTGAAGATGAATTCTTTTAAGCTCATATGGATTCAACGTACATTAGTGATAACGCAAATGTATTGATAAAATTATTATTCCTGGTTTAAGCCCTGATCAGAAAAGGCGACAATTGTCTTGTCAGATCCTGTTATACAACGAGTCCCTTTCTGCCGGGATAAATCCTGCTTCGGTGATAAGCTTGCATATCTCATCGGTCATCATGGCAGGGTTTTTCTCCTCGGCTCCTGCCATTGAATAGATCCTGGTTGTGTCTTCTATTGTGCCATCGAGATCATCCACGCCGAAAAAAAGAGTAAGCCGGGCAAGCTCCCTGCCAGTCATCGGCCAGTAAGCCTTGAGATGTTGTATGTTATCCAGGTATATTCTGGAAACTGCGTAGTTGCGGAGGTCTTCAATAATGCTCACCTCACCGATACGCGACAAGCTGTTGTTTGCCTTTCTGTATTTAAGAGGTATGAAAGCATTGAATCCGCCAGTTCTGTCCTGAAGCAGCCGCAGTCTTTCCATGTGATCAATCCTGTGACTGTACGATTCGATATGGCCATATAGCATTGTCGCATTTGATTGGATACCCATAGTATGGGCAGTTTCATGAATAGTGAGCCATAGTTCAGATGAAGTTTTTTCGTGACAGATCTTTCCCCTCACTTCCTCATCAAAAATCTCTGCACCACCTCCGGGAATTGAATCCAGGCCGTATTTTTTCAACTCCTCAAGACCTTTTTGGATGGTCATTCCGGCTTTTTTTATCATAAAGTCCAGTTCAATTGCAGAGAAGGCTTTAATATGGAGTGAAGGTCTGTGTTTCCTGATCTTCTGTATCAGGCTCCCGTAATAATGCAGGTCGTGGGAAGGATGGACTCCTCCTACAATATGAACTTCTGTAACCGGTTTATCATCGAAGCTCTTTACAATATCCAGCATCTGGTCGTGAGTGTATTCCCAGCTCTCCGGATCGGCAGCAGGTTTGTGATACGAGCAGAATCGGCAGTTATAAATGCATTTGTTAGTTGGTTCGATATGAAAATTTCGATTGTAATATGCAATATTCCCGTTTTTGATTTTTCTTACGACTGATGACAACAGACCCAGCAGGGGGAGGTCAGCTCTGTTGAAAAGGATCAGACCTTCTTCAGGAGTTATACGGGTCCCTTCTTCGATTTTCTCCGAAATACTCCTGAGTTCTCTATCCCGGATATGATCAGTCAGATTCATTAGTGGATATCAGGCTTGTCAAAATTAATAAAAGAGGCTGTCTTAAAAGCCCCTTTATTATCGAATACCCCTAAATCCCCCAAGCCTTGCTCCGCCGAAGCGGCTACGCGAAGGCGAAGGGGGACTTATTGAATTTCTGCAACTTACAAAGCCCCCCTGGGGGGACGGGGGGTATCTCAAGACTTTTGAGACACCCGATTACTATTAAATCATGATTGAGAATCTATGCTTTCAACCTCATCTCAGATGATACAGTAAGCTTTTTTCTTCCTTTTGCACGACGAGATGCAAGCACTCTTCTGCCGTTTGCAGTTGACATTCTTTGCCTGAATCCGTGTTTATTTACCCTTTTCCTTCTTGATGGCTGAAATGTACTTTTCATCTTAGTGCCTGTTTAATTGATAATTATATATTGTTTTGAGACCGCAAAAATAGTGATTTTTTTATATCATACAGGGAGATAGACAATTTTTTTTGTCTTAAAGAATGGTTCAGAAAAGAAATCCCTGATTTCCCATATTTTAACTTTGCTGCGAAAAGAAGCCAGTTCTTTTTCGAGGTCACCGCCCTTCAGACAGATTATTCCGTTCTTCAGCGGGTTTACTGACAACGAGGAAACATTCTTCCTGGTAATCTGTACGAACTTACCAAATTCGGATACAGCCCTGCTGACGATGAAATCATATTTCCCGTTTTCTTCCTCAGCTCTCATATTGAGCGGTATCACATTTCCAAGTTCAAGCTCTAATGCAACTTCATTGACAACTTTGATCTTTTTTCCTGTTGAATCCAGAAGCGTGAATTGAGACTCCGGAAACAATATGGCCAGCGGAATTCCTGGAAATCCCCCACCTGTTCCCACATCAAGGATACGCGTACCGGGTTTAAACGAGATTATCCTTGAAATGGAAAGCGAATGAATCACATGGTGCAGATAAAAGTTATCCATGTCCTTTCGTGAGATGACATTTATTTTGTTATTCCACCTGTCATAAACGGGTTTGAGGAGTGAAAATTTATCTTTCTGAATTGCTGTTATTCCGGGAAAATATTTCAGTATGATTTCATTTATCACCTGTTTCCGGTTTTGATGAAGATGTTATAAAGAAGGGATTTGGCACGGTATAACTGGGCTTTGACAGTTCCGATAGGTATCTTGAGCTCGGAAGAGATCTCCTCGTACGAGTACTCCTTGTAATATCTTAGCTCAATTATCTCCCTGTAAGGCGACTTAAGCTGATTCACGATTTTTCTCAATGCGGCGATTTTCTGATCGTTTATTAGAGTCTCCTCAGGGTCGGGAAGATCGGACTGAATATTGACAGTGAGGTTGTCGATGCCAACCTGAAGCTGATTGATCGGAATGGGAGATGATTGTTTTCTTCTAATAAAATCAATGCAGTTATTTATAGCTATCATAAACAACCAGGTGCTGAATGCATATCGCGGAGCATAGGAATCAATGTTCCGGAATGCTTTTCCAAAAGCTTCTATGGTCAGATCTTCAGCATCTGACGGATTGCTGACCATCTTAAGAAGCATATAATATATTGAATCACGGTACCTGGCCATAAGGCTGGCAAAGGCTTTTTCGTTTCCTTTTTTTGCCTCCTCCACCAGAAGCAGATCATTCCTCGCCTTGTCTGAAAGCACGTTAGTTATCTCCATGTATTGCTGACCTGTCTTTTCCGTTTACTGCTCAGATAAACGAGCGCGTTTATCGACGGCGACAATATATCAAAAAATAATGAAAATCCGGTAAGCCCCGGCTCGCATAATCTCTTCTGGCAAAGAACCAGTACTATGGTCTGAAGGATCAGCCTCAATCCAAAGACCACGAGTACAGCCTGCCAGAAAAATAACCTGGAGACCAGAATAATGAAAGTTATATAAAACATCATTCTTGAAGCTGGTTCGGTAATCAGCAGGAGTTTGTCTCTCAGCTTGTAATAAGGCGCTGCCGTGAAATGCCTTTGTTTCTGCGCCACCCACTCTTTTGCTGAATTGAATGGTACAGACCGGGTATGGGTTCCTTTACTGAATTCGGTGCAGGTGTTCCGCCTTCTGGCATTTGAGTTGACGAAAAGATCGTCATCGCCGGAGATCACGTTATAATGAGTCCCAAAACCTTTATTATCAAAGAACACAGATCTGCGGTATGCAAGATTCCTTCCCACGCCCATATAGGGAATGCCCCTGATCGCCATTCCCAGATACTGGATGGCAATTGTCATGCTGTCGTACCTTATATATCTGTTCAGTAATCCTTTTTCTGCGAAATATCCGCCATAACCAAGAATAAAATCAGTTGTATCACCAAACTGGCCAACCATTCCTTCAATCCATTTACCTGACACAGGGCTGCAGTCAGCATCTGTAAAGAGCAGAATATCATTTTTAGCCGCCTTTATTCCTATAAACTGAGCGAATTTTTTGTTATGAGTGAACCTTGGATCCTTGTTCACATTCGAGATCCGCAGGCGCGGATACTTCTGGATTAATTTCCCTAATACATCATATGTATTGTCTTCAGAGCAATCATTCACAACAATGACTTCATAATCGGGATAATCCTGCTCAAGTACCGACGGCAGGAATCTTTGCAGGTTATCAGCCTCATTCCTGGCACATATAATTACTGAAACAGGTCTGTCAGAGTTAACCGGAGCGGGATGCCTGTACAGAATCACAGCCAAGTAAAACCATAAATAGTAAAACAGCTGTATCAATGCAGAGAATACAAACACCAGCAAAACCGTTAATTGAAACGGATTATCCTGAATAGTCATCTGACTTTCCAATAACATAGCAATATTAATAAGATAATCGGAACACGGAATAATAGTTTTCAACAAATTGGAGATTTATTAAGATGAATTACATTTGTGCTGCAAACAGTCATCCGTATTATGTTTGAAGTTCAGTCAGTCGACACGGAAACAAAAGCCAGGGCGGGTTTTCTGAGAACTCCGCGTGGGGATATTCCCACCCCTATCTTTATGCCTGTCGGAACAGGAGGGACTGTCAAAGGTATTCCCCAGACTGATCTGGAAGATGAAATTGACGCAAAAATAATTCTAGGAAATACTTATCACCTGTACCTGCGTCCGGGGACTGAAATTCTTAAAGCTGCAGGCGGTCTGCACAGGTTCATGTCATGGGACAGGCCAATACTTACAGACAGCGGCGGATACCAGGTTTTTTCTCTTGCAGGGAACAGGAAGCTGACAGATGAAGGTGCCGTTTTCAGATCACATATAGACGGATCTAAACATATTTTTACCCCAGAGAATACAATTGATATTCAGAGAATTATAGGTTCTGATATAATGATGGCCCTGGATGAATGCGCTCCGTTCCCGTGTGATCACAGGTACGCTAAAAAATCAATAACCCTGACGCATCACTGGCTCGACAGGGCAGTGGCTCATTTCAAGACTACTGAACCGGTATGGGGCATTGAACAGGTATTATTTCCTATCGTACAGGGAGGAGTCTTTGATGATCTCAGGAAAATATCCGCTGAAACAGTTGCAGAGGTTGGAATGGCGGGTAATGCCATTGGAGGTCTCTCCGTCGGTGAGCCTCCCGAGGAAATGTACAGGATAATTGAAATTGTCAATGTCATTCTGCCTGAAGATAAGCCCAGATATCTGATGGGTGTGGGCACACCGGTAAACATTCTTGAGGCAATCGAAAGGGGAATTGATATGTTCGATTGCGTGATGCCGACAAGGAACGGAAGGAACGGTATGCTTTTTACATCTGAAGGCATTATAAATATAAAGAACAGACAGTGGATTGATGATTTCAGCCCGATTGATCCTGATCCGCCTTCTGCAGTCAGCAGCAAATATTCAAAAGCATACCTGAGGCACCTTATTATCTCAGGTGAGATACTGGGATCACAGATATCGAGTATACATAACCTGGCATTTTATTTGAAGCTTGTAGCAAAGGCCCGCGAAAAAATCCTGGAAGGCAAATTCAAAACATGGAAGGAATCAATGATAAAAAAAGTTTCAGTGCGTCTGTAAGAAGCCTGAAAATAAAAATAATTGATCTCTATATTATCCGGAAATTCCTGGGTACTTTCATTTTCTGTCTTGTTCTGATCATGACAATTGCCGTGGTTTTCGACTTTGCAGAGAAGATCGATAACTTCATGGAGAAAAATGCTCCATGGCAGGCAGTGGTCTTCGACTACTATCTTAATTTCATCCCTTATTTTGCAACCTTGTTCGCACCGCTTTTCGTATTCATTGCCGTTATCTTTTTTACATCCAGGATGGCTGTAAATACGGAAATAATAGCCATACTGAACAGCGGGATGAGCTTCAGGAGAATGATGTGGCCATATTTCTTATCTGCCGCAACGATCGCAGTGTTCATTTTCTACCTGACAAATTTTGTGATTCCCCATTCGAATCTTGTAAGGATGGATTTTGAGGATAAGTATTACCGGTCCGTGGCAAGAAAGGTTAATGTTAATAATATTCACAGGCAGGCATATAAAGATATATATGTATACATGGAATCTTTCAGCCCCTTGTATTTCAGGGGGAGGAATTTCACGGTGGAGAAAATGGACGGAAAAGGCAGACTGGTCTCAAAGCTGTCGGCTCCGACAGTGGCGTGGGATACCGCGACCAATAAATGGACCGCTTTTAATTATACTATAAGGGACATCACGGGCAATACCGAAACCGTGACGTCGGGGGACAGGATTGATACTACACTTACAATAAAGCCTACTGATTTCTCCAGGGACCCGGGATTCGTGGGAACCATGACCTATCGTGAACTGACCAATTATATTGATCTTCTGCGGCTGCAGGGATCCGATGAGCTGAAGGTTTTCCTGATAGAAAAGCACAGACGATATGCCAGTCCGTTCGCTGTCTTCATCCTGACTATCATCGGAGTTTCCCTTTCTTCAAAGAAAATGAGGGGAGGAATAGGTATGAATATTGGAATAGGTCTCGCCCTGAGCTTCTCATACATTTTGTTCCTGCAGTTTTCATCACAGTTTTGCCTTAAGGGAAATCTCTCTCCGATGTTCGCAATGTGGATTCCTAATATTTTGTATATTATAATTGCAGCCATCCTTTATAAATTGGCTCCTAAATAGTTTCTTTAAATCAGGCAATTTCCTTAACATTGTAACCCTGAAATAATAGATAAATCTGCGAATAAAATAAAATCTGACATCTATGCCAATCAGTAAGAAGATCAAAGAACTTCAGGAAAAAAGAGAAAGACTTTTGCTTGGTGGAGGCAAAAAGGCTATCGAGAAACAAAAAGCTTTAGGTAAGCGTACCGCGCGTGAACGCATTATGGCCCTGCTCGACAAAGATTCGTTTAATGAGTATGATCTGTTTGTGGAGCATGATGCACGAGACTTTGACATGGATAAGAAATCCCTTCCAAGCGACGGGGTTATCATCGGATCGGGCACAATTTACGGTGCGCCTGTTGCAATCTTTGCACAGGACTTTACTGTTGCCGGCGGATCGCTGGGGCTGATGCATTCAAGAAAAATCGCCAAGATTATGGACCACGCCCTGAAAATGAGAATGCCTCTCATAGGTATCAACGATTCGGGAGGAGCAAGGATCCAGGAAGGAGTTAATTCTCTGGCAGGGTATGGAGAAATATTTTTCCGCAACACGATATCCAGCGGTGTAATCCCCCAGATATCCGTGATCCTTGGCCCATGTGCAGGAGGAGCAGTTTATTCACCGGCGCTTACGGATTTTGTTTTCGTTGTCGATAATATATCTAAAATGTTCATCACAGGCCCGGAAGTCATTAAGACAGTTCTCGGTGAAGAAATCTCAATGGAAGACCTGGGAGGTGCAAGAATTCACAGCGAAGTTTCAGGGAATGCTCATTTTTTTGCTTCCTCCGAGGATGAATGCTTCGAGCAGATTAAGAAACTGATCACTTTCATTCCCTGGAATAACGCGCAAAAAGCCAGGATATTTGATCCTTCGGAACCTCTGCCGGAATACAACATTGATAAGATCGTTCCGGACGATCCTACGCTGCCATATGATGTGAGAGATGTCATAAGAGCTGTCGTCGATAATTCCGATTTCTTTGAAATAATGGAGCAGTATGCAAAAAATATTGTTATTGGCTTCGGCCGGATGAAGGGCTGTACAACAGGATTTGTCGCAAACCAGCCGCTCGAAATGGCAGGAGTCCTGGATGTTGACTCATCAGATAAAGCTGCAAGATTTATCCGTTTCTGCGATGCTTTTAACATTCCGATTATTACATTCGTCGATCTTCCGGGATACATGCCGGGCGTTGATCAGGAACATGCCGGAGTTATCCGTCACGGAGCCAAAGTTCTTTATGCATACAGTGAAGCCACGGTACCAAAACTGACGGTAATTCTGCGGAAGGCTTACGGAGGAGGTTATATTGCAATGAGCTCTCGTCATCTAAGGGCTGATTTCGTTTTTGCATGGCCGTCTGCAGAAATTGCTGTGATGGGACCCGAGGGTGCAGCCAATATTATATTCAGAAAGGAGATCATGTCTTCAGACGATCCGGAAGGCATGAGAAGGAAAAAAGTTGAGGAATATAAAATGAAATTCGCGAACCCCTATGTTGCTGCTTCACGCGGCTATGTCGATGCCGTGATTGAGCCTTCCGAAACAAGGGCGTTCCTTCTTCACTCCCTGACCGTATCTGAAAACAAGGTTATTCAGATGCCTGAGAAGAAGCACGGGCTTCCTCCTTTCTAATAATAAAAACCATTTGTAATCATTAGAGTAATGGAAAAACCTGAGAATCTTGGAGTGCTTAATATCGATACAAGCCTGTACAAAACAAGGCTCAGCAAAAAATATCTGAACAGAATCCCGTACGAGATACCTGACAACAGGAAAATTCTGAGCTTTATTCCGGGAACGGTGCTTGATATTCTTGTTACTCCGGGACAGGCTGTCATGAGAGGCGATGACCTTATGATACTCGATGCCATGAAAATGCAGAATCAACTGAAATGCAAGACAGACGGGAGAGTAAAAAATATCCCCGTGAAAAAGGGCGATAAAGTGGCAAAAGGGACTCTTCTCCTGGAGCTGGAGTGATCGCCGGTGTTATCACAGAACACCTTCGTAAATTACATAATTCCTCAGATTGACGGGTATATCCGGTTTCTCTGTGAAGATTCCATAAACTGAAGAGCCGCTGCCCGACATAGAACTGTAAACAGCTCCTGAGCTGTAAAGAGATTTCTTGATCTCCCCGATGACAGGAAAAAGTTTAAAGGCAAAATCTTCGAAATCATTCACAATCAGTTTTTCCCATTCTGAAGGATGCTGCATTGCCAGATGTTCAAGATTTTCACCGGGTGAAGAAAAATGTGTGTTAAAATAAGCCTCCCTGGTTGAAATGGCAACACCGGGATTAAGCAGAACAATGAAATAACCCTCAAGTATCGGCTTTATCGGCTTCAGCACTTCTCCCCGTCCTGTAGCTATGGAAGGAACGGGTTCAATAAAAAAGGGACAATCGCTGCCTGTTTCCAGGGCTATTGCTTTCAGCTCAGGAGTGCTTATATTAAGATGAAGACATTTATTGATTGCTTTAAGCAGATACCCTGCATCAGAAGATCCGCCTCCAAGTCCGGCTCCTGAAGGAATTGCCTTGTGAAGATGGATCTTAAGCAAAGGGAATGGACGCCTCTCCCGGAGAATTCTGACAGCCTTGATAACGAGATTGTCCCTTTTCCTGGTCTTTATGTCGAGTCCGGTAATAACAAGCTCATCTTCTGTCTTTCCCCGCACTGTTATGAATTCAAGCGCATCAGAAAGGCCGACAGGATAAAAGATAGTTTCAATATCATGGAATCCGTCGGAACGTTTCCCTGTGACCCTCAGCCCAAGGTTGATCTTCGCTTTTGGGAACGTGATCATATGCCGGTATTTATCGTAAAAATACCATTAGGTTTTGAATTTGATGCCACTCATTTGCTTTTAACCTTTTCAACAAGTTTTTAACACATGTCTGTTTGTAATAAATGTATCGTTTTCAGTTACGGCAAACATACTAATTCATACCTTTGAATCTGCCGGGGAAATTATTATCCCGGTCTTTTAATTATCTATATATCAGCAGAATAACTTTAATGGTCAAGCAAACAAAACCCGGCAGGCCGATAGTCACGGCATTATCTGATTATGGCAGGGTCCCTCCCCAGGCATTGGATATGGAAGAGGCAGTTCTGGGTGCAATAATGCTGGAAAAAGAAGCCGTAATTACCATCCTTGATATCCTCAAGCCGGAGAGTTTTTACAAGGATGCTCACAGGAAGATCTTTAAAGCAGTATCAGATCTTTCACTGCGGGAATATCCTGTTGACCTTTATACCGTAACTGAAGAGCTGCGCAACCACGATGAACTTGAAAGTGTCGGAGGTCCGGTTTACCTTACCCAGCTTACTTCAAAAGTTGTTTCAGCTGCCAATGTCGACTACCATGCAAGAATTGTAGCCCAGAAATATATCCAGCGCGAACTTATAAGGGTTTCATCTGAAATACAGTCACGAGCATTTGACGATACCATCGACGTAACCGATCTTCTTGATTTCTCAGAAAATGAATTATTCCAGGTTGCTGAAGGTAATATAAAAAGGGAAGTGGCGCCTATAAATGTTGTTCTGAAGGAAGCTATAAAGGAAATTGAGGAGGCAGGAAAGCGCGAAGACGCTCTTGTCGGAACACCTTCAGGATTTACAAGACTGGACAGGCTCACTTCAGGCTGGCAGAAATCGGAACTCATCATAATTGCTGCCCGCCCGTCAATGGGGAAGACGGCATTTGCCCTTTCAATGGCTAGAAACATGGCTGTCGATCATGGCAAGAAAGTCGCCATATTTTCCTGCGAGATGTCGTCGATACAGCTTGTCAACAGGCTGATTATAGCTGAAACCGATATCCCGGGAGATAAAATAAAAAACGGCAGGCTTTCCGAAGAAGAGTGGAAACAGCTCGATAACAGGATAAAAAAACTTGTTCAGGCTCCGATCTTCATAGATGATACTCCTGCTATTTCAATTTTTGAGCTGCGGGCAAAATGCCGCCGGTTGATGGCCCAGCATAAGCTTGATATTGTTATAGTAGACTATTTGCAGCTGATGTCAGGCCCGGAGAATGCAGGCAGCCGCGAGCAGGAGGTAAGCAATATCTCCAGATCGCTGAAAAGTATCGCAAAGGAACTGAATGTGCCGATAATAGCCCTGTCACAGCTAAACAGGTCGGTAGAAATGAGGGGCGGCACCAAGCGTCCTCTTCTGTCTGACCTTCGCGAATCGGGTGCAATTGAACAGGATGCCGATATGGTACTGTTCATACACCGCCAGGAAAAATTCGGAATGGTGACTTTCGACGACGGATCTTCCACAAAGGGAATAGCTGAAATCATCCTTGCCAAAAACCGTAACGGCCCCGTGGACGATATACGGCTCAGGTTCCGCGAAGAAAAAGCCCAGTTTGTCGATATCGATGAGTTTGATATTGAAGCGGTTCAGGAAACAGGCGGCACTCAGAGCGTTACATACAGCTCAAAAATGAATCACGACGACCTCAGAAACCTGGGTGGCGGATTTGACCGGGAATTCGATAACCATGATGAACCTCCTTTTGTATAGGAGATTACCCCAGTTTTAAAACAAGCCTGGCCCCGATACTTTTATACCTTAGATTTTCCAGACCTATCCAGACACCCAGTTCACCAAAAAACGAGATCTCGCTTATGCTGTAACCAAGCTCGGTGTAGTGAGGATGAAACCTTGATCCCAGATATGCCAGGCTTAAGTTTTCTCTCATGAGCGTCTTGCTCAGACCGGGAAGATATTTTAAAAGGAGGTATGGTGTTGTATATTTTATATGGGCCTCCCCGAAAAACTCAGGAGTACTCATGAAATAATATGCAGGAAGCCTGAAGGCATCCTGGTAATCATCCAGCAGCACAGGGAGCGGCTGAGTGTTGAAATGGAAGAAATCATAATAGCTGAGCGACCTGTTATCGAAAAACCCGCCCGTACGCAATCTCCAACTGAATTCGCTGAACCCTCCTATCTCATGCCTTTTTGTAACTTCAAACCTTATCATATCAAATTGCCTGTAATTTCCGGTCAATCCCGGAACTTCATTTATGCCATGCTTCCACATAAGGCTGAAAGTCGGCCAGTCAGATCCCCTCGGGCTTTTAGAATTATTATATATACTGTATCTCTGCCTGGGAGTAAATGTAACATTTGTTACAAATTCATAATGTCTCTGATCGGCAGCTTCATTCAGCGGATTCGCTATCAATCTCAGGTACATATTCACAGGTAAATTTGGTGAATATTCTTTTGACGGTTTCAGGAACGAGAAATCCGTAGTGTTGTCAAGCTTCTTCCTGTCGTCGAAACCGGCAGACAGATCAATATTGAGGCCATTAAGTATTTCACTTCTGTAGCCGGCTGTAAAGTACCGAGCTTCATATACTTTAAGGTAATTATTCCTGAAAAACAGTGACGTGACTGAATTGAGCAGAAGATTTATTGAACCGCCAGATGAGATATCCATGCTCGTAATCCCTGTCCTGAAATAGACCTGTCTGTTTTTCATCCTGTTGAATGAGTAATTGCCGTTTATCCTCCACATTATTTTTTCGCGGCTGAATGCATACCGGATATCGGGATATAATGAAAGACCTTTTCCTGTTTTCCATTGTTTCGAGATCCGGAAATCGATCCCGTAAATAAAACCGTCAACCGTGTTGAAGCTCAGGTTCTGCATATCAAGCAATCCGCCGAACGTAAACCTGAACCCTGATGTATCGGACCAGTAGCGCCCGTAAGCAATATCATTCACGACTCGTGCAAATTTGCTTTTCTTCTTCTTCTCTCCGGCTGCGGTTGAATCAGGTTCAGGGCCGGATTCCTTAATGACCAGTTCTTTCTTTATGCTGTCCCGTATGATTATACTCCGCATCTCGGCATCCGACAAGGGAACCGGCCTGATTTCCGCCCAGTAAGCGCTGTCTTTTTTACCCGCATCTTTCTCAATTGTGCGGGAGACATTATCTTTTATCTCAAGATTATCGCGGACAGAATCGGGTAATGAATTTTCGGACTCCCTGTTCATCAGCCGTGAAAGTGCTACCATATCACGGTTTGTCAGTTCCTCCTTGCCAAGTATTTTATCAATCTTCTGCTGGTTTTTTGATACTTGTGTTTCTGACGTGGTTGAGGGTTCTGCCCGGGGTGTCTGATAACTTCCTGCAAGATTTTCAGGCCGCTGAAGGGATTTGTTCGGCCTCACCTCAAGATATTTCACGGATCCGCCGTAACCGGCATCCATTTTCAGGCCAATCATTGAGAATTCCAGTGCGAACTTATGGCTTACAGGCATCCAGACATCCTGCTGGACAGGTATGTAAATCTGCTCGATCCTGATCTTTCCTGCAATGTTATCATTTGTAAGATCCAGGCTGTGAAGGCACCATAGATCTTCAATTATATAAATCGTGCCCTCGAAAAGCTGCTGGCTTTTCATTTTGGGTATCACCTGGATCTTGTTAATTATGTTGTTCCCCTGCGGGGACGCTCCGAGGTATTTGAATTTATAATAAGAGAAAGACTGCGGGGAGAGAGGAGAGATAGCAATACCCCCGACCAGTGGCTGGTAAAAACTTGCCTGGATGAAATCCATCGGCGACACTTCACCTCCTTCGTCCGGGAAAGTGCTGTTTACAGAAATTACCTTCTGGGTATATTTATCAGGAGCAGTAAATTCCATCTCGTTAAACGACTCCATTATATAAACATCACCCTCCTTGATTTTATTTGAGCTGACACTCGTCCCTTCCTCATTCCTCATCTCGGCGTTTATGGCTTTCTGCAGAATTTTAGGAATCTTTTTTATATGAAGGTCTCCTTTAAGGTAAACTTCAGCCTTATAGTAACTTATGTTATTAAGGTAATATGGTGCCATACCTATTGCCTTTCGCATGATTCCGTATGCAGGATCCTCACCCGTGGCAGTGATTCTTACTTCAGGTATCTGATAATACTGGACAGGAAGGACAACATTCTTAGTAATAGTCTGATCATTGATCTGAATGTTAACAAAAACAGGTGAATAACCGAGACTCTGGTAAATGATCTGATATTTTCCGGCAGGCAGTTTAATCTCGTAATCCCCCCTGGTATTAGATGTCGTGCCCTGCTTTAGTTCCTGAATATAAACTGTCGCGTAAGGTATCGCTTCCCCGGCGTCGTTTGTTATCCGTCCTTTAAGGATCTGGGCGCCGGATGAGATGGAGATGAATATCAGATATATTGAAAGAAAGGTGAATTTGTTCATGAAGGATTTGTTTTGGAAGCTCAGTCCTTATTCCCGGCTACTACTAAAACTATCTCCCCCCTGGGTCGTTTCTTTGAATAATAATCTGCCAGAAATGACAGGGTGCCTCTGTTGTTCTCCTCAAATATCTTACTTATTTCTCTTGATACAGATGCCCTCCTGTCAGGTCCGAGGTGAACTGCAAGTTCCTGAAGAGTTCTGACAAGACGATATGGGGATTCATAGAATATCATTGTTCTGTTCTCATTTTCAATTGCCGTGAGTCTCTTGTTCCTCCCTTTTTTTGCAGGGAGGAATCCTTCAAAACAGAATCTTTCACTTGGAAGGCCTGAATTCACCAGCGCGGGGATAAGAGCTGTCGGTCCGGGTAACGTCTCAACCGGTATCCCTTTTTCCAGGCAGGTTCTTACAAGGAGGAATCCCGGATCTGAGATTCCCGGTGTGCCCGCGTCTGAGATCAGGGCAATGGACTTGCCTTCAAGTATACTTTCACAGATTGTCTCAACGCTTTTATGCTCATTGAACATATGGTGGGAGCGGAGAGGTGTTCCGATATTGTAATGTTTTAATAGCTTACCAGCCTGCCTGGTATCTTCTGCCAGAATAAGATCCACACTGCCCAGAGTTTCCACAGCCCTGTATGTGATGTCCTTAAGGTTGCCGATCGGAGTCGGAACGAGGTACAGTTTATTCATCGGACAGGAATTTGCGTTTTACCAGATCCAGCAGCTGTTTTGATGCATCTGTTTCTTTATTGTCACCCCGGTAACTCATTATAACTGCTTTTGCATCTTCCATATTTTGAGCATTGTCCAGTCTGGTTATTGCCTGATTATAAGCTTCAGGATTACCATTGAAGAGCTCCCTTATAAACAGGAACTTATCATTCACTCCGATAGCATCTGACAGATTGGTCAGTGGTTTTGACTTAAGTATTTCCGAAACACCATCGTCTTCCCGGAGTCCTCCTATTTTTTCATTTACCCTGTCTGTCAGGCCGAAAGTATCAGCAATAATGGCTGATTCAGAAGGTTTCTGCTGCGGAATGTCTTTTTTGGGATGAGGCCTTTTATGAACAGCCTCCCTTTCGACTTTATCTTGCAACGGCTTTACTTCAGGTTCAGGTTCCTCCTTTATCACAACCTTCTGTTTCGCGGGAGGGGCAGGATTCTGAAGGTTTTTCAGGAGCGCTATAATTTCTGCAGCATTTTTGCACTTTGATCTGGCAAGCTCTGCCTGGATCAACGGCACGCCAGGATAATTCTTAAGATCATCAATAATTTCACGGGCTTCATTGATTTCCCTGATTATTAAATCAAGAGTTGCATTGAAATCCATTCCTTTTAATGTTAATAAAACAAACCAATTTTCTTATTTTGCAAAAGTAACTAATATTCCCCAAGTCATAACGGAATATATTTACTATTGGTACTATGGAACAGTTATAATTTTCATGGATTTTCTTGAGAATTCTGTAAATACAGCGGGCAGACGCGGATCAATTGAAGTGATAACCGGTTCAATGTTTTCCGGGAAAACGGAAGAGCTTATCAGGCGTCTTCGCAGAGCCAAGTTCGCAGGGCTGAAGGTAGAGATATTCAAACCATCTCTTGACAAAAGATATTTTGAAACAAGGGTGGTATCGCATGATGAAAAATCAATAGTATCCACACCGGTAGACAATGCTGCAGCGATATTATTACTGGCCGGAGATGTTGATGTTGTGGGGATTGACGAAGCACAGTTTTTTGACAGCTCAATAGTCGACGTCTGCAACAGTCTGGCAGATAAGGGAATCAGAATTGTCATTGCCGGACTTGATATGGATTTCATGGGAAAACCGTTCGGACCGATGCCGGCACTTCTGTCTGTAGCTGAATTTGTGACAAAGGTCCACGCGATCTGCATGAGATGCGGGAATCTTGCCCAGTATTCCTTCAGAAAATCAGAAGAAGAACAGATCGTGGTGCTTGGAGAAAAAGACAAGTATGAACCGCTCTGCCGGAGCTGCTACCTTAAAGCCATGAATAAATAATTTTCAAATCCCTTTCCCTTTGTGCTCTTCGTGTTTTACCTTTGTGCTCTTAGTGGTTAATATTCAAAAAGTCCCATTTGCAGTATACCTCCCTGGAAATATCAAAGATCATTAACGGCCGTCTGACGGGGTTTCCCGACCTGATTGTAACTGATATTATTACCGACAGCCGGCACGTGAGCATCACGGAAGGAAATGCATTTATTGCAATAAAGGGGAAAAATCATGACGGGCACAGATTCATAGGCAGCCTATATAATAAAGGTATAAGGATATTTATTGTTGAGGAACTGCCTGAAAATATCCGTGATTTTTCTGATGCGGCATTTATCATTACAGGAAACACCCTGTTCGCTTTACAGCTTCTTGCCGCTCATGAAAGGAAATTGTTCAAATCACCGGTAATCGGCATAACGGGGAGTTCAGGAAAAACAATAGTGAAGGAATGGCTCGCTGAGATCCTTGGTCTCACTTTACCTGTTGTCAGGAGTCCGAAGAGCTTCAATTCCCAGATTGGGGTGCCTCTTTCGGTTCTGAAACTTAATCCGAAATATAAACTGGGAATATTTGAAGCCGGCATTTCGCTGCCAGGGGAAATGGATAAACTTCAGAAGGTGATGATTCCTGATATCGGGGTAATTACCAATATCGGGGATGCTCACCGTGAAAATTTCCCTGACGACCGGTCCAAGGCAGTGGAAAAGCTCATGCTTTTTACAGATGCTCATACGATAATATATTGCAGCGACCAGAAACTGGTCCATCAGCTGATCACGGGAGATAGAAAACTGCAAAAAAAGAGGTTGATTGACTGGTCATTCAATAAACCTGATTCCCTGATCCGCGTCAGAACTAGTCCGCGGCCCGGGAATGCAACCGGCATTGAAATAGACTATGGTGAAGAAACTTTTAATTTCCTGATTCCATTCTCCGACCGGGCTTCTGTCGAGAATGCCATTACGGTTATATCAGTCTGCCTTGCCCTGGGAACGGATCCTGCTGTCATAAGAAAAGGAGTGTCGGGACTTGTCTCTGTTGCCATGAGAATGGAAAAGAAAACAGGCATCAACGGCTGTCAGCTTATTGAGGATTTTTATAACTCCGATCCTGGCTCTCTGAGCATGGCTCTTGATTACCTGAAAGGACAGAATAACCCGAGGACAATCCTAGTATTGTCAGATTTTATTGAAAGCGGCAGAAATGAAAAAGAAATTTATGCTGATGTGGCTGAACTTATAAAAAAAACCGGAATAGAAAGGTTTATCGGTATCGGCCCGGCACTTGTCCGGAACAGAGATCTTTTCGAAAAAAACTCCCGGTTCTTCTATTCAACGGCAGAATTCATGCAGCAATTCAATCCGGATGACTTCAGAAATGAGATAATTCTACTCAAGGGAGCGAGGAAGTTCGAGTTCGAAGATATCGGAAAACTTCTTGAACTTCAGGTCCATCAGACACTACTTGAGGTCAGGCTTGATGCGATAGCACATAATCTCAATGAATTCAGACGGCTTCTGGCTCCCGGGACAAGGCTCATGGTCATGGTAAAGGCTTTCGCATATGGCGCAGGCCCGTCAGAAATTGCTTCATTGCTTGAATATCACCGGGTCAGTTACCTCGGAGTGGCTTATGCCGATGAGGGAGTCGATCTCAGGAATGCCGGTGTCAGGCTGCCGGTAATGGTCATGAATCCAGATCCCTCATCATTGGAACTGATGATAAGGTACAACCTTGAACCGGAAATATACAGTTTACTGTCTCTTGAAGAATTTTCAGGAATAGCTTCACGTCATGGCCTCATTCAGTATCCTGTACATATCAAGATTGATTCGGGAATGCACAGGCTGGGGTTCATGCCCGATCAGATAGGAAAACTTGCAGAGACAATAAAATCGGCCGAATCAATCAGGATCGCATCAGTGTTTTCTCATCTTGCTTCGGCAGATGATCCTGCACGGGATTATTTCACACACAGGCAGGTAAAGATTTTTCTTGAAGCTGCTGAACAGATAAGGGAAGCAGCCGGATACCCTGTCATCAGGCATATCTGTAATTCTTCGGCAATTGTAAGGTTCCCGCAGTACCAGTTGGAAATGGTAAGGCCCGGCCTTGGCATTTACGGAGCAGGCAGCTTTCCTGGTTTATCGTTGCGTCCCGCCGGCCGTTATATCAGCAGGATATCCCAGGTTAAGACTGTGCCGGCAGGTGAACCGGTTGGTTATGGATGTGCTGATGTATCGGATAATGAGCGGACAATAGCAATTATCCCCGCAGGTTATGCCGACGGACTTGACAGGAGGCTTGGAAATCGTAGCGGGTCTCTGTTCATAAGAGGCAGGAGGGCCCCGATATTAGGAAATATATGCATGGATATGTGCATGGTCGATATCACGGATATAGGGGCCTCTGTAGGTGACGAAGCCGAAATATTCGGCGAGAATATAACCATTGATGAACTTGCGGAAAAATGTCAGACAATACCCTATGAAATACTCACTTCGATACCAGGCAGAGTAAAAAGGGTATTTTCCCGGGAATGAAGTAAGGAATTCATGCCAGGAGATCTATCCAAGCTCGCTGATACGATCCAGGATTTTCAGGTCGAGGATCCTTATTTTTCTGCCCTGCATTTCTATGACACCTTCAGCGGCAAGATTGGAGAGCGTGCGGATCGCATTCGAAGTTGTCATATTTGAGAGACTGGCAATATCCTCCCTTGAAAGCAATACCTTTATGGTCCGCCCGTCAGGTTCCGTTCCGTAAATCTCGCGGAGAACAAGAAGCGATTCAGCGACGCGTCCCCTTATATGTTTCTGAGTTAGTGAGACTGTCCTGTTTCCGAGGAAAACAAGATCTTCGGTAATGATTTTCATAAACCTGTAAGAGAGGTCTGCATTCTTTTTCAGAAGCTTTACCAGAATTCCTTTGTCAATTATGCAGACAACAGAATCTTCAACCGCTTCAGCAGATACTGAATGCGAGCTTTCGGAAATAAGTGTCCTGTAACCTATTATACCGTTTTGTTTGACCATTTTCAGAATTTGTTCTCTGCCGCCAACTCCTACCTTGAATACTTTTACCTTACCTGCAGCCAGGAAAATAAGCCCCCTGGCCTTTTCTCCGTCCCTGATTATGAGCTGTCCCTTTTTGTAGTGAACAAGGGAATGATGCTGTCCGATCATCTCTTTCTCCCTGGAAGTCAATCCTCTGAAAACCGATCCGGGATTTTCAAGACAAAGCTCAATATGTTGATTTGAATAATGCATCTTTAAAAAATTATTCGCCTCAAAGGTAATAAAAGAAATCTAAAAAACTTAAATTAACAATTTTTAACATATTCACATACAGGCACTTGTAAGTGTATGGCAGCTTTTTTTAATATTATGAATCAGTATTTTGCAACAAGAGGCATTCGCCTTCCGTCGCCGAACGATTTTGAAGAGACTCTCAGTACCGGGGGAGACTGGTATCTTTTATATTCATTTGAATTGATCATTTTAATAACTCCTGCAACTATTGCAGGCTCTATCCCTTTACCTGTGATTCTCTCTGCAGGTTTCTGGAGGTCAATGTACTGGTAAAGGATCGGATCGAGAATGCCGTAATCAGGGAGAGAATCTGAATCGAGCTGTCCGGGACGGAGTTCTGCCGTCGGCAGCTTTTTGATGATATTCCGGGGAATAATTTCATTGTTCCGGTTTATAAAATCAGCAAGTCTGTAAACATCAGTTTTATAGACATCGCCCAGTACTGACAATCCGCCTGCCATATCTCCGTAAAGAGTCCCGTACCCGACAGCAGCCTCACTCTTATTTGATGTATTGATAAGGATATATCCGAGTTTATTTGAGACAGCCATAAGGAAAACAGCCCTGATCCTTGCCTGTATATTCTCCTCGGTCACATCTTTCTCTTTTCCGGAGAAAAGCGGTTCAAGATCCTTTTCAAATGCCCTGAACGGCTTCTCAATGCTTATAATGTCATATTCTATTTTAAGCCTTTCAGCCAGTTCAACCGCATCGCTTACCGAATGCTCAGATGAATACCGCGAAGGCATCAGCAATGCTCGTGTATTTTCCGGACCGAGTGCTTCTGCTGTAAGGCAAAGGCAGACGGCGGAATCTATGCCTCCTGACAAACCGATAATACCTTTCTTCAAGCCCGATTTTCTGAAATAGTCGCGGATGCCGGTTACCAAAGCCTTATAGATAAGCAGAACAGGATCGGGACCGGCTTCTTCTTCCTTATTTCGGCCTTGAATTATTTCATCAATGTCAAATGTATGTAATGCTTCCTCAAAATGAGGCAGGCGTTTAACTATTTCACCTCTGCTGTTAATCATCAGCGAAGCACCTTCGAAGATAAGCTCGGTATTTCCTCCAATTTGATTGACCGATATGACGGGAATCCCGTACTTTTTTGCCTTGTTCCTGAAAATATCGGTTTTTGATTCAGTTTTTGACCATGAAAAGGGTGAAGCCGATATATTAATAATAAAGTCAGGATTTTGTTTCGCCAGCTCTTCCATCGGCGAAATTGAATATAATCTTTTCTTCTCAAACTGGTTGTCAAAAGTCTGTTCATCCCACAGATCTTCACAAATGGTCACGGCAAGTCTTAATCCCCGGAAATTGCAGACTGCGAATTTCCGTTCCGGTTCAAAATGCCTGTATTCATCGAAAATGTCATATGTTGGAAGCAGTCCTTTATTGGCAGTGAAGACAATTCTGCCTTCAGAAAGAAGCAGGGCTGAATTGAAAAGTTTTTTCCCTTCCGGATTGGTATTCAGTGTAGGGCTTCCTATCAGTGCCGAAATATCGCGGCACTCTCCTGCAATTTCATCAACAGTCTGGATACATTTTTGTATAAAATCTTCACGGTCCAGAAGGTCGAGAGGAGGGTATCCCGGGATACAGAGTTCGGAAAAGATTATCAGGTCAGATTTTTCATTCCTGGCTTTTCTGATTGAATCAAAGATCAGATCCCGGTTTTTTTCAAAATTTCCGACATGATAGTTCAGCTGTGCAATGGTTACCTTCATAAAGGGTATTTAAAAAACGATCCCGAACCTGAAAGAGAGTAACTTGTGAGTTATTATGTCTTTTGGCTGGTCTCCGTTCTCCCTGGTTACGTCCAGAAAATTATTCTCGAAACCAAGACCGAAGAGAAAAGCCGTATTGCCTCCTATGCCATATTCAATTCCTGCAATAATATGGTACCCTAAATTAAATGTTCTCATTTCGTGCATTGCCTTTTCGCCGGAAATGCCGAGCGATGGAATTTCAACTTTGCCTCCAACAACAATTTTCGGATCAATGCCGGCATCCGAAAAAAAAGTCAGATAACCTATCTGGTTGGTCTTCAGCTTGAGGCCAAGAGGCACCGACAGGTATTGGATTTTATAAATTATTGATTCATTTGGTTTTACGGTAACCAGTTTTTCTCCCTCATTTGAAAGCTCAAGAACGGTGGTATCCTTTCCGTTGAGTCTTCCTCCGGCACTGGTAAGATTTATTCCTGTTGAGAAAGAGTAGTTGGGAGTAAAGGATCTGTTAATATTGAGCCCGAAAGAGAATCCTGCCCTGGCACCATTGTTTCTAACGGCTTCAATATCAGTCCCGAACCAGCTTATGACAGGATCCGCATGCAGTCCTATACTTATTTTCTGCTGCCCGTTCGAAGTATAACATATAATTACAAGAACGGATGATAAAAAAAACTTCAGTCCGTTTTTCAGAATGTTCTGATAATATCTCATAATTAAAATTTCATATTCAAATGCGAAATTAACAAATAAATAAGGAAGTTATTACGTTGAAACAGTTAGTTGAATAAAAGTAAAAGTTTTATTTTAGGAAGTCGAAATCCGAACTGTATGAGAAGACTTTTTTTCCCTTGCCTGATATTTATGCTGATCGTCCCTTTCCTGATAGCATGTAAAAGAAATCAATACAAGATTAATGTGTCATCTGTTAAGGCAAAGGTTGAGATAAAAAGGCTTGAAAAAGACCTTTTTGAAACCGATCCGGAGAAAGTTCTTCTTATAGTGCCCGGGTTAAAACAAAAATACGGGAGTTTTCTTCAGCTTTTCAGTAATGTTATCAATATTGGTGATGTAAATGATCCTTCATTCGGGGATTTCCTTGCCAGATTCTGCACGGATAAGCTAAATAATGAGGTATATGCGGAAATCATCAGGCAATATCCTGATATCAGATTCATTGAAAAAGACATTGAAGATGCGTTTCGTCATTACCTCTGGTATTTCCCTGACAGTATCGTTCCGGAGGTATTTACATGCATGTCAGGTTTTAATTACAGTATAATTACCGGTGATTCGGTAATCGGAATCGGACTTGAAAGGTATCTTGGAGGCGATTGCAAATATTACGCCCAGTTGCAGATATATGATTACCTCTCTGCCAGGATGAATTCATGGAACATAGTCCCGGACTGCATTTATTCGTGGATTGCAACTGAATGGATGTTTGATTCTGCGGGATATTCCACGGATAATGTTATTACTGAGATGATTCATGAAGGGAAGCTGAAGTATCTCGAAAAATGCCTTCTTCCCGAACTTCCTGATACTGTTCTTTTCGGTTTCACCGCCGAAAGGATGAAATTCTGCCTCAATAATGAAAGACAAATGTGGGAATATCTTCTGGAACATGACCTGCTTTTCAGCTCGGATCAGATGATCATCCGCAGGCTGACGGGAGAAGCGCCATTTACAAGCTATTTTACAAATGAGTCTCCGGGGAGGGCGGCTGTCTGGATCGGATTCAGGATTGTTGAGTCTTTCATGGTGCGTAATAAAAATGTCCATCCCGGGGACCTCATGAATAATTCAGATATTCAGGGAATTCTGCGCGGTGCCGGTTATTATCCCAGGTAAAAGAAGCAGGGAGGCTGAATACAACCTCCCTGCTTCTTGATTCTGAGATGAAGGTTATTCAGGATGAATTGCCTCAACGGGGCAAACATCAGCACATGCGCCGCAATCGGTGCAGATATCCGGATTTATCTTGTAAATGTCACCCTCGGATATAGCTTCAACCGGGCACTCATCTATACAAGTTCCGCATGCAGTGCAATCTTCATTAATTTTGTAAGCCATTGGTTTTATTTTTAGTTAATTAAATTATTGTAATCGCACAAAAATATCCAAAATATTCCAAATTAAAAAATCTGCAGTTTTTCTGGAAGAGAGGCATTCTGTTTCTGATCAGTCAATCTTGAATCTCTTATTTCTGCCAGGGTTAAAAATCGAGACTGAAAGAAAGATAAAACATCCTTGGCAGCAAATACCCGTTCTCAATTCCCCATGCCCAGTCTGCCCTTACGAAGTATCCAAGCAGCTGAGCCCGTATTCCGGCTCCAATCCCTTCAACAACCGGTTCCCTGTTGGAATCAAGAGTAACAGTCACAGGACCATTCCTGATTATTTCATTATCGTAGGCGTTATTACCTGACCAGGGATTTCTACCCGACCAGGCAGTACCGATATCACCGAAACCCACAACCTGCAGGCTATTAAGAAAGTTTGACTTGAGCGGGTGTCCGGCGAAATACCTTATAAAAGGCCATCTTATCTCAGTGTTTATGAGCATGAAACTATTCCCGTTCCTGATATTCTGACTGAATCCCCTCATATTTGTAGCCAGAGCCTGAAAGCCATAATTGACATTAGGATCTACAGGAATCGTCTCATCAAACATGGGATACCTGTTAAACAGATACCCCATCCAGTTATCAACACCGCCCAGATAGTAAACCAGCTTTGTTGGACCGTATGACGTACTTGCGGCAAAACGGTTAGCCCAAATAAGTTCCCTGTGTATCCGGATATATTTGCGGAAATCTACACCAAGCACGATCATATCTGATTTTTCAAGGTTGAGTTCTTTGTAATATTCTCCGAATATTTTATACCTGGTGCCGAAATAAATGTTTACACTTCGTTTACGTGTATTGTCATAAATCACTTCTCCCTTAAGGCTTGCCCAGTGTCTGATAATACTTTCAAAGTTCAGTGATGCCATATCCGTTGCCAGGTATACATAACGGTCGTTCCTGTATGACAGTGTGCCTTTAAGTGTGAAAACCTGAGAGAATGGTTTTGAATATGAAAGATAAATGTTATGTGTGTGGGCTTTGAACAGATAGTTATTGTTATCGTAACTGAAAAAAGCCTGCCTGTGAAAAATAAGCTGTTTGTCAAAATTCCCTTTCAGATGTTCAACGCTTACAAGATATTCATTGCTGTCGAAATTTCCGGAGAACCTGAATCCTCCGGTTACTCTGTAATCTTCAAAAAGATCTATCACACCAAAACGGGTAAGTACATTCATTCCAGGATTAAAATACGGAGCCCCGCCGGTGTAAACCTGGTAAGAATTATTAAGAAAGCTGAAATCAATCTGATTGGCGATATAATTATTATAAAAAGATGTTTCATAAATTCTTACAGGAGGGAGTTCCAAACCTCCGGTATCCAGATCAATATCCATATAATCCTTTCTCCAAAGCTGTTCATAGTAATTCTGTTTTTCCTTTTCAAAAATATAATGACTGATATCAATTGGTTCATTCTTGTAATAATATTCATACAGGGGTTTTGTGAGAGTATCCCTTCTTTTCCTGTCCTCGGCAATAAGCCACTGCCTTAGCTGTTCAATGCTGTCAGCCTTATGGAGGAGCTTGATTTTATCCCTGCGAAATGAAGTTGTGATAATTTCGTTTAAATTTATTTGTGGAGTGCTGCCCAATGAACCTTTTCTGAGGATAAACCTGCCATTGCTGTACAGAATCTCGCCATAACTGTCTGAAGCGTTGACTACCGACTGGTCAATTATATTACGATCATAATTGGTAACAGGCTGTGAACTGATAAAATACCGGTAGTGGATTGTCGTGTCAATGTAGCTTATTGTGCTGTCAAACCTTGCAGTGTATCTGTTAATAATACCGTTCACATCGCCGGTATATGTATATTTCCCGGGAGAGACTTCTTCGGGGGCGTACCTGTTTACATATTTTCCTTCAGACAGCCTGATAAGTATATTGCCTTTTGTCGCAACATTGTATGTAAACAGGTCGAATGTAATACCTGTTTTTTCATATGGATTCCCTGTTAATGAAAGAGTATCAGTCAGCCTGTTTGAGGAGAAGATTATCTGGTTGGGTGATTTTTTCAGGAATGAAGGATTCAGATCATCGGGCACATCGCGGGTTATCTGTTCATTGGTCCCTGATGCAATCGTGTGAATATAAATATCCGTGATGCCGTCTTTGACAGCTGAGAGTACAAGCCTTGATCCTTCCGGGGAATATGCGAAATCGAGAACTTTATCAAAATACAACAGGTTTCTTCTTTCTGTCGTATTTTCATCGGACCTGAAGAAGTACATGACCATACCGTCTTTTTCCTCATTTATCAAAGTCAGAATCCTCCCGTTGGGATGCCAGGCCATAACAGGATAAGTTTTGTCGATAACCTGTTCGAATTTTGGTTCGGCTCTGAAGATTATTCTTTGTTTGCCGGTTGTATTGTCGTAGAGAAAAACTCTTTTCCTACCCCAGTCGTTCGTTACATAGGCTATGAACCTTCCGTCAGGGCTGATCCTGACCTGCTGGAATATCTGTTCTTTTTTAGATTTCCTGACAAGATTATCATCGTAACCCGGGATGTTTTTATCTTCTGAATATTCATTCCGGTAATATTGCTTCCATTCTTTCAGCAGATCTTTAAGATCCTTCCCGATTACATACAGAAATCCGTCATCGATGTTCTTATAGATCTTGGTCAGGTATATTATGTTGGGAATCAGGGCGTCGCCATATTCTTTCCCCAGGAAACGCCAGAAAGATAGTCCTGCATATATGGCATTGTCATATTCAAGGTTGCTGATGTTTTTAAATTTGCCGGATGAGAATCCATCCTTGACTATATTTTCTGCATCATAATCCCAGCCAAAGGCAACATAATTGATAAGCCCCTTTATATACCAGTCGGGCATGCTAATTGTCGAAGAGCTTGATATTCTGTCTTTTACATCAGCATTATAAAGCATTTCGTTTATTATCACTTCAGTGATGGAAGCAGCGATCTGTCTCTGAAAGGCTTCGTGGTCGCCTTCATAATAGAGCATTACTTTGTTTTTAATTATCCTGCTGAATCCGCCGGTATTGTAGCTTTCCTCACCTGAGGTCACCAGCCCGATATTGGATTGCCTGTATTCAGCATACTTGTTGAATACTATAAAGATCGGCCTTTTTTCTATGGTATAATCGAAGAAATCCTCAATTTCCTCCATCTTTTTTGCAGCATAATCTGCAGTGTACTGGGCAAGTTCGCGTCCGTATTCATTGAAATAACAATCGAAATCGTCAAACCTGTAAAACATCCAGTAATAATCAAAATACTGTACTTTGTTCTTGCCGAACGTCATCTGATGGCCATTATAAAACTGGCCGGATGCAGTCATGAAAACAAAAAATCCCGTCAACAGGATTGTAAATCTTTTGTTATTTCTAATTCCTGGAACCCTCATGAGCAAACCTGTATCCTCTCATCAAATTGTACTCCAGATGATCCGTTATATGCAACAAAACTAATGATATTATGTTTTATTATGTTCAAAAAATTCAAACTTTATTAATTTTGCAATATAATCAGTCTGTAATTTTCCGGCCTGATTTTTGTAATATACCGTGCAACCAATTCATGAAATTGTTTGTTAATGTAGAAAACCGGTATTTGAATATATTTATTATGTTTTACCTGTCAATATTTAAAAATATATGAAAAAGTTACTCCTGTTTTTATCAGTTTCGGCTTTAAGTATGTCTCTTTTATCACAGCCGGTGATGAAGCTGTCAGCCACCGAGCACGATTTTGGCACATTCAGGGAAGAAGACGGCAAACAGAAATATGACATTTCGGTCACAAACAGCGGGAATGCCCCTCTTGTTATCCAGAACATAGTTGCATCCTGCGGATGTACAACACCTGAATGGACAAAAGAACCGATTCCTGCCGGAGGAACAGGGAAAATAACTGCTATCTATGATCCAAAAGACAGGCCCGGACAGTTTAATAAAACTCTTTCGGTCTATACAAATTCAAAACCTGAGATGGTGGTCCTCACCATAAAAGGAGAAGTTATACCCCGTGAGAAAACCGTTGAAGAGCTCTTCATGTTCCCGGTCGGGACAGTCAGATTTGAAAGCAATCATCTGGCATTCACCAATGTCAAAAAAACAGAGAAAAAGATAAGGGTGATGCAGGTCATTAATACATCCAGGGACCCTGTAAAAATAGAATTTGACCAGATGCCTGTCCATCTGAGCCTTAGAGCTAATCCTGAAACACTTAAACCAGGTCAGAAAGGGATCATCGAAGGGACATACGATGCCACAAAAAACCCTGGCTGGGGAAATGTAAATGACATGGTAAAAGTAAAACTCAACGGTGTTGTACAGGAAAATGTTTATTACTATGTTTCAGCGAATCTTGTCGAAGATTTCTCAAAGATGACCAGGGAAGATCTGGAGAATGCTCCTGTATTTCAAATTGCCTCCACGACTGTAAACCTCGGAAAACTTCCCGGGGCATCACAAAAGGAAGTTGAATTCAAATTCACAAATGCAGGCAAGAGCGATCTGATTATCAGGCATTTAAGATCAACATGCGGATGTACCGCAGTTCAGCAGGGAAATGTCGGCACCGGCATAAAACCGGGTGAGTCAAGCTCAATCAAGGCAGTCTTCAGCACAGGTACCTACAACGGTAAAGTTGCAAAGGCTATTTATGTATATACCAACGATCCGAAGAATTCAGAGGTTGTCCTGGTGCTCAATGCCGAAGTTGAACAAACTGCATCAGCCAGGTAATAAAAAATCTGAAATACTTTAATAGGAGGTTGTCTCACATGCCTTGAAACACCCCCCATCCCCCCAGGGGGGGCTTAGTAGATCGCAGAAAATCAATAAGTCCCCCTTCGCCTTCGTGTAGCCGCTTCGGCGGAGCAAGGCTCGGTGGGATTTAGGGGTTCTTGATAAAAAAGTGGCTTTTGAGAGAGCCTCTTTATTTATTATTTTTGCTGATATTTTCCATTTATGGAAAGAGATATAAAACATAAAGCCGCCATTACGGTTCATCATGGAATTCATCAGCCCCCCAGTATCAATCCTGAAGTTCAGAGCGGAAAAGGAAAGAAAAAGAGGAAACGATATTCAGTTGATGAATTCGTAGATGGTATTCTATCAGGCAACAGAACCATTCTGAGTCAGGCAATCACTCTTGCCGAGAGTTCCCTTCCCCGGCATTACGAAACAATTCAGGAGATAATCGAGAGATGCCTTCCTTACAGTTCCGGATCTGTCAGAATCGGGATAACAGGAGCCCCGGGAGCAGGGAAAAGCACTTTCATAGAGACATTAGGATTGTATATAACTGAAAAAGGAAGGAAAGTGGCAGTGCTGGCAGTTGATCCAAGCAGCATTCAGACAGGAGGAAGCATTCTTGGCGATAAAACGAGAATGGAAAAGCTCAGTATCCATCCGAATGCTTATATAAGGCCATCTCCTTCGGCAGGAACTCTTGGAGGAGTCGCGAGAAAAACCCGGGAGACAATAATCCTCTGCGAGGCATCAGGATTTGATACTATCCTCGTGGAAACTGTAGGAGTCGGTCAGTCTGAAACTGCAGTTCATTCAATGGTCGATTTTTTCCTTCTCCTTCTTCTTGCCGGTGGCGGTGACGATCTTCAGGGTATCAAGAGGGGAATTATGGAAATGGCCGATGCAGTTGCCATTACTAAGGCTGACAATGAAAACAGGCAGGCGGCAGAGAAAGCAAGAGCTATGTTCGGGAATGCCCTGAAGATGTTCCCCCTGCCTGCTTCAGGCTGGAAACCGGAAGTACTGACCTGCTCAGCATTTGATAAAAGCGGGATCAGGGAAATATGGGACATGATAATGGATTATGTGGATTTTAGCAGGGGAAGCGGATATTTTGAGGAAAGAAGGAAACAGCAGGCTGTAATAAGGATGCATGACACCATAAATGAGTACCTGACATGTTCATTTTACAGTAACAGGGATGTCATTCATCTGAAGCCTATACTGGAACAGCAATTATATGACGGGAAAATTACTTCCTACAAAGCAGCTCAAAATCTGATTGACAAATACCACAAAAAATAATTGTTAAAAACAATAATTAATATATTTGCGCCTGTAATAATTGATAAAGTACTTTATTAATATCAGATTATGAGAAAGATCGCCTCCCTGACTTTTGCAATATTATTTGTGTATGCATGCAATAACGAGCCGCGCTATACAATAACTGGCAATATTGAAGGTGCCGACAGTGTGACATTCCTGATCCAGAAAAGAGATGCCGGCAGGATAATTACCATTGATTCGGCATTTTCAAAAACCGGATCGTTCAGAATGTCCGGTTCAGTTGAATATCCTGACCTTGTCCAGCTTGTGGCCAAAGACCAGAGATACAGGGTTTCATTCTACCTGGAGAATGCCAGTATCAATATTACCGGCACGCTGGACTCTCTTTATAAAGCCGATATCACAGGTTCCAAAACGCATGATGAATACAAGGCTTATGTCGAATCCAACAGGGCGCTGAGTGAAAAATATAATGCCATGTACCAGGATTACCAGGCTGCAAGGCAGACAAATGATACGGCAAAGATATCTGCTATTGAAAAAGAAGCCGGGGAGATTCAGAATCAGATGAAACAGCTGCAGCTGGATTTCGTAAAAAATAATCCTTCTTCCTATGTTGCTCCCTCGATACTGAGGAACATCAGTTATGACATGGAAGCAGAAGAAATAGAGGCCGCCATAAATGCGATGGATACAAATGTCGCTAAAATACCTGTTGCAAAGGACCTGATGGCAAGAGCTGCATCAATGAAAGCTGTTTCCATAGGCCACAAAGCTCCTGATTTTACGTTGAATGACGTCAACGGTAATCCTGTTTCACTCTATTCAAAAGTCGGATCAAAATTGCTCCTTATAGATTTCTGGGCAGCATGGTGCGGCCCCTGCCGCCAGGAAAATCCTAATGTGGTGAAAGTATATAGCCAGTTTCATAAAAAAGGTTTTGATATTCTCGGCGTTTCCCTTGATGAGAGCAAAGAAGACTGGGTGAAAGCCATAGCCGACGACAAGCTGATATGGTCGCATGTTTCGGACCTACAGTACTGGAGTAATGCTGCTGCAAGAATGTATGCCGTAAATGCCATACCGGCCAATTTCCTTCTCGATGCAAACGGTATTATAGTAGCCAGGAACCTTCGGGGGCAGGATCTGTACAATAAAGTAAGCGAGATAATCGGGAATTAATTAAGATTGTAATTTCCGGCGAGAATTTTTCCCGCTGATCCCGCTGATTTTCGCAGAAATTATTTATAAGAACTGCGTAAATCTGCGTTATCTGCGGGAATTTTTATTATTCTTCTTTGTTTATTTCTTCAAGGATAAACCCGGTGCCCCTGACGGTCCGGATATCAATATTCTTGTCTTCTGAAATATATTTCCGGAGCCGGCTTATGAATACATCCATGCTGCGTCCAAGAAAATAGTCATCCTCACCCCATATCTCTGTAAGGATATCTTCTCTGGCCAGAATCTTGTTTTTGTTTATTATAAAGTATTTAAGGAGCTGAGCCTCTTTAAGGGTCAGCTTTTCCTTCGTGTGGACGCTTATCAGCTCAAGAGTGTTGAACTTAAGGACGGTATTGGAGATCTTAAACTCATCATTGGCCGATGAATATGCTCTTTTCAGGATATTATTTATCCTGAGGATAAGCACTTCAGGATCGAAGGGCTTGGTAATATAATCATCTGCTCCGATTTTCAATCCTCTTACAATATCTTCCTTCAGGCTTTTAGCTGTAAGGTAAATGAGGGGAATATCCGGCTGGGCCTCTTTTATCTTTTCTCCCAGGGTGAAGCCATCCATTTCCGGCATCATGACATCGAGAACACATATGTCGTGTTTCGACAGGTTGAACATCTCCCAGGCCTCTTTCCCGTCCCGTGCTAGGGTGACATCAAATCCGTTGATCGTTACATACTGGGATAAGATGTTTCCGAAATCCCTGTCATCTTCTGCTAAAAGTACTTTCATGGCCACAACAGATTAATAAGGTATTGTTACGGTAAATATACTGCCTTTTCCCGGTTTACTGCTCACCGAAACGTCTCCTCCGTGTGCAACGGCAATTTTTTTAACATAATAAAGACCAAGGCCAAGTCCTTTGAATTTATGTATATTCCCTGATGAGGCACGGTAAAACTTGTCAAATATATGTTTCTGATCTGTTCTGCTGATGCCTATTCCGTTATCCGCCACGCTTATGCATATATTCCTGTCCCTTGCAGTTCCTTCAATTTTAATAACTGGCTCTTTATCAGAGTATTTGACTGCATTTGAGAGCAGGTTATTAATAAGGGTTGTGAAATATACCAGGTCAATCTCTGCCTTAATGCCGTTCAGGCAATATTTCTGGATCAGCTGGGCATTGTTCCCGTAACCCGATTTGAAGCTGGTTACAATGTCGTTCATTATCTCCTCAATGTCAACCTTTTTCTTGTCAAGCTCAAATTGCGTTCTTTCCCACATGCTTATTTCAAGGATCATATTGATGAGCTGATTCAGATGCACGCTCTGTTTCCCTATCAGCCTTGCGGTTTCAAGGATCTTTGAATCATCCGCTCTGATCCTTTCCATTTCCAGTGTCTTGCCGGCAACTGTAATTGTTGCCAGTGGCGTTTTCAGCTCATGCGTCATATTGTTAATGAAATCTGTCTTCAGGTTCGACAACCTTTTCTCTTCCATTAAGTCGCGATATGCAATAATGAATATGACTACAACCACAATGATGCTGAAAATACTCATTGCCAGGGAAGCAGAGATTTGCTTGAGGATCATTCCTCTTTTATCTGAAAAATCAATGGAATATTCAAAGTTCATTGTAAAATAATTTCCGCCCAGCCATTGTCTGTTTACCAGGATACTCGACCTTGTCTCCTTCAGGGCAGAGGGAGGCCTTTCCATGGGACCGCTGCCCGGGCGCCGGATCATGAATGACTGATCCCTGTAAATCAGAAAAGTGTCCCTGTCAATAATCTCCAGATTATTTATCTTTATTTTATGATTGAAATCCTTCTCAAATCCCATTTCCTCAAAATATGTTGAAAGAAATGTTGATAAATCCTGTTCCTTATTAAGAAGAACTGTAACATATGCAAGAATATCCTTTTTCTTTTGTGCAAGCTGATCTGAGTCAGTAATTCCCCTTAGATCACTTACTACCTTGAAGCTATAATCATCAAGCAGCCTGGAAACTGTATCATAAGCTATCATCATCCTTGGGCCCCTCATCGATCCGACAGCTTCCTGGGAAAGGGTCCGGTATCTTAGTTTAAGAAGTTCATCATTCTGTTTCCAGATGCCCCTGATTATTATTATCTGAGCGGCTATCAGGACCAGAATTGAAAAAACACCCAGAATTAAAACTGTGTTCTTCTTTTGCATATCCTAAATATTATATTTCAAAAGTATTGTTTTTTTCTTAAAAGGCCTGATTACCAATCTAAACATTAACCCTTCATTAACCTGGCATTAACAGTTCCCGGGCTTTTACGGTATTATCTTTGGATCAACCTAAGTAAAAGGAGGCAGTCATGAAGAAGATTACTTTAATAACAGCGTTAATTTTCCTTATAACTCTCGGTTCTTCTTACCAGAAAATAGGGGCACAGGAGAAATCGAAAGCGGAAAGGGAAAAAGAATTACAGATGCAGGAGGCCATTGATGAGCAGAAGAAAGCAATGATCGATCAGAAGAAAATGCAGGAAGAGTTGCAGAAGAATTTGCAGATCCAAAAGGAAGATATGAACAAAGCCATGGAGGATGCGAAGCAAAAAATTGATGAGGCCAGGAAGAACGGCACCTTCAGGATCTACACCGACAGGGGCAACCGTTCATTTGAGTTTGCAGAACCTTTTGTCTGGTCATCGCCGAATGTCGAAATGTACCTTCATTCTTTTTCAGAAGATACTGAAAGAACAACATGGGACTTTTCTAAATCTGTAAAGGAAAACACATTCTCAAGGGATTATACCTTTGATGTTGAACCTACCGTTGGTACGGTAGTTATGGCGGTCAACGGCGATTGTAAGTCCGGCAATATCCGCATAAAGATCGTAATGCCGAATGGCAAGACTTATTCCGACATAGTCATTGATGAATTCGGGAACCTGAACTGGAGAAAGTCGTTTAAAATTTCCGAGACAGAGAACAAAGATAAAGCCGGAGCATGGAAATTTGAGATAAGCGCTGATAAGGCAACCGGCTTCTTCAAGATCTCGCTTCAGACATATTAATCAGTTTCCGTACTGTTACGGAGTTTTTTCATTCCTTGGAAAATGAGGCTGGAAACAAGGGGGTAACCAGTCTCATTTTTTATTCGGATACGGCCGAAGCCCTGCCGCCTTTGACACTTTCCACACGTATGGAATATTTACTCCCCCCTTTTACTATCCATTTAAGATCGATTTTCTGATAACCGGCAATATTGGCAATTTCCATCTTCTGAGGATTTTTCTTTTGCTCGGTGGTCAGGTTAAGATCTTTATTTTCAACCGTCATGCCTGCAATGACAGTTCCTCCGTCGAGCCAGACATAATCGGGTGGATCTATTTTAAACCTGAGATTGTTTGCAGAATGGGTGGGGAGCATTCTCGTGTTTACAACAGAGGCAGTTACTTCATTCAGCCCTCCGTCAAGCTTCTTAACCCTGACATTTGAAACTTCAAGTTTGGGTGTCTGATAAGCGTTATATATACAGAATGCAGCATTCCTGTGAGAATCAGATTCAAGCAGGAAGCCCGGGTGCAGTCTCCCGAAATTCTTGCTGAATCCGCCTATTTCAACCTCACCATAAACAGGATGATTGAATTTCTGCCAGGGTATGAATGAATCCTCGAAAAGAAGGAGTCTGTCAAATTCATACTGGTCGGTATTGGTGGTATCATAAAACATAAGGTAGCTGTTCCATAGTTCATTTGAAAACGGGAAGCAGCCCATGGCACCATACCACCAGTCAAGTTCGCCTCCGTAAACAGTATACATATCCCTCCATATTACGACGAACCTGTAACCAGGGATTATCTTTTCACCCGTTTTGCCAATTTCATTTATAACCTGGTCGTCAGCCCTGCTGTATGCTTCCGCATAACCGCTTTGTATTGAAGGCCCCCTGAGGATCATCCCGCCGGAATTATGGAATGATTGTGAACCTGCTATATTCCTGTGTCTTATTGTGAAATCACGTATCGCCTGGTTTTCCGGCTGTGAGAAAGGATATTTATGGGCGCCGCTCTGAACATAATTGGGCTCCCAGTTGAATCCCCAGTCGCGGTTGCCGTCATAACCGCCGATGCCGTCTTCATTCAACATGCCATCACCGTCATTATCAATTCCTTCCATGCCAAGCAATTCATATTCGCCTTTTTCTCCCGGCTCAACACGGATCATCCTTCGCGGGTCTTTTGGATCAGTAATATACTGTCCGTCAGGACTTTTTCTCCTGATCTGACTGATGTTCTTGTCGCCGTTCATATCATCATTGCCGTCTTCGTCGAATTTGCCGTCGCGGTCATTGTCATACGGCATCAGTCCTGATCTGGGTGGAACTCCTATGGAGGTAAAATACTCCCTGGCGTCCGGATTGATGGTCGGGACAATGTAAAATGTCTTTTCTTTCAGAAGCTGTTTTATGAATTCATTCTCATCATACATTTCACAGAGGTACCATGCGGTGTACATGGCCATTTCAGTACCCTGGATCTCAATTGAGTGGATATTCCCGTCGATCCAGTACCCGGGTTTAAGATCCGGATTCCCGGCCTTCTTATCCGAAACCGTCAGAATATTGATTTCCCTTCCCTGATACGATTTTCCGATAGATCCCAGTGTTACCAGGTCCGGATATGCGACTGCAAGTCTTTTGCAAAAATCTGTTATACCGGCATTGGTATAATACTTGTTCCATGAAACCTGTACTTTCGGATTTGCAGGCGATCCTGCAGCCTTGAAGAAAAACTCTCCTTCCTGGGATAGGGCAGGAAGTGAAAATACGGTAAGCAATATCGAATATGTCAGGATCAATGTTGACTTTTTCATGACGATTTTTTTGAATAGGTGATTATTTCAGTTCAGCGCTTGTTGTAATAATTCCCGTGTTCACGGCACCGGCAGTTATAGTAATCTTTCCGCTGCCATTTATCAGCCAGCTGAATTCTGCCGATTTGCCCCCTTCAAGTCTCTGGATTCTCTGTACTTTCTGACCGCTCAGGAACTTCTGGTTGCCGGATGTTTCAAGGCTTAATCTCATCAGCCTCGTCCACGTATTCGTTTCTCCGGCTTCTGCGCATGTGGCAAATATTCCTTTATTATGGACCTTAAGTGACATTCTGTAAATATTATCGCCTTTGTTTTCGATACTAACGTCAAGGAATTCTAGCTCGGGATGCATATCAGCCACAGCAAGAATAAACTTGTAGTTTTTCGTAATAAGGTCTTCCAGCTTGTCTGCCGGTGGATTTATTGAGGCAAAAGGTATTATGCCGCCAACCTCGGTTTTCTTATCCGGGAAATCAGGATGCTTTATTTCAGTCCAGGGGACAAATACATTTTCAATTTTGTTATCAGCAGCATATGTAAGGAAGGCAGCATCGGCATTTTTATCCCTTTCAACAGGGAACCACCATGCAGGTGTGCTGAAACTGTAACGGCCGTAATGAAAATATGCCCACTCCATGAAATTGCCGGGTTCGGGCCTGGGAGAAGGAGCTCCTTTGATTCCGGTGATTTCGTGATATTTGTCTGATACCAGCTTATTGATCACTTCATCTGATTTCAGGATGGATGTAAACCGCCTTTCACCTGTCACCATCCTCATCTGGCCCATCATCTGACCCTGCGTCATTCCCTGGGGCGGCATTTGCCCAAACTGCTGTTGTGCAGCCTGCTGGGCTGAGGACGGCCTCTCCGATGCTTTCATAGGCTGGCCGAGATTATCCTGGGGGCCGAATGAAATTACAGCATATATATTGAAACGGTCAAAAAGAAAATCCAGAACTGCTTTAGTTTCGGGCTCGGACACAGGATGCAGGCCTGCATTTGCTCCGAATTCTTCATAATTGAATGTGAGGTTCCTGTTGAAGTTGACTCCGCCCGGTCCGTCTTCGTTAAAAGAACCATCCTTGTCGTTATCTATCCCTTCCGAATATACCAGGAAGGCACCTTTCTGCCCTTTGGCAAGATCAGCAGGGACCATTATACGCTTGTCTTCTTCTGCTTCAAGATATGTCCCCGACGGGTCTGAAACACGGATAAGAGTAATAAAACCATCCTTATTAAGATCCTCGTAAGGATCCTCATCTGCAGTGAAATCCCTGTCTTCGTCAACCGGCCTTGCATTGACATTCCTTTCGAATTTCAAATCCGAGAAGTACTGTCCTGCAGCATCAGGGCTGACATCGGGGAACACGTAAAATGTTATTCTTTCAAGCAGGTTCCTGATTTCAGGAGAGGATGATTCCTTCAGCAGTGATGATGCAAAACCAAGTGCAAGCTCCCTGCCGAGAAGATGACTCCCTACGGTACCTCCTACTACTGCAATGCCGGGTTTGTTATCCTTATCGCCGGTACCGATTGTGATAACCATGACCTCATTGTTTCCCGCAGTCCTGCAAAGGGATTTGACAGAACACAGTGAAGAATAATCCCTGCCGAGGGCATTGATCTTCTGAAGCATACTTTTCTGATCGCTGTACTGATTTTGTCCGGCTGCATGCAAAAATAACGCGGACAAAACGATTGAAAGCAATGTAATTCTGAAACGGATTTTCATTCTGATAAAGATTAAATATCAATTTTTACTTGGTTTAACTGGTCGTCTGGCAGGAGTCCTGAACATGCTGTTATCAAATTCCGGGTCCCAGTTGGGATTTTGGAAAAATTCAGTTGTTCTGATGTTGAAATATCCCAGTATATGCCTGGGAGACAAAGTATAAATCAGTTCATCATTGTCTCCGAAATACGGTTCCGTAATTGTCATAACTTCCTCAATGCCGGTATCAATCTTATTTGATATGTCCGTGTAGTGCTCATAGACTTTTCTGGGGAATGCAATTATGATCGTATATAAACCATAATCTTTTCTCTGAAAAAGAAAATATGTTATTTCGATTGGTTCATTGGGATTGACCCTGTCGGTGGAATGAGGCAGCTGACTCTCGAAGATAAATCCCTCATTCATTATTTTTTCGACTATACCGTATTCCTTTGTATTATGGAGAAAAAAATAGCAATCCGTAAATTCTTTCAGAATTGCTGCAAGTATCTCTCCTTTGTTCTTCATCCGGCAAATGACGGTTATCCGGCTCCAAAAATAGCTTATATTATTTTATTTGCAACATATAAACCTTTTGTTATGTTATATGTTAATTTTGTATCTGCCTTTTAAAATATGACAAAAAAACTGCTTGCATTGCTTTTAATCCTGATGACGTTTTCGTGCAGAAATAACAAGATCGGAAGCGAACAGGCAATAATTACAGTAAGCATCCCGCCATTCATGTATTTTGTTGAGCAGATCGCAGGGAAGGATTTCGAAGTTAACGTGATGGTCCCGCCCGGAGCAAATCCACATGTTTATGAGCCTGTCCCGGCACAGATCGATAAATTAAGAAGATCAGGAGCGTATATCAGCAACGGTTTCCTGGGATTTGAACAGACCTGGCTCGAGCGGTTTTATGAAATTAACAGGACAATGGTAAAATTTTCTCTCGGAGATGATATCGAACCCATTATGAATGAACATGAACATGAGGGAAATCATACTGAAGGTGCAGATCCTCATTACTGGGTTTCTCCAAAATGCGCGATGAACATGGCTCTTTCAGTGAAGGAATTGTTATGCAGTCTGAATCCGGAAGCTGCAGGAAGGTATGAAACAAATTATGATTCACTGGTGACATTGATATCCGGGGCAGACAGTATGGCCTTGAAGCTCTTTTCGAAACATCCCGGGAGTTCATTTATGATTTATCATCCGAACCTGGCATATCTTGCCAGGGATTATGGCCTGGAAGAGATACCTGTTGAATCCGAAGGGAAGGAACCTTCCCCGTCAAGGCTTAAGGAGCTCATAGATATTGCAAGGGCAAAGAATATAAAAACTATATTCGTCCAGAGGGAGTTTGACGCCAGGAATGCCCATGCCATTGCAGGCGAGATAGGCGCCGAAGTGGAGATCATAGATCCACTTTCCGCCGATTGGCTGAAAGCAACGATGAATACGATATACGCGCTGTACAACAGTATGGAAAAAAGTTATAAATAAAATCGCCGATATGGCATACCTTGTGGAAATGCATTCTGTGTCAGTTTCTTACGATAACAATATTGTGCTTGACAAAGTTGACTTCAAAGTCAATGAGTATGATTATATCGGGGTAATTGGTCCGAATGGCGGAGGAAAGACCACTCTTTTAAAGGTGATTCTCGGATTGAAAAAGCCATCTGCCGGAACTATTGTTTTCGACCACGATATCCTTAACGGGAGTAGAATAGGGTACCTGCCTCAGATATCGACAGGAGATGTCAGCTACCCTGTAACCGTACAGGATGTAATTCTCTCCGGATTAATGATCCGTAAGAAAATAATATCCCGGATGTCAGTATCCGACAGGAAAAGAGCTTCGTCGGTGATCGGTGAACTTGGCCTTTCAGGTCTGGAAAACGCTTCACTCAGTGAACTTTCAGGCGGCCAGCTTCAGAGAGTCTTCCTGGGAAGGGCAATTATCGGTGATCCAAGGTTATTGCTGCTTGATGAGCCCGGGAATTTTGTCGACTCAACTTTTGAGAATGATTTCTATGAAAAGCTTAAGGAACTAAATAAACGCATGGCTATCCTGATGGTTTCACACGACATAGGTATAATATCTTCCCATGTCAAATCATTCGCATGCGTAAACAAGGGGCTGCACTATCACCCGTCATCTGAAATAACCAATGAGCAGCTTCTTGCCTATGGCTGCCCCATCCAGCTCATAACGCACGGAGAAGTGCCTCATACAGTACTGAAATCTCACAGCTAGGTGGAAGGAAATATTTTTCAATATGATTTTATAATTAAAAGCCTGCTGGGAGCGATTTTTGCGAGCATCACGGCAGGACTGGCCGGTACTTATATTGTTTCGAGACGGATGGTCTTTCTGAGCGGAGGGATCACCCATGCCTCATTCGGGGGTATAGGCATCGGCTATTTTGCCGGATTTAATCCGGTTATCGGCGCTGCTGTATTCGGTATCCTGTCAGCGCTTGGAGTGGAATACCTGTCAGTCAGGCACAAGATCAGGGAGGATTCGGCTATTGGCATACTCTGGGCATTCGGAATGGCAACAGGAATAATTTTCATCTGGCTTACTCCGGGTTATTCCCCGAACCTCATGGGTTATCTTTTCGGAAGTATACTGACAGTTACAAGTGCGGATATTATAGCGCTCGGAGTCATGTCTCTTATCCTGATCCTCTATTTCAGCACATTTTACCGTACTATACTATATATTTCATTTGATGAGGCATTCGCCCGGACTTATTCCCCTCATGTAGATATATTCAAGTATGTAACTACTTCACTTGTTGCTCTTACCATAGTGCTGAATATAAGGATGGCAGGCGTGATCCTTGTCCTTTCATTGCTTACAATACCGCCCAATATAGCCATGCAGTTCACAAGAGTCTATTCCAGGATCATTTACCTGTCCATACTATCCGGTTTTATTGGCACGGCTTCAGGATATATCATCTCATATTTTGCCGGGATACCGGTCGGGGCAACGATCATTTTTACGCTTGTTGTTCTGTGGATATTGGTTAAACTTGTAATTGCAGCATTGAAGAAAACGAAGAAATTTGAATAAATAAGAGTTGCATTTTGCATGTTGCACGGTGTGTTTGTACCTTGAACATGCAACATTAAACCTTAAAC